>Ga0073934_10004394_pt1 | contig 23562 bp, 12 predicted proteins | sample LarsenN4metaG_FD_76834 | JGI IMG/M metagenome (GOLD analysis project Ga0073934, IMG submission 76834) | Hot spring sediment bacterial and archeal communities from British Columbia, Canada, to study Microbial Dark Matter (Phase II) - Larsen... ... | reverse complement strand
CTCGACGGCGAAGAGCAGGGTGCCCATCAGCCGGGTGACGGCGGCGGCCGCGCCGAGCCCGAGCAGCAGGCCAAGCACGACAAGGCCCATGCCGTGGCGCAGCACCATCCTGATGATGGAGTCACGGCCGGCGCCGAGCGCCATGCGGACGCCGATCTCAGCCGTGCGCTGCGCGACCGTGTAGGCCAGCACGCTGTAGAGACCGAGGGCGGTCAGCAGCACGGCGACCCCCGCAAAGGTGCCCGTCAACCCCGCAAGCAGGCGCGCGAAGCCGGTGTTGGCGCTCATGAGGGCGTCCATGGTGTTGAATTGGGAGATGGGCAGGCTGCGGTCGACTTCCGCCACGGCGGTGCGGATGATGGATTGCAGTGCGACCGGATCGCCGTGGATGCGCACGACGTGATTGGCCACGGGTTTGCCGATCTGCAGGAGGTTGTAATAGACCACGTCGGGAGGAGGAGTGCCGAGCCCGTTGGAGCGGACGTCGCCCACCACACCCACGATCTGGCACACAACCTCCGCGTCGCGGCCGCGGCGGATGGCCTGCCCGATTGCCGATTTGCCGGGGAAAATGCGGCGCGCAAAGGACTCGTTGATGATGCAAACCGGCGGCGTGCCCATGCGCTCCTGGGCGGTGAAAAAGCGGCCTTCCCTCAGCGGGATCTGGAGTGCCTGGAAATACCCCGGGGTAACCGATTGATAGGAAGCGAGCGCCCGTTCGGCCGGAGGCCGGATGGGCTGGCCGTCGATCGTGTAGGGCGAGATGGGCAGACCGGCGAGGGGCAGGCCAAGAGCCGCCGCGGCGTATTGCACCTGCGGATTCGCCCTGATGCGTTCGCTCACGCGCTCGTGGAAATCGGCCTGCTGCTGGGGTGTGCGGTAGCGTTCGACCGGTGCGGCCACCACGGCATAGGCAACGCCGGTGGGATCGAGGCCGGAAGCCGTGCCGCTCAGCCTTTGGAAGCTTACGAGCAGGAGGGCCGAGCCGATGAGCAGCACCACGGCCAGCACCACCTCGACCACCACGAGGGTCGAGCGCATCGCGCCGCCGCGCGCGCCGGAGGAGCCGCGGGCCGCATCCTTCAGGACCTCCGACAATCCGAGCCGCGAGGCCTGCCAGGCGGGCACGCAACCGACGACACCCGCACAAAGCGCACCCAGAGCCGCCGAGAAGCCCAGGGTCGGGCCGCTGAGGACAAAGGCGGTGTTGGGGGGAAGCTGGTTGACCGCGAGCTGTTCAATCAGAACGAGCCCGAGCCGTCCCAAGCCGAGCCCCAAGACCGTGGAGATCGAGGCGAAGAGGGCGCTCTCGATCAGGAACTGGCGGATCAAATGCGCGCGGGTGGCTCCCAAGGAGAGGCGGACGGCGATCTCGCGTTGGCGGCTGGAGAGGCGGACGAGGAAAAGATTGGAGACGTTGGCGCAGGCGATGAGCAGGACCGCGACCACGGCCCCAAGCAGCAATTGCATCGTGCGCGCCAAGCCTCCGCTCAGTTCCTGGCTCAGCGTGCGCACGTCCATCGGGTTTTTAGCGTCCATGCGGTCGGCCCGCTCGGTCTCGTAGCGCTTGTTCATCACCGCGATCTGCTCGTTGGCCTGGGTCAAAGTGACACCGGGTTTGAGCCGCGCCGTGGCCTGCAGGTAGGTCGCCCCCACCTGCACCTGCGCGGGAGTCAGATTGGGCGCTTCCCAAATCTGGTTGGTGAACACGAGTTGGTTGTTGAAAGGCCGGCTGAGGCCCGGGGGAAGGATGCCGATGACGGTATGGGCAACGCCGTTCAGCATGATGGGCGAACCCACGGCGTCGTCGCGACCGCCCAGACGCGACATCCAGAATTCATGGGTGAGGAGGGCCACGGGCGGCGCGCCGGGTTTGTCCTCGTCGGGATTGATGTTGCGTCCGCGAAACATGCTCACACCCAGCGCGGGGAAGTGCCCGCCGCTGACCTTCATTCCGGCGATTTGCTCGGGCTCGTGGCCGTCCCGGGTGAAGGCAAAGCCGGTGAACAGCGAGGCCCCGAGTTCGGCGAAGACCGATTGCTGATCACGAAAGTGCTCGTATTTCGGCAGCGAGATGACGGAGCCGACGAACCCGGTCCGGGTGTTGTTGGTCCAGATGCGGACGAGGGTGTCGGGGTCGGCGTAGGCGTGCGGGCGCAGGACGAGGCGGTCGAAAACGGAGAAGATGGCGGTGTTGGCGCCGAGGGCGAGGGCGAGCGAGAGGATGGCCGCGCCGCTGACGAGGGGTGCCTTCAGCAGCTGGCGGAACGCGCAGGCGAAGTCGTGCATGCGGACAACACCACCGGGACGCCCGCCGGCGGCAAACCGCGTGCGGCCATGCGTTGCGCCCGTGAGGCGACCCGCACCCGCGTTGCGGCGCCATTCCGCCCGCAGCGCCAGCAGCGGATCCACCCGCGTGGCCTGGCGGGCCGCTCCGCCTACGCCAAGGCGACGGCGCGACTGGGTCTAATCATTTCGCAAGGCGATGAGCGGATCAACTCTGGTGGCCCGGCGCGCCGGCAGGAGGCACGCGGTGAGGGCCGCGGCGAGGAGCACCGCGGCGGCCAGCGCGAGCGTGGCGGGATCGCGGGGGCTGACCCGGTAGAGCTGCGCGGCGACCAGATGGCCGGCGGCCAGCGCGCCGCCGAGCCCGACAACCACGCCCACGATCACGACCCCCATGCCTTGGCGCAGGATCAGGCCGAGCACGTCGCCCTGCTGCGCGCCGAGGGCCATGCGCACGCCGATCTCGGTGGTGCGCTGGGTGACGGTGTAGGTCATGACACCGTAGATGCCGACCGCCGCAATGAGCAGGGCCACCCCGGCGAAGAGCCCGAGGAGAAGGGTGGAATATCGCTGCCGGGAGATGGAATCGGCGACGAGCGCCGCCAGCGGGCGGACCGTGCTGACGGGCTGGTCGGCCTTGACCGCGAACACGGCGGGGCGCAGGGCCTGCAGCATCGCCGGCTGCGGCTCGCCCGCCGAGCGGATGACAAAGGTGGGCGAGTTGTAGGGCTTCTGCAGGTAGCAGTCGTAGACCTGCGGCTGCGCCTCGCGGTCGACGCCGTAATGCTTCACGTCGGCGACCACGCCAACGATCTCGCGGAACATCTTCGGGCCGTTGGTCACCCAGATGCGCTTGCCGATGGGATTCTCGCCGGGAAAATACTGCCGCGCCATCTTCTCGCTGATGACGGCGACGGGCACGGCCTTCGCGTCATCCCGCTCGGTGAAGACGCGGCCGCCGAGCAGGCGGATGCCCATGGCGGCAAAATAATCGGGTGTGACCGAATAGTAGCCGCAGGACGGCATGTCGCCCTCGGTGGCCGCGGGGCGGCCCTCGATTTCGAAGCCGAGGATCCAGTCGTTCATGAGCGGCATGGAGTGGTTGACGCCGACGTGAGTGACGCCCGGCAGCGCGCGGAAGCGCTCGATGACCTGCTGCGCAAAATTCACGACGGGAGCCGGATCGTTGCTCGCCTGCTGGAGACCGGTGAGGGGGACGTTGACGATGGTGACGTTGGCTGGATCGTAACCATGGTCCACGGCGCGCAACTGGCCGAAGCTCCGCACCAGCAGCGCGGCGGCGGCGACCAGCACAAGCGAGAGCGCGACCTCGACGACGACGAGGGCGTGGCGGAGCCAGGTCCGGCGGTGGCCGGAGCCGCGGGCACCGTCCTTGAGGGTTTCGACGAGACTGAGGCGCGAGGCCTGCCAGGCGGGGAGGAGTCCGAAGATGAGGCCGGTGGCGACGGACAGGGCGAGGGAGAAGGACAGAACGGCGCCATCGAGCCGGATTTCGCTGAGCCGCGGCAGGCCCGCGGGGGCGAGGGTGACGAGGCCCTTGAGGCTGGCGTAGGCGAGGGCGATGCCGGCGGCGCCGCCGAGGACGGAGAGGGCCACGCTTTCCGTCAGCAGCTGCCGCAGCAGGCGGCCGCGGGGGGCGCCGAGGGCGGCGCGCACGGCGAATTCCCGCGCGCGGCCGGTGGAGCGGGCGAGGAGGAGATTGGCGATGTTGGCGCAAGCGATGAGGAGCACGCAGGCCACCGCGCCCAGCAGGGTGAACAGAACACCCCGGGCATCGCCGACGGTGTCGGCGAGAAAATCCTTGGTCATGACGCTCCAGCCCTTGTTGCTGTCGGGGTATTGGGCGGCGAGCTGGGCGGCGATGAGCTTGAGCTCGGCCTCGGCCTGTCCGCGGGTGACACCGGACTTCAGGCGGCCCACGGCGCCGAGATAGTGCGAGCCGCGGTTGTCCTTGGTCAGCTCGTCAGGCCGGAAGGCCATGGGGGCGTAGATTTCGCCGCGGCTGTCGCGCCGCCATTCCGGCGGCATGACACCGACGATGGTGCGCGGGCGGCCGTTGAGGGTGATCGTGCGATTGAGCACGTCCGCGGCGCCGCCGAACTGGCGCTGCCAGAAGCCGTAGGTGATGACCACGGCGTGATCCTTGCCCGGGGCATCCTCCTCGGGAAGCAGCCAACGCCCCAGTAGGGCCGGCGTGCCGTAGACCCGGAAATAGTCGGCCGTGACGGCGGCGCCCGGCAGGCGTTGGGGTTCGCCATTGCCGGTGAGGATGAAATTCTGTCCGCGCACCGCGGCGAAGGCTTCGAAGCAGGCCGCCTTCTGAAAATCGAGGAAGTTGGGCGGGGAGAGCGAGAATTCCGGGAATTGCGGCAGCTGGGTCTCGCGCACGACGATCATGCGGTCGGGTTCGGGATAGGGCAACGGCCGCAACACGACACCGTAGACCACGGAAAAGATGGCCGTGGTCGCGCCGGTGGCGAGCGCGAGGATGAGGACAATGGCGGCGGTCTGGCCGGGGGCCTTGGCCAGCATGCGCAGGGCGAATCGGAGGTCGGAGATCATTGGGCGGCGTGCTTCGCGGGAACAAAATACTGCTCCGGACCGCCGGAGCGGCCGGAAGGAAGACGGTCGTGGAGCATAACAGCGACTAAGCGCCGCCGGTTACAGTTTTTATTCAGCGCGGAGCGCGATGAGCGGGTCGGTGCGGGCCGCGCGCAGAGCGGGGACGAGCCAGGCGGCGAGTCCGACGAGCAGGATGACGAGCGGCACGGCGAAGAAGACCAGCGGGTCGCGGGTGGTGATGCCGACGACAAGGTTGGTCACGAGCGAGCCGGCCAGCCAAGCCGCGACGAGACCGGCGACGAGTCCCAGTCCGATCCAGCGAAATCCCTGCGCGAGGAGGCGGGAAAGGATCTGGCCGGGGCTGGCGCCGACCGCGAGGCGAACGCCGAACTCGCGGGTGCGCTGGCTGATGGAGAAGGCGAGAACGCCATAGACGCCGAGAACGGCCAGGAAGGTGGCTAGCACGCCGTAGACGGCGAAGACCCCGGCCGCGAAGCGCTGCGGGCGCTCCTGGTGGGCGAGGCGCGCCTCCTGGGTTTTGGCGTCCACCACGGCGAGGGTCGGGTCGAGCCGCGCGATGCGCTCGCGCACGGCGCGGATGACCGCGCCGGGATCACCGGATGAGCGCACGATGAAGGAAAGGTTGGCGGCGGGCACGTTCCACATCGAGAGGTAGATGTCGCCGAGGACGTTGTCCTCGCTTTCGGCGCGCGGGTAGTGGTGCACCGGGGCGGCGACTCCGACCACGACCAGGTATTCGACCGGCGAGGAATTGGAGATGGCGATACGCCGCCCGATCGGGTCCTGCCCGGGGAAGAACCGGTCGGCGTATTTCTGGCTGATGACGACTTCCCACGGCGTGCCGGGGGCGGGGTTATCGACCGGCACGCGCCCGCGCAGCAACGGCACCCGCAGAAGCTGGAGTGCGTCGGGAGTCATGTGCAGGCGCCGGGTCATGAAATGGTTTTTGGGGTCGGAGGGGTCGAGGCCCTCGGGCGTGGTGAGCAGGTTGTAGGTGGCGCGGCCGAGGACGCGCGGGCCCCAGAGCGAGGCACCGTCGATGCCGGGGATGGTCTGCAACTCCTGGTGCAACTGCCGCACGAAGCGCTGGAGAGACGGGCGGTCGGGATAACGGGTGCGCGGCAGGTCGAGCGTGCCCGTGACAAGGTTGGAGCGGTCGTAGCCGGTGTCGCGGTGGGAGAGCCACCAGAGGCTGCGCGCGGTCAGACCGGTGCCGACGAGCAGGAGGGTGGCCAATGCGACTTCCAGGCTGATGAGAGCGAGGCGGCGGCGCGCCGCGGCGCGGTCACCCGAGGTCCGGTCGCCGCCCTGCAGGACGGCGCGGAGATCCACCCGCGTGGCGCGCCACGCAGGCCAGAGGCCGAAGACCAGCGCGCAGCCGGCCAGCAGCAGGAGGGTGGCGAGGACGACGAGCGGGTCGATGCGGACGGTGACGAAGTGCGCCATCGGCACCATGCCCGGCACGTTGAAGACGCTGGCGAGTGAGCGCCCGAGCAGCAGACCCAACGTGCCGCCGGCCGCGGTCAGCAACGCGACTTCGCCGAGGCTCTGCCGGAGGAGGCGGGCGCGGTCGGCGCCGAGGGCGGCGCGGACGGCGACGTCGCGCCGGCGGCCCGCGGCCTGCACGAGGAAGAGGTGGGCGAGGTTGGCGCAGGCGATGAGCAGGACGATAATGGCGCCGACCCCAAGGGCGGCCGCCAAAGATCGGGCCTCGCGGAAAAGAAATTCACGCGGACTCATCAGGCGGAGGCCGCGGCCGGCGTGGTCGGTCGGGAACTCCTTCGCCAGCTCAAGGGCGACGCGGTCGGCTTCCTGCTGGGCCTGCGCGAGGGTCACGCCGGGTTTCAGGTGGGCGAGGCCGTAGACCTCGCGTCCGCCGCGCGTGGTGAAGACCTGCTGGCCGTAGACGGTTGGCGCCTGGGCGAGTGGGACGAAGACATCGGTCGCCTGCCAGCGTTCGCCCAGATCGGCGTAGTCGGCGGCGAGCACGCCGATGACGGTGAAGGGGCGGTCGTTGAGGCGGATGGTCGTGCCCAGAATGTCAGGCCGGCCGCCGAGCTTCGACTGCCAGAAGCGGTGGTGCAGGATCACCACGAGCGCGTCGGCGCCCTGCCGGCATTCCTCGGAGGTGAAAAGACGGCCGAGGAGTGGCTGCGCGCCCTGGAGCCGCAGATAGTCCGCATCGCTGAAATTGGTCTCGACGACCACCGCGCCGTCGGCGTCGCCGTAGTTCATGTTGCGGAAGGCGGCGAAGACCTGGACGGACTCGAAGAGCGTGCCGCGGGCGGCGAGGTCGCGCAGCTCCGGCACGGAGGCGCTGGCGCGGTCCCAGCCGCGCTCCGGGTAGGTGCTGTAAATGACGGCGAGGCGGTCCGGGCGGGCCGTGGACAGCGGGCGGACAAAGACCTCGTGCAGCAACCCGATGATGGCGGAGACGAGGCCGGTGGCGAGGGCAAGGGTGAGGATGACGGTGCCGGCGAAAAGCGGGCGCTTCAGCAAGGAGCGGAGGGACGGGGCGAGATTTTGCATGGGGTATCGTGGGTTGTCGGCCTCCGCTCGGAGAGCTTCGGTCCGATACGTCCCACGGCCGGGGCCGCAGGCGGGGGTTGTGCGCACGATGATGCCAACCGGCCGGACCCGGAAGCACTATGCGGGCAACGGAACGCACGTTGCGATGAGGCGTCAGGAATCAGCGCCGCCGGGCGAGGCGGCACAGCTCAATCCAAAAGTGAGGCCAGGGTGCGCCACATCGCGGGACCGGCGATCACCAACCAGCAGACCGCGCACATCAGGACTGAACCGCCCACCGCCAGGCTGGCGTAGTCCTTGGCGCGGCCGGACAAGGGATGGCGCTCGGTTGAGATGCGGTCCACGCAGGTCTCGATGGCGGAATTCAGCACCTCCATCACGCCCACCAACATCAGCGACAACACGAGCAGCAGACGCTCCAGCCGGTCGACGGGCAGTAAAACGGCGACGGTCGTGAAGACGGCCACGGCGATCGTGACCTGGCGGATGCCAGGGTCATGCATGAGTCCTTGACGCAATGCTGAAGTCTGGTGAGCCAAGGCACGCTTCAGGCGTTCGAAGCCGCCGGACTTCCATTGCTGCTGCAGATCGTCGGACATGGTGTGAATGTCAGCACCGCTCCTCTGAGGCGACGAGAATCAAATACGAGCGACTACCGCCAAGGTCAGCCGCGGACGGGTGGCGGCGTTTCCCGCGCCGACGGGAAATACCACACGCGCTGAATGAGGCCGTCGCGAACCTCGTAGATGGCGAAGGCGGATTGACGGAGCGTGGTGTTGTTGGCGCCCTTCCAGGTGGCGCGCTCGTGCACGAAGAGGTGCGGGCCGGTCTGCCGCAGCTCGAGCACCTCGGACTTCACGGTGGGAACGCGGTTGAAGTAGCCGGTGAGCCAGTTCTTCACGGCTTCGCGGCCCTCGCCATCGACGCTCTGGGTGTCACCGGCCACGCTGAACCACTTTATGTTCTCCGCGAGGAAGGCGGCGGTGGCCTCGGGTTCATGGCGGTTGAAGGCGTCGTAGTAGGCGCGGAGGGCGACGGCCTCGGGCGAGGTGAGGGGCGGGTGGGTGGAGCCGTGCATGAACGGACGGAAGGCGTCGATGCGGGCGGTAAAGATGCCGCCGGCCACCGAGGGATCCTGCTCAAGCTCGGTCTGGACGGCGGCCTCGTCGGGGAGGCGGAGAACGATGAGGCCGAATTCGCCGTAGCGTGCGCCGATGATGAGCGAGCCTTCGCGGCGGAGACGGGCGAGGTTGGCACTGTGCTCCTTGAAGAAGGCCTGCTCGTTGGGTTTCTTGCGGGCATCCCAATTGGGGCCGGTGCTGAAGTGCACGGCAAAGAGGGTGTCCTGGGGCACCGGGACGGGGAGCGGAGGCGCGGCGGCCTTCGGTTGCGAACCAAGCGGGGAGACGACCGCCAAGGCGAGGATGAGGCACAGGGTGATTTTCATGTGTCCTGATGACGAGCGGCCGGAGAGGGAGAGGACCAACAAAACACGCGGCGGAAACGCGAGCCGACTCCGGGAATCACGGCTTGGACTCGGCTTTGGCCGGCTTATCGAAGGAAACGGCGGGCAGGTCCTCGCTCGGGAGGAACTCCGTCACTTCGTAGCGGAAGGTGCCGGTGGAGTTGGCGCCCCAGCGCGGATATTTGACCGCGCCCGCGGAGGCAAGCGGGCCGAAGACGGTGCCGTCCTCATTATCGTAGGTGCCGAAGCGGATGGGCTCGCCGGCGGCGTTGAGCTCGAACCAGTTCAGGCGCCGGCCGTCGGAGCGATGGATCTCGAGGCGGCGCTCACCGATGGAGGTGGGCGTGAGGTCGGGGTCGTCGTTGGAGAGGCGGACCAGGGTGCGGTAGATGTTGGCCTCCCACCACGCGCGGTCCTCTTCGAACTGCTTGGGCGTCATGTGGAGATTCTCGCCGTCGCGGAGGCGCCAGCCATGGTCGACGTTGATGGCACGCTGGCGGTTGATCTCGGTGCTGCGGGCCTCGAAACGCACGCGCGGCCGGGTGAAGTCGTTGAAGATGGCGTTGGCGTAGGGTTCCTTGAGGGTGGGCTCGTAGTGGGTGGCGCGCACGGTGACGGACTTGATCTTCCTCCAGGCCTCGCGGCCGCCCATGGCGTTGAGAAACTGCTCGAGACGGAGCTTGGAGGGCTCCTGCCGGAGGGTGTTGCGGTCGTTGACGGGCGCGGCGAGCGGCCGGGCCGGATTGGTCTGGGCCAGCAAAGTCAGGCCACACAGACCCCAAGCGAGTGAAAGCAAGCCGAGCCGGGTGGGGCGGAGCCGGGGATTCATGTTTCCACTGAGCAGAAACATCCGGCCCGGTCAACTGCCGGGAGCTTCACCCGGGTCGCCGATCATTCCGCGCGCAGGGCCTGCAGAGGATCGACTCTTGCCGCCCGCATTGCCGGGAGCCAGCAGGCGAGCAGGGCGGTGAGGCCCAGCAGGCCGGCGACAGCGGCGTAGGTGACCGGATCCCAGGCGGAGACGTCGTAGATGAGCGAGCCGAGCATGCGGGAGACGAGGGCCGAGCAAGCCCCACCGGCGAGGATGCCGAGGGCGACGAGCACGACACCGCGTTTCAGCACCCAGTCGCGGATGTTGCCCGGGGCGGCGCCGAGGGCCATGCGCATCCCGATCTCGCGGGTCTGCTGCGCCACGGTATAGGCCACCACGCTGTAGAGGCCGAGCACGGCAAGCAGGAGCGAGGTGACCGCCGCGGAGGCGATGGTCCACGTGATGAGTTTCCTCTGGGCGAGCAGGTCGTCCACGTAGAGCTGCATGGGCCGCACGGTCGTGAGGGGAAGGCCGGGGTCCAGGGCGCGGAGCTGTTCGCGGAACATCGGGAGCAGGGCGGCGGGATCGAGCCGGGTGCGGACGGCGAAATAGTTCAACCCCCAGGAGGACTGGGTGTGCGGCGCATACATGGCCGGGCCGACCTCCCGGTCGAGCGACACCATGCGGGCGTCGGCCACGACGCCGACGACCACGTCCCAGACGTAGTTGGCGTCCCTGTTCGCGCTGTCGGTGTTCCAGGCGACGCGCTGGCCGATGGGATCCTTGTCGCCGAAATATTTCCGCGCGAAGGATTCGTTGACGATGAGCGAGACCGGGAAACGTCCCTCGCCCTCGGGACGACGGTCGAGGTTGGCGTCGAAGTCGCGGCCCTTGAGCAGGGAGATGCCGAAGGTCCGGAAATAGTCCGGGCTGACGATGAGCTTGTCGGCCAGCGGCTCCTGGCCCTTGACCCAGTCGATGCCGGGCACGGAGAAGTAGCCGTTGGAATTTGTGCGCAGGGGAATGCTGTCGCCGGCCGCGGCGGATTCGATGCCGGGCAGGGCGCGCAGGCGCCCGAGCAGGCTGTCGTAGAAACGCTGGCGCGCAGTGGCGTCGGGATACGAGGCCTGCGGCAGGGCCACGCGGAAGATGGCGATGTTCTCCACGGCGAAGCCTTTTTCCTGCGTGATGAGGCGGTGCATGCTGCGCACGAGCAGACCGGCACTGACGAGCACGAGGAGGGTCAGGCCGACCTGGGCGACGATGAAGAGGCTGTTGAGCCGGCGCTGTTGCGGAGTGGCGATGGCGCTGCGGCCGATGGCGCGCATGAACTGCTCGAAGGAGCTGGTCGCGCGCCACGCCGGCACGAGGCTCGACAGGGCCACGGCGAGCAGGGTGACGCCGGCGGAGAAGGCCAGTGCGAGGCCGCCCGGCCGCAAGGAGGCGAAGGTGGAAAACTGGGCCTTGAGGAAATCCTCCGCGAACCAGAGCAGGCCACCTGCGAGGGCGGTGCCGAGCACGCCGCCGGCGAGGCCCAGCAGGAGGCTCTCCGCCAGCAATTCACGGGTGACCTGACCGCGCGAGGCGCCGATGGCCATCTTGATCGAGATCTCCGCCGTGCGGCCCGTGATGCGCACGAGCTGCAGGTTGGCGAGGTTGACGCAGGCGATGAGGAGCACAAGGGCGACGGAGCCCATGAGCGCGAAGAGCCGGGGGCGAACCCACTGGGTGCTCCACTCGGCGAGGCTGAAGGTGACGATGCCGTGGGTGTGGCCGTGCTCGGCCTGCAGGCGGGCCGCGACGTCGTTCATGCGGGCGCGGGCCCGTTCCAACGGGATACCGTCGCGGAGACGGGCGATGACCCAGTAGGTGTGGTTGCCGCGCGGCGCGCTCTCGCGGGTGACGGTGAGCGGCAGGAGGGCGTCGACCGTGCGCTCGTTGGGTGTGACGGCGTTGAAGCCGGCCGGCAGCACGCCGATCACCGTGACCATGCGGCCGCCGAGCTTGATGCCGCGGCCGATGATGCCCGGGTCCGCGTTGAACTGGCTTTTCCAGACGGAATGCCCGAGCAGGGCGACGGGAGCGGCGCCGGGCGCACAATCAGCCGGGGTGAGGTCGCGTCCGAGGACGGGGCGCAGACCGAGGGTGCGAAGGTAGTTGTCGGTGGCCGAATGCACCGCGAGCGAGCGCACGTTCGGGCCCTCCGCCAGCACCTGCGATCCAAAGCCATGGTAGAGCATGACGTCGCTGAAGAGGTCGGTCTGCTCCTTCCAATCGAGGTATTCGTGGAAGTCGGCGACGACGGCCCAGGACATGGCGGGCTGCTTGCAGCGGAGCGCGACGAGGCGGTCGGCCTGGGGGAAGGGCGGGGGCGTGAGCAGCACGCTTTCGATGATGGAAAAGATGGCCGTATTGGCGCCGATCCCGACGGCCAGGGTCAGGATGGCGATGGCGGTGAAACCGGGGGATTTGGCCAGCTTGCGCGCGGCCTGGCGCAGAAGGGTCATGGGCATGCAGGGTTGCGTGGGTAAACCTTGCAGGCAGGCAAAGGTTACGCGCAAGCGCATCACGGGCTGCAGGGATGCGTTGGCTGACGGTGGCCGTCCGGCCAATGGTGCTCAGTCCGCGGGCTTGAGTCCTTCGGCCCAGTTCAGGCCATACCAGATGGCAGCATCGGGGCGGCGACCCCAAGCGCGGAAGTCCGCCATGACCTGCGCGATCTCCGCAGCGGTGACTGCCCCGTGACGGGTCATCGCCTCGGCCGCGCCCTCGACCACGCCGGCCAGGTTTGCGAGGAAAGCCGGAAAATCCGCTTCGCCGGCACATGCGCCGAAAAACACCCAGTTGATACGCAGCGGACGCAGGCCGGCCCCGTGCAGCAACTGCGGCAGGCGGCGGCCGATGAGCGGGTCGTTGCCGATGGCGCGATAGGTCTCGTAGTAGGCGCGCCAGACGGGGTCGAATCCCGGCAGCTCGGGAAACAGGCGGAGGATCTCGTGGTCATCGTCTGCGAGCACGATCCGGCCTCCGGGCCGGGCGGCCCGCGCCATCTGCCGCACAACGGCGAGGGGATCGCGCACGTGCTCCAACACGAAACGCGTGTGCACGAGGTCGAAGGTGCCCCATTCGTCGTCGCGCAACGGCAGCGCGGCGGCGTCCCCCTCGCGGAAATCCACCAACGCCGCCTCGCCCGCGGCGGCGGCAAAGTCGCGGGCCCGTGCCAGCTGAGCCGGGTCGCGCTCGACTCCGACGACGCGGCCGTCGACACCGCCCGCACGCGCAATGGCGCGGGAGAACTGACCGAGCCCGCTGCCGACATCGAGCACGCGCGCGCCGGGCGGCGGGGCCAGTTCGCGCAGGCAGGCGGCGTTGAGCAGGTCGTTGAGGCGGGAGAGGCGGTGTTGCTCCTCCGGATGGGTGCCGTGGATGTAGACGGAGTCGCGAGGCCGGGACATTTCCAAAAACGGGGACCGGTTCAGGCCGTTGGCTTGGCGCCTTCGGGCCAGACGAAGTTGAGCGGGCGGTGCGTGACATCGGGCACGCCCTGCGCGAGCAGCCACTCGACGACAGCCGCGGCCTTTCCCTCCTTGGCGCAGTGCAGCACGGTGAAGCCATGCGGACCGGGGATGGCGTGGGCGTTGGGGTCAACTGCGAGGTGGGCCTTCACCAGGTCGAGCTGGCCGAGCATGGCCGCGGCGTAGAGCGAGGGGCGTGCGCCCTTGCCAAGCAGGTATTCGGCGATGGCGCGCTGCCCCGTGTGGGCCGCAGCCTCAAGCGGGGTCTCGAAATCGCCGCCACCCCAATCCCAGCAGGCGTTGGCCAGGAGCGGCGTTTCCTCGACGAGTTTGCGGACCTCCTCGAGGCTGCGGTGGGCCTGGCCGACGACGGCCTGGACCTTCTCGGGGGGCGGGGCGGGGGGCTTCGGGGGCGATTTGGGGCGTGCCGCCGGCGCGGGTGCTTGCGCGAGCAGGGGCGACGCTGCGAGTGTGAGGAGCGAGCCACCGGCGACGAGTTTCGTCGAGGTGGCGAGGAAGGAGCGGCGGTTCAGGGGTGTCATGGGAGTGATCAGTCGTTGCGGAGGGCTTCCATCGGGTTAACGCGACCCGCGCGGCGGGCGGGCAGCCAGGCGGCGAGGAGCGCGGCGGCGGCAAGCACGCCGATGACGGCGGCATAGGTGAGGGGATCGCGGGCAGGGACGCCGTAGAGGAGGGATTCGACGAGCGCGCCGAGCACGAGCGAGACCAATGCGCCCAACGCCAAGCCGGTGGCGGCGAGCCGCGCGCCCTGCCCAAGGACCAGGCGCTGCACGTCGCCCGGGGACGCACCGAGGGCGAGACGCACGCCGAATTCACCCGCCCGCTGGCTGACCGAGTAGGCCATGACGCCGTAGAGTCCGAGGGCGGCAAGGACGAGGGCCAGGCCCGCGAAGGCGCCGAGCAGGGAGAGATTGAGCCGCCGCTGCGCCGTCTGCTCGCCGAGGATGTCGGCCACGGGCTCGATGCGCGGGACGGGGAGATCGCGGTCAATGGACCAAATGGCCTCGCGGAGCGTGCGGGCCATGACGTCGGCCGGGAGAGCAGTGCGCACCACGAGTTGGAAATTGCGGGCCGCGCGCTGACCGATGGGAATCCAGCTCTCGATGCGCACGGGGCTGTCGGGCCCGAGGCGCCGGGTGTCCTTCACGACGCCGACCACGGTGATCCAGTTGGGGGTGACGGGCTGGCCGTTGGCGTCGCGGGCGTCGGGAGCGGGCGGATTGCCGAAGAGGAAGCGCCGGCCGAGCGCACTCTGGCCCGGCCACCAGTTGCGGGCCATGGTTTCGTTGATGATCGCCACGCTCGGGCCGCCTGCGATGTCGCTGGCGTTGAAGGTCCGGCCCTCGACCAGCGGGATGCCCATCGTGGAGAAATAGCTGCCGCTCGCGGAGTCGATGGGCAGCTCGGGGCGACGTTCGCCGGGCGCAAAGGGGCGGCCTTCCACGGTGAAGATGCCGCTGGTGTGCAGACGGCTCATCAGGATGGATGTGGTGAGTCCGGCCGATTGGACGCCGGGCAGCCCGGAGACGCGCTCAAGCAGGTGCGAGTGGAAGGCCGCGGCCGCAGCGCCGTCGGCGTATTTTGCCCGCGGCAGGGACAACGGCACGGAAAGGAGCTGTTCGCCGCGCAGACCGGTCTCGACCTGCTGGAGTTTCCAGAAGCTGCGCAGCAGGAGGCCGGCGCCGACGAGCAAGATGACGGCGAGCGCGGCCTGGGCGACGACGAGGGAGGAGCGGGTGAGCTGGGTGGCGCGGCTGGCCGAGGAACCGCGGCCGCCGTCCTTCAGGGCCTCGTTGGCGTTGGTGCGACCGGCCTGCCAAGCCGGGGCCAGTCCGAAGCCAATTCCGCAGAGCACCGCCGCCGTGGCGGTGACGGCGAGCACGACGGGGTCGGTGTGGATGGTGTCGAGGCGCGGGAGGTAGGCGGCGCCAAGGGTCTTGATGAGCTGGAGGCCCCAGGTGCCGAGCAGGACGCCGAGCGCGCCACCGAGCAGGGCGATCACGAGGCTTTCGACGAGGAGCTGCCGCACGATGCGGGGGCGGCTGGCGCCGAGGGCCAGGCGCACGGCGATCTCGCGGCGGCGGGCGACACCGCGGGCGAGCAGGAGGTTGGCCAGGTTGGCGCAGCCGATGAGCAGCACGCAGCCCACGGCGCCGAGCAGCACCCAGAGCGCGGTGCGCACGTTGCGCACGACGTAGGCGTGCAGGCCGACGACGTTCACCTCGTAGCCGGCGAGATTCGGGTTCTGCGCGATGACGGCGTTGTTGATGGTGGTGAGGTCGGCCTGGGCCTGTTCGACGGTGACGCCGGGCTTGAGGCGGCCGAGGACGGGAAGCCAGAAGGAGTTGCGGTTGTTGCGGAGCTGCTCGCCGGGGGCGATGGGCACGTAGACGTCGGTGCGGGCGGGGAAGGCGAAGCCCGGCGGCATGATGCCGACGATGGTGCGGGGCCGGCCGTTGACCTGCAGGTCGCGGCCGAGGGCGGACTCCTCGCCCCCGAAGCGGCGTTGCCAGAGACCGTGGCTGATCACGACGACATTGTCTTTGCCCTCGGTCTGCTCGGCGTCGGTGAACCACCGGCCGCGCAGAGCAGGGATGCCGAGCGTCTCGAAGAAACGGTCACCGACGATGGTGCTCGCGACCTGTTCGGGCTCGCCGCCGCCGGTGAGGTTGGCGGTGCCGGGCGAGTAGCCCGCCATCTCGGCGAAGGTGCGGTTGCCGTTTCGCCAGTCGGTGAACGTGGGCCAGTTGGTGACGTCGTCGGAGATCTTCTCGACGGTGTTGTTGATCCAGACGAGGACGACCTCGTGCGGGCGGGGATAGGGCAGCGGCCGCAGCATCACGGCGTTGACGACGGAGAAGATGGCGGTGTTGGCGCCGATGCCGAGGGCGAGGGTGAGCAGGGCGACGGCCGTGAAGCCCCGCGCCTGGAGCAGTTGACGGAGTGCGTAGCGGATGTCTTGGAGCATAGATGGTCGGGTTACTCAGATCGGAGGGCGACGAGGGGGTCGGTCCGGGCGGCACGCTTGGCCGGCAGGAGGCAGGCAAGCAAGGCGACCGCGGTCAGCAGCGCCACGCTTGCGGCGAGGGCGAGCGGATCAGTGGCGGTGACGCCGTAGAGCTTGGCCTGGATAAAGCGGCCCGCGAGGAGGGCAAGGCCGAGGCCGACGACGGCGCCGGTGAGCACCAGGCGCAGTCCCTGTCCGACCACCATGCGGGCGATCTGGGCGGCAGTGCCGCCGAGAGCGAGGCGGATGCCGATTTCACGGGTGCGGCTGGCCACTCCGTGGCTGAGGACACCGTAGAGGCCGATGACGGCGAGCAGGAAGGCGGTGGTGCCGTAGGTGGCGGCGAGCACGGTCCAGAAGCGCTCGTCCGCCGTTTGGAAGTCGAGTGCCTGCTCCATGGTGTCGATCCAGTGGAGCGCCACGGTGGCGTCGCGGGCCACGATCGTGCGGCGCACGGGGTCGATGAGGGCGCGCGGGTCGACCGTGGTTTCAAAGAGCGCGCCGCGGGAGAGCTGGGGGAACTGGGTCAGCGAGAGGAAGAAATCCAGTCCGCTGGGATTGCGGTTGCGCTGTCCGTTCCAGCGGGCGTCGGCGACGACGCCGACGATAACGGCCTCGGTGTTGGCCTGACCGAAGGTGACGATGCGCCCGAGGGCGGCGCCATCCGGCGCGATGCGACGGGCGAGTGATTCGCTGACGAGCGCCACCACCTGGCCGCCGCGCCGGTCCTCCGGCCCGAAGAGCCGGCCGCTACGCAGGGGCACGCGAAGGATCCCAAGCGATTCACTGGTGATGAAGCGCTGGTTGACCGGGAGACTGCCGTTGGCCGTGGCGAAGTCACCGCCCTTGAGCCGCAACGTGGCCTCGGCGGCATCATAGGGCGGCAGCGTGGGGGACATATAGCCGATGTCGCGCACGCCAGGCAGGGCGCGGAGTTCGGTATCGAGGTTGCGGAAGAAGGTCTCCTGCGCCTCCGGGGTGGAATAGTTGTCGCGTTGGGCCGAGACCTGGTAGCGCAGCAGGTTGTCGGTGCGGTAGCCAAAGTCGGTGAAGCGCAGTTTCTCGTAGCTGCGGAGGAAGAGCGCGGCCCCGGCGAGGAGGGCGACGGCCAGGGCGGTCTGGGCAATGGCCAGGAGGCGACCGGAGCGGCCCTGCAGGGCGCTGGCCGCGATGCCGCGCCCGCCGGAGCGCAGCGCGGCGGCGGCGTCAAGCCGCGTCGCAAGGAAGGCGGGCAGCAGGCCGAAGGCGAGCCCGGTGCAGGCCACCACGCCGAGGCAGAGTGCCAGCGGGCCGGCGCCGAAGGCCACGGTGACCTGCGCAGGCAGGGAGGAGCCGGCGACGCGCGTGAACAGCTCGCTCAGCCACGCGGCGAAGAGGATGCCGAGGCCGCCGCCGGCGAGGGCGAGCACGGCGCTCTCGGCGAACATCAGGCGGAGAAGTTGTCCACGGCCGGCGCCGAGCGAGAGGCGCACGGCCAACTCGCGTTCGCGGGACACCAGACGGGCAAGGAGGAGGATGGCGACATTGGCGCAGCCGATCACAAGCAGGAACAGCGAGCCGATGAGCATCATCACGAGCCCCGAACGGAACTGCGCCCGCCACTTGTCGCCGAGCGGGATCAGGGAAACCTCGAGGACGCGGTTCGCCTCGGGGTGCGAGGCACTGAGGCCCCGCAGCAAGCCTTGCAGTTCGGCCCCGGCCTGGGCGCGGGTGACACCCGAGAGGAGACGGCCGAAGACAAAGGTCGTGGGGTAGGCGCGGTCGGTGAGCATGTCCGCATGGATGTGCTGCCTTTCCGCCAGCCAGTAATCGGTGCCCTCATCCTCGGTCAGCCCCAGAAAGCTCGCCGGCATGACGCCGACGAGGACCATCGGTCCGTTGCGGGTGGCGACGGGCTGCCCGACCAACGCCGCGTCGGCGCCGTAGCGTGTCTGCCAGATGCGATAGGAAAGCACGATGGCCCGGTCGCCGCGCCCGGCGAACTCCTCCTCGGTGAACCAGCGGCCAAGCAGCGGGCGCAGGCCGAGTTCGCGGAAATAGCCCGGGGTCACGGTCTCGCCGCGCAGGCGCTCGGCCCCGCCCGAGGTGAGGGCGACCAGGCGCGTGACGATGGCGCCGTCGAGGGAGGCGAAGCTGCGCGCGCCAGCGCGCAGGTCGGTGAAATTGGGATACGAGAGGTAGGCGCGGCTGCCCATGGTGCGGTCGCGTTTGGGCTCGAACATGACGAGCCGGTCCTCGGCGGGGAACGGCAGGGGCTTGAGCAGCAGGCTGTGGACGAAGGTCAGCACGGTGGAGGCGCCGCCCACGGCGATGGCGATGCAGGCGAGCAGGGTCAGCGTGAGGCGCGGCGTCTTGAGCCACGTGCGACAGGCGAGCAGGAGATCTTTGAACATGGGGTGTAGTGGAGATATCACTCGCTGCGCAGCACGGTCATGGGATCAACGCGGGCGGCGCGGCGGGCCGGAAGCCAGCAGGCGAGAAGGGCGGCGAGCAGCAGCACCGTGAAGGCACCCAGGCAGGCCAGCCAGTCGCCGGCGGTCACGCCGTAGAGCAGGGATGCAGCGACGCGGCCCAAAGCAAGGGCACCGGCGAGGCCGAGAATGATGCCGAGCAAGGCCAGGCCGCCGCCTTGGAACAGCACGAGGCGCTGGAGGTCGGCGCCGCGGGCCCCGAGGGCGAGGCGCACACCGAATTCCCCGGTGCGCTGCCCGACGGAATAGGCCATGACTCCATAGAGTCCCAGCGAGGCGAGCAGGAGGGCGAGGCCGGCGAAGGAGCCAAAGAGCCACAGGTTGAGGCGCCGCGGCGCAGTCGGGCGCTCGAGCATGGTGTCCAGCGGCTCGACGATGGGGAGGGGAAGGTTCTTATCCACGGTCCAGATCGCGGCGCGCAGGGCGGGGGCGGCGACGGCGGCGGGTTGGGAGGTGCGGACGACAAAACGGAAGTTCAGCGGCGGAACCTGGGTGGAGGACAGGAACAGCTGCCGGCGCACGGGCCGGTCGGGTCCGTCGCGGTGCAGGTCGCGCACGATGCCGACAACGGTGAACCAACGGGGCTGCACGGGCTGACCGTTGGCGTCGCGGGCACCCGGGGGCGGCGGATCGCCGAGAAGGAACCGCTGGCCGAGGGGGCTGCGGCCGGGCCAGCGCGCGCGAGCGAGGGATTCGTTGATGATCGCGGAGAGCGGCCCGTCGGGGCGATCGCTCCGGTCGAAAGCGCGTCCGGCGACGAGGGGGATCCCCATCGTGGCAAAGTAGCCGGGCGAGATGGTGTCGATGGTGGCATCGATCCGCTCACCGGGGGCGGCGGTGTGGCCCTCGGGATTGACCGGGGCGGAGCTGTGCAGGCGGTTGAGGAGGATGAAGGTCGTCAGGCCGGTGGCTTCCACGCCGGGCACGGCCGCGAGGCGCTCCAGGGACTGGTCCTGGAAGGCCGACACCTTGGGAACGGAGTCGTATTGGGCGCGGGGCAGCGCAACGGCAATGGAGATGAGGTGCTCGCCGTTGAAACCGGTGTTGACCTCGCCGAGCTTCCAAAGGCTGCGCAGGAGCAGGCTGGCCCCGAAGAGCAGGATGAAGGCGAAGGCCGCCTGGGCAACGACCAAAGTGGCGCGCAGGCGACCGGCCCCGCGGCCGGAGGAGGAGCCGCGAGCGCCGTCCTTGAGAGCTTCCTGCGGACGAACATGGCCGGCCTGCCAGGCCGGAGCGAGGCCGAAGACCAGACCGCAGAGCACGGCGACGATGAGCGTGACAGCCAAAACGCCCGGCTCGGCCTGGATGGAATCGGCGCGGGGAAGGATTTCGCCGGCGATCAGCCGGATTAGGTCCACCCCATAGACGCCCAGCAGCAAGCCCAGCGCTCCGCCGCCCAAGGACAAGAGCACGCTCTCGGCCAGCACGCGGCGGACAAGCCGGCCACGGCTGGCACCGAGGGCCACGTGCACGGCGATCTCGTGGCGGCGGCCCAGCCCGCGGACGAGGAGGAGGTTGGCGAGGTTGGCGCAACCGATGAGCAGCACGCAGCCGACCGCGCCGAGCAGCACCCACAGGCCGGTCCGCACATCCCGCACCGACCAATCCTGCAACCCGGCGACATGGATGCCCTGATGGCGGAAATCCGGGTAGCGCTCCCAATAGGCGGGCTGGGCGGCGGCGAGTTCCGCCTGAGCGGCCGCGAGGCTGACGCCCGGTTTCAAGCGGGCGAGGCCGAGCAGGAAGTTCCCGCGGGCACTCTCCATCTGCTGCGGTGATGAAGCAACCGGGAGGTAGATGTCGGTTTTGGCGGGGAAGTCGAAACCGGGCGGCATGACACCCACGACGGTGCGCTTGGCCCCGTTGAGGGTGATTTCGCGGCCGACCACGGCGGGATCCGCGGCGTAGCGGCGCTGCCAAAACCCGTGGCCGAGGATGATCACCGCATCCTGTCCCGGGGTCTGCTCGGCATCGGTGAACCAGCGTCCGTGGAGCGCGGGCACGCCGAGGGTCTCGAAGAGGCGCGCGGTCACAACCGTGCCGGCCAGCCGGGCGGGCTCGCCGTCACCGGTGAGGTTGAAGGCGGTCGAGGTGGTGTAGCCGGCGACGGAGGCGAGGCTGCCGCCGCGGTCGCGCCAGTGGTTGAGCATGGGCCAGGAGACGGCGTCGGCGCGGTTGCCGGAATTGCGGTTGTCCATCCAGAGATGGACGAGCCGGTCGGGCTCGGCGTAGGGCAGGGGGCGCAGCAGAACGGAGCGGACGACGCTGAAGAGGGCGGTGTTGGCCCCGATGCACAGGGCGAGTGTCAGCAGCGCGACGGTGGTGAATCCCGGGGAGCGGGCGAGGGAGCGGCAGGCGAGGCGGAGGTCGTGCATGGCGGGTTATTCGGTGCGGAGGGCGACAAGCGGGTCGACCTTGGTGGCGCGCCGGGCGGGGAACCAGGCGGCGCCGAGGACGATGAGCGTGAGTGCGATGGCCACGGCGAGGTAGGTGGCCGCATCGTAAGGATGGATGCCGTAGAGCAGGTGCGCGGCCAGGGGCGTCAGCAGGGCGGCGAGGGTCAGGCCGCCGACGAGCCCGGAAGCGGAAATCGCGACCGCTTCACGAAGAATCTGCCCGACGATGCGGCGATGATCGGCCCCCAGCGCCAGCCGGACGCCGATCTCGCGCGTGCGCGCGGCGACAGCCTGTGCGGTGGAGGCGTAGAGGCCGAGGGAGGCGAGAAGAAGGGCGGAAGCGGAGAAGAAGCCGAGCAGCCGCAGGCTGAAGATGCGCGGGGCCGTGGCCCAAGCAGTGGCTTCCTCAAGAGTGCGAAGCGTGACGGCGGCATCGGGATCGAGATCACGGATCAGGCGACGGGCGGGTTCCTTGAGCGCCTGCGGGTCACCGGCAGTGCGGGCGACGTAGGTCATCCGGCCGGTGAGGAAGGCGAGCTGCCAGGCCGGCATCTGGCGGGCGGAGAAATAGAGGGTGGGCGTGCCGGTTTCCTCGAGGGAGAAGTTCTTCGCGTTGCCAACCACGCCGACGACCTCGAACTCGCGCGCCTGCGCGCCTTCCCGGAGGCTGATGGTCTTGCCGAGGGGGTTCTCGCCGGGCCAATCGCGCGCCGCGAGGGCCTCGTCGATGATGACGACGGGGCGGGATTTGGCATCATCGGTGGAGGTGAAGTCGCGGCCCGAGCGCAGCGGAATGCCGACGGTCTCGAAATAGCGCTCGTGAATGTAGCGGTTGGCGGCGGAGGAGAGATCGGTCGGATTGCCCGGCGGCCGGTCGGGACGGGAAAACTCAGAGCGGGTGTTGATGCCGGACAGCGGAAGCACGGAGGTGACGCTGGCGGAGGCCACACCGGGCAGGGCCGACAGGCGGCGGATGTATTCCTCGGCAAACCGATTGAGGGCGTCGACGCTCCGGGCGTTGGCGCCGACCACCGCGACCTGCGCGGTGAGAACGCCGCGGGGGTTGAAGCCGGGGTCGGCGGCGAGGAGTTTTTGGAAACTGCGGACCAGCAGACCCGTGCCGACCAGCAAGGCGGCTCCGAGGGCCACCTGGGTGGCGAGGAGGGTCCGCCGGGCCAGACTGCGCGTGGTGGTCGCCGGGCTTTGGCCGCGGAGGACATCCTGCGGGGCGGTGAGGGCGAGGCGGAGCGCCGGGGCCAGTCCGACCCCGAGGCCGGTCAACAGGGTGCAAGCCGCGGCGAGAGACACGACGCGCCAATTGATGACGACGAGCGAAGCCCGGGGAAGATCAGCGGGGGCGAGCTGGACAAGCCAGTCGAGCGACCAGGCCGTGAGCCCCACCGCCAGCAGCCCTCCGGCCGCGGCGAGCAGCAGGCCCTCCGTGAGGTAGTCACGGAGTAGGCGCGCGGGGCTGGCGCCCAAGGCGGAGCAGAGGGCGGCATCGCGGCGGCGGGCGAGAGCGCGGGCGGCCAGGAGGCCCGCGAGATTCGCGCACATGATGAGAAGCAGGGCAGCGGCCGCGGCGAAGAGAAGAAGCACCGACTGACGGTAACCACCGGTGATTTCGTCCCGCAGCGGCACCAAACGGGGCGCCGTGAGCGTGGCATTGTCGGCCGGATGATCCTTCACGAGGCGCCGGTTGAGCTCGGCAAATTCGTCGCGCGCCTGGGCGAGCGTGACGCCGGGAGCCAGACGGGCGATGCCGCGGAGGAAATGCGTGCCCCGGGCAGCCCCGCGGGAGTCGGTCTCGAGGGGTTGGGTGATGACAACGTCGACCGGCCAGCCGGGCAGCACAAAGTCCGGGGGCAACACGCCCGCCACGGTGAGACCCTGGCCGTTGAGAGTGAGACTGCGCCCGATGATGGCAGGGTCACCGCCGAAGCGGCGTTGCCAGAAGGCATATCCGAGCATGACGGAGGGCGGGGCCACGGCCGGGTCGGCGGCCTCCGGCGGAAGTTGGCCGACGTGCGGCACGACGCCGAGCAACGGGAAGAGGGACGCGGTCGTGCGCCAACCCGAAACGCGTTCCGTTTCGCCGAGTCCCGTCAGGCTGAAACCCAGCGGAGTGACGGGAGCGAAGCCGGCCGTGGTGCGGTTTGTGCGCTGGAGATCGAGGAAGTTCGGAATCGAGAAGAAGGCGCGATCCCGGTCAGGCCGGGTGGACCAGACCCACACCACGTTGGGCTCGTCGCGCACCGGCAGCGGACGGAAGACCACGGCATCGGCCACCGAGTAGATGGCGGTGACGGAGGCGATGCCCAAGGCAACCGTGAGGATGACGACAGCGGAAAATGCGGGTGACTTGCCGAGCGTGCGCAGCGGTTTCATGCGTGGGGTGGGGTTGGGGTGTGGAACCCGGCCCGCAACAGGCCGGCAGCGGGCAGATCACTCGGTGCG
>Ga0073934_10004393_pt1 | contig 23569 bp, 18 predicted proteins | sample LarsenN4metaG_FD_76834 | JGI IMG/M metagenome (GOLD analysis project Ga0073934, IMG submission 76834) | Hot spring sediment bacterial and archeal communities from British Columbia, Canada, to study Microbial Dark Matter (Phase II) - Larsen... ... | reverse complement strand
TTGTGGAGTTACAGCAACTCATTGACCCCGCCGATCGCGACTTTCATCAAGCCACCGTTGCAAACACGATCACAACCTTACAACCCTACGACATTGAGTGTCGAGTGCAACGGCCTGACAACACTTTGGCCTATATGCAAGCTAAAGGAGAAGCGATTGTCAACGCGGCGGGGCAGGTTGTTCAACTGGTAGGTACGGTGCTTGATATTACGGAACGTAAGCAGGCTGAGTTGCAACTACAGATTCTCTCCGATCGCCTTGCACTTGCGCTACAGGCAGGCGCGATCGGCACCTGGGACTGGGATTTAGTCAACGAAGTCAGGTGGGATGAGCGCATGTATGAGATCTATGGTCTGCAAGATCTCGGTCGGGTTGCTCTATATCAGGATTGGATCCGGCTGGTGTATCCCGATGATGTCGCAACCGTTGAAGCCGCTCTCCAATCAGCCGTGCGGGGCGAACAAGATTATCGGCTTGAATTTCGGATTCGACGATCTGATGGTGCGCTGCGCTGGATTCGGGCGGAGGCGATCGTGCGGCGGGATGAAAAAGGGGAAGCCCTTCACATGATTGGCATCAACTACGACATCACCGATGGCAAGCAGGCTGAAGCGAAGTTGCTTCAAACCAAGACTCAGTTAGAGGCTTCAAACCACGAGCTAGAAGCGTTTGCCTACTCGGTGTCACACGACCTACGGGCACCCCTGCGGGCGATCGACGGGTTTAGTAAGGCACTGCTGGAGGACTACGGCGATCGCGTTGACGAGGAAGGCAAGGACTACTTTGACCGAATTCGTCGAAATGTGCAACGGATGGGTCTGTTAATTGATGACCTGCTGCGCTTGTCTCGGGTTTCTCGCTCTGAGATGCAGTACACAACCGTTAACCTGAGCGCCCTGGTGCAAGAGCAAATCAATGACTTACAAGCTGCAGAGCCAGAGCGAGTAGTGCAGTTTACTGTTGCTCCTGGTGCGATCGTTGCCGCTGATCTAACGCTGATGCGCGTTGTTATCTGTAACCTGCTAGAAAACGCCTGGAAATTTACCAGTCACCATTCGTGTGCTTGCATCGAATTTGGGATAATCGAAACCGAAGCAGAACTGATCTACTTCATCCGCGATGATGGAGCAGGCTTTGATATGTCCTATGTCTCTAAGCTATTTGGGGTTTTTCAACGCCTGCATGGCATTGACCAGTTTCCCGGTACGGGCATTGGTCTTGCAACCGTGCAACGGGCAGTGCATCGGCATGGCGGTCGGGTTTGGGCAGAGGCGGCGATCGAACAAGGAGCCACCATTTATTTCACGCTGCCAAGCCAATCACTAATCACAGGAGGTTAAGCACTTGAAAGCACTCTATCGTCACCCTAATTGCCTTTTAGAGGTCTTTGCGATCGCGAAAAGCTTGCTGCCATTCGCCTAACTCGTGGGTAATTTAGGACTGCTGCCGCAGGCTTGATGATAAATTTGAGCTTTAGGTGAACAATGGATCTGTATGCTTAAACCTTAAGAAAATAGGGACAAGAAGAATGTCTAAAAAATTAAAGATGATTTGTTTTTGTTCCCTTCATGCTTGATCTACGCGGGTGCCGATTCTTTTGCCCAGAGGATAAAAGCACGCAGTCAAATTAATTTAAAAACAGCCCCACGGGACATTCTTTCTTTGAGCTTTAAATTTTCCTTTTTAACTTATGACTTCTCTACGCACGATCCTCCTTGTTGAGGATAACCCAGATGATGAGCGCCTGACCTTGCGTGCGCTACGGCGAGGCAACATTGTGAATGAGATTCATGTCGCGCGCGACGGAGAAGAAGCCCTCCACGTTCTGTTTAATTTAGAGTCGCTTCCCTGTGTTGTTTTGTTAGATCTCAAACTACCAAAAGTCGATGGTCTAGAGGTGCTTCAACAGATTCGAGGCAACTCTCGCACCCGTCTGTTGCCTGTTGTGATTCTGACTTCGTCGAGTGAGGAGCGCGATATCGTCGAAAGTTACAGTTTGGGTGCCAATAGTTATGTGCGGAAGCCCGTTGAAATTGATCAATTCACTGAAGCAGTGCGACAGCTAGGGTTGTATTGGGCACTGGTCAATGAGGCTTTACCGGAAGGGCGAGCGTGATGAGTCAACCCCTGGTTATCTTAATGATCGAAGACTCTGAAGACGATGCGCTACTCGTACAACGGGAGCTGCGACGGGGGGGCTTTGACCTGACGTGGCAACGGGTGCAGACAGATGCAGAACTGCGATCGGCTTTGGCTGAGCGCACGTGGGACATTGTAATTTCAGACTATCGCTTGCCAGAATTTGATGCCCCAAGGGCGCTTGAGTTGATCAAGCAAAGTAATATTGACATTCCGTTTATTGTCGTGTCCGGCACGATTGGCGAAGAGTCCGCGGTCGCCATGATGAAAGCAGGTGCCCACGATTATTTGATGAAAGATAATCTGACCCGTCTGCCAGAGGCGGTGCGACGAGAAGTGCGAGAAGCTCAGGTTCGAGCAGAGCGCAAAACGGCACAAATTCGTTTACGCCAGACGGCTGAACGCGACCAGTTGGTGCGTACTCTAACAGAGCGCATTCGCCAGTCACTTGACTTAGACGAAATTTTGATGACAACGGTGAATGAAGTGCGTCAGGTGTTACAAACTGATCGCGTGATTCTGTTTCGGATTAATTCTGACAGACAAGGGTATGTGGCTCAAGAGTCGGTCGGAGAGGGCTGGGATGCACTCTTGGGGCAAGATATTCACGACCCCTGCTTTAAAAGTGACTACATCGAGAAGTATGCCCAGGGAAGGATCTGGGCTATTGACGACATCAATAATGGTCAAATTCAACTTTGTCATGCTGACTTTCTCCGGCAGTTTCAGGTGCGGGCCAACATGATTGTGCCGATTATGCACCCCAACGGCTTATGGGGCTTGCTCATTGCCCATCACTGTTGCCAACCCCGGCAGTGGACACAAGATGAAGTGCAGTTGCTGAAGCAATTGGCTGACCAGGTTGCGATCGCGATTCAACAGGCGGATCTTTATCGGCAGGCCCAACTAGAGCTAGCCGAACGGCAACGTGCCGAAGTTGCTTTGCAACAGCTTAACCAGGAGTTAGAGCAACGGGTGCAAGAGCGAACGCAGGCATTGCAACAGCAAGCGGAAGAAGAGCGGTTGCTGCGGTTGATTGTGCAGAACATTCACCGCTCGCTTGACCTGGAAGAAATCTTGGAAACGGTGTTAGGCGAAACGCGGCAAACCTTGCAAGCCGATCGCGTTGCCATCTATAAGTTTGAACCAGACTGGAGCGGACATTTTATTGCGGAGTCTGTCGGAGAGGAGTGGGTACCGTTAGTCGGTGAAGGCATCAAAACAGTATGGGAAGACTCGTATCTCCAAGAAAATCAGGGCGGCAGGTACCGCAACAATGAGCCGCTGGCGGTTGATGACATCTACACAGTCGGCCATTCGCAATGTCATATCGAGATTCTGGAACAGTTTCAGGTGCGAGCTTATGCAATCACCCCAATTTTTCTAGACGGTTATCTTTGGGGGTTGCTAGCGACCTATCAAAACTCAGGGCCACGCCAATGGCAAACCTGGGAAATCAGCTTACTTCAACAAATTGGCATTCAAACCGCGATCGCGCTGCGTCAGTCTAACCTGTATCATGCGGCTCAAACCCAGGTCAAAGCCCTGGAGCAACTTAGCCAGATGAAAGACGATTTTCTCAGCACCGTTTCACATGAGTTGCGATCGCCCCTCGCTAATATCAAAATGGCGATCGAGATGATCAAGCTCAACTTAGAGCAAAATCAGATTCAAGACCAACGCCTGAACCAATACCTTCAGATCCTTGAGGAAGGTTGCACTCAAGAACTCGCGCTGATTAACGATTTGCTTGACCTGCAACGGTTAGAGGCGGGAGTTCAATCCTTAGAGTTAGAAACGGTTGATTTCGGTTATTGGTTAGTGTCAGTGGCTGAGACTTTTGGGGTGCGCACGCAAGAGCGACAACAGCAGCTCAACATTAATGTTCCGCTGACGCTGCCCTCCATCACGACTGATTTAACGGGGCTAAAACGGATTGTGATGGAGCTGTTGCACAATGCCTGCAAGTACACCCCATCTCACGAGCAGATCACGATCGCCGCTCAAGTCAGTGACACAACTTTAGAGATTCAAGTGACGAACTCTGGTGTTGAATTGCCACCCGAAGAGTTACCCCGTATCTTCGAAAAGTTTTATCGAGTGGTTAGTGTAGACCGCTGGAGACACGGTGGCACAGGGCTTGGGTTGGCACTGGTTAAGCGTTTGGTTGAACATCTCCAGGGTTCTATTTGGGTAGAAAGCGCCAATGCCTTGACTCGCTTCACGGTGCAGTTGCCGCTTGCAATGGAATATCCAGAAGCCCAATTCAATGAAATGACGGATAACTCAACAGCGAAGTCACCCATCTAATCTTGATTGAATCTGCGATCGCGGTAGATAGCTATCCCTCTCTTGATCAAAGGGATTGAGGGGATCGGTTTGGTGTAGATTTGTCGCCTTCTGAATTGAAATTGCTATCACTACCCCAAAGGACTGTGATTAACCGCGACGAGGGTGTTCGACATCGCTCAGACCACTCAGCCTTCTGCCCTTGGCTGGCCCCGTGTAGACATCCGCCGCGCGGACTGCATCAATAAACTGCAAACCAGTCCGAGTTTCAAGTTCTGCGATCGCGACTTGAAAGGTGTTGAACTCGCCAACGGGCTTCCGTTCAAAGGGAATATCCTCAACAAACTTTTGTTGGCTCACAACATAAGCGCTCGCATAGAGTTTTCCATCGGCATCGACAACCAAAACGACTTTCCAAAAGAACTGGGGCACCTGAATTCCACGGTGCAGCGTATCGTTCGCTTGAAAGATTGGGCCTGTGAAAACGCTGGCTAACAGGTCGTTCTGGTCAGTATTCGTAAGAATGAAATTTTCTAAACCTTGCCACAGTTCCTTCGATTGATTGAATAGGAAATATTGAGGAGCGCAGTTGGTGAAGTGGAACGTGTCATTGTTGGCAAGTTCTGCTTGTTGTTCCGTTCCCCAGAGTGGGTCTTGCCGCCGCACCAGGTGTCCCCGGTCGAAAAAGTTACCCGGTTCATTACTGTAAAACGTATTGCCTAGCTGCGCCGTTTTAGGAATGCGCGGGTCTAAAAACCAGGTGTCCCTGCCACGCTCTAGCCCGACCCACTGTTTCCCATCAATATTCACGGCGGTAAAAAATGCTAGGCGGCGCGTTTCACACATCACAACTGAAAAGTGGGTATAGCGCAAAACGTTGTCGTCGGTGCCTTTCACAGGCGTTACCGGGCCAAATGCGATCGCCGTTGGGGTCAAGCTGGGTAGCGGAATCGACATTCCTAAAAAGTTGGGATCGTATCCGGTTCGCCCCTTGTAATAACTCAGCGATCGGGTGCTGCCATCGGCGCTGGGGCGATCGCCGGAGTCGGGCCGCCGTTTTTTGCGCTCTAAGCTAAGCTCATCAGTACTTTCGGTCAGTTCAGAAGCATCTGGTTTGAGGTGAACAACGCTTTGTCGCGGGGTTGTGCCAGGGAAGACCCGAATGCCTTGAGCATCTTCTAAAAAAGCTCGCACTAGAGAGGATGCCGCCTCTGCTTGTTGAGATTGCACTTGATTGATGCGAGCAAAAATGCGACTGGTTCTTACCCCTTCATTCGCGATCCATTTGATCTGGGTTTCGCTCAGTTTTTCTGCGTCTAGTTTTGGCACCCATTCACCGTTGGTCAGTTGAATCTCTTCCACGCCATCGCGAATGCGGCTCTCGACAACGCTGCGATGGTGAACCGCAACCACTTGCCAGTTATCGTTGAGTACGGGTGAACCCGATGAACCCGGAGCCGTATCACTGGCATACCACAGAAAGTTATCTTTTAAATCATCTTGTGCATCACCGATTTGAAGTACTTTATTTTCTCGAATTGCAATTTGCTTCGGCTGTCCATCAGGATGTTGAATGACTGTAACAAATTCTTCGGGTTCGACTTTGTGCAGTGTTGGGTCAAGTCTCAAAAATTCATAATCACTCAAGGCTGCATCATCATTTTCTGACTGCTCAGCCACCGCAACCAGGGTGAAATCTAGCTCAGGGTCGGTAATAAACGCTTCCTGGGGAGTGAGCTGAAAGGTCTTTCCATCTTGAATTCTACCGTTGTTGTTCATTTCATAGCCAAATTGAGCCGAGGCTCTCGTTGCTTCATCGGCAGAATGAATCACATGGTGATTGGTGATGAGCAAACGGGGTGAAACTAAGAACCCTGTACCCCAACTACCATTTGCGCCGAATAAATCACCCACCCAGATGCGGCAAACGGTGCGGGCCGCAAAAGCACCCCGATACAAAAAGTTGATGGGCAGTAAGTCATTGCGCCCCAGCACACGCTCTAAATCAAAAGAAGAGACACCAGAACCACTTGCCGCCATGTTTTCTATGCGTCGCGCTAAAACGGTAAGCGGATCCGCTCGGCGATCGCGGCTTTCAATTGTTGCCAGGGGAGCTTGTAAAGGAATCGTTGCCGCCTTCTGCTCACGCAAAAACTTGAGCTTGGCAAGAAAGGTTTCGCTGTAGGTCACTGTTTGAAGAGACATTGCTTTACTCCCGAATTGGCAGAACCTTGATCCCGCTGAAAGTGATGGCACTGGACAAAGTGCTTTGCTACTTTGATACACGAGCAAAATCAACGATTGGGTTAAGAAGAAGCATTTTGTTTCAAAGATTTACACGCTATCAAAGATTGTTTAAGAGTCATCAACTCTCAAAACCAGAGATGATCAAGTAGGGATATGAGTGGAAGCTCTTGATCAGTATTGCTATTATTTGAAAAGTGAGCGATCGCAGAGTGATCTGGAATACATTAATTGACAATGCTTTGAAGGCGATGCGCGATCGCGGTTTTCATTTGATTTTTTACTTGTGCATTATCGTAGAGTTGCAGCATGGTATTCGCTCCCCACATCAGTGTATGCAACTCAAACGCTAGCTGCGCCGCATCAACATCTGCCCGAATTTCTCCTCGTTCTTTGGCTTCGCCTATCCACTTTTCAAGGCGCTGTAACCACTGGTTTGTGATATCGGCTAGGCGATCGCGCACCACTCCCGGACGACTATCAAACTCCATCGCAGCAGCGGCAAAAAAGCAACCGCCAGCAAATACTTTGCGTTCGCCATAGGCAAGCCACGCTTCCATTAAAGCGTATAAGCGAGTCATACCAGGCAGAGCTTTTCGGGTCGGGCGAATCACTTCGTTGATAAAGATTGCTTGAGCTGTCGCGATCGCGGCGAGTTGCAACTCTTCTTTAGAGCCAAAGTGGGCAAATAATCCACTTTTACTCATCCCCAATTCGCTCGCTAAGCGCCCGATCGAAAGCCCCTCCAGCCCTTCGACTGAAGCAACATTCACCGCTGTTTTGAGAATCGCTTGGCGAGTTTGTCGGCCTTGAGTGGTCGAGCGACGACGGGCAGGGGATGGTGGCTGAGTTGGAGGCATAAGCGTGAACCGTAAGGGCAATGTGTGGCCTTGATCTATTTTATAGACAAAGTGCGAACGGTCGTGCTAAATGTGGTTTTAGTTAACGAACGGTCGTGCTTTTTAAGGGTCGCCTGAATTTCATTTGAGCGGTTGAGTCAGCTTAATCACTGCGTTGATCGCATTTCTGCATGGATAATAGGCCGACCTAATCGTGTTTCCCAGGTTTTGCTGACCTTTGCGATCGGTTCAAGCAGTCCTTGTTCTCTTTCTTTGACCTCCGATTTTATGTTGAAGCTTTACTACGCCCGTCCTTCTTTGTTCGCCCGTCCAATTTGGCTGACATTGCTTGAAAAGCAGATTCCGTTTGAGTTAGTCTCCGTCAATTTAGGGGGCGATCAGTTTGAGCCAACGTTTTTAGAGTTAAATCCGTTTGGGCATGTGCCAGTCTTAATCGATGGTGATTTTCGGGTGATTGAGTCGCAAGCAATTCTGGACTACCTGGAGGCCAAATATCCAACTCCGTCGCTGTTGCCGCAGGCACCAGAAATGTTGGCTAAGGTGCGAATGGTGCAATTTGTGGCGCTGAATGAGTTGTTGCCTGCGATCGTTGGATTGTTGTTAAATGAAACGGCAACGGCAGATTTTCAATATGCAGAAGCGCGGGTAGGGAATACTCTACGGTTTTTGGAAGGATTATTAGGCGATGCGTCCTTCTTTGCTGGGGAGCCAATCACACTGGCCGAAACTGTGGCTGGAACTCTCATTCCAGTTTTGCCAAAATTAGCGATTCCATTAACCAGCTATCCGCGCTTACAAGCCTGGTCAGAACGGTTACTCGCCCGTCCGACCTGGCAAACTATTCAGCTCAGTGAAGAAGAGTGGAATGATTTCAGACGCCACTTCAAAGTCTTACCGAGAGTTTGGCAGCGGCGACGGCGCCAACGCACTCAAATTTTGACATCCTAAGTAACTCGTTAAAAGATTGTTCAGATATAATCCTACGCACTAAGGTGAAGACAAGGGGCTTAAGCCCCTTGTTACTTCAGAGCTGGTTCAATCTCCTAAACTCAACGCGTGCTGCTATATATTTGATTGAGAAAATTGAGATGATTGCTACGATCGCTCAAAGTTCTCTGCACATACTGCAAAAACTATCAAATGAGATGGCTCAGTCAATGTAAATGAGATTCTGTGGTGTTGGCTGAAAAGTTAGAATGGGGGACAAAGTTCTGCTTTTGTTGAGCGTCACATTGCACCCCCTGTTTCCAATCCTTGATATTCGTAGGACGGTCGATTAAGCTTTCACCATTAAGCTGGCGGGTTTCGCCAAATCTCCCTCAACGGTGACACCGCGATTGTTGGCTGCCAAGTGTCTCACAATCATATAGACAGTCTCAACGTGATCGCTTGCGCCTGCGGCATCAGCTAAGGCTTGCACCGATAGTGGCGAAGGCGATTGTTTGAGTGTTTGCATCACTTGCTTTTGCAAATCGAGGATGACCGCAGCGGCTTTTTTGCCAGCCTCAACGCCGGGTTGGTGATAAGCATTGATATTCACAAAGGAAGCATAGAAGCTGACGGCTCGTTCGTATAGTGCGATCAATGCACCCACCATGTGGGGGGTGACTTCTGGGATGGTGATGGTGATAGAGCCACGGTTGTTGTCATACAAAGCTTCTCGCGTTCCTTGCAAAAAGCCAGAAAGAAAATCACCGCTGGTTGCACCTGGCTCAATATCGACGGAGGTGCCTTCGCGATCGCGCAGCACTTCAATAAAGGTGGCAAAGAAGTTGGGTACACCTTCGCGCAGTTGTTGCACGTAGGCGTGTTGATCGGTTGAGCCTTTGTTGCCATAGACAGCAATGCCTTGATAAACCGTGTTGCCATCCAGGTCTTGCTCTTTACCTAAAGACTCCATCACGAGCTGTTGCAGGTAGCGGCTAAACAGCAGCAGACTATCTTTGTAAGGCAAGATGACCATATCTTTTTCGCCCTTGCCATTGCCTTCGTAGTACCAACTCATAGCCAGGAGTGCAGCCGGATTTTGCTTCAATTCTTTAGCACGGGTGGCCGCATCCATTTCTTTGGCACCTGCTAGCATCGCATGGATATCGATTCCTTGCAGGGCAGCGGGTAGCAGACCCACAGCCGACAGCTCTGAGGTGCGTCCTCCGATCCAATCCAACATGGGGAAGGTCGCTAACCACCCTTCTGACTTGGCAACCTGATCCATCTTGCTACCCGTCATCGTAATTGCAACAGCTTGTCGGCTAAAGTCTAAGCCCTTATCAGCAAAGAATTTTTTGACCTCGACCATGCCGTTGCGAGTTTCGGGAGTTCCTCCAGACTTAGACGTAACGATGACTAACGTACTGTTGAGGCGATCGCCCAACTGAGCCATACGTCGATCAATCCCAGCCGGATCCGTGTTGTCAATGAAGTGAATTTGCATGGGTGGATGTATATCAGACAAAGCCTCAGCCACAAACTGAGGTCCGAGAGCTGAGCCACCAATGCCGACGGATAAGACATCTGTAAATTTAGTTGCCTGGGGTGGCCGAATTTCCCCACTATGAATTTTTTTAGCAAAGCTATCTATATTCTCAACAATTGTGACGATTTCATCGCGGATCTCTGGGCTAGGCGCACGGTCAGGGTCACGCAGCCAATAATGCCCCACCATCCGTTCTTCGTCGGGGTTTGCGATCGCGCCCTGCTCAAGCGCCTCTACATCTTGCAACGCTTTTGCAAACTTGGGTTGCATCGTATTGACGAAGGCGTCATCAAACCGAACTCGACTGATATCCAAATACAAGCCTAGCCCTGGGTGGTAGTAAAGCCAGTCTTGATAACGTTGCCAGAGTGATGCAGTCATGGATTCACGTCCCATAAAAAAATCGTCAAAACTCAGTTTAACTATGCAACCATAACGCCTTCGTTACTGAGTAAACAGATAAGAACGGCGAAAAAGTTTGGTTACTTTGAAGCGATCTTTATCGATCGGCGTTTGACATTTTACTCACTCATTAGAAAGTGTCTCCGGATAAGTTTAGAAGCCGAAAATGCCTGAGTTTACCGCTTCTCTTCTCGTGTGCAATCTAACAAAAACCAATGAAGGATTCAAGATAATCTCTTAAAGTAATCGTTTAGAAAGTCTAAACTAAACGCGATCTTAGGAAAGCTTTAAATAATTCACACCCTACACAAGTTAGGAAAAATTAAAAGAAGCTAAGCATTTTAGAATACTCTTTAGTTAATGGATATATGTGTTAATGCTTAGTTTTCATAGAAGCTGAAGTGTTGACAAATTCCTTATGAATCAAGGGTGTAAGGCTTGTGTGTTGGTTGAAGTTTCTACTTCATCGTGTTCCTCATCATAGTGAGCGAATCTAGCCCTGCACTCAAGCTATAACTGATCCCCAACGACATTTAGGTATCTGAGTTAGGCGTTTAAGGATATTTCATGATTAAGCAATTTCTCATCACGGCAACTGGTTTTGCGACTTTGCTATCGACGATCGCTCCCGTTTTGGCGATCGCCCCAGGAACTGATCAATTAGTTGCCTGTGGTCGTTTTGCGGCAAATAAGTACAAGGTGCCTGAGAGTGCAATCAAAGCAAGCGTTGGCAATCGTACCAACAATGGCTATTACATTGATTGGAACGTGCAGCGCTACGGGTCATCGGGTTATTGCTTTGTCACCAACAATGTTAAGGTGTCTCAATTTGTGGTTGAGCGCGGCCCCAAACCTAATCAAACCAATCCAGTTGTAGGGCCTAATGAAAAGGTATTTTATGGGTTACCCGGTTATGGCGATGTAGTTGTGAACCGGGGGCAAGGGGCGATCGGCAATAAGCAATATTTTTTAGTGCGCAAAGTTAGCAATAATGCGACCTACAAGTGGTATGCGCGCTGTGCAAACAATTCGGATCAGGTGTATGACCACAATGGTAAATATGTCGGTTACGACAACCGCATGTCAGTCATGTTCCCCTATGTGTGTCAGGTTAGCCCCTTAAAGCCAAAGCCTTCTCAAAAGCCGCAACCTCGTTAACCCAGCTCTTTGTCTAGAGCTTGATTTTTGGCAAAAACCCCCAGATTCTCTAAGAGTCTAGGGGTTTAGTTTCAACATTAGTTACCTTTCGTCAAGCGAATGTGTTCTTGAATCTGCTTTTTGCGCTGGTCAGACAAGGCAGAAGTGGACTGCTTGACATAATCGCCGCTGCTACGAGCTAGATGCTCCATGATTCGTTTTTTGCGATCGCTCATCTCTGCCATAAGTCGTTAGAGTCTTAACATACATTTACATTTACAGTCTAACGAACCTGATTCAACCAGGGGAAGGCTTTTAAGGAATAGAAATAGCGCTTTTAATCAGAATTGTTAAATAAATTTTTCAGACTCTCAAAAAATAATCTGGATTCACCCGGCAAAGTTCTTCAGGTGAACGATGAAGGCGCTCTCGCGTGTAACCATCGCCTCTCGTCACCCGTCCCTGTAGCCAGCGATCGACGTGTCAAGCTTACAACCCGTACCGTTTGACTAGCTAACCATTCAACCCCCACACGCATCACCTTGCGGGGGTTGTAGGGGAGTGAGTCCCCTACACAGCGAGGGCGCGGGGGGAAGTCCCCCGATCTTGCGGCTCCGCCGCCCCCAAATCTCTGCTTAACTCCAAACCAAAAAGCTTTTTTAGGAACGAGAATTAAACAACTTCGAAAACTCTTTAAGGGGACGCTAGTGTTACTGCGCCAGAGGCGATACAGCCATTCGCCCCTTTTAACGGCAAACAGTCATCTACCCCTACTCCAGCAAAATCGAGTAGCAACTAGCGACGCACTGCACCCGTAAAGCCCGCTGCCTTAAATTGCTCCAGCTTCAGCGGCGTCGGTTGGTTAGCAGGGACAGACACACGCAATTCAAAAGTGCCCACCCCCGGCGGAATTTCATCAACCGAACCTAAGCGAGTGCGATTTTGCATCACAGAGTCGCCATTCGCATCAAAAATGCGGCCAAAAATGTCAGCATTGACAACAGGCTTGCCCGAAGGGTTTTCGGTTTTTCCGGTAATGATGAAGCAGTTGGCTGGCATCGCGGTGCCACCGCTAGTCACGGCCCCCTCGGCTAGCTCAGGCGGGCACTCGTGATACGTCACCTCAGACAGCTTGACTTGCGTTAAAGCGTAGGCAGGTGGAGCCAACCACAACGTAACGCTGAGGAAACAACTCGTGATAAAGGCGATCGCAGTAGCTCGAAATGACATAGAAATTCGCTGAGTCCGTCAAAAAGATCTGAGAAATCGAGCAGTTCAACTGAGATGTGATTGGGCTTCAGAGAAATGCTTGCTTTCAGAATCGGCAACACTTCACTAAGCGTCCAAATTTCTGTCATCTGTGAACTTTTCTCTTATCAGCTTATCTCGAATTTCAGCCTCGATTCCATCACGCTTGTTTGATTGGTCAGGTTGTCGTCACATAGAGTAAAGCTTTGAGTCAGACAAAGATTTCACCTGAAAGGTAGACAAAATCCTCAGCTAAGGGTTGTTCGGCCAGTTTAGTGATCGTTTGTCATAATAAGAGCTTAAGCGTGTGTTCACCTTAAGCTCACCTTTTGGGTATGACACCTTCTGAGCTAGAGACTGCTTTGCTATCAGCTTTTCGTCAATGTGCGGCGAAGGGTGAGCCTCTGAGCGATCGCCAACGCCAGATTATTTTGGAAGCAATGCTGGCGGCTCTTCCAGTCGGAGAAAGTAGCTCAAACCCGTTAGATCAGCTAACCGCCACCGAACAACAAGCGCTTTTAGTATTTGTGCAACAGCAAGAAGCTGCTGGAAAAGACTGGAAAGCCACTTTATTAAATGATTGGTTGCGGGAGCAAGATTCAGGTTCAGTCCAGTTTGTTCGCTTAAAGTACGGTTTAGAGTGGCTTCAGCAGGTTGCCCCAAAGCATTTAAGTCAGTATGACGATAGTGAATCGTTGCTGTTAAAAGTGGGCGATCGGATTGAAATTAACAATGGCCTCTGGGAGTGGGTGCAAGAAGAGGGCCCCTGCCAACGCGAGTGGTTTCCCTGCACGGTGATCAGCTTGCAATCTAACCCTGACGATAACCAAATTTTTTGTACCGTGCGCTTTGAAGATGGCTCTGAGTATGAGATTCAAGGCGTTTATGACTGGAATCGCCCCAACTGGCGCTGGTACTCAGAGCCTTAGCAAAACCTGACTAGACTTTGGTGCGATCGGTCAAAATCTCATAGCCCGTTTCGGTGACCAGCACCGTATGCTCAAACTGAGCGGAAAGAGCGTTATCAACAGTTACAGCCGTCCAGCGATCGCTGAGCGTGCGCGTAAATTTAGAACCCGCATTCACAATCGGCTCGATCGCGAGCGTCATCCCGGCCTTGAGTTTGACATTGGGTAACTCATTGGTGCGGAAGTTGAAGACCTGGGGTTCTTCGTGCAGGTTACGCCCCACACCATGACCTGTGAAATCTTCAACAACGGTGAGATCGTTGGCTTTGACGTAATCTTCGATCGCCCCAGCAATATCGAGCAAATAGGCACCCGCGCGGACTTGGTTAATACCCGCATACAGCGCCCCTTCTGCGACTTTAATTAAGTGAGCAGCTTCGGGTGTGACAGCGCCAATGGCAAGAGTAATGCAAGAATCACCATGAAACCCATCAAAGAAAGCGCCCGTGTCAACTTTCAGCACGTCGCCTGCCCGAATCACCTTACGCCGATTGGGGATGCCGTGGACGACCTCATTATTTACAGAGGCACAAATTGAACCAGGAAAGCCGTGATAGCCCTTAAAACTCGGTGTCGCGCCCATTTCACGAATTCGTTTCTCGGCGTAGGCATCAAGATCAGCCGTTGTCATACCTGGCTTCACTCGTTCAGAAATCTCTTTCAACACGGTTGCTACAATCTTCGCTGCTTGCCGCATGGTTTCGATTTCGGCTTCTGTCTTAATCTGAATTCCGCGGCGCTTTCGGGTCGGAGCAGGTAAAGCAGGTCGATTGAGCAATTGGCTGATAAGATTCATAGCGGTTAGAGAAAAAATACCTGAGAACGAATTCACCCTTCTTAGCATAAGCTGAGACGCCAGAAAGCGGGGGTTCGATCTAAGGATTAAAGGCGAGATTTGCCAAATAACCAACTGAGACGTTTCTTTTTGTCAGGTAACTTTTTCCCACCTGTAAGAATTGTCCAGCTAATCTCGTCTATAACGCCATTGGCCAGCAGATGATACTGCTTTTGAAACTCTAGTACAGCAGCCTCTGTGCGATCGCAAAAGATCCCATTTCGAGGAGGATTAAAGCCATTCACGAGCAGCAAGCCTTGCAACTCATATACATCTTGACCAGAATCACCCCGTTTAACCCGGCGGGTGCCTGCTTTGACGTTAGTTTTCAAGAGATGCCAGGTGTCAGCTCTGACGACTCCATCAATGCGTAGCCCATGATTCCCTTGAAACTGGTTGACCGCGACTTCCGTGATCCACCCATAATCGCCATCAATGCGAATATCATAGCCATGGGCAAAGAGCAAGCTTTGGAGTTCCGCAACGGCGGATCCTCTATCCCAAGGCTTGACAACAGGATGTTCTAGCTTGCTGGGGTCGAAAGGCATAGGCGTTTATGTCAGACAACCACTTATATAGATGCACAACCCAACTTCTGTGTCTAGTCAAGTTAAAGAAGCTGCACAAATAACGGAGCCTAACCCAGGTAGATGGATCGCATCTAAAACCCGGATTGAGCCTCGGCAGCGGCTCTCCCAACTTGTTGGGGTGAATGATTGGGAGAGCGATCTGCCAGTTGCGGTCTTAGTTGCCGCTTTGGGCTGCTTCTTCTTGCAGAATCCTATCTTTCGAGTCTTTCCAGTAAGCGCTACAGGTGATGACTTCCTGATTGCCTTTAATTTCAGTCGTCCAACGGTAAATCGTTGATTTAGGGTCAACGCCAACTTCTATTAGTTTTGCGCCCATGTAATACTCCATCTGTTGAATGGTGCGATCTCGCAAAAATTGGGGTTGGTTTTTCTCAATGGTACGAGAGAGGTGAGCTTGGGTAGGCTTTGCCATAGTTAAAGTCGTTGTAAACCGTGTATTGAGGGCATGGCTCAATCCCAAATGGAGATTCGAGTCTTTTTGCCAGTGTAATAGTGAACTTTAAACCGGGAATGCTTAGTTTTTCTTATCTCTTCAACATAAAACCCAAAACTGTCATTCACGGAAGGTCACAGCTAGCCGCTCCATTTTGCGCGATGATTAAGGGTGGCTGCGTTTGAGCGGTTTCGCCAGAGAGGTTGGGGCATGAAAGATCTAATCAAGGGACTGAGAGACTTTAAGAAAAGTTATTTCACTAAATATCGGGAGCTGTTTGAGCAACTCAGTCACGGGCAAGACCCAAACGTTTTGTTTATTACCTGCTCTGACTCTCGCATTGACCCCAACCTGATCACCCAGACTGACCCAGGCGAGCTGTTTGTGATTCGCAATGCAGGCAATATTATTCCTCCTTATGGAGCGGCCAATGGTGGTGAAGGCGCAGCAGTAGAATACGCCATTCACGCGCTAGGGGTCGAACACATCATTGTTTGCGGTCACTCGCACTGCGGCGCGATGAAAGGCTTGCTGCACAAAGAAAAATTGGGCGAAATGCCGCTTGTGTATGACTGGCTCAACCATGCCGAAGCAACCCGTCGCTTGGTGCAAGAAAATTATCGCTCTTACTCAAGTGACGAGTTGCTTGAGATTGCGATCGCTGAGAATGTACTGACCCAAATTGAAAACCTCAAGACCTACCCAGTTGTGCGATCGCGCCTCTACCAGGGCAACCTCTTCATCTATGGCTGGGTCTACATGATTGAAACAGGTGAGGTGCTGGCTTACGACGAAAAGACGCACTCCTACATTCCGCCGCAAACCCAGCTCGAAGCAATGAGTAACGGGCATCGTGCCGAAATTCTGCAAACGCTAGCGCCCCCGGTAGCCTGTGAGCTACCCTCAAATGGTTCAGATGAGCCAATTAGCATTGTGCCGAGTTCAACAACTCCATTGCCTGTACCTGCCACTGCTGCGGCGATCCCAGGCTTTTCTGGGTCAGGGTGGTTAACCCCTGAGCAAGCTGAACGCATTTATCGCGGTTCATAAATCATCCTCAAGAGGCTTTTGGGGAATCACTCTACTTTTGCCACCCAGGTAACGCTAGATTGTCCCCTTGAGTCGGTATGATCACAGTGCCAAGAGTAACCAGTTAAGGGTACGAATCTCAAAATGCAAATCTTGTTTGTTGCCGCAGAAGCCGCACCCCTCGCAAAAGTTGGCGGAATGGGTGATGTCGTCGGATCTTTACCAAAAGTGCTCAAGAAAATGGGGCACGATGTCCGAATATTCATGCCCTTTTATGGCTTTTTGTCAGACAAGTTAAAGGTGCCAAAAACTCCAGTTTGGGAAGGAACCGCGATGTTCCAGGAGTTTGAGATTTATGAGACGCGTTTTCCTGGCTCTGATGTCCCACTCTATTTATTTGGCCATCCTTCTTTCTGGCCTCGGCGCATTTACTTTGGTGAAGACGAAGACTGGCGTTTTACTCTATTTGCCAATGGGGCTGCCGAGTTTGTTTGGAATTACTGGAAACCCGATATTGTCCATTGCCACGACTGGCATACAGGCATGCTTCCGGTTTGGCTGCACGAAACGCCCGATGTCAAAACAGTCTTTACGATTCATAACCTGGCCTATCAGGGTCCCTGGCGCTGGCGGTTAGAGCAAATGACCTGGTGTCCCTGGTATATGCAGGGTCATAACACAATGGCCGCAGCGGTGCAGTTTGCCGATCGCGTTAATACGGTTTCACCAACCTACGCTGAGCAGATCAAGACTCCTGCCTATGGTGAGCAACTTGAAGGGTTGTTGTCGTTTATTAGCGGTAAACTGTCTGGCATTTTGAATGGCATCGATGTCGAGGCTTATAACCCTGCGACTGATCGCCAACTGACCCAGACCTTTACCCCCGACACGATCGATAAGCGGATTGCGAACAAGATTGCTCTGCAAGAAGAAGTTGGCTTAGAGGTCAACACCAGCGCCTTCTTGGTGGGGATGGTGACGCGTTTAGTGGAGCAAAAGGGTCTCGATTTGCTGCTGCAAATTCTGGATCGGTTTATGGCCTACAGCGACGCGCAGTTTATCTTATTGGGCACGGGCGATCGCTACTATGAAACGCAACTTTGGCAGATTAGTGCCCGTTACGGTGGGCGGATGTCGGTTTATCTGCTTTACAATGACGCGCTTTCTCGCCGGATCTACGCGGGTTGTGATGCCTTTTTAATGCCTTCTCGGTTTGAACCCTGCGGCATCAGTCAAATGTTGTCGCTGCGTTATGGCTGTGTGCCGATTGTGCGCCGAACGGGTGGTTTAGTCGATACGGTGAAGCACCACTACCCAGCCGCCAATGAGGGGACGGGCTACTGCTTCGATCGCTATGAGCCGCTTGACCTTTACACCTGCATGGTGCGGGCGTGGGAAGGGTTTCAGTACAAGCCGCAGTGGAAGGAACTTCAGAAGCGTGGAATGAGTCAAGACTTTAGTTGGGATAAGTCTGCTAAACAATACGATCGGCTGTATCGCGAAGTGTTAGGTCTACCGATTGTCGATGACTCTGAAACTATGGATAAGCCTGAAATTGCTGCTTCTCCCTCAGTTAGCAGCTAAGCGGATAGTCCCAGCATCCACCAAGCTGCTTTTGTAAGGTAAATCTGCATGAAACTTGGCTTTAAGCCACGCTCTTTTGTTTGGCTACCCGTGCTGGCATTCGCGCTGGCACCTGCTTTAATGGGCGCGATCGCTCCGAGTGAGTTGGCTGCGCCTGATCACGCCACCGTGATTGCTCAAAAAGCAAACGTTCGCCGCGTTAAGTTTAAGCCGGGAACCAGCTCAGCCACTTTAGAAAACAGTGTGATTCGGGGCGAGCGGGATGTGTATCTCCTGGGTGCCAGCAAGGGCCAGACCATGCAGCTCAAAATTTCTTCGTTAGAAAGCAACGCGGTGTTTGACCTGGCTTCTGTCGATCCCAAGACAAAAGCCCGTCGCTTGCTCAAGCAAGAAGCCATCAACTGGTCGGGTAAGTTACCCCAAACCGGAGATTATCAGGTGATTGTGAGTGGTAAGCGGGGAAATGCAACCTATCGGTTAAATGTAGCGATTCGCTAACGAAAGACCCGCGATCGCCCGCATCGCTCGGCTTAAGTACAGGTCAGATTGCTCAAAACTCTAGCGTCAGTTGTTGATAGCTCGGTTCAGTCGAGTTGGGACTACCCAGGTTGGAGAGCGTAATTCCTAGCAGACGAACTTTTTGTTGGCTCAGGTCAATGCTGGCCAGTAACTCAAGGGCGATCGCGGCGATCGCGGGGGCTTGCCACAACCAGGTCGCTACGGTGCGGCAACGGGTCGTCAACTGAAAGTTGGCATAGCGTACTTTTAAGGTGAGGGTGCGTCCGGCGGCTTGACGGGCAGCGAGACGGGCTTCGACTTTCTGGGCGATCGCGGTTAACTCGGCAGACAAGGCATCCCACTCTTCTAAATCAACCTCAAAGGTTTTTTCGGCTCCAATCGATTTGCGTTCGCGATTAGGGTTAACGGGGCGGTGGTCTTCGGCGCGTGCAATTCGGTAGTAGTGCGCCCCCATCTTGCCAAACCGTTGCACCAGCTCGGCCTCACTCCACTGCTTTAAGTCGGCTCCGGTAAAAATTCCCATTTGTTGCAGTTTGTGAGCGGTGACCTGCCCAATCCCATGAAAGCGGGCGATCGGTAGCGTCTCAACAAACTCTGTCGCAGCGGCTGGCGTAATTAAAAATTGGCCGTTGGGTTTGTTCATGCCCGATGCGACTTTGGCGAGAAACTTGTTGATAGAGATCCCCGCTGAGGCGGTGAGGTGAGTTTCGTGATAGATAGCCGCCCGAATTTCTTGCGCTATCCAAGTAGCAGAAGGAATGCCGAGCTTATTTGCGGTGACATCAAGGTAGGCCTCATCCAAGGCGAGGGGTTCGATCAGATCGGTATAGCGAGCAAAAATTTCGCGAATTTCCTCTGATACGGCTCGGTATACCTCAAACCGAGGTTTGACAAAGATCAGATGGGGACATTTTTGAATCGCGGTTCGCGAGGGCATGGCTGAGTGAACCCCATACTTGCGGGCCTCATAACTGGCGGCTGCAACAGCCCCTCGCTTGTCGGGAGAACCACCCACAACAATTGGCTTGCCCTGATAAGCCGGATTGTCGCGTTGCTCAACCGACGCGTAGAACGCATCCATGTCAATGTGAATAATCTTCCGATAGTTCATCGACAGCGTCCTCAAACATTCCTAAAGTTTAGGAAACCAGCGGGTTAATCGTCAGCTATTGCTGACTGATGACTGAGCGCTGATTGGCAAGATTTCGGGTTGGTTATATGCTGGGTTCAAATTGCGATCGCCAGTTCCGTCTTTAGGACTGATGTTATTGTTATTGCTCACTCTCTGAGTCAACCATTTAGACCACTGATTCTTTCAACCTCACCATTTCACCTGTTAGGGATTAGGATCTAGTAAGAGAACCGATTAACAACCACATTCCAAAGGCTTGAATATGACACAAACACTGGCACTCACTTCTGAAAACGTTGAAACCGTTTTAGATGAAATGCGCCCTTACCTGATGGCTGACGGCGGCAATGTGGAACTCGTCGAAATTGATGGACCCATTGTTAAGCTGCGCCTGCAAGGGGCGTGTGGCACCTGCCCTAGCTCTACGATGACACTCAAAATGGGGATTGAGCGTCGTTTACGTGAATTTATCCCTGAAATCTCTGAAGTCGAGCAAGTTCTTTAGTTTGCTTTTTGCCAAGCCGGGGACGAGAATTTTGACACTGCTAAACCAAACGTGAAGTCGTCCCTTTGTCCCTTGTGGACAGCTTTGACCTGTTTAAGCAGGAACAATCTAAGTCATTGTAGGGATTGCAATGCACCTGGATTCGTACTCTGATTTAGCAATGTTGATTTAGTAAGGTACATAGCAAACGGATACGGTTTCGTTGCTTATCTTAGAAATCTCCAGCTTCTACCCACTCATTTCTTACCCTGGCTATGGCTTACCCTCTGTACGTCGCATTTATCTGGCACCAACACCAGCCTCTCTACAAGAGTCGGTTAGGAGCAAGCGAAGAATTTGGTGGGCAATATCGGTTGCCCTGGGTTCGCTTGCACGGCACCAAGGATTATCTCGATCTGGTGCTAATGCTAGAAAAGTATCCGGCATTGCATCAGACGGTGAATCTGGTGCCATCGCTGATACTGCAAATTGAGGATTATGTTGCTGGGACTGCGATCGATCCCTATCTCGCAGTGGCGCTTTTGCCGCCTGAAAGTCTGACGCGCGAGCAGAAAGAATTTATTATTGAACACTTTTTTGATGGCAATCACCGCACCCTGATTGACCCTCACCCACGCTATGCCGAACTGTTTTATCAACGGCAAGATAAAGGCCGTGGCTGGTGCCTCGAAAATTGGACGGGTGAAGAATATAGCGATTTGCTGGCATGGCATAACCTGGCCTGGATCGACCCGCTCTTTTGGGATGACCCGGAGATTGCCAGCTGGCTAGAACGGGGTAAAGGATTTACGCTGGGCGATCGCCAGCGAATTCATACGAAGCAAAAAGAAATTCTCAGTCGGATTATTCCCAAACACCGGGAAATGCAAGAGACCGGGCAACTTGAGGTCACAACCACTCCCTACACTCACCCAATTTTGCCCTTACTGGCTGACACCAATGCGGGACGCGTTGCCGTACCGGAGATGGTTTTGCCTAAGCAACGCTTTCAGTTTCCCGAAGATATGCCGCGCCACCTCCGCAAAGCGTGGGATATGTATCTTGACCGCTTTGGTCGCACACCACGTGGTTTGTGGCCATCAGAGCAATCGGTGAGTCCTGCAATTTTGCCAGATGTTGCCAAGCAAGGGTTTAAGTGGCTTTGTTCGGATGAAGCGGTGCTGGGTTGGTCGATTAAGCATTACTTCCATCGTGATGCGGCGGGGAACCTCAATAGTCCCGAAAAGCTCTATCGCCCCTATCGGTTAGAAACCCCAAATGGTGAATTGGCGGTTGTCTTCCGCGATCATCGTTTGTCTGACTTGATCGGGTTCAGCTACAGCGATATGGATGCAGCCCATGCCACCCGCGACCTGATTGGTCACTTAGAGGCTATTTCGCGATCGCTCAAAGAGCAGCAAACCAATGGGGCTGGCCACTTAGAAAACCCCTGGCTCGTCACGATCGCATTGGATGGCGAAAACTGCTGGGAGTTTTATCAGCAAGATGGTATTCCTTTCTTAGATACTCTCTATACTGCTTTCAGCACCCACCCTGAAATTAAGCTGGTCACAGTTTCAGAGTTTATCGAGCAGTTTCCACCGACTGAGACAATTCCAGCTGCCGAGTTGCATAGTGGTTCCTGGGTTGATGGCAGCTTTACCACCTGGATTGGTGACCCCGCTAAAAACCGCGCCTGGGATTTACTCACTGCCGCGCGAGAAACCCTGGCGAACCACCCTGAAGCAACCGAAGAAGCCAACCCAGAAGCCTGGGAAGCACTCTATGCGGCTGAGGGGTCTGACTGGTTTTGGTGGTTTGGGGAAGGGCATACCTCTAATCAAGATGCCATGTTTGACCAGTTGTTTCGAGAGCATCTGGCTGCGCTTTACATGGCATTGGATGAGCCAATTCCCGATAATGTGCGGATGCCAGTTGAGGCTCACGGTAACATTGGCGATCGGCGCCCCACGAGCTTCATCCATCCCGTGATTGACGGTTTAGGTGACGAGCAAGATTGGGATAAAGCGGGACGTATTGAAATTGGTGGTTCACGTGGCACGATGCACAAGAGTAGCCCGTTACAACGGCTCTGGTACGGCATGAACCACATGAACTTTTTCGTGCGGCTTGACTTTAAGTCGGGCATCAAGATTGGTGAAGATGTTCCCCCTGAGTTAAACCTGTTCTGGTTTTATCCGGGCCAGACGATGTACAACAGCCCTATTTCTCTGGTTGATTTGCCCAGTCAGGCACCACTCAACTATCACTATCACCATCATCTAGGTATCAACCTGATGACTGGCACTCTCTGGTATCAGGAGGCCAGAAATGATTTCCGCTGGATGTCGCGGGCAAGTCGGGCCGAAGTTGCGGTCGATCGCTGCTTAGAACTGGCCGTGCCCTGGGCTGATATGCAAGCTGAACCAGGCTGGAGTATCCATTTATTAATGGTCTTGTCAGACGGTGGACGTTATCGCGGCTACCTGCCAGAAAATTCGCTCGTTGTGATCGACGCGCCCTAAGCGACAAATCACTCATCCATTGCTTCCCACCCTGGGCAAACTCAGGCTATGGGAAGCTTTGTGTTGGAACCTTCGTCAGGCAACCAACGCAGGCGTTCTTATAACCTCCGCCTCACCCCACTCGTCCCTTCTGTAAGCGCTCAGAGTGCTAAACTTGCCACCCTTACCATCAGGCAGCTAACCTTACAACACCCACCGACACCACCTTGCGGGGGTTGTAGGGGAGTGAGGCCCCTACGAGCGGGGGAACGGGGGAAAGTCCCCCGATCTTGCGGCTCCGCCGCCCCCAAATTTTCGCTTTACTGACCTTAATTAAGCCTGCCTCATGAAGGGAGATCAGTTCAGTGTGAGCTTATCGCTTCTGCATTGGGATTGGTATTAGCGCGGACGAAGACTAGTTTCTTAATAAATGGTGGGCGCTTCTTTTTGTAAAGCGAGATTTTGAAACACTTTGTTTACATGCGATCGCTCGGTTGGAATGGAGGAAGTGCGCGATCGCTGATGATTCAAGGAGTTTCACTTAAGGCTCAAAATGAGAATCCCGGAATTCTCGTCAGCAATTCTCATTTTGAAACATTTGTACTGAAGTCAGAGCCTCTAAAGGCTTGTGCGCTCAATTTTATGAACGGCAGAATGGGTATTCCAGCCATTGATAGCTGTTCAAAATGAATATTT
>Ga0073934_10004392_pt1 | contig 23573 bp, 23 predicted proteins | sample LarsenN4metaG_FD_76834 | JGI IMG/M metagenome (GOLD analysis project Ga0073934, IMG submission 76834) | Hot spring sediment bacterial and archeal communities from British Columbia, Canada, to study Microbial Dark Matter (Phase II) - Larsen... ... | reverse complement strand
TGGATGAAGCGCATTCAGGAGACCGGCCGGATCAGCGGCCTTTTCGTGGATTACCACTACTACGGCACCGGCGACACCGGCGGCGCGCCCCGGGAAGACTCCGTGAAGCTGCTCGAGGCCATCGTGGCCAAAGGCAAGGCAGTCCTTCCGCCGCCGCAGGTTCCCGGCCAGCCGCAGCAGCCTCCGCCCGCCGATGCTCCCGAAGTGCAGGTGGGTGACGGCCCGCTCAAGGTCATCTCCGCCACAGCCGAACAGATGTTCCTCGATATCCAGCCCGAGCAGACTGCTCGCCTGCCGCGCTACCAGGGCGAACTCCTGCTGACCGAGCATTCCGCCGGCTCGATCACCTCCCAGGCGTACATGAAACGGTGGAACCACAAGAACGAGCTGCTGGCTGACGCCGCCGAGCGGGCTTCCGTGGCTGCGGAATGGCTGGGCGCGCGAGCTTATCCACTCGAACGGCTGAACGGCGCGTGGACGCTCGTGATGGGCGGCCAGTTCCACGACAATCTGCCGGGCACGGCCACTCCGAAGGCCTATGAGTTCGCCTGGAACGACCAGGTGCTGGCCATGAACCAATTCGCTGGCGTGCTCAGCAGCGCCGCAGAAGCCGTTGCCGCCGCGCTGAACACACAAACCAGAGGAGCGGCCATCGTCGTCTACAACCCGCTGGATGTGGAGCGGGAGGACGTCGTGGAAGCCACGGTTTCTTTCGCCGCCGGGACGCCGCCCGCGGTGCGCGTCTTCGGTCCGGACAACAAGGAAGTGCCGGCGCAACTGGTCGGCCCCGCCAGCGCCGGCGCGAAAGTGCTCTTCCTGGCCAAGGTACCTTCCGTGGGCTTTGCCGTCTACGATGTGCGGGCGGCCGCCGCGCCCGCCTCTGCCGCGACGCTGAAGGTTACCCAATCCTCACTGGAAAACGCCCGCTACCGGGTGCAACTGGATGCCAACGGCGACGCCTTCAGCATCTTCGACAAAGCCCTCAACCGTGAACTGCTCTCTGCTTCCGCGCGCCTGGCCTTGCAGCGCCACAAGCCCCAGCACTGGCCGGCGTGGAACATGGACTGGGCCGACCAGCAGAAGCCTCCGCGCGGCTACGTCCAGGGGCCGGCGCGGATGCGCATCGTGGAAGACGGCCCTGCGCGCGTGGCGCTCGAAGTGGAGCGCGAAACAGAGGGCTCCCGGTTCGTCCAGACCATCCGTCTGGCCGCCGGCGACGCCGGCCATCGCGTGGAATTCGCCAACGTCGTGGACTGGAGAATCGGCGAGACCGCGCTCAAGGCCGTCTTCCCCCTGGCCGCTTCCAATCCCGAAGCGACCTATAACTGGGACATCGGCACCATCCTCCGCGGCAACAACCACGAGAAGCAATACGAAGTTCCCTCCCACCAGTGGTTCGACCTCACCGACCGCGGCGGCGCCTTCGGCGTCACCGTGCTTTCCGATTGCAAGTACGGTTCGGATAAGCCCGACGACAATACGCTGCGGCTGACTCTGCTGTATTCACCGGGGATCAGCGAAGGCGGCCGGGCCTACTCCGACCAGGCCACACAGGATTGGGGACGCCATGAGTTTATTTACGGGCTCGCGGGCCACGCCGGCGACTGGCGCCAAGCTCAGAGCGACTGGCAGGCCTACCGCCTGAGTCAGCCGCTCATCCCCTTCGAGAGCCCCAAGCATCCGGGAGCGCTGGGTAAGAGCTTTTCCCTAGTGAGGTTGAGCAACAGCCGCGTGCGCGTCCTGGCGCTCAAGAAAGCTGAAGACTCGGACGAATTCGTCGTGCGTGTGGTGGAGGTGGACGGCCGGCCCGTGTCGCATCTGCGCGCGACCTTCGCCGCGCCCGTTGTGGCCGCGCGCGAGGTCAACGGCCAGGAGCAGACGCTCGGTCCCGCCACCGTGACGAACGGCGAGTTGGTAGCCAGCCTGGGGCCGCACCAACTCCGCAGCTTCGCTGTGAAACTGGCCTCGCCTGCCGCGCGAGCAGTGCTCGTGCGTTCAGACCCGGTGGCTTTGCCTTACGACGCAAGCGTTGCCAGCCGCCACGGCACAAGATCCGCCGGCGGCTTCGACGCCGCGGGCCGCAGCTTGCCGGCAGAGATGGTGCCCGGAGAGATCGCTTATGGCGGCATTCGCTTCCGCCTGGCTTCTGCCGGAAGCGACCAGCCCCATGCGCTGGTTGCGCGCGGCCAGACCGTCACCCTGCCCGCAGGCCAGTTCACGCGCCTGTACCTGCTGGCCGCCGCGGATGGCGATCAGCAGGCTGTGTTCCTTCTGGATGGCAAACCCGTTGAGCTAGCCATTCAGGACTGGACCGGCTACATCGGCCAGTGGGACAACCGCGTGTGGAATATCAGGCAGGAACCCGTGCCGCCGCGCCCTGGGGCTCCCGCGCCGCCTCCGGGAACGCCGCCGCGCATGCGCACGGTGATGGAATTCAGCGGAGAGATCACGCCCGGGTTCGTCAAGCCCGCGCCGGTGGCTTGGTTTGCTTCGCATCGCCACACGGCCGAAGGCACCAATGAGCCGTACACTTTCTCCTACCTGTTTGCGTACGCCGTTCCCTTGCCGGCCAACGCGAAAACATTGACGCTGCCCGCGAACGACCGCGTGCGCATCCTAGCCATCACCGTTTCCGACGAGGGCGCTCCCGTGCGCCCGGCACAGGCCCTCTACGACACGTTGTCGCGGGGCAAACCGTAGCTACTGTCTTGCGGCGGCTTGCTGTTCGTGGGCGTGGTAGGAAGAGCGCACCAGCGGCCCGGATTCCACGTGGTCGAACCCCATGGCCAGGCCGAGCTGTTTGTACTCGGCGAACTCGTCCGGATGGACGAAGCGAACGACTGGCAGGTGCTCGCGGGTAGGCTGCAGGTACTGGCCGAGGGTGAGGATGTTCACGCCCTGGGCGGCGAGGTCGTGCATGGTGGCGAGCACTTCTTCGCGCGTTTCGCCCAGGCCGAGCATCATCCCGCTCTTGGTGGGCATGGCGGGGCGCATCTGCTTGGCGCGACGCAGCAGTTCGACTGACCGCTCGTACACCGCGCCCTTGCGCACCAGCCGGTAGAGCCGCGGCACGGTTTCCGTGTTATGGTTGAGCACGTCGGGCCGCGCCGCTACCACAGTTTGCAGCGCCCCCCATACGCCGCGGAAATCCGGGATCAGCACTTCCACCTTGCACCCGGGCACGCGCCGGCGGATTTCCTCGATGGTGCGCGCGAAGATACCGGCGCCGCCGTCCGGCTGGTCGTCGCGGTTGACCGAAGTCACCACGGCGTAGCGCAGGCCCATGCGCTCGACCGCTTCCGCCACGCGATAGGGCTCCTGTTCGTCAGGCGGCCCGAGCGGACGCCCGGAAGGCACGGCGCAGAAGCCGCAGGCGCGCGTGCAGATGTTCCCCAGGATCATGAACGTTGCCGTGCGATGCTCCCAGCATTCGCCCAGGTTCGGACAACGCGCGCTTTCGCACACCGTGTGCAGGCTCAGCGTGCGCATGATGCGCTTCAGATCCTGAAAGTTCGGCCCGCTCCCGATGCGCACCTTCAGCCACGGCGGCTTGGCCGGCTTGCCGGCGGAGGCGAGGGGCCCCTCCGGGAGGGGCCCGTAGCCGAGCGCGCCGGACGGATTATTCAGGATGTGGAAGGGCGAGCCCATGAGGCAACGCTTCCCAGTCCCATTCTATGGCCTGCCGGATTCAGGCACAAGCCGGAGTGGCCAGCGCGCACAAGGCCCTGGCAGCGTGCTTCGTTTGACTGGCCTGGGCCCCGCTGCTAGATTGCCGCCTCTGGCTTGATGGCGGAAAAGTTTCTGCCCAGCGCGTGCCTTCGCGGGAGTGTCTCCCCGGCGGCCCTGGCGCCGCCATCGGGAGGGAAGCATGCAAGCCACTGAACAAGAAATGCCCTTGCTCGTGACGCTCGAGCAGGCGCCGATCATCTTGGAAAAAATTCTCCTGTCGGCCGGCGACGACGAGTTCCAGTGGAAGCCGGCGCCGGAGCGCTGGTCCATCAGCGAAGTCCTGGCGCATCTGGTGGACGTCGAGAAGGTGTTCCGCCAGCGCGCCAAGGCCATGGTGGAGCAGGAGCTGCCGCGCCTGGAAGCGTACGACCAGAATGTTGCCTACGCCGCGGGGAAATACTCCGGCGGAAAAGGGCGCGAGCCTCTCCGGCAGTTCTGCCAGGAGCGCGACGCGACGCTGAGCTGGCTGCGCTATGTTCCGCCCACGGCCCTGGCGCGGCGCGGCCTGCACGCCGAAATCGGCGAAATCACCCTGGCGCACCTGCTGAACGAATGGGCGTTCCACGACCTGGGCCACGTGCGGCAGATTTGCGAGCTGTACCGCGCGCGCTGTTTCTACCCGCACATGGGCGGCTTCCAGCGCTATTACACGGTGAAGCCTTGAAGACGCCCCGGTCCGCGCCGCTGGAGGTGACCCTGTACACCCGGCCGGGCTGTCACCTGTGCCAGGAAGCCAAGGCTGGGCTCGCTCCGCTGCTCGAAGAATTCCGCGTCACGCTCCGCGAAGTGAACATTGACGCCGACCCAGCGCTGCGCGCCCGCTACGGCGAGGACATTCCCGTCGTCTTCCTGGGCGGTCGCCCGGTGGCGAAGCATCGCGTGGACCTCGAACGCTTCCGGCAACTCCTGGAGCGGGCGCGAGAGAGCACATGAGCAAGGACATCGTGGACCGAGCGGTCGAGCGATACCTCTACAGCCTGCTTCCCCCGCGCGACAGCGTGCTGGCGGAGATGGAACGGCTAGCCGCGCGCCGCGGGATCCCTATTGTCGGCCCCGCCGTGGGCCGGCTGCTGGCGCTGCTCGTGGAGATCTCCGGCGCGCGGCGCATCTTCGAGATGGGCTCGGCCATCGGCTATTCCACCATCTGGATGGCACGCGCTGCCGGCCCGCGCGCCGAAGTGTTCTACACCGATGGCAGCCTGGACAACGCGCGGCAGGCCCTCGAGTTCTTCAAGCGCGCCGGTGTGGCTGGGCGCATCCGCATCCTGGTGGGCGACGCTGTGGAGCTGCTGCGCCGCGCACGCGGGAAGTTCGACCTGATCTTCAACGATGTGGACAAACACCAGTACCCGGAGGCCTTCCGCCGGGCCGTGCCCAGGCTTCGCCGCGGCGGGCTGCTGGTGGCGGACAACGCGCTGTGGTTTGGCCGCGTGACGCGAACCCCCCGGGACAGCGCCACGCGCGGCATCCAGCAGTTCAACCGCCTGGCGTATTCTTCGCCGGAACTGTCGCCGGTGATTCTTCCGCTGCGCGACGGCGTGGCCGTGTGCCGCAAACGCTGAGCTTTTTCTGCACGTGGGGCAGTCGCGGCGGAAGGACGAAATCGGGCACGCATCTAGGGGTCAAAAAAGAGCAGGCGGGCCGGGCCCGCCTGGCCACAAACAGAGCAGGGGGCAAGTAGCCCTGCCTTATCCCGCGGCGGCCTTCTTCTTGTACCACTCGGCGTTAATCTGGGTGAAGTTGGCCCACTTTTCCGGCAGGTCTTCGAGGGCAAAGATCGCTGTTACCGGGCATACGGGCACGCAGGCCCCGCAGTCAATGCACGTTTCCGGGTCAATGTAGAGCTGAGTTTCCGCTTCGAAGTCAGGCTCGTCCTTGCGCGGGTGGATGCAGTCCACCGGACAAACATCCACACAGGCGGTGTCTTTGGTTCCGATGCAGGGCTCAGCAATCACGTACGCCATCGCCGGCTCTCCTTGGACAGGAAGGTATGAGGAATGCGGACCACACCGATTCTTATACCACCAACTCCGGCCGCAAAACAACCCCGAGCGCAGATGGGCTTTTCAGGGGCAATCCGGGCGGGTTGCAAACGTTTTCCGCGCGCGGCTAGAATCGGCTGCCGTTGCCTGCAAGACGGCGCAAGCTGACCACGGTCAGCCCCAGGATGCCCCCGGATGGGGTGGAGGACGCAGATGCTTCCGATGCGAGGAAACAAACTGACCTGGCTGGGCCACAGCACGTTCCGGATCACGACGGCCACGGGAAACATCGTGCTGGTGGATCCCTGGGTGATGGGCAATCCGGCCTGCCCGCAGGCACTCAAGAAGCTCGAGCGCATTGACGTCATGCTGATCACACATGGGCACTTCGACCACATCAACGACGCGGTGGCCCTGGCCCGCGAGCACCAGCCGCAGGTGGTGGCCATCTACGAGATCTGCGCTTGGCTCGAGTCGAAGGGCGTAGCCAACACGCGGCCCATGAACAAGGGCGGCACGCAGAGCGTTGGCGAGGTGGAGGTCACCATGGTTGACGCCGTCCATTCCTGTGGGATCCTGGACGACGGGAAAATCGTCTATGGTGGCGAAGCCTGCGGCTACGTGATTCGCCTGCCCGGCGGCCTCACCCTCTATCATGCCGGCGATACGACCGTGTTCAGCGACATGAAGCTGATTGCCGAGCTGTACGCGCCGCAACTGGCCTGTCTGCCCATCGGCGACCTGTTCACCATGAGCCCCCGCGAAGCTTCGCTGGCCCTGCGCCTGCTCAACGTTCGCCATGTCGTCCCCATGCACTACGGGACTTTCCCTCCGCTCACGGGAACCCCCGAAGCCCTGCGCAACCTCACCGGGGACATTGCTGGCCTGGAGATCCACGCCCTGAAGCCGGGCGAAACCCTCGGCTAGGGCGCTTCCCGCTTTTCGGCGTGACGGCAGGGTGCCGACCTCTCAGCGCCAAACCTGCCAGCCAAGCCGCTGCGCTCACAGCAAGCTCGCCACTAGCCACTCGTCACTGACCACTAATGTTTCCGGGAGGCGCGGGCGCCGACCGTCTCGTCGGGGACATCCCCGGACCGGCCGCGCACGCGGTCGTAAACGGTCAGGTGGCACGTGGAGCCGAGCGCTTCATTGTAGTAGGTGGGGATGCCGAGCGTGGCCCGCAGCTCTTCGTTGAACTGCCGCAGATTGGCAAGCTGCGAGGCGCGCGCGGGGATTTTCCGGCCATCGTCGGTCAGCAGAAACTTCTGGTAACCCGCATCCCACAGCCGCGTGAACTGACCGTTGACCATCACCGCGGGCAGCAGGGTCATCTGATACCGCCCGTCGGGAGTTTTCCGGAACTCGGTGGCGCAGCCGTATTTCTCCACCCGCACCACTCCGCCTGAGCTGCGCACGGTGAAGCCGGCTGCCGGCAACGCCTCCATCCGGGCCGAGTTGAAGCGCGCCTCAACGTTCCACATAAGCTCCCAGATTACGGGGGGTGCGCCGAGGTGTAAAGCCCCTAGAAATCCCAGGCCGCTGCCGGTTCCGCTCAGCCGCCCCGGAGCGCCTTCTAGCTGCGCTGAGCGACCATTAAGTAGTTTTGAGAAGAAGTCTGCGGCCCGTCTCTGCTAGAAAAGCTGCATACTGGCGGCGCTCTGCCGCATCTATACAATAGAGGGGCAACCTCAGGTTCGCCTCGTGTACCCAGAGCTGGCAGGGGCTCCGCATTCCCGTGAATGCCTTGTCGAACAACGCGCTTTTGGAGACGCAGGCCGTCGAGCCGCCTTCGGCCAAGGGTCTTCTCGGCCTGGTGGGGAACACGCCGTTGATCCAGCTCAGGCGGGTGGGCCGGGAGTTTCCCGGCGTCGAGTTCCACGCCAAGGCCGAATGGTTCAATCCGGGCGGCTCGGTGAAGGACCGCGCCGCGTTGAACATGATCTGCGAAGGCGAACGCGCCGGCCAGCTTCGTCCCGGCAAGATCATCCTCGATTCCACGAGCGGGAACACGGGAATCGCCTACGCCGTGATCGGCTCCGCGCTTGGCTACCAAGTGAAGCTGTGTGTGCCGGCTAGCGCCTCGCTGGAGCGCAAGCGCATCCTCGCTGCCTATGGCGCGGAGCTGGTTTTTACTCCGGCAGAAGAAGGCTCCGACGGGGCCATCCGTCGCGTCCGTGAAATCTATGCTGCGGACCCAGCGCGGTACTTCTACCCGGATCAATACAGCAATCCGGCTAACGCGCGCGCGCATTACGACACCACGGCCATGGAAATCTGGCGGCAGACACAAGGGCGGCTGACGCACTTCGTGGCGGGCCTGGGCACCAGCGGGACATTTGTTGGCGCGGCGCGCCGCCTGAAAGAGCTCAACCCGGCGATTCGCTGCGTCAGCGTCCAGCCGGATTCCGCGTTCCACGGGCTGGAAGGCTTGAAGCATATGCCCACGGCCATCGTGCCGGCCATCTACGATCCCAGCCTGGCTGATGAGAACCTGTTCGTGCGCACGGAGCAGGCTTACGCCCTGGTGAAGCGCCTGGCGCGCGAAGAGGGGCTGCTCGTCGGAGTCAGCTCCGGCGCGGCGCTGGAGGGCTGCTTGCGCGTGGCGCGGCGACTGCCGCAAGGCGAGCGCGCGGTCATCGTCACGGTGTTTCCCGATTCGGGCGATAAGTACCTAAGCGAGCGCTTCTGGGAGGAGGAATGACACTGCGCATCCGGGAGGACGCCGCCCGGCGTATCCGCGCCCACGCCGCGGAAACCTACCCGGACGAATGCTGCGGCGCATTGCTCGGGCGCGGCGAGGAGGCTCGCGAAATCCTCGCTGTTTTCCCGCTCCGCAACCGCCAGGAGCGCTCGCCGCGCAACCGGTTCTTGCTGGCTGCCGAAGACGTTCGCCGGGCCGAACGCGCGGCGCGCGAGCAGTCGCTCGAGCTGCTCGGCTGGTATCATTCTCATCCGGACCATCCCCCGCGGCCCAGCGAGTATGACCGGGAACAGGCCACCTGGCCCTGGTTCAGCTACGTCATCGTGGCCATCGAGCGGGGCCGGCCGGGCCAGATGACTTCCTGGCGGCTGGCCGAAGATCGCAGCCGGTTTCTCCCCGAGGAGATAGAAGTGTCCTCGGCGCAGCCTGCCGACTGAGTTGTCGCCCACAGAGGCGGGCCGAAGAGGTCTTGGAGGAAGCAAAATGGCAGTGAAAGTCGTCATTCCCACGCCGCTGCGGCCCTACGCTGGCAAGCAGGATAGCGTAACCGTCGAAGCGCGCACGGTGGCCGAAGCGCTCCACGCGCTCACGGGCCGCTTCGGCGAATTGCGCGTGCACCTGTTTGCCGAGGACGGCAGGCTGCGCAGCTTTGTGAACGTCTACGTGAACGACGAGGACATCCGCTACCTGCAGAAGGAAGCGACACCCATCCGCGAAGGCGATACCATCAGCATTGTTCCCTCCATCGCCGGTGGGTCATGACCGCGGCAGCGAGGCGACACAGCGAGGAACGCTATGGCCACTCCTGAACTGAACCTGAGCAAGGAAGAGGTGCAGCGCTACAGCCGCCACCTGATCATGCCCGAAGTCGGCATGGAGGGCCAGCTCCAACTGAAGCGGGCTCGCGTGCTGCTCATCGGCACGGGCGGGCTGGGCGCCCCGCTGGGGCTCTATTTGGCGGCGGCCGGCGTCGGGCGCATCGGCTTGGTGGACTTCGACGTGGTGGACTTCACCAATCTCCAGCGCCAGGTCACCTTCGGCACAAGCGACGTCGGCCGGCCAAAGATTGCCGCAGCCGCTCAGCGCCTCGCCGACCTGAATCCGCGAATCGAGCTTGTGCCCCACCAGACCCGCCTCACCAGCCAGAACGCCCTCGACCTCCTGCGCGACTACCACGTGGTCGTAGACGGCACCGACAATTTCCCCACGCGCTACCTGGTCAACGATGCCTGCGTGCTGCTCGGCAAGCCCAACGTGTACGGCTCGATCTTCCGCTTCGAAGGCCAGGTGAGCGTCTTCGGCTATCCCGGCGGGCCGTGCTACCGCTGCCTTTACCCGGAGCCCCCGCCGCCCGGCTTGGTGCCCTCGTGCGCCGAGGGCGGCGTGCTCGGCGTCCTGCCCGGAATCATCGGCTCGATCCAGGCCATGGAAACCATCAAGCTCATCCTCGGCCGGGGCGAGCTGCTGGTCGGCCGGCTGCTGCTGTTCGATGCCCTGGCCATGCGCTTCCGCGAGCTGAAGCTGCGCAGGAATCCTGACTGTCCGGTATGCGGCGAGCGTCGCACCATCACGCAGCTCGTGGACTACGAGGAGTTCTGTGGGGTTCGTGGTGAAGAAAGGCAGGCGCCCGCCGCGGCTGTGCCGGAGATTGAGCCGCGCGAGCTGAAGGCCCGCCTCGACCGCGGCGACAACGTCCTCATCCTCGACGTGCGCGAGCCGCACGAATACCAGATCTGCAACCTGCGCGGCTACCTTGTGCCGCTGGGCGAGCTCCCGCGCCGCGTGCACGAGCTGGACAGCGCCCGCGATATCGTGGCCCACTGCCGCAGCGGCAAGCGCTCCGCCGAAGCCGTCGAGTTCCTCCGCAAGGCCGGCTTCCGCAAAGTCTGGAACCTCAAGGGCGGCATCCTGGCCTGGTCCGACCAGGTGGACCCCTCCGTGCCCAAGTACTGACCTCCGCCATCTCGCACGCTGCCCGGAGTCGGAAAGTTCCTGCGGAACGCGGACGAAGTCCCTCTGCCTGAGCAGGATTTCCTTGCGCGGTTCGCGGTATGGTTTGGTGGGAGGCTCGCCCTGAACCAATGGCCATCAGACCAACCGAGAAAGCGACGAGTGACGCGTAAGCAGCCAGTAACCGCCAGCCGCCCTTCGACTCCGCTCAGGGCAAGCCCGCCGCTGTCTTTCCCCACGTTGTCAACACGGGCATATCTGTAGCGCCCCGTCCTCCGGAGGAGATACGATGGTGATGTTGGCTAGCTCCTCTCGGGGGAAACGATGGCCAAAGTATACGCTGAGACGCGTGCCGAGCCGCGCATCCCGATGGCTGTAGCGGTGCAGCTTTCCGGCCACCAGGCCCTGCCGGGGGTCGAGACGACCTTCACCGAAGACGTGAGTTCCTGCGGGGCACGCGTGCTGACCACGCGCCGCTGGCAGCCAAATGACGCCCTGCAGATTGCTTCGCTCGGCGGCGAGTTCCACGCCCGCGCGCGCGTGGTTTATTGCCAGCCCCTCGCCGGGGAAGGCTTTGCCATCGGCCTCGAGTTCCTCCAGCCGGTGGGCGCCTGGGTCGTGCCCCGCGGCAGCCCCGAAGCTTCCTAGCCATTCCGACTCTCATATCCGGGCTTGCCTGGTCAGCACCTGCCGCATCCGGTCGCCGGCGCGAACGGTGGACGGCGCAGGAACCTCAGCGGGGCCGGGGTTTCCACTCCGCGGCGTATTTGGTGAACTCGTACCAACTGTCCAGGATGTAGTTTTCTATGCCGGCCAGGTCTGGCCGGGCGGCAAACAGGTAGTCGGGGTAAGCCAGCGGCAGGAAGACAGCGGAATCCGTCACGCGGCGGACAATCTCTTCGTAGAGCACTGCGGCGCGCTCGCGGTCGAGCGTGCTGCGGGCCTGCTCGAGCAGGCGGTCCACTTCCGCGTCCTGGTAGCCTATGCGGTTCTGGCTGCCGCGCGAGTGGAACTTCTTGTAGAGGTTGTCGCCGGGATCGAGCAGTCCTCCCCAGCCGCCGATGAACGTGTCGTACGTTGAGCCCATGTTCTCGGCAAGCCGGTTGTAGGTGGTGCCGTCCACGCGGTGGAGTTTCACCCGGATGCCCAGTGCGCCCAACTGCTGCTGGATGAGCTCTGCCGCGCGGCGGCGGAAGATTTCGTCCTTCCAGACGATGATCTCGAGTTCGAGCGGCGCGCCGGAGGCAGACCGGCGAACTCCCTGGCGGCTGCGCTTCCATCCGGCCGCATCGAGCAGGCGCGTCGCGGCAGCAGGGTCGTAGCGCTTGCGGTTCATGGCCGGACGAAACGCCCACGAGGCCGGCGGAACGGGACTGTAGCCGGGTTGGCCATAGCCGGCGAGCACGTCGCGCACGATGGCTTCGCGGTCAATGGCCAGGTCCACGGCGCGGCGCACGCGTGCGTCCGCCAGCGCAGGCCGGGCCAGATTGAGCGGCATGCCGCGCCACGCGCCGCTGCCCATGCGGTAGACGGCTCGTCCTCGTGCCGTCAGCAGCTCCACGTGCGCCGGCTTGACGTGGCCGAGGTCCGCCTCTCCCGCCGCCAGCGCCTGTGCGCGCGCATCATCGTCCGCAATGATGCGGATGCGGAGCTGCTCGAAGGCCGGCTCCCCCAGATGATAGCTCCCGTGCCGCACCAGGCGGAACTCGCCGGCATCCAGCGCGGGCGCGGGCCTGGCAAAGCGGTACGGGCCAGTGCCGACCGGGTTACGCTCGAAATCGTCGCCATTCAGGCCGGCGCGCAGCCGATGCGCGGGCAGGACGGCAATCTCCGTAAGCGCGGCCAGAAAACCCGTGTCCGGCGCTTTCAGCTCAAAGACAAACTCGTGCGGGCCGGCCTTGTAAAACGAGGCCAGCAGGGCCTGGTTCAGATCGAGCGAAGTCTCCGTGCGCGGATCGAATAGCCGTTCCCAGGTGGACTGCACGTCGTCGGCAGTGAACTGCGCGCCGTCGTGCCAGAAGGCATTGCGGCGCAGGCGCAGCCTGTACGTGCGCCCGTCGGCACTGAGGGAATACGACTCGACTAGGTCGCCTGCGATTCCGCCTTGGTGGTCGGGTCGGAACAGCCGGCTGAGCACGACGCTGGAAACTTCGTTCCAGCCGTTGCGGTCGAGCAGCGGATTCAGTCCGCGCGGCACAATACCCGCCGCATAGCTCAACGCGCGGGGCCAGACGGGAGGCTCGTCCCTCCGGTCCGTCCCCCTGCATCCGGCCAGCGCCAGAAAAGCGATCAGCAGAACCAGTCCTGTGCGATGGGGACGCCCGAGGACACGTGTGTGGGCCTTCGAGGGCATTGGGGTGGATGCAGCGAGCGTGCGGCCGTCAATGTACCACAGACGCGGCGTATCGAGGCCACCAGACTCCCAGCGGTGGTCATTCCCAGGGCTGCCGCATGGCCCGCGGAATCCCATCCCCGGCCACGCGCCGCGCAGCGCGCCCATCGAGCAAGACTTTCACATTGTGCTGCCAGGGGGCGGGGACTACTTCGGGCGGCGCTTCAGTTGGGGCCGGTGGTGATCTTGCCCGGCAGCGGCAGCGTCGCGGATCGCCTCACCGTGAACCTGACTTTCTTCCAGGACCTGAAGCGTGCGCGCGTGGTGCAGTGCATAGAGCTTCGCCGCGGGCAGCTCCACGGGCCCGTCGAGGACAATGGAGAAGGGCATCCCCGGCTCGAGGTACACGTCAGGGCCACGGCGCGCGCCCATTATGATCAGGGCGATGGCCGCGCCAGCGGCGGCGCCGACCGCCGCGCCCTTGCCGCCGTCGATGTCCCATCCGAGCATGGTGCCCAGCAGTGTCCATTGCGCCAGGTCGAGCAGGTCGGCGGCGCGGTCGTTGTCGGCGGAGATACGCCCGGTGGCGTCCGCATCGGGCGAAGCGAGCCGGGCTTGCAGCTCGAATGCCAGCCCGGCTCCAAGCTCGAGCTGCGCCACGGCAACGCGGATGGAACCCCTCTTGCCGAACGCGCCGGGACGCTTGAGGTGCGTCACCTTGCCGACGAAAGCTGTTTCTTCCGGCAGGATCAGGTTCTGGTCCAGGCGCACAGGCTGCGCGGTGCGGAACATGACGCGGTCGCCCGTCTTGGTGATGCGCGTGCTCAGCGGTGTTGCCAGCACCACGTCAATCCGAGTACCCGAGGGAATCAGGGCATGGCCCACAACCCGTGGCAGCCCTTCCGCAAGGTTGTGCGGCAGATACCGAGCCAGCGGGAGCAGATCGGGCAGGGAAGGCTCCTCGGGCGGAGGAGGAGGCGGCTCGAGCAGGTTGATGGAGCGCTCCTGTTGCGCGCTGGCCGGGAGCGCCACCAGCAGAACGGCGAAAAAAAGCCCCACAGCGACCCGACGCATTGGCCGCCTCACGCCTGTTTAGGTGCAAGCCCGCGGAAAAGGTTGCCCGGTCCGCCGGAGGGCTTACTGCACGAAGCCGATGGAAGGCTCCGAAGCAGTGCCCGGCGTTTCGCGAATGCTTCCGAACTGGGCCTCGTACCGGCTGATGTTCTCGGCCAGGGCACGCAGCAGCCGCTTGGCATGGCCCGGGCTGACGATGATGCTGGCCACCAGCTTGCCTTGCGGGGTGTTCGGAAACAAGTAGATGAAGTTCAGCGTGAACTCCTCGGCGTTGTGGTGGATCATGGCCAGGTTGCAGTACAGGCCGAGCAATTCTTTTTCGTCAGCCTTGATCTGCACCTGCTGGCTGGGCTGGTCCGGCATTTCGTCCTCCCCTCCGTCGGAAGACACTATAGCAGACGGCGCAGCGTGCGGTCATGGCGGGATGGCGAGGCGGCCGGCGGTGGGCGGACTTGCGGGCTCCCCCACAATCCTGTATGAAGATGGGAGGCGAAGGGAGGGGAAGGCTTTGCTGCGAGGGATGGGGAAACTTCCCTTGGGCCGGCCGCAGCGGAGGGGCGCCTGCGCAGCGGTTGTCCTGCTGGTAAGCCTCTGGGCTGCGGCGCACGACCACAAGAACTGGCCCGTGCCGGAGGAGGCAAAGAAACTCCGCAACCCCGTGCCGCGCACAGATGCTGTGTTGCAGGCTGCCAGACCGCTTTACGAAGAGAAATGCGCGCAGTGCCACGGCGACACCGGCAAGGGTGATGGCCCGGAATCCATCATGTATTCGGTCAAGCCCGCCGACCTGACCGAGGCGCACATGATGGGACAGATGACCGACGGGGAGATTTTTTGGAAAATCTCGGAAGGTCGGCCGCCCATGCCCAGCTTCAAGAAGCAGCTCAGCGAAGAGCAGCGCTGGCAACTGGTGCACATTCTGCGCACCTTCGCCCGCAAGCCCGCCGCGAAGCCTGCTGCCAAGTCCCCGGCCAAGCACACCCACAAGCCCTGACCCCGGGGCGGGGTCAAGCAAGCTGAGAAGCCGCGCGTGCTGCCTGTTCCGGTGCAGGCAAAACCGCGCCAAGTTTGGGGGCCTGCGTCCCGCCTGGCGGGACGCAGGATGAGACGGGAAACGGCTTCTCAGGAGGCGGTCAGTTGCGCACCTGGCTGAGGGCTGCGGCCACTTCCTGGATGTCGGGCAACTGGGGGATGTCGTACTGCTTGACCCAGGCCACTTTTCCGCTCTTGTCAATGATGACCACGGCGCGGCCGGTGATACCTTTGTCTTCCAGGTAGAGGCCGAACTTGCCGGCTACGGCGCCGCGCGGGTGGAAGTCGGCCAGCAACGGGTAGGGGATGCCCATCTTTTCGGCGAAGGCCTTGTGCGACCAGACGCTGTCCACGCTCAGGCCGAGCACCTGCGCATCGAGCTGCTCGAACTGTTTCATGTCGTTCACCAGACAGGCATGTTCGTTGGTGCACACGGGGCTCCAGTCGAGCGGATAGAAGACCAGCACGACGTTTCTCTTGCCCCGGAAGTCGCCCAGTTTGATTTCCTTCTGGTTCTGGTCTTTCAGGCTGAATTCGGGGGCCGGTTGTCCGACGGCAATCGGCATACATCCTCCTCGGGAAAGTTTGCAGTCTGTGCGAAGAAAGACGGGGCGCTTCGCTGCCCAAGCCCGCTATCTTAGCCAAACCGCCTGCGCCTGACAAAGGCATCGCGCCTTGCGGCGTGGTTCGGCTGCGCTCACCGCAGGGCGCCAGTCTGCTAGGATAGTGCGCGGTCGGACTTTGCAGGCAGGCCATGGGCCGCGTATCGCTGGAGGAAGCTTATCCGGGGATCTGTTTTCGCCCGCGGACGCGCAACTGGTGGGCGCGCCTGACGCGCGTTCCCCCGGAGTGCGTCCACCTGGAAGTGGAGCAGGGCTGGATCGCCACGCTGGTGCCCGACACGCTGTTCCTTCGCGGCAAGGCTGCCCCGCAGCGCCGGCCCCAGCGCCCGGAAGTCTCCCTGTGTCGCGTGTGCTGCTTGGCGTTCCTGCGGCAGGAGCTTGTGGCGTTCCCCGGGCGAGTGGTCGCCTTCGAGCCCGACGCGGAGCGCTTCAGCCAGTACTTTTTTGTCGAGGGGCGCGACTTTGCCGCCGCCGGCGTGGAAGGGCCCGTAGCCGAAGCGCTGCGCCAGCGGCTGGCCGGGCTCGGCGGCACCTGCCAGGAATGCTCGAAGCGCGCGCGCTGGCTGTGGTTTTCCCGGCAGCAGGTGCGCAGCCTCGATGAGTTCGCGCGGATCGCGCAGGAGCCGGGTCAGCGGCTCTGCGCCGCGCACGGCGCCGCGGCCCTCTGCCGCGGCCTGGAAGCTATTGCTGAGGCCAACGTGTTTTATCTCAACGTGCCCTACGGGGAAGCGGGCGCCTACCTGTGGATCTAGCATGACGCTGCGCGAATTAGTGGACAAGTACCTCGAACTGGCCGGCAGCTTCGGCCGGCCCGTGCCGCTTGCCGCGTTCGGCCTGAGCCGCGAAGAAACCGAGCGGCTCTTCAGCGCCTTCGACGAGGATTACCAGATCAGCCGCTTCCTGTGCTTGAGCCAGCCCGCCGCAGGCGGCCAGGTCTACCGCATCAACGGCTTTCCGCAGACCCACGTTTCCATTGACGCGGAAATCCGCACCGTCCTCTAGTCTGGGGATTGCGGCGCATCCGGCCCGCGACTTCGGGCCGCCTGCCCTTGCCAACGTGAGCGTGCCGGAGGGGGAAAAGCGGCGCTAGGCGCGCGCGGGTGCCTTCTGCCCGACGCGCTGGGCCAGCGCGCGGTGTTGCTGCCACAGCTCGCTCGGGAGCCGCTTGCCGAATCGCTGAAAGAACTGCTCGATAGCTTCCAGCTCGGCGATCCAATCTTCCGGGTTGACGCGCAGCAGCTCGGCCATGGCCTGCGGAGAGATGTCCAATCCATCGAGCGTGAGCGTGCCGGTGGTGGGGACAAACCCTATCGGCGTCTCCTGCGCCTGGCCGCGGCCCTCCACCCGTTCCAGGATCCACTTCAGCACCCGCGCATTCTCGCCGAAGCCGGGCCAGAGGAACCTGCCGTCGGCGCCCTTGCGGAACCAGTTCACGTGGAAGATGCGCGGCGGATGCGGGATGCGCCGTCCCATGTCCAGCCAGTGCGCGAAGTAGTCGGCCATGTTGTAGCCGCAGAAGGGCAGCATGGCCATCGGGTCGCGTCGCGTGACGCCGACGGTGCCGGTAGCCGCAGCCGTGGTCTCTGAGGCCATCGTGGCGCCGACAAAGACGCCGTGCTCCCAGTCGAACGATTCGTACACCAGCGGAGCCACGCGCGCCCGCCGGCCGCCGAAGAGGAACGCAGAAATAGGCACACCTTGCGGGTCTTCCCAGCGCGGAGAAATGCACGGCGCCTGGTGTGCGGGCACGGTGTAGCGCGAGTTGGGATGCGCCGCGGGGCCCTTCTGAGCCGACCACGGTTCCCCTTTCCAGTTCACCAGGCCGGGCGGGGGGGTGCCGTCAATTCCTTCCCACCACGGCTCCCGTTCTGCGGTCATGCCGACGTTGGTGAACAGGGAGTTGCTGCGCAGCGCCACCATGACGTTGGGGTTGGTTTTTTCGCTCGTGCCGGGCGCCACACCGAAGAAGCCCGCTTCGGGGTTGGTGGCGTGCAGGTAGCCGTCGGGGCCGATTTGCATCCAAGCGATGTCGTCACCAACGGTCCACACGCGGTACCCCTGCGCTTCGAGCGCCGAAACCATCATGGCCAGGTTCGTCTTCCCGCAGGCGCTCGGAAACGCCGCGCCCATGTAGGTGACCTTGCCGGAGGGATCCTCCAGCCCGAGGATGAGCATGTGCTCGGCCATCCAGCCCTGCTCGCGCGCCATCCAGCTCGCAATGCGCAGCGAAAAGCACTTCTTGCCGAGCAGCGCGTTGCCGCCGTAGCCTGAGCCGATGCTCCAGATCAGCCTTTCTTCCGGGAAGTGCAGAATGAACCGCCGCTCCGGATTCAGGTCGCCCAGCGAATGCAACCCCGGCACAAAGTCCGGGGAGCTGCCCAGCCGCTCGAGCGCCACGCGGCCCATGCGCGTCATGATGCGCATGCTGATCGCCACGTAGATGCTGTCGGTCACCTGCACGCCCACGCGGCTGATCGGCGAACTGACCGGGCCCATGATGTACGGCAGCACGTACATCGTCCGACCGGCCATGGCCCCGCGGAACAGCGCTCCGACCTTTTCTTTGGCTTCCCGGGGAGCCATCCAGTTGTTCGTGGGACCGGCATCGGCCTTGTCCTCCGTGCAGATGAAGGTGACCTGTTCGGTGCGCGCCACGTCGCTGGGATCGCTGCGATGCAGATAGCAGTCCGGATAAGTCTTCGGATTCAGGGGGATGAACGCGCCCTGGGCCACGGCCTGCTCCATCAGCCGCTGGTACTCCGCTGCGGAACCGTCGCACCAAACCACGTTCTTCGGTTGCGTAATGCTGCTGGCTTCTGCCACCCAGTCTTCGAGCGGTGTGGGCACGTCCCCTCCGTTTGGCAACCACTCGACGCGGCCCGGCGCAGCGGCTTCCGGCCGCCTCTCCCTGCAAGAGTTGCGACGCGGCGATCGAGCTTCAGTTTACGGTGCGCCCGCGCCCAAGGCAAGCCGCGCGGTTGCCGCGGCCCGAACTTCCGCGCGCAACTTCCCGTTTGCTATTTGCGAGGGAGTCTGGTATGAGAGCAATGGTCCAAGGCGCGGAATCCTCTATCCAACCGCCACGCTGAGGGGGGCATGCTGAAGAAACTCCATCTCTACCTGATCAAACCCTCCCAGTACGATGAGGACGGCTACGTTGTTCGTCACTGGCGCGGCGTGTTGCCCAGCAACACGCTGGCTTGTCTGGCGGGACTGACGCGAGAAGTCATAGCCAGGAAACTGCTGGGTGAATCGCTCAAGGTCAGGCTTCACCTGCTCGACGAGGCCGTGGCGCGCGTTCCTGTGCGGCGCATCTGCCGGTCGCAGCGCGGTGAGCACACCAGAACCATTGTTTGCTTGGTCGGGGTGCAGACCAACCAGTTTCCCCGTGCCGCTGACCTGGCCCAGGAGTTCCGCCAGGCCGGGTTGACCGTGATGATCGGGGGATTCCACGTCAGCGGCTATCTGGCCCTGCTCCCAGAAATCCCGCAGGATATGCAGCGGTTGCTGGATGCCGGCGTCACCATCGTCAAGGGGGAAGTGGAAGAAACATGGGCTGAGCTGCTGCGCGACGCAGTCGCCGGCCGGCTGAAACCCCTCTACGACTTCCTGGGCGACAAGCCTGACCTGTATGAGAAACCCCTGCCGGAGATCCGCAAGGAATACTTGCGCAAGTTTGTGGCTCCCAATTTCGGCACGCTCGATTGCGGGCGCGGCTGCCCGTTTGAATGCAGCTTCTGCACGATCATCAACGTGCAGGGCCGCAAGATGCGTTTTCGTTCCGCGGAACACATTGCCGCAGCCGTGCGCCACAACTATCGGCACCACGGCATCAGTTTCTATTTTTTCACCGACGACAACTTTGCCCGCAACAGGAACTGGGAGCCCATCTTCGACGCGCTCATCCGCTTGCGCGAAGAGGAAGGGATTCCGGTGAGGTTCATGATGCAGGTGGATGTCCTCTCCTGGAAGATCAAGAATTTCGTGCAAAAGGCGCGCCGCGCCGGGTGCAGCAATGTCTTCATCGGCATGGAGAGTGTGAACCCGGCCAACCTGAAGGCCGCGGGAAAGAGCCAGAATCGTGTGGAGGAATATCGTCAACTGATTGACGCCTACCGCGCCGCGGAGATTTCCACCCATGTCGGTTACATCATCGGTTTTGCGGACGACACCGTGGATTCCGTCCGCAGGGACCTCCAGCAGTTGATGGACGGCGTGCGGCCTGATCATGCCTCCTTTTTCATGCTGACGCCGCTGCCCGGCTCGCAGGATCATCTGGTTATGGCCCGGCGTGGCGAATGGATGCACCCGGACTTCAACCTCTATGATTCGCACCATGCGGTCACCGTTCACCCTCATTTGCGAGACGGCGCCTGGAAACAGCTCTATCTCGAGGCTTGGCGAACCTTCTACAGCTTCGACAACATGAAAGCCGTGCTCCAGCGCACCCCGCGCCGCAACTACTGGAACAATCTCTTGCGCTTCCTGTGGTATAAGAATTCAATCTTGACCGAAGGGCGCCACCCGATGATGTGCGGCTGGTTTCGCCTCAAGGGGCGCACGAGCCGCCGGCCGGGCTTTCCGGTATTGTCTCGCTGGGATTACTACAGAACCCGCATCCGCGAAGTGGGCAAGCATTGTCTTTCCATGCTTCGTGTTCTGCTGGAGATGGAAGAGCTCTGGCTGCAGACACGCCATCGGAGCGAGGCGGAGCAGCGCGTTGTTGAGGAGCTGACCAAAATCTGCACTGCCGCTCGCGGCTGCTTGAAACTGGCCGACCTGCAGCTTGCCCACCTCCGAGCCCAGATGGATTTCCCCTTCTTGCGTGTCCCCTCTAAACTTCATTTGTTGTGGAGCAAATGGTACCCGCTGCTCGCTCCTTCCAAGGCCTATACGCGTGCCGACCTGGCCCACTTCTGGCAGACGACCAGAGAACACTGGCGCCAACGGCGCTGGCTGCATATTGCGCCGCACCGCGTCGTGTTCAACATCTTCCGCGATGCCCAACTGTCCCTGATGTTCTTCACCCGCTTGGTTCGCGCTCACTAAGCGGGAAGGCCTCCGTCCAAAAACATGGAGGTTTCAAGGGCAAAGGCAACCGGGGAGGACGCCTAACAAGCGGCTCGAGCGTACCGGCGGAGAAGCAGGCTGCTTGCGGCCAACGCTATGGGCCGCTGGCCGCCCAGCCGCAGCCCGTTGAAGAACAAGACAAGATGATGGAAGCGAAGAGCTTGACAATTCACCCACGAAGCGTAGTGTGCTGACGGTAAGTAAGATAGGCGTGGCGGTTGCAGCCTGGGCGCCGCGGCCCGGCCGGAGCCTCCTTGCGCTGCCCGAACCGGCGCTCGCCCTGCAGAAGTTATCGGAGCAGTAAATGAGAATGGTTTCGTTACTCCCCAGTGCGACGGAAATGATTTGCGCATTGGGACTGGAAGATCAACTGGTGGGCGTCACGCATGAGTGCGACTACCCGCCGTCCGTGCAACGCTTGCCGAAGGTCACGCGCACGTTGATTCCCACCGACGCCTCCAGCCGTGAGATTGATCGTCTGGTGCGTGAGCAATTGCAGACAGACCGGGCCTTGTACACGCTCGACTTGCCGGTGCTGGAGGCACTGCGGCCTGACTTGATCGTCACCCAGGCGCTATGTGAGGTCTGTGCCGTGGCCGAAGACGAGGTCCGGGCCGCAGCCTGTATGCTTCCCGGTAAACCCAGGGTGATCAACCTGGAACCGCAGACCCTTTCGGAGGTACTCGCGGCGATTCGACAGGTGGCGGCAGCGGCCGGTATGGACCGGCGCGCCGAGGAAGTCATAACGGACCTGCAAGACCGCATCGCGGCCGTCATCACGCGCACAGCCAGACTGCGCCGCCGGCCGCGTGTTGCGTTGCTGGAATGGCTCAACCCACCGTTCTCCGGCGGTCACTGGAATCCCGAGTTGGTCCGATTGGCGGGAGGGGTCGAGGGGCTCGGCCAAGAGGGGCGGCCGTCGCGGAGGCTTCGCTGGGATGAAGTGCTGGCTTGGCAGCCGGAGGTCGTGTTCATTGCCTGCTGCGGCTTCAGCGTCGAGCGGACGCTGTGCGATCTGCCGGCATTGCAGTTCGTCCCCGGCTGGCAGGACGTGCCCGCGGTCCGCTCCGGTCGGGTGTACGTCACGAACGGCTCACACTACTTCAGCCGCCCCGGCCCCCGGCTGGTGGACAGTCTGGAGATCCTGGCGCACACGCTGCACCCCGAAGTGCATCCGCTCCCCAACGGGCTGCCGTGCCCCGTCCGTGTGAATGGTTCCGGTGTCGGCATACTTACCGGCGTTTCCGAAGGGGCCGCATAATGTCCCCCCGCGTGCTGCTCTCCTGGAGTTCGGGCAAGGATAGCGCTTGGGCCTTGCACATGCTCCGGAAGGATCCGGACGTCGAGGTCGTCGGCCTCCTGACTACCGTCAATACCACGCACGGGCGGGTCGCGATGCACTCGACTCGCCTCGCGATCGTCGAGGCGCAGGCGCGCGCGGTCGGGCTCCCGCTCCATGTCATCCACCTCCCGTGGCCCTGTTCCAACGAAGTGTACGAGCGCGCGATGCGCCGGGCGATCGAAGACGGGCTCAAGCGCGGTGCAACCCACGTCGCCTTCGGAGACCTCTTCCTGGAGGACATCCGCACCTACCGGTTCAAGCAGTTTGAAGGCTCCGACCTCGAGCCGCTCTTTCCGATCTGGCACGAGCCGACCGATCCGCTCGCGCGGTGCATGATCGACGCTGGCGTCGAGGCCGTCCTGACGTGCGTCGATCCAAAGAAGCTCTCGCGCTCGTTCGCCGGTCGCAGGTTTGATCACGCATTGCTCGACGAGCTGCCGCAAGGCGTCGATCCATGCGGCGAGAACGGTGAGTTTCACACCTGCGTCCTCGCTGGGCCGATGTTTCGCGAGCCGCTGCACGCGGCGGTGGGTAAGGTCGTCGAGCGCGACGGGTTCTACTTCGCCGATCTATTGCCGTCCGGCAATGGTTGACGCTCAAGAGGCGGCTAACAACAGCATGCGCGGGCGGCGCTGCGCGCCGTGGCTGATGCCAGGCGTTAGACGGAAACCGTATAACACGTCAACAACTTATATGGCAAAGATTACCGAAATCGGCGGCGTCTTTTTCAAGAGCAAAGGCCACAGGACCGCACTGGCAGCGTAGTATCAGAAGCACTTGGGCATGCGGCTAGCAGACTTTGGCGGCGCTATGCTTAAATGGCCGGAGGACAAGGCCGAGGACCGAGGCCTGAGGGTGTGGGATGTCGCCGAGAAAGACAGCCAATGGTTCCGCCCAATCAAGTCGTCCTTTATGATCAACCACCGGGTCGACAACCTCGGCGAGTTCTGGAGCAGTTGCGTGCGGGCGGTGTGGCAGTCATACAAGGACCCGAATCGCACGAGAACGGCAAGTTTGCGTGGATCATGGACCCCGACGGAAACAAGATCGAGCTCTGGGAGCCGAAGGTCTGGGACGATAGGAACAAAGGTGCCTAAGAGCGCCGCCTAACTACCGCATGAAGCAGACCGGGCACGGCCGTCCCGCTGGCACGGGCGGACACGGCGAGCAGATGTCTCCCCCGAATCTTGCCAAGGTGCGCCACGCCCCGCAGCTCATGAGGGGCTGCTAGACGGCCCTGGTCCGTACTTCTAGTTGGGCGTCACAATGAACTACACCCCATGGAGGGTGCTTTGAACACAGAGCTTACTGATCGACAAAGGCGAGAACTCCACTACCACCGAGAGCGCGCCAAGGAGTACCGGCAGCGAATACTCGCCTTACCTTTCTCATGGGACGTACTTCTGCATCCGGGCCGACGCTGGTGGAACGCTTACTGGGCAATGTACGAATACCTCGTGAGATGCGACCTCAGAGCCAAGAACGTGTTGGTTGTCGGTTGCGGATTCGGAGATGACGCTTTATGTCTCTCGAAACTCGGTGCAAGAGTAAGCGCATTTGACCTTAGTCCAGACTCCTTAGAGATTGCAAGGGAACTAGCCATCCGTGAGGGATTGGTGACCTGCCCCCCGTTTTTGGTCCAGTCATAATGTAGCTCCCTGGGGGCTTTCTGACACCAACAAAGCTGGGACCGGGCCGAGCAGCGGCGCGGAGGGAGCCGTAGGCGACCGGAGCGCTG
>Ga0073934_10004391_pt1 | contig 23574 bp, 16 predicted proteins | sample LarsenN4metaG_FD_76834 | JGI IMG/M metagenome (GOLD analysis project Ga0073934, IMG submission 76834) | Hot spring sediment bacterial and archeal communities from British Columbia, Canada, to study Microbial Dark Matter (Phase II) - Larsen... ... | reverse complement strand
GTGGAATCAACCCCGTCCCGAAGCCGGGTTGCCGTCCGGCAACGAGGTCCGCTCCACCCGCCACACCACGTGCTCGTACCCGTGGAACTCGACGGGTCGCGTCGGCGTCATCCCGATCCGGCGCGCGACGGCCTGCCAGCAACGCCCGACGCTTGACAAGTCGCCTTCATTCTCCGACAAAAGGGGCTGCCTTGCTTCCTGCCATGCCGAGGAAAAGCGCCATGCGTCTTGCAACTGCGTCCTGTACTGTCCTTCTCCTTGCCGTCACTCCCTGCCTGCCGGCCGCCGAGCCGCTGACGCCAAAAGGCCTCGAAGCGGCACTGGCCAGGAAACCTGCAGGCGCGCAGGCCGACCAGCTTGCCGACCAGGTGCGGATGATGTTCGGCGGCAAGGAAGCGCTGGCCAAGGGGCCCGCCGCCAAGGTCGAAGGCCGCACCGTCGCCTGGGCCGTCGCCACGCCGCGCAGCGACGTGACCCCCCGCGTCGTTTCCACGCTAGGCAATCTCGATCTGCCTTTACAGCGCATCGGCGAGACCGACGTCTTCGCCGCCGCCAGGGAATTCCCGCACGGAACCGCTCTCCGGTATCTCTACGTCATCGGCGACGCCAAGCTGACCGACGCGCGCAGCCCCAACGGCAGGCAGCTTGAACTTTACGACGTTCACCCCGACAGCAAGCCCGGACCCGACGTTCCGCGCGGCGAGCTCAAGCAGATGCCCAAGTTCGAAAGCAAGATTTTCGACGGAACCACCCGCGACTGGTGGGTCTACGTCCCCGCTCAGTACAAGCCCGAGAAACCCGCTTGCGTCATGGTGTTTCAGGACGGAGGCAACTACAAGGACTTCGTACCCCCCGTGTTCGATCAGCTCATTCACAAGAAAGAGATGCCAGTCACCGTTGGCGTATTCATCAACCCTGGCGTGTTCAAGGGAACCAACCGATCCAATCGCAGCTTCGAGTACGACACACTGTCGGACCAGTACGCCCGCTTCCTGCTCGAGGAAATCCTGCCCGAGGTGGAAAAGACGGTCAAGCTGCGGCACGATCCCGAGAGCCGAGCCATTGCCGGCATCTCCAGCGGCGGCATATGCGCCTTTACCGTCGCCTGGGAACGTCCCGACCAGTTCAGCAAGGTGCTTTCGTGGGTCGGGAGCTTTACGAACATCGCTTCCGGCAAGACTGGCCGCGAGGGCGGACACAACTATCAGGCCATCATTCGCAAGACCCCCATGAAACCGATCCGCGTCTACTTGCAGGCCGGGGCGAACGACCTGGACAACGAGCACGGCCACTGGCCGCTCGCCAACCTCACGCTGGCCAAGTCGCTGGCGTTCAAGGGGTACGACTACCACCTCGAGTACGGCCAGGGCTTCCACAGCAACGCTCACGGCAAAGCGATCCTGCCAGATTCGCTCCGCTGGCTGTGGCTCGATTACAAGGCCGAATGACGTTCTCTGGCAAGGCGGCGGCTGCCGTGCGGATTCAACGCCTCCATGACTGGGACCTCACTCCCGCCCAGGCCATCGCCTTGCAGAAGGAACTGGCGGGCCGCGTCGAGAGCCGCTCGCCGCTGACGCACTGCCGACTGATCGCTGGGGCAGACGTGTCTTACACGCGCTTTGGTCGGAGGTTCTTCGGCGGCGTCGTGGTGTTGCGGGCGGAAGACCTGTCCCTCGTCGAACAGCAGAGCGCCCAGCGCGAGAGCGCCTTCCCATACGTGCCAGGCCTGCTGTCCTTCCGTGAAGCGCCGGTCCTGCTCGACGCCTTCCGCAAGCTGAGCGTGCGGCCGGACGTCGTGCTCCTCGACGGCCAGGGCCTCGCCCATCCGCGCCGCTGCGGCCTGGCGTCCCACCTGGGGCTGTGGCTCGACCTGCCTACCATCGGCTGCGCGAAGACGCTCTTCGTCGGCAAGCACGGCGAACTCGGTCTCGCCCCAGGGGCCGTGGCTCCACTCCGCGACGGCGACGAAGTCGTCGGCATGGCCGTGCGAACCAGGCTCCGCACCAGTCCGATTTACGTCTCTGTCGGCCACCGGATCGACCTGGCCTCGGCGGTGCGGGTCGTGCTGGAAGCGTGCCGCGGCTACCGCCTGCCGGAGCCGACTCGCCAGGCCCATCTGCTCGTCAATGCCGTCCGTCGTGCTGAGTTTAATAGCGGCGCGCCGTAAGGCCGCCGGTCCGCGCCAGCGGGCTTATGCAGCACTGCTCTCTCACGCTAGAAGAGCAGAGCGCCGGCTAGCGGCTTGTCTGCAGCGCGTGAGGCGGATAACCTGGGAGCCGTCGCCGCCACTCCGAACCGCGAAGGAGTTTCCGATGTTCCCGCGCTTTTGCCTCGTCGCCTGGGCTGTGCTCCTGGTTGCCGGAGCGGCATGGGCTGCCGACCTGCCGCTGGTGGACAAGGTCGAGGGCCAACCGCTGGCGGCGCAGGTCCAGCGGGTGGCAGAAGCGCTGGAGTTCCTGGGCGAACCGCTGCGGGCCGAGCAGCGAGCCTTGCTGGCCCAGGCATGCAAGGATCGCGACGTAAAGGCCATCCAGCGGCTTCTCGACCCGCGCTGCCTGGCCGGCGTCCGCGTCAGTGGGCCAAGACAGCTGGAAGTGCAGCCTGGTCCAGCCCGTCCCGAACTGGTGCAGCAGGGCTGGCGCGTCTTCCTGGTCAAGGTGCACAACGAGGCGGGAGTCAAGGACGTCGAGCTGAAGGCCATGAGCCCCAACGCCGCGCCGCTGCACGTGCCGTCGAGCTCTAGTCCCGCGCCGAAGGTGACGAGCGTCGGCGAGGTGGGCAATCGCTTCCTCGACCTGGAGATGTTCGGCAAGCAGCCGCTTTTGCCGACGCTTTCAGGCCTGGAGCTGGAGTATCGCATCTTGCAGGTTTATTCGCGAGACGCCGGACGGCGCGAAGCCAAGCTGGGCTTCGGCCTTTACCAGCCTGGCGGCGGACCGCGTCAACCAGCGGCGAGGCTGGCTTCCAGCCCGAACCTCGACATGGTTGTCGATTGTGCCCCGGCCGTGATCGTCAAGCTGGAGGTAAAGGACCACGACGGCAGGCCGACCATGGGCTCGTTCACCTTCCGCGACTCCCAGGGCCGAGTGTATCCCGCCATGAGCCGACGCCTCGCCCCCGACTTTTTCTTCCACGCGCAGATTTACCGCAAGGACGGCGAAAGCGTGACTTTGCCGCCAGGAACCTATCAGGTCACCTGGACGCGCGGCCCCGAGTACCTGATCGGCTCGAGGAGCATCACCGTTCCGCCCTCCGCAACGCACACGGAAAGTTTCCAGCTTAGGCGGTGGATTCATCCGGCTGCCAAGGGCTGGTACAGCGGCGATCATCACGTTCATGCCGCCGGCTGCGCCCACTATGAAAGTCCCACGGAAGGCGTCACCCCGGAGGACATGATGCGGCACATCCTCGGGGAGGATCTTAACGTCGGCTGCGTGCTGAGCTGGGGGCCTTGCTGGTATCATCAGAAGCGTTACTTCGAAGGCAGGCCGCATCCTCTCTCCCTGCCCGATTACATCATGCGGTACGACGTGGAAGTGTCGGGCTTTCCATCGAGCCATTGCGGGCACATCTGTCTGCTGCGGCTGCGCGAGCAGGATTACCCGGGAACCAAGCTCATCGAGGACTGGCCGAGCTGGGACCTGCCGATCTTCCGCTGGGCGAAGAGCCAGGGCGGGGTGGTCGGCTTCGCTCACAGCGGTTGGGGGCTGGAGCCTTCGGACGACAACTACGCCACGCGCCAGCTGCCCAGCTACATCGTCCCGAAGATGGCGGGCATCGGCGCGAATGAGTACCTGGTGGACATCGCCCACAACGCCTGCGATTTCATCTCGACCGTTGATACGCCGAGCATCTGGGAATTGAACATCTGGTATCACACGCTGAACTGCGGCTACCGCTGCCGAATCAGCGGCGAGACGGATTTTCCCTGCATTTATGGCGAGCGCGTCGGCCTGGGGCGCAGCTACGTGCACCTCGACGGCAAGAAGCTCAACTTCGACGACTGGGCGGAAGGCATCAAGCAAGGGCGTTCCTACGTCAGCGACGGCAAGAGCCATCTGCTCGATTTCACTGTGAACGGCCTCGGCGTCGGCCAGAAGAAGAGCGAGGTCAAGCTGACCGGCCCAGGCAAGGTGAAAGTCGAGGCCACAGTAGCCGCCCTGCTGGAGGAGAAGATCACGCCGGAGACCGAGCGCATTCGCAATACGCCCTGGCACCAGAAGCCGTACTGGGACCTGGAACGTGCTCGCAAAGGCAATACCCGCACCGTGCCGGTGGAACTCGTCGTCAATGGCTATCCGGTGGCGTCGAAGGACGTCGTCGCCGATGGTAGCGAGCAGAAGGTGGAGTTCGAAGCGACGATTGAGCGGAGCAGCTGGGTCGCACTGCGGATCTTGCCGTCGAGTCACACGAACCCCGTGTTTGTGCTAGTCGACGACAAGCCGATTCGCGCCAGCAAGCGTTCGGCGGAATGGTGCATCAAGGCCATCGAGAAGTGCTGGCAGGAGAAGTCGCCGCGGATTCGCGAAAAAGAACGGGGCGACGCCCGCGCCGCCTACGACCAGGCCCTGGAGGCCTACCGGAAGATCCTGGCGGAGTCGGAAGCGGAGTGAACGTGCAAGCGGCCACAGGCAACACCCGGGTTTCGTCAAGCCAACCGGCGACTGCTGCCGCGTCACTCGCCCACGAATCTGGTGGCAAGGTAATGGGCGGGGTTACTTCTTTTCTGGCACGGCCGCGGGCTTCCCTCGGGCGATGTTCATGTAGTACTGCTGGATAAGCGAAGCGTATTCCGGCGGGAGCTTGTCGTTCAGCGCCTGGCGAATCAGCTCGCGCTGGCGGGGCGGCAAGTGCAAGAACATGCCGTCGCCCTTCAGATCCTTCAGTTGGGAGTCCGCGTTCGAGAGCTTGCCATCGGGCTGGCGGTCGCCTTCCCCCTTGGCGTCGGGCCGTTCCTGCTGCCCCTTGTTGGCTTGCTGCTGTCCAGGTTGCTGCCCAGGTTGTTGGCCGGGCTGTTGACCAGGCTGCTGGACCATGGGATCCTGACCGGGCTGCTGCCCCATCGGCTGCTGGGCCGAGGCCGTGGCCATGGGCTGCTGGCCTGGTTGCACTTGTGGCTGGCCTGCCTGGGCCAGGGCTTGGTTGAGAGTGTCCAGGGCTTGCTGAAGCTGCTGGACAGCCTGCTGCTGAGCCTGGGCGGCTTGCCCCGGCTGTCCCTGCTGGAGCTGCTCGCCTGCCTGGTTGAGATTCTGGCCGGCTTGGCCGAGTTGCGGCTTCACAGCTTCGGGGGCCTGAGCCTGTGCCTGCCCCAGCGCGGCCTGGGCGCCTTCATTGGATTCCTGAGAGCGGGCGGCACTGGCGGTCGCCTCCATCAGCTCCTTCTGAGCCTCCGCGAGTTTGGCTGCCTGCATGGGGTTGCCCTGCTGCGGATTGTCCCGAGCGTCTTCCAACTGGGAGAGGGCGTTCTTCTGGTTCTGCATCGCCTGGTTGAGGTCGCCCTTCTCCAGGTTCTGGGCGGCGCGCTCCGCGGGACGGCTTGCCTCGCCGAGTTGGGCTTGCCTGGCCTGGTCGGCGAGCTGCTTCTGGAGCTGAGCCAGGCTCTGCTGGTTTTCGCGGTTCTGGTTCTGCTGGGCTTGTTTGGCGGCCTGCTGGGCTTGCTGCGCGGCTTGCTGGGCCTGCTCCAGGGCCTTGGCCACCTGACGGGCGGCGTTGGCGAGCTGAACTTCTTTGGGCTGAGTCGCGGCCTGGTCGGCGATCTCCTGGGCCTGCTTTTCTTCAAGCGCCTTGGCCACGGCCTTGTGGGCCTCGGCAAGCTTGTCGGCCGCCTGGTTCGCTTCGCGGGCGCCTTCGGGGAGTTGGGGCTTCTGAAGCTCAGAGCGGGCGTTCTCCATGTGCTGGCCGGCCTCGGCGACCTGCTTGCCAGCTTCAGGCGAAGCGCGTTCGAGATCCTTGCCGATCTCGCCAGTACGTTCGCGCAGGCTTTCTTGCTTCTTGGCCAACTCTTTGGCGCTATCCTTCGAGGCGGGATCGATCTCGGGCTTTGGTTGGCCCGGTTTTGCCTGGTCCTGACCGGTCTTCTTGGCCAGTTCGCCGGCATCCTGGGCCAGGTTCCGCTCCTCGCGGGCCAACTCGTCAAGCTTGCGGGCGGCGTCTTCGAGCCTGGCCATTTCCTCGCGGCGCTGCTCGATCGCCGCCATCTGCTTGTTCAACTCCTCACGCGCTTGTTCCAGGGCCTTGACAGCCTGGTCCTGCTTCGCAACGGCCTGCGGAGCGCGGCGATTCTCCAGCGCGTCGGCCGCTTGTTTCATGGCCTCGGCGGCCTTGTGCAACGCTTCCTGGCTTTCGGCCCGCGAAGGCATCGGCTGCTCGCGGAGGGCATCGGTGCGCTGGGCCAGGTCTTGCTGCCGATTGGCGAGTCTGGGCAGCGATTCCTTGGCCTTGCCAGCCTCGGCGGCGAGAGTCCTCTGCCGCGTTTCCTTCTGTTCTTCGAGGAGCTTGTCGACGGTGTCCCTGGCCTTCTCCAGGGCGGCCAGGGGGTCGCGCTGCTGCTTCTCGGCCGCGGCGAGGAGTTTGTTCAAGTCGCGGCGGACGTCCTCCATGGCGTCCAGGGCGCGTTCCTGCGGCTTGAGGGCTTCTTCGTTGTTTTGCCGTTGTAACGCCTGACGGGCCTGCTGCATGGCCTTTTCGGCGTCGGCGAGTTCATCGGCAAGCGGCTTCTCGTGCGGTTGGAGAATGTTCCTGGCGTCCCGAGTCGCAAGCTCGTTCTGGGCCTGCTCACGCGCCAGGGCCTGGGCCGCTCGTTCGCGCTCCTCGCTGGGTTGTTTCTGCTCCTTGTCCTTCAAGCGCGGGTCCTGCTTGGCAGCGACTTCCTCGAGCAAAGCCTCCTGCCGAGCAATAGTTCGATCGAGCTGTTCCTTGGCCTCGCGGAGGGCGGTGAGGCGGTCGCGTTGCGCCCGCAACGTACGGGCCAGCTCTTGCAAGTCGCCGGCGGACTTGAGCTGCTTGCGAGCGGCTTCGCTGGTTTCCTTGCGGCGGATCAACTCGGCGGCGTCCTTCATCTGGTCGAGCACGCGCTGTTCGTAAATCGCAGCCTCGGCTCGGCGGAGCCGTTCCTGGTGCTCCGGCGGAAGCTGTGAACGGAGATTGTCGAGCTGCTTGAAGACGTTGGCGACATCACGCTGAATGTCCAACTGCTGGTCGGCTCGATCCTGGAGTGGATCGCGCTGAAAGTTGCGAATCCGGTCGCGCGGCTCGGGCTTTTTCACAGGTTCGAGCGTCTTGGCGTGGAGGTCGAACTGGTCCTTGCTGGCCTTTTCGAGCCGCTCAGCGGCCTCGTCCAGGTTCTTCACTGCATCGTAGCGGGCCAACAAGGCTCGAAGCTTGTCGAGCACTTCGCGGTGCTTGATCTGGACGACGTTGAGTTCCTGCTGAGCCTTGCCATCCTCGGAAGCCTCGGCCGCCTTCTGCAAGCGGCTGATGATCTCGGCCATCTCTTCCCGGCTCAGGCCGCTCAGGGTCTTGCTGACGTCCTCGAGGACGCGACGTTCCGCGTCCGCATCGAGCTGGTGGTAGACCAGGACGCGAAGCATGGTATTCAGCCGACGAACGGTGCGGTCGGTCTCCGCCTGCACGGCTTTCTGCTCTTCCTGCTGCTGGCGCAGCTCGCGCTGGGCGGCGGGGCGGTCGTCAGCACTGGCTCTGTTTAGATTGAAGACCACGGGCAAGGCAACGATCAGGCCGAGGAGTGGAAGAAGCGTGCGCGCAGGCATGACGGACATGAGACGCCCCCCTGGGTCGGCAGGCTCGGGTCACTCCCGAGCCTTTACGTCATTTAGTGTACCCAACCGATTGACAGGTTGCACCTGCAATCTGGCGGGTTTGCCGCCTTCCCTCCCCGTGACTCACCCTTGTACTTGGGGGCCAACCGCAGAAACGGATATTAGGGCACACGTGCGCAGGATGTCCTCCGCACGGAACGTGCCAGACCGGCCCAAGCCATTCTACCCCACACTCACCGGCTCCAGCTTCTGGTTCCACTTCTTTCCCTGCCGGCCCTTCCAGGCGCCCTTGTGGTAGACGTAGCCGAGCAGCAGCGGGACGGCGAGGGTGGCTTCGGAGTAGACCATTTGCTCGTAGGCAAGATCGACCTTGCCCCAACTCGAAGCTTCCTTCAGCGTGGAGCTGGACAGTGCGCCGTCGCGCACGTCGGCGACGGTGACCTGGATGGCGTACTTGTGCATGGGCACTTCCTGGCCGAGGATGTCCGCGGCGACGACCACATCCTGTGCGAAGTTCTTGGGCACGCCGCCGCCGACCATGAAGAGGCCCGTCACCGGATTCTGGATCTTGAGCTGGGTCAGTTCGTAAAAGTCCTTGGCGCTGTCCAGGCTGAGCTTTGGACCGTCGCCGCGGGCGTGCTGATGGGCGACCAGGCCGAAGCCTGCCGAGCAGTCGCTGAAGGCAGGGCAGAAGATCGGCACGTCATTCTTGTACGCCTCGTAAACGATGCTGGAATCGCTCTTGCACCCGTTCGTGTGCAAGAACTCACCCATGGCCCGCAAGAACTCGCGGGAAGAATGCGGGCGAGGATCAAGGCTGTCGGCGATCTGGCGGGTGGTGTCGTCGCAAATGCGAAGTTCATCCTCGTCGATGAGCGTGTCATAGATACGGTCGATGCGCAGCTCGCGCAACTCGGCGTCGAACATGCCGGAACGCAGCTTCTCCTCGCCGACGTAATGCTTGAAGCCGAGGGCCTCGAAGAAGTCCTGATCGACCATGTTTGCCCCCGTGCTGACGACCGCGTCCACCATCTTGAAGCGGATGGCGTCGGCGAAGACCTTTTTCAGACCAGCACTGATGAGCGAACCAGCCAGGCACAGGATGATGCCGCACTCGGGGTCGCGGGTCATGCGTTCGGCAATATCAGCGGCGCGGGCCAGGTCGCGCGAGGTGAAGGCCATGTTCTTCATCGCGTCGACCAGGGGCACCACGTTGTGCTGGGTGAAGTCGAAGTGCTGAATCGGCGTGCTGAGCAAATCTTCGCGCTTGAGCATGGTCGGCCTCCTGGTCGGCAAATACAGTCCCGGCTTCCTGGTTCAACAAGCAAGGGCGAGCAGCATGGCGACCAGTGCTGACGCCACGGCATGTGCCATCAGTCTGGAAGCGGATTCCGTCAGAAGTTTACGCCTGCCCGACGGCGGATCAAGCGCGGGCCAGGTGGGAAAACAGGGCCAGCTAGCTCAGGCAGTTGCGACCGGCGTGGAATCGACCGGCTGTTCGTCGCTGGCTGGGTCGTCCAGCTTGCCAGTGCGGAGCAACTGATCGATCTCTTCGCGGCTCAGTTCCTCGCGCTGCAGGAGCGCCTCGACCAGACGATCCAGCTCATGCCGGTGCTCCTGGAGGTGCCGCAACGCCCGCTCGTCGGCCTCTTGCAGAAGTCTGCGAACTTCCTCGTCGATGAGCTGGGCGGTGCCCTCGCTGAAATCGCGAGGCTCCTGGATCTCCTTGCCCAGGAAGACGTGTTCTTCGCCAATCCGGTAGGCCACAGGGCCCAGCCGATCACTCATGCCCCAGTGGGTTACCATGAGCCTGGCGATTCGGGTGGCCTGCTTGAGATCGGATTCAGCGCCGGCATAGGACTGGCCGTAGACCAGGCGGTCGGCAGCTCGGCCGCCCATCATGACGACAAGCCTTGACAGGAAGTAATCCTGACCATGATGAAAGCGCTCCTCCTCGGGAACGCTGAGATTGACGCCGAGCGCCTGGCCGCGGGGAATGATGGACACCTTGAGCGGGCGGTCGGCAGCAGGCTCGTACCAGGCGGTTAGGGCGTGGCCGGCTTCGTGATAGGCCGTCTTGCGCTTGTCCTCAGGCGTCAGAACCTCCTCACGCTTCGCGCCGATGAGTACTCGGTCTGCGGCGCGTTCGAAATCACGGCGATCGATCTTGTTCTTGCCTTCACGTACGGCCAGCAAGGCGGCCTCGTTAGCCAGGTTGCGGAGGTCGGCCCCGGTCATGCCGATCATGGCACGAGCGATGCTCTCGAGGTTGACATCGGGGGCAAGCGGCTTGTCTCGAGTGTGGACCTTGAGAATGGCCAGGCGGCCCTGCCAGGTCGGCCGATCGATCGTGACGTGGCGGTCGAAGCGGCCGGGGCGGAGCAAGGCGGGGTCGAGCACGTCAGGTCGGTTGGTTGCGGCAAGCACGATCACCGATTCGGTCGGCAAGAAGCCGTCCATTTCGCTAAGAATCTGGTTGAGCGTCTGCTCACGTTCGTCGTGGCCGCCGCCCAGGCCGGCGCCGCGAACCCGCCCGACGGCGTCAATTTCATCGATGAACATGATGCATGGCGAGTTCTCGCGGGCAGTCTTGAACAGATCGCGCACTCGGCTGGCGCCGACGCCGACGAACATCTGGATGAACTCCGAGCCGCTGATGCTGTAGAATGGCACGCCCGCCTCACCCGCCACGGCGCGAGCCAGTAGCGTTTTGCCGGTGCCAGGGGGGCCAACGAGCAGCACGCCCTTGGGAATCTGGCCGCCCAGCCGCTGGAACTTCTCGGGGCTGCGGAGAAAATCGACCACTTCCTGGAGCTCGCGCTTGGCGTTCTCCATGTCGGCGACGTCTTCGAACGAGATGCGTCCCTTATTCTTCTCATAGCGCTTGGCAGGGCTCTTGATGTAGTTGGTCAAGAATCCGCCGCCCATCGGGTCGCGCAGGCGGGGCAGCAGAATGAAGAAAAAGACCGCCAGCAACAGCAGCATTGGCAGGCTGTAGATCAACAGGGGCATCAGCCAGGCAAGGGAGTCTCGCTCGAAATCGTAATCGATCTTGCGTTCGTCGAGCTGCTTGATGAGGTCCGTATCCTCGATGAGTGGCCGGAGCGTGGTGAAGCTCAGGCTGCTGCGGCGCGCGAGGTCTTCGGGCAAGGGTTTGGAGTCCTTGAAATCTCCCGTAATGGTCGATGTGCCGATGCGCACGTTGGTTACGTTCTCGTGGCGGAGAAGCTGGTCCTTGAAGACGCTGTAAGGCACGTTTTGGGGCTTGGTCCAGCGGTCGCCGAAGAAGAGCAGAATGAGGACGCCGGCCAGGATTAGCAGCCAGATCCATCCGCCTGGAACGCCAGGGGGAAGCGAGGGCCTGCGGGGCGGCTGCTTGCTGGGGTTTGGCGGGTTCGAATCGCGTGGTGCCATCACCAGTCCTCGGAGTCACACGATGCGGCAAGCGGGCTGACTGGACAGGCCGCGTGCGGGAACTGCCGCGCCCAGGCTTCGGCGCACTCCCACAAGAAGAAGATATCAACGTCCGCCGAGCGGACTAGACCTTGGGCCAGGCCCGACGTGCATTTATTCCATCTTACTCGGTGCAGTCAACCCAGCGGCTGTCAGCCTTGCTTCCAACGCTGCCAGAGCGCCCTTGAGCGTCGCCAGTTCGCGCTCGAGCGCGTCCACACGGCTCTCCAGAAGCGAGGCGGAGCGCGGCGCAGAGGCGGGTCGATGGTCGACCGCTTCGGAGGATGATCCATCCGCGACCTCAGCGCGCAAGCGTTGTCGTTGCAACTCCTCAGGCGCGTGGAAGCCGTGCGTCACGATCGTGCCGCGGCGGCCTTCCGGAGAGAGGTACACGACCAACCCGCGCTCGGAGAGGGCCTTGAGCTGCGTGCGAAGCTGCTCCAGATCGGGGATGGGTTCCATCCTGCTGGCTCGCCCGCGCAGCTCGCCTTCGGTTTGCGGCCCGCGCAGGAGCAGTTCAGCCAGGATTGCCAGTTGCACCTTGTCCACCTTCCAGGCATCGTACACGACATGGCGATACTTGTCAGTGCGCCCGCTGCCGGTGATCTGCTGCACCAGGCCGAGCTTCTTCAGCGCCGCCACCGCTTGTTCGACATCGACCTCGTCAAGACTGGTTACCGGATCGCGGTTGTTCTTTTGATTGCAGCCGGTAACAAGAGCGTTCAGAGTCAGCGGGTAGGCATCTGGCGTCGTCTTGGCCTTTTCCACCAGTACGCCGAGCACCCGGCGTTCGTTCGGTTGAAGCACCGGCCAGGCAGCAGTTGGAGCAGCGGAATCGGTGGCCATGGTGACCTTCCTCAAGGATCATGAGGCGAGCGTGGAGTATCATAGCGATCCCGTAGAATGGAGCCTATGAAGTGCGAAGAGGTGCGAGCTTGCGTGCTTGCGGCCCTGGCTCCCAAACGCTTTCGCGGCGAGCTTGCGAAGGCGCTTCGTCTCGAGGAGCGGGTCGAAACGCTCCGCTGGGAGATCTTCCGCGGTCATCTTCTTGATCCTCATCAGACGCGGCAGGAGAGGACTTTCACTTCCTGGTTGGTCTACCTCGACCACGACTGTGCAGAACCGACGCTGGCCTTGCGTCTTGACGCCAGGGCCGCACAGCTTTACGTGATCCGCAGTCTGCTCGTGCACGGTCACGAGCCCTTTGAAGAGGAAGGCGTCATCCGGAGTCGGGCAGTCGTCAAGTGGCAGCGCGAGCTGGTAGGCACAATCGACCTAGCCGTGCCGCCATGCTCGGCCGACTTGCAAGACTGGATCGAGCACTATCTGTTCCTGGCCCTGATCGGAACGAGCCGACTGCCAGTGACCTCGCTCGAATCGCCCTTGCCGGTCTTCGCGCTGGGCAAACTGAGCTATCTACCCGCCAGATCAAGTAGGCTGCATGAAGCGAAGGAGCTCGAGTTCTGCTTGCGTTCCTGTCAACTCGAAGAGGCCAAGCACTTTGCCCAGCGGGATGACTTCGGTGAGCTAGTGCGGGTGCTGTTCAACAACCTCGCCATGTCGCCCTGGACTGGCGTGGTTTCTGATCTCACCAACTTGATCATGCAGACCGACCCAGCCAAGGCCGGGGACTTGCTCTCGTACATGCTGCGGCACCTGGTACGCCACCTGACCGCCTTCGATCTGCAGGTCTTTCACAATCGCGGGGCCAACTTCCCCGATGCTCTCGCGCTCGACCTTTGGTTGCGAGCATTGCTGAAGCTGCTGGATGAACATCCCGAACTCGCGGAGCAGCGATGGACACGGCGAGCGATTCGCCAAGCCTGGCTCGTTCGCAAGCAGGTGGAGGGGCTGCGCGTCCCTGACCACCCGACCTCCCCCGGCGAAAACTTGCGCGTCTTGCCAGCCCCCTTCGAGCGGCTTCCCGAGGAACAGGTCCTGCAACCGGACCAACGGACTCGACGGCTCTTCGACCAGGAACCAGCAGAGGCCTTGCTGTCCAATGCTGCACGCACCGTCTTGTTGCGGGCCATGGAAGATCTGGAACGCGATGACGAGTTGCTCGAGCTCGGATTGGCGGGTTACCTCGACAGGCCCTTCGGCGTGTTCAAGCGGCCTGGCGAGGTGGATCGGACGCCGCTGTTCGCTTACGAGGCATTCAGTCGATCCATTGCCGTGGGCAGGCTCAGCTTCTGGCAGAGGCAGGGTTTCCTGGACTCCGATCGTCATGGCAAGCTCCTTGATCGAATCCTGCATGGCCTGACCGTGAAGGGCGTCTCCGTGCTCGATCTGCCAGGCCAGGAGCGGCCTGGAGTTGTCGCACTAGAGGACGCCCTGCGGGCAAGCCCAGACTTCGTCATCCTCCGGGCAACCAGGGGCACGCTTGCTCTGGCGAGGGATATCTTCCGTCCGTATCTGTCCCCGCAGCTTCTTGGCATTCTCGATGGGACGAAGTGGCTGCCGATCCGGTCGCCACGGCAGCGGATCTTCGCAGATCCGAGCTCGTTCATCACTGTCTTCGACAGCCGGCTTGAACCGCTTTTCGAGCTCGGTCTGGGACAAACCGCGCATGAACCGGTCAGGTACCGAGAGCAAGCCGGCATGGAGCAGCTGGCTGAGGGGTTGCGTCTGCTGCATCAGATGGAAGTAAGTTTAAGGACATTTAGCTAGAAGAGTTCAGTGTCTCTACGTCGCGCCGAGGGATGAACTGCGGAGGCCCCATGCCGTTCCCGATATTCGATCGTACTCGATTGCGTCTTCGTCCTCTATCCGAGAGGCAGCACGATCTCGATCTGTCGATGATGGCGCCCTTGGATGCCCCGCCATCGGACTTTGCCCACCCGGCAATTCCGGTGCTGGGAAACCGACTCGCTGAGGCTGCACGGCAGCGAATCAGGGATCGCGATGGCCGACGCCCCTCAGCCATCCTGATCATGGGAGCGCACGTCATCCGAGCCGGCGTCTCGCGGTTTGTAATTGATTTGATGGAACGCGGACTCATCACGCATGTGGCCATGAACGGTGCGGGCCCCATCCACGATTGGGAACTCGCCCTGATCGGCGCGACCACCGAAAGCGTGGCTCGCTACATTCAGACCGGCGAGTTCGGCCTGTGGACCGAGACGGGCCGTATCAACGACGCCCTGCGGGATGGAGCCAGGGCCGGCATGGGCGCCGGAGAGGCCATCGGGCAGGCGATTCTGGCCGGCGCATTCCCCTGGAAAGACGTGAGTATCCTGGCGGCAGGAGTTCGCCTAGGCGTGCCAGTCACGGTGCACATCGGCATCGGTCAGGACATCATCCACGAACACGCCAACTGCGATGGCGCGGCGCTGGGGCAGACCAGCTACCAGGATTTCCTCGTGTTGACGGAAAGCGTTAACCAGCTCGAAGGCGGGGTGCTTTTGAACTTCGGCAGTGCGGTCATGGGGCCGGAGGTCTACTTGAAAGCCCTGGCAATGGCCCGCAATGTCGCTCGGCAAGAAGGACGGGAAATTCGCCGATTCACCACCGCAGTCTTCGATCTCATCCCGCTGGACGACGATTACCGGAAGCAGGCGCCGAAGTCGGACCCACGCTACTACTATCGGCCATGGAAAACGATCCTGGTGCGCACTGTAGCGGACGGGGGTGAGAGCTTTTACGTGGCAGGCGACCATCGGCTGACGTTGCCCGCCCTCTACCGAGCCGCGCTGGTGTCTAGCGGATCAGTTCAAGCACCCACCGCTCCATCGCAGCCTTGACTGTCGGCCACGATAGCGACAGGAGCATTGTTGGCATGCGCTGGCGGGCGGCGGCGTCGAAGTACACCAAACTGCGGATCACGTGGGGCAGACGCTCAGGACCGAACCGCGGCCGATACCATTTCAAGAGCGTTTGCAGATTGGCCCTTGCCACTATATGGCGTAAATGTCCACGAAATACTTCTTGGCCCTCGGTCGGCAGTAGCGAAGAGCTTCATCGTCGCGAGGTCGGCTGGAGCTGCCAGCGAACAAGGCAGATCACGGGGGTAGACCAGACGCCGGAGCACCGGATAGGAGTATTCGCGCATGCTCACGGACACGCCATCGACTGTCAGGTGCAAAGCTCCAGGGGCGGTTTCACGAATGACGACGCCGCTCCTTCTTCCGAATACTTGAACTCTCAGCCGCAAGGGATCCACGATCGGTTTGCTCCTGAACCAGTCGAAATCCACGGAGATGCGATGGCCAAGTTGCAGGGCGAGCGCAGCGTCCCCGCCGAGGTCGAAGCCATGCTCGGTCAGACGGGGCTCAATCTCACGGAGCACCTGGTGGCGATGGGCATCGAGTACGTTGGGTAAAATGCTCATCGGTGGACCCGGTTGTCCCACGCGGAGCGAGCAGGCGAGCGCAACCAGCGGGGCACACGCCTGGCCGGTATTCCGAGGATGAGCGCCCAGAAGCGCAGATGCCTGGGGCTAAGCCCCCGGCGGCGGCGAGCCTCAATCCAGGCTCGCAGTTGTGCATCATCCAGTCTGCGCCTCAGCCAGCGGACGGCTGGAGCGTCGCCGCGGGTCAGGATCTTCTCGGTGATGAGGTCCTGATTGTCAGGCCAGCGAAGCTCAGCAAGATCGTATTCCCAGAATAGCCAACGGAATGCTGCGGGTAGCAGCCTGCTCCTTGGGCGGGATTCGACTTGCAGTTTCGTGCGAGCGAGTTTACCAAACTGACTTACAACCTTCGAGGAGCATCCGATCTTGGCCATCGACTTGCCGATCCAGCAGATTCTTGAAGCATTGTCGCGGTTGCACATCGGCGTCCTGGGGGACCTGTTTCTGGACCGCTACCTTGACATCGATGGAGCACTTACAGAACCGTCCATCGAGACCGGTCTTGAGGCGTACCAGGTAGTGGGAGTTCGAGCCTACCCAGGGGCCGCAGGGACCGTGATCAACAATCTCGCGGCACTTGGCGTCTGGCGGGTCTCCGTGCTCTCCGTCATCGGCGAGGACGGCGAGGGCTTTGAGCTGCGCCGCGAGCTGGAAGAACGCGGGGTGGACGTGGATTATCTCCTGACCACTCCCGAGCGCCGCACGCCGACTTACGCCAAGCCAATGCTCATGGAAACGGGCAAGCCGGCCCGCGAGCTGAACCGTCTCGACATCAAGAACCGAAGGCCTATGCCGATCGAACTTACCGCAAACATCCTGAAGCACCTCGCCGAGCTGTGGAGCCAGGTCGATGCCCTGATCGTGGTGGACCAGGTAAGCGAGTCTGAGTGCGGCGTCGTGACTTCGGCAGTGCGTGAACGCCTCGCGGAGCTGGGAGCCGCCGTTCCAGGCAAGCTGATCCTGGCCGACAGTCGGACGCGGATCGGCCTGTTCCGCAACGTGCTGGCCAAACCTAACCAGGCAGAGTGCCGCCAGGCCACGGGCATTGGCGAGCTGAACCTGGCTGTACAGACACTGGCCGCGAGGACGGGCAGAGCCGTGTTCTGTACTTGTGGCGAACAGGGCATCCTCCTCGGCGAGCCAACCGGCAAGGTTAAACTCGTGCCTGGCTTTCCGGTGACCGGTCCGACCGATACCGTCGGCGCTGGCGATAGCACCAGCGCCGGCATTGCGTGTGCGCTGGCAAGCGGCGTCTCGCTGGAGGCCGCCGCGGTGTTCGGCAACCTGGTAGCTTCCATTACGGTGCAACAGATCGGCACGACCGGAACAGCCACACAGCAACAGGTGATCGAACGCTGGCGGGAGGTGACGACTTCCTCAGCGTGAGAGCAAGATTCCAGCGAACCCACAGGCTGCATGGAAGGTCTAACGAGTCAAACTGCCTCACTCCAAACTATAATCGTCAAAGGCGACTTCGTAGGGAGAATAGCAGGCCCAGCCAACAGGCTCCTTGTATCCAGAGGCCCTTTCCGAGAGGTTTCTTTCCCGTGCACCCTAGTCTGGCAATCGTTGGCGCCACCGGCGCCGTGGGAATCGTGATGCGGCAGCTTGTGAGTGAACGCAAGCTGCCCTTTCGCTCGATAAAGTTCCTAGCCTCAGAGCGGAGCGCGGGAAAAGCAATCGAGTTCCAGGGCAAAACCTACCAGGTGGAACCCCTGCGCCCCGAGGCCTTTCAGGGCGTCGAGATCGTGCTTTCCAGCACGCCTGCGGGCGTGAGCCGAGAATGGAGCCCAATCGCCGCCAAGGCAGGCGCCATCGTCATCGACAATTCCAGTGCGTGGAGGATGGACCCCGACGTTCCGCTGGTCGTTCCGGAGGTCAATGCCCACGCCCTGGCCAGGATCCCCAAGGGCATCGTGGCCAATCCCAACTGCTCCACCATCCAGATGGTTGTCGCCCTCAAGCCGCTGCATGACCTGGCTCGTATCAAGCGGGTCGTCGTTTGCACCTATCAGGCTTCATCGGGCAAGGGTGCGACGGGCTTGAGTGAGCTCGACGCGCAAGTTGCCGCCATCGGCCAGGGCCGGTCCGTGCCGCCAGTGACAGCGCATCGGGCACAGCTCGCTGGCAACGTTTTGCCGCACGACTGGAAGCTGGGAGAGGACGGCTACTCGGAAGAAGAGTGGAAGATGATCCGCGAAACGCGGAAGATCATGGGCGACGAGAGCATTCAAGTCAGCCCAACCACTGCCCGCGTTCCGGTCCGCACAGGGCACTCCGAGGCAGTCAACATCGAGTTTCATCAGCCAATCAGCGTGGAAGAGGCGCGGGAAGCGTTGCGGCGGGCCCCGGGCGTAGTCGTCGTGGACGACTACGCTGCCGGTCAGGTGCCGCTGCCTCTGAACGCCGAAGGGAAAGACGAAACCTTCGTCGGCCGTATTCGCAAGGATCCGACTGTCCCGCACGGGCTCAATCTCTGGATCGTGGCGGACAATCTCCGCAAGGGAGCAGCCACCAACGCCGTCCAGATTGCAGAGGTCCTGTTGCAGCGCGGCTGGCCGCGCAATCGTTGAACGGTCAGATGAGCGAACCCCGACTGGCTAGGGGTTCGGTTCCGCTTTGACCTGCTGGGGATTGCGGAAGTGAACCATGTCGTGCCGGCGAATCTGGATGCCGCCCGCGAGCGCGCCGTTCTCGCCTGGCACCATGGTGTACACGCCGAACCGTCCTGTGTTGACCTCGGCAATGTAGAGAGCCGCCTGCCCGCGCGTGATGACGCCGGTCGTCATCATGAAATGGCAGTCCGTTCGCGGCGGAATGTTGAATTCCTTCACGAGGTCTACCTCGGCGAATCCACTGATCTTGCCGCTGACACGATTGACCACCGTGCCGAGCAGCTTGCCTGCTCGGTAATCCAGCAGCCAAACGCCATCGAGATCGGGCCCCACGAGCCCGACGCTGGCGGGGCCAGTCGAGATGATGTAGTCCTGGTAGCGGTCGTTTGCCGCGTGGGCGGTGTGAATCTGGCCAAACAGCAGCCAACCGCCAGCCAGCCCGACGACGACGCCAAGGATCGCCAAGATCAAGCTTCTTGAATGCATCGAACGCCCTCCATGGGTTCCACGAGTTCGGCTAGGTGGGCCGCCGCTCCTGCGACGCACTATACCCTCAGGCCAATAAACTACCAGTGGAGCTGCGCTCTCCGGTGCGTTCCCCAGAATGCGCGGCTGACTTTACCGCTTTCCAGTTGCCTTGCCTGTGTATTCGGCTTGAATAGGCCGTATGAGCAAGACTGCGTACTTTGTCGGCATTGACGTTGGCGGGCAGACCATCAAAGGCGGCGTCGTGGACGATGCAGGCCAGGCCCTGAGCACAGTCAACGTGCCAACCGAGGCATACCGCGGGCAGGAACACGGTCTGCGGCAGATGGAGGAAGCGGTCCGAAGGGCGATCAACGCTGCCAACCTCAAACTGGGGGACATCCAGGCCATCGGCGTCGCCACGCCAGGGACGATGGACATCCCCGCCGGCATCATTCTCGATCCGCCCAACCTCCATCCGTGGAAGAACGTGCCCGTCCGTCAGCACATCGCCGAGGCGTTCGGTAAGCCGACAGCTTTTCAGAACGATGCCAACGCCGCCGCGTTCGGCGAGTACTGGGTCGGCGCCGGCAAGGGCACTCAAAGCATGGTCCTCTTTACTCTCGGCACTGGAATTGGCTGTGGGATTATTCTGAACGATAGCGTGCTGGAAGGCCGGCACAGCCATGGCGCCGAGGTAGGCCACATCATCATCGAAATGACCAATGGCCGGATGTGCGGCTGCGGTCAGCCTGGCCACCTGGAAGCGTACGCCAGCGCCACTGCCGTCGTGAAGCGCACCCACGAGGCACTCATCCAGACCGGCGGCATGTCTAGCCTGAGCACCACGCTGCGCGACCGCGGCGAACTGACGGCGAGGGACGTCTTCGAGGCCGCACAGGATGGAGACCATGTGGCTGGCAAGATCGTCGAGGACACCGCGTTTTACCTGGCCGTCGGCGCCACGTGCATGATGCACACCGTCGATCCGGACATGGTGGTCTTCGGCGGCGGCATGATCGCCGCGGGAGACGGCTTCCTCGAGCGCATACGCCACCACATTCGCCGGCTGGCTTTTCCAGTCCCCGCCGAACGCACGCAAGTTCGCTATGCGAAGCTAGGGGTAGACGCTGGTTTCATCGGCGCAGCTGCTTGCGCTCGCCAACTGGTCATGTCTGGTTGAGTCTGATCGGCACAGCGGAGAATCGTCGATTTGCTAGTGCGGACTAGCGCTAGCACGAGTAGCTGCGGGGGCGGCCCTGAGCAAGCGATGCAGATTGCGCCTGTAAGCCTCGACGCCTGGCTGGCCGTACGGGTTTATCCCCAGCAGCCTTCCCTCGACGATGGTCGCCAGCATGAGCATCTGCATGAGCTGGCCAAGCGTGTGTTCGTTGAGCGCGGGAAGTGAAATCGTCGCCTGGGGTCGAGCCGCTTCGAGGTATGCTTCCTCGACGCCCTTGCGAGCGGCTTCCAGCAGATCAGGAAAAGTCTTCCGGCTGAGATGGTTGAGATCGTCCTCATTGCGGTCGGCCATACCGATGGGAATCGGCGCTGACCGAGGCTGCTTTACCACAACATTCAGGATGAGCTTGTCCCGCCGGCCCTCCTGGTGCTGTTGACCACGGGAATGCAGGTCACGGCTGCAAACGCAGGCGATCGGCGTCGGCCCCAGCCCTTGTTTGCCCAGGGATTCAGCGACAAGCTGTTCGTACCAGCGCCCCAGTGCCGCCAGCTTCCTGGACCAGACCGCGAACACGCGGATCGGCTTGCCCAGCTCTTCACTCATTAAGTGGCAAACTGCGGCGAGTTGAAGCACGGCATTGCGTTCGAAGGGCTCGTCGATGAACTGTCGAGTCATGCTGGCCGCGCCCATGAGCAACGCCCGCACATCCAGTCCCATGACCGCCGCTGGAAGTAACCCAGCTGCACTGAAGACCGAGCAGCGTCCGCCCACTCGTTCCGGAAAGGCAAAGATCTCCTCGTCGCGGTAGCCATCCCCCTTCATCAGGGCACGAAGGGGGCTGTCCGTCTCCGCCGTAACGGGGACAATTAGCTGCCTGGGCCAGGGCGACTTGGAGCCATAATACTCAGCAGCCTCACGGCGGAGTGCTCGCAGCGCCGCGGCAGTTTCCAGCGTCCTTCCTGACCTGCTCACCACAATCGCGCCCCAGCGCTCTTCCCGAACGTCGGGGTTGACGCAAACCGTTTGCAAAAGTTCGAGCAACTCCTGCAGAGCGTCGTTGTCGAGGCTGTCGCCCTCAAAGTAGATGCGCGGCGTGCTGACGCGCTGCTCCGCAGGAAGCTCATTGTGGCAAGCGCTAAGCAGGGCTTCGCGCAGGGCCTGAGCCCCGAGGCTGGAGCCTCCGCTCCCCAGGATGACCACGCGGTCCGTTTGCTCCCGCAGCCGCTGAGCAGCTTGTTGAATGCGCGTCAGTTCGCAGGCCTGCGGATTGCGCCTCAACTCCATCAGGAGGCGGTCTGGCAGGTCGATGAAGGCCGAGTCCAAGGGCGCCTGGGCGGGACCAGGCTTGGCAGTTTCTCGCTCGGTGGCAACCTGGGCGCGAACCTGGTTTATCCGTTGCTGGAAGTCTCTAAGCCGTTGCGGCGTCAGAAAATGCTGCGACTGAAGCTCGACCCTTGGGGTCCACTCCTCGTCAGGCTTGGGCTGCCAAAGCAAGGACTGGTAATGGAAGCTGAGAGCTTCATCCGGTAGCTGCATGGCGTCCCCAGTCGGTCAGCTTGGTGCTAGCGAGTCCGTTAGCCAACTCTAGTTTCCAGGACGGCGAAAGTCTAATTGGGGAGCCACAATCCCATGAGGTCCCGTGGGCCTTGCCGATACGCTCTCATCAAATTTCCACGGCGGGAAGTGTACCTGGCGGGGCTTGTACGGTACACTCCCACCATGAACCAGCACGACCTTGTCAGAAGTCTGAAGGAACCCGCAACGACCAAGATAGTGCTCCTTGTGGCCGACGGCCTGGGAGGGCTGCCGTCGTCCCCGCACGGCAGGACGGAGCTGGAAACTGCGAACACCCCGAACCTGGATGCCGCGGCACGGGAGGGCGTCAGCGGGCTGAGCCAGCCGGTCCTTCCTGGCATCACTCCTGGAAGCGGTCCTGGGCATCTTGGACTATTCGGGTACGACCCCCTGGAGTACCAGATCGGGCGGGGCATCCTGGAGGCCCTGGGGATCAACTTTGCCGTAGGGCCGCGTGACGTGGCCATTCGTGGCAACTTCTGCACCGTGGGCCCCGACGGCCTGATCATCGACCGCCGCGCGGGAAGGCCTACCACCGAGCGGTGCGTGGCGATGTGCCAAAAACTGGCACAGATCAGAGTGCCGGGGGTCGACATCTTCGTCGAGCCGGTTCGAGAACACCGCTTCGTCCTTGTCATTCGTGGTTCGGAAAACGATCAGCTTGGCGACCGCGTCAACGACACCGATCCACAGCAGACGGGCGTACCCGCTCTGGCAGCGGAAGGCGCCGATGCCGCCAGCCAGCGAACGGCTCACTTCGCCAATCTGTTTGTGGCCGAGGCGGCCCGCGTACTGCACGATGACGCCCCGACGAACATGGTCACGCTCCGCGGTTTTGCCCGCTATCCCAGGATCGAAACCATGCAGGAACTGTACGGCCTGAAGCCGGTCGCCATCGCGGTGTATCCGATGTACAAGGGCCTGGCTCGGCTGGTCGGCATGGACATCGCCGATGCCGGCAGCACGCTTGGCGACCAGATCGAAACGCTCAAGCAACTCTGGAGCCAGTACGACTTCTTCTTCCTGCATTACAAGTACACAGACAGCACCGGCGAGGACGGAAACTTCGCCGCCAAGGTGCAGATGATTGAGCGCCTCGACGCCGAATTGCCCAAGATCCGCGCCCTGAACCCTGACGTGCTCATCGTCACGGGCGACCACAGCACGCCCAGCAAACTGCGGAGCCATAGCTGGCATCCCGTCCCCACTTTGCTCGTTGCCGACACCTGCCGTCCCGACGGGCTGACCGAGTTCGGCGAGCGGGCCTGCCTCCGCGGGGGGCTCGGCCACTTCCCGGCCAAGTACTTGATGCTTCTGGCAATGGCCCATGCCGGGCGGCTCGGAAAGTACGGTGCGTGAACCGAGTCGTGAAGGTTCCCATGCCCCCAGCAGCCTTCCAGCCAGGGGTCAAGCCCTGGTTTCAATCGCCTGGATGATGGCGTCCAGGTCGTTTGGTACCTGCACGGCATGATTCGCGAGTGGAGCGGAATGGACGCCCCGCTGGGCAAGGACCTGCTGGAAGGTCTCGGCATCGGCACTGTGATATGCAACGGTCGCCGTGGGGTCCTTGAGTGCGTGCCCAGTGAGAACGCATACGATGCGATCATCCGCTCCGAGGATGCCTGCCTCGCGAAGCCGCTTCACACCGGCGACGCTGGCCGCGCTGGCAGGCTCGCAGCCCAGGCCGCCGGCGCCGACCATCGCCTTGGCATCCATGATCTCCTGGTCCGAGACCTCGGCAACGACTCCACCGTTTGCCTCCAGTGCTCGAAGGGCCTTGGGCAAATTCACCGGCTTATTGATCTCGATGGCACTGGCCACGCTTGATGCCTTGCGCTGCTCAGCTTCCATCTGCTGGTAGAATCGCTGCACCAGCAAGCGATCCCAACGTCCGGCATTCCAGCGCAGCCCGTGCTGGTTCCAGAGTCTAAACAGTGTATTGGCGCCCGCCGCGTTGATCACCGCAAGGCGAGGCGGTCGGTCAATCAGCCCGAGTTCCAGAAGCTCGCTGAAGGCTTTGCCGAACGCGCTGACGTTGCCCAGGTTCCCGCCAGGCACGACAACCCAATCCGGCACGTCCCAGCCCAGCCCTTCTAGCACGCGGTACATGATCGTCTTCTGGCCTTCTAGCCGGAAGGGATTGATGCTGTTGAC
>Ga0073934_10004390_pt1 | contig 23579 bp, 18 predicted proteins | sample LarsenN4metaG_FD_76834 | JGI IMG/M metagenome (GOLD analysis project Ga0073934, IMG submission 76834) | Hot spring sediment bacterial and archeal communities from British Columbia, Canada, to study Microbial Dark Matter (Phase II) - Larsen... ... | reverse complement strand
GGTCGGCATCCGGGACGTGATCCTGCCGGGCGACATGAAGGACCTGATGAACAAGGTCACGGAAGCCCGCAAGGCAGCCGAGGCCAACCTGATCGCGCGGCGCGAGGAAACGGCGGCCATCCGCAGCCAGGCCAACACGGCCAAGCTGCTGGCGGACAGCCCGACCCTGATGCGGCTGCGCGAGCTGGAGGTCCTGGAAAAGATCGCCGCCGCCGGCAAGCTCAACATTGTCGTGGGTGACAAGGCCCTCGGCGAGAAGGGTTTGGCGGAGAAGGTCGTCAACCTGCTGTAATCGACGTTGTCGGGGAAGGACGACACCCCTGGTTCGGACCATCGGACCAGGGGTGTTTTCGTCGATGGCGTTGTCGCACACCTCTCCGACCACATTCTGCGACCGGACCAGGCACGCCCACCGGGCCGACTCGCCAAGCCGCAGCATGCCCTGGGGTGACGCAAGGGAGACTCGCTGCACAGGAGCCGAGGACAACACCGATCGCTGTGCCGCCGGAACGTTCACCAGGCCGATCTCGCCGGCGAGATCGCCTCAATCCATGAACACCGTTTCGCGCGCGTCGATCAGATCCGAGACTGCGCGCATCGATTCCGGTGACGATGCGGTCCGCAAGCGGCGGCGGGATAATGCTTCGCCTTACCCGGCTGGCGCCGTGGCCGCCACAGTGGCCCGGGCCCAAAAAGAAACCCCTCCGCAACGGATTGCGGAAGGGCTGTGTGCTCCAGCGGAGAGGGCGGGATTCGAACCCGCGGTAGGGGGAAATCCCCTACGCCGATTTAGCAAACCGGTGCTTTCGGCCGCTCAGCCACCTCTCCGGTGTGTGACACTATATCGGACGAATTCACCGCCGCCAAGGTAAGAAACGGCGGCGGTGGTGGTGGTTACGACGGGCCGTCGGTGAGGGCGGCCGTGAGCTTCTCCCGGACGGCCTGCGCATCGGCCCCCTTGAGCTCCCGCATCACCTGGCCAATCAGCGCCCCGATGGCCGCCTGCTTGCCGGCCCGGTAGTCCGCGACGGCCTTCGCGTTGCGGGCGATGACTGCGGCGATCGCGTTATTGATCGCGGCGTCGTCCTGGACGATGGCGAGGCCTTTCGCCGCGACAATCTGGTCGATGCGAGATGCAGTCGGCGTCTCGTCCGATTGCAGCAGGTCGACGAACACCTCGCGCGCCGATTTGATCGTGAGCCGCTTCTCGAGCACGCGCGTCAGCAGGGCCGACAGGACGTCAGGCCGGATCGCGAACTGGGCGATTGTCTGCTGCCGCTCCTTCAGTTCGCGGAGCACGTCCTGGGTGAGCCAGTTGGCGGCCTGCTTGCCATCGCCGCACGACTGAGCGACCTGCTCGAAGTATGTCGCGAACGGTTTTCCCTGGGCGACGATGACCGCCGTGTCGTAGGCCGACAGTTGGTAATCCACCTGGAAGCGGCTGCGCATCGCCGCCGGGGTTTCGGACATCGTCTTGCGAATGACGTCCAGTTCGGCGTCGGTGATCGTCACCGGCACGAGGTCGGGGTCGGGGAAGTAGCGGTAATCCGCGGCCTCCTCCTTCTCGCGCATCGGGTAGGTGATGCCCCGCTCGTGATCAAACCCGCGGGTCGATTTGGGGGCGTCCCTGATGGTCTGTTTCGTCCGCTGGTATTCGCGCCACTGCCGGTCGACCTCGAACAGAATCGCCTGCTCGGTGAAGCGAAAGCTGTTGAGGTTTTTGATCTCGACGATCGGCGTGGCCACCTTTGGGCCATCCGGCTGATGCACGTGCAGATTCACGTTGGCATCGCACCGCAGGCTCCCCTCCTGCATGTTGCAGTCGGAAACTTCCAGATACGTCAGCAGCGCGTGCAACTCCTCGAGGAACCTGCGGGCTTCCTCGGCGGACCGCAGATCGGGCTGCGTGACGATTTCGACCAAAGGCGTGCCGGCCCGGTTGAGGTCCACGCCGCTCGCCCGGCCGCGGCCGGATTCGTCGTGCAGGTTCTTGCCGGCGTCTTCCTCGAGATGCGCCCGGATGATGCCGACGCGGCGGGTCTCGCCCGTGTCGGCGTTCAGGACCAGATCGACGTGGCCACCACAACTGAACGGCAGATCGTACTGGCTGATCTGATACCCCTTGGGCAGATCGGGATAGAAATACTGCTTGCGGTCCCACTTGGTGAACTTTGCGATCTGGCAGTTCAGCGCCAGCGCGGTCTTCACCCCCAGCCGGTACGCCTCGCGATTGAGCACCGGCAGCGACCCCGGCAGGCCGAGGCAGACCGGGCACGTCTGCACGTTCGGCTGGTCCGGATTGAACGCCGTGCTGCAGCCGCAGAAGATCTTCGTCTGCGTCTGCAGTTGGACGTGGACTTCAAGGCCGATAATGACGTCGTACATGGAGGGTTTAGGGTTGAGTGCTCAGGGCCAGGGGCCAAACCAAAAGATGCACAAATCACGCTTGCGGGTTCGCGGTGTGTTCGTCACGCCACCATCGCGGGCACACGGCGGTGCCAATCCGTCTCCCGTTCGTACATCCGGGCCGCCCGGAACAGCGTCTCCTCCTGCCATGGCGCAGCCTGCAATTGCAGGCCGACGGGCAGCCCCGACGGCGTCAATCCACACGGGAGCGAAATCCCCGGCAGCCCCGCGAGGTTGGCGCCGATGGTGTAGATGTCCGACAAATACATCGCCAGCGGGTCGTCCGTCTTCTCGCCGATCTTGAACGCCGCCGTCGGTGTGACCGGGCCGGCGATGACGTCCACTTGGGCGAACGCCGCATCGAAGTCCTGCCGGATCAGCCGCCTGACCCGAAGGGCCTTCACGTAATACTGGTCGTAGTAGCCGGACGACAGCGCGTAGGTGCCGAGCATGATCCGCCGCTTCACCTCGGCTCCGAACCCTTCGCCGCGGCTGCGGGAGAACGTTTCCAGCAGCGTCTGGGCGGACGCCGCCCGGTGGCCGTAATGCATGCCGTCGTACCGCGCGAGGTTGCCCGACGCCTCGGAGCAGGCGATGAGGTAATACGTCGCGATGCAATACTTCGCATGCGGCAGCGAGACGTCCCGGATCTCCGCGCCGAGCGACCGGTACACGTCGATCGCCGACCGGACAGCGCGGGCCACGTCGTCATCGAGGCCCTCGGCAAAATGTTCCTGCGCGACGCCGATCTTGAGGCCCCGCAACGGTTCGTTGATGGACGCCGTCCAGCTTGGAACCGGACGGTTGACCGAGGTGGAATCGCGCGGATCGTGGCCGGCGATCGCTTCGAGCAAGACCGCGGCGCCGGTGACGTCCGTGGCGAACGGGCCGATCTGGTCGAGCGAACTGGCATAGGCGACGAGGCCGTAACGGGAGACCCGTCCGTAGGTCGGTTTCATCCCCACGATGCCGCATAGCCCCGCCGGCTGGCGGATCGAGCCGCCGGTGTCGCTGCCGAGGGCGACGGGCGTCATCCGGGCCGCGACTGCGGCGGCGGATCCGCTGCTGGACCCCCCCGGCGTGCGCGTGGTGTCCCACGGATTGCGGGTGATCTGCACGGACGAATTTTCACCCGACGAACCCATCGCGAACTCGTCGAGGTTCGTTCGTCCGATGAGCACGCCATCGGCGGCGTGGAGCCGTTCAATGACATGGGCATCGTACGGGGGCCGGAACCCGGCCAGCATCTGGCTGGCGCAGGTGGTCGGCTGGCCGCGGGTGCAAAGCACGTCTTTCACGGCGACCGGCAGGCCGGCAAGCCATCCGACCGGCTGACCGGCCTTCCGGCGGGCGTCGATCTCGTCGGCGCGGGACAGGGCCGCGTCGCGGTCGACATGCACAAACGCCGCCACCTGCGAATCGCGTGTCGCAATGGCGTCCAGCGCCGTGGTCGTCGCCGCCGTGCTGGTGATCTCGCCGGACTGCAGCCGCCGCCAGAGTTCCCCCGCCGTTGTTTGCCCGCTCCCCATGCTCGCCGATTTTCCGTCGTGTATGCGAATGGACTGGGTGTCAGACGCCAACACGCCCGCAGCGGTTCGCGTCGCGGCGACGATGGTACCATTCGCGGCCACAGTTGTCGCGTGGGCGGCTGCGTTAGAGAATCGCCGGCACCAGGAAACAGCGGCCGTCGGTGCTGGGGGCGTTGGCCAGCGCGTCCGCCCGCGGCAGGGACGGCTGCACGACGTCGTCCCGGAAGACATTGGTCACGTCTTCGACGTGCACCATCGGCTCGACGCTGGAGACGTCCAACTCGTCCAACTGGGCAACGTAATCGAGAATCGCCCCCAACTGGCCGCCGAACAGCTCGACCTCCGCGTCGGTCAGTTCCAGACGAGCCAGTGAGGCCACCTTCAAGACGGTCTCACGCGCGAGAGCCATGCGGCGATTCCGACGTCAGTTGGTCGCGGCTTCCGACGGGAGCGTGAACGGCGCCCGCACGATCTTCTTGGTCACCAGGCCCGACCGGATGCACTTGGCGCAGATCCGAACCCGCTTCGATTCGCTGCCTTCCTGGATGCGCACCGGCTGCAGATTCGGACGGAACTGCCGCCGCGAAATCCCGGTGGTTTTGCGACCGTTCCCGCCCAGGTACTTCGCTTTGCCGCGCTCGACCTTCTGATTGCCGAACACGGGCTTTTTGTCACACAGATAGCAGGAGCCGCTCATCGGAACGCCATTCGTCCAAAGCTGCAGAGAACAACAGTCCACCAGCCTGGCAACCGTGCCAAGCGGGCCGGAACCGATGAGTATAGCCGCAAGACGCAAACCCGCAAGCGTCGGACAGAGCGGTGCGACACTTTGGCGCCGTGGCGCCCCATCTACGCCGCCTGTCGGAAGATGCAGCGGGAGACGCAGCCGGTCAGCAGTTCCTCGAACCAGTCCTGCCCGGAGAGAAACTCGACGCCGGTGTCCACCGCCCGGACGTGGGGACTGTCCTCTGGCCATTTGACCAGATCTTTGAGCGTCGTCAGCAGCAGGTCTGCCCCAACCGCCTGCCGCCAGCGCTCCAGGTCGTCGAAATCGGCCGGCGTGTAGTGGTGATGGTCGGCGAACAGCCGGCACTCCGCGACCGGGTTCCACCGGGCGACGGTCTCGATGAACCCCCGCGGGTTCCCGATGCCGCAGAACGCCACGACCCGCTGGCCATCGAGAGTGGACAGCGGGTCGGCATGTCCATCGGGGCGAATCAGCCGCTGGGGCGCAAACCGCGCGGCGGCCAACCGCGAGGGGGCTCCGCGGTGGAGCAACTCCAGCCGCAAGTCGGCGAGCTGGTCCGGCGATACCTGGTCGGCCCGCGTGATCACCACCAGATCGGCCCGCCGCAGTGAGGACACCGGCTCGCGCAACAACCCGCGCGGCAGCAGCCGACCGTAACCCCACGGCTGGAGGGCGTCGATCAGCACGATGTCCAGATCGCGATGCAGCCGCCGATGTTGGAAGCCGTCGTCGAGAATGACGGCGTCGCAACCCCGTTGCGAGATTGCCAGCCGCGCCCCGGCGACGCGGTCCCGATTCTGGATGCGGACGGCCTGCGGACAGAGCCGGGCCAGCACGCGGGCTTCATCGTTCTCGAGGCCGTCCAGGCTGCGGTAGCCGCGGCTGACAATCGCCGGGTGGCGGCCTCGGTTCTGCAGCCACTGGGCGATCCACGCCACCACCGGCGTCTTGCCGGTGCCGCCGGTGGTGAGGTTGCCGACGCTGACGACCGGTGCATCCACGCGATGCACTCGCTGCCAACCGTGGTCGAAAGCCGCATTCCGGAGTGCAACCACCGCGGCGTACCCCCACGACGCGGTGGTGCATGCCGATCGCAACACGGCGGGCGCCGCGCCGCGGCGTTCGCCGGAGAGAACTGCAAGCAGCGTGCGCTCATCCATGAGCAGATTGCGAGTCCGTGGTGGAAGCCCACGGGCTGCAACCCGTGGGCTTCGGGATTGCGTTCACATCGCGCGGATCTTCGCGCAGATCGCGTCCGCCATTTGACTGGTGCCGACGGCGGTCGGGTCGTTGCGATTGGCCTTCAGGTCGTAGGTCACGTCCTTGCCTTCGGCGATGACCGCGGCGACGGCCCGTTCCAGCTTTTCCGCCGCCTGCTTCTCGCCGAGGTGTTCCAGCATCAGCTTGCCCGACAGGATCAGGGCGGTTGGATTGACCTTGTTCTGCCCCTTGTATTTCGGGGCGCTGCCGTGCGTGGCCTCGAAGATCGCGGCATCCGGTCCGTAGTTCGCGCCGGGGGCCACGCCGAGTCCGCCGACGAGTCCGGCGCACAGGTCGCTCAGGATGTCGCCGTACAGGTTGGGCAGCAGGATCACATCGTACAGCTCGGGCTTCTGCACAAGCTGCATGCACATGTTGTCGATCAGCCGCTCCATGTAGACGATGTTCGGAGCCTGGGGCACTTTGCCGGCGAGTTCCTTGTCGGCGGGAACCGACAGCTCGGGCCATTCGTATTTGGCCCCGTAGGCGGTGGCGACGGCGCGGGTCTCGTCGTACCACAGGCCGTCGGTGAACTTCATGATGTTCGCCTTGCACACCGACGTGACCGACTTGCGGCCGGCCTTCACGGCGTAATCGAAGGCGAAGTTGGCAATGTTGCGGGTCCCCTCGTAGGACATCGGCTTGATGCTGACGCCTGTGGTCGCCTTGCCGGTACCGATCTTCTTACCGGTCGTCTTCGAGTTGATGAACTCGATCAACTCGCCAGTGACCGCCTGTCCGGCCTGGAACTCGACGCCGGCGTACAGGTCTTCGGTGTTCTCACGGACGACGACGAGGTCGACGTTGGAGTCAGAGAAATACGTCCGCACCCCCTTGTAAGTCCGGCACGGCCGCAGGCAGGCATACAGGCCGAGCTCCTGCCGCAGATAGACGTTGACGCTACGGAACCCCTTGCCGATGGGCGTGGTAATCGGGGCCTTGAGGGCGACCTTGTTCTTGCGGATGGAGGCGAGGACGGAGTCGGGCACCTTGCCGACTTTCTCGATGACCTCGATGCCGCATTCCTGCACATCCCAGGCGAACTTGACGCCGGTGGCTTCGAGACATTTCTGAGTCGCCGCGGCGATTTCTGGGCCGACGCCGTCGCCGGGAATGAGAGTCACGTTATACATGCTGGGCTTCGCTTTGCCTGCCAGAGACCCGCGGGACACCGGGAGAGCCCGGATTGGAGAGGACTGTATCCGACGGCGAATGTCAGGGGCAAGCGTCGGGGAATTGAGCGCGCGAAGTCCACGGATTGCAACCCGTGGGCTTCTGAGAGCAACTTCACCGCGTGATCGTGATGCCGCTGGATCGGAACCCCGCGGGCTGGACGGGTTGGGGTGGCGGCTCCGCGGCGAAGACGACCGGCGCGGACGTCTGGTAGTGCAGGAAGATCTTGACCTGATCGGCCCGCAGCACGCCGTCGTTGCGACCCGGCGGGACGTGCGGCAGCGACGTGACCGGCGGATGCGGCAGCGCCGGCCCCGGAACCGGGGAGCGGGCCTCCAACTCCGCGATCCGCCGCTCCAGTTGCTCAATGCGCCGCAGCAGCGTTTCGACGTCGCCGACATTCGCCGGCCGCGTGGCATCGACTGCGTCGCCACCGCGCAGGGCGGCGGTGCTCAGGACGGTCAGCGCGACGAATGCGAAGGCGTAAACAGCGATTGATCGCATGGTTCGGCATCCTTGCCAGAGTTGGTGAAGGCGGAGCGGTCGCCGGCTGAGATCAATCCCTTATTCGGCCGTTGGATTCTTCCGCGTCGGCTCGTGCGGAATTGTGCGGACCAACTGCAATCCCAGCAACTGCACGATCGCGGCGACCTGCGATGACGTGAGTTCCGCCGTTCCTTCGAGGAAATCGCAGAGCGCGAAGACGTGTAGCTTCGCCGCGTCTGCGATCTTCTCCAACTTGACTCCGCTGCTGTGAATTGCCCGCCGCAGGTCGCCGTTGAAGCCGGGTTCCTGTTCCGCAGCCACACACATCCAGTATCGGCGTTCGATGTCTGGACGCTCCGCTTCAATGAGTGCGGCGATGCGCTCGATGCGCTCGCGCTCCTCAGGGGTTGCTCGCGGAACACTCCGCATAGCGGTCATTGGTGCTCCAGGTAATACGCCGTTATCGGCAGGACCACGACTTCATCGACGGGGTCGTAGACGCAGGCGATCAGCCGCCCATCCGCTGCGAATCCAAAGGCAATCGGCCGGCCGCTTGATCGACTTGGTTCGACTTTGATGGGATGACAGACAACATCCTCGAAGTCGTCAGGCGACACTGCATTGATGTCGAGCTTTGCGAGGTTCTCCTCGTTCCACTGAAATTCATAATACGGCATCGGCCCGCCCCCGGACTACCCCCGGGCGTCCTCAAACAGCGCCGTGGACAGATACCGCTCCCCGCTGTCCGGCAGCACGGTGACGATCACCTTGCCTTCGGACTCCGGGCGGGCGGCGACCTTCAGGGCGGCGGCCATCGCGGCGCCGCAACTGATGCCGCAGGTGATCCCCTCTTCGCGGGACAGCCGTTTGGCCATCTCAAACGATTCGTCGTCGGTGACGGTCACGACCTCGTCAATCAGGCTGACGTCGAGAATGTCCGGCACGAAGCCCGCGCCGATTCCCTGGATCTTGTGCCGGCCGGGAGCGCCGCCGGACAGCACAGGGCTGGCAGCCGGTTCGACGGCGATGCTTTTGAGCGGGTGGTTCTTCTCCTTCTTGATGTACCGCGACACGCCGGTGATCGTGCCGCCGGTGCCGACGCCGGAGACGAGGATGTCCACCTTGCCATCGGTGTCGTGCCAGATTTCCGGGCCGGTGGTCTTGAAGTGGATCGCCGGGTTGGCGGGGTTTTTGAACTGCTGCGGCATGAAGTAGCCGGGCTGGGCGGCGAGTTCCTCGGCCTTGGCGATGGCCCCCTTCATGCCGTCCGCCCCGGGGGTCAGGATCAGTTCCGCGCCGAAGCCCTTGAGCATCATGCGGCGTTCGACGGACATCGTTTCGGGCATGGTCAGCGTGAGCTTGTAGCCGCGGGCGGCGCAGACGAACGCCAGCGCGATCCCGGTGTTGCCGCTGGTCGGCTCCACGACGTGCATGCCGGCCTTGAGTTTGCCGGACTGTTCGGCGTCCCAGATCATGTTGGCGCCGATGCGGCACTTGACGCTGTAGGCCGGATTGCGGCCCTCGATCTTCGCGAGGACCGTCGCCTTCAGGCCCTTGGCGAGGCGGTTGATGCGAACCAGCGGCGTGCGGCCGATCGTTTCCGAGTTGTCGGCGAAGATCAACATGCGGGTGGCTCCCTCCAAATGTTTACCGAACAGACAGGCATGACCGCATTATGGACCATCCGGCCGACAGCGCGAAGGGTAGACCCGAGTTCTCACCGCATGCGCGGCGACAACGGCCGAGTCGGCTCGACCGACAAGCGGCGGGCGGCCTCGGAGGTGGAGACAGCTCCCAATTCAACGGGGAAATCTGCCCCCGGACGTTCCTGGGCGGCCGTGGGAATCAGGGACTGCGAGTGAGCCAAAGCGTCCGTCGGCGCCGCCGGATCCGTGAGCGGCCCGACGGAGTCCAGCAGATAGCCAACGAGTTTGGGCGACGCCTGGTGAATGATGATGGTCCGGCTGGGCACCCGTGGGTCACGCGGTCGGACAATGCAGATGACCTCGGCGTCCGGAGAGCCGGCAAATGCGGCCTGCAGATCGTCCGCAGCCCGGGCGTCGATTCCGGCAACGGAGGCCGTCGCCACGGCCGGGATCGTCGCAGCAGCCAAAGATTCCGTCGCTGCGGACGTGCTCGCAGGCACGGCTGAGTCCACTGGTTCCGCTGCCGCCGCATTCTCCGGGGGCGCGACGGCGGGGGCTGCCGCCGGCTGACCCACCGGCAGGAGTTGAGCATATCCGGCCTGCTCCATCAGCTCGTAGATGGGAGCCAGCGCCGTGTAGACACCCCGCTTGTCCTTGGGATCGGCGGCGATGCAGACCCCGACCAGTTCGTTCCCGCGGTAGAGGCCGCCGCCGGACCGCCCCAGTTGCGGGAAGCCGGTGCACTCGATGGTGTCCGGGCCGTCGTACTTGTTGATGGCCGTGACGGCCACCGTCTCGCGGGAGGGCAGCTCGCCGCCGCCGCAACCGATGCTGACCAGCGACTCCCCTCTGACGAGCGGCCGGTTCGGCGAGGCGAGCGGAATCGCAGGCAGCGAATCCGCCGTGGCGATGGCCACGAGCCCGACATCGGCTTCCAGATCGAAATTCAGCAGGCGTCCCGCAAACGTCTGAGACTGGTTGTTTCGCCCAAACACATCGACCTCGATGGCGCCAGACGGGTCCATTTCCCGAAAGATGTGACCGCAGGTCAGAATCAGCGTGCGCCCGGGGCGGCTGTGGATGATCGTGCCGGAGCCGTAAGCGATTCCCGTTTTTTCCTTCACCCTCAGCCGGGTGCTGGCCTGCATCGGTGACTGGGCCAACAGCACCTCGCCAGAGGAAGCGGCGAGGGAATCCGACTGGGCCCGCACCACGGCCTCCCCAGGGGCAACCGGCGCCTTTTCCGGAGCCGTGCGGTTTCGCGGGAAGAACGGCAGGCCGAACTTCGGGCGGCTGGGTGCCTCGCTGGCCGCGAGGCTACGCGGCAGCTCGGCCTGGGCCGCCCCCAGGTCCACGGCCACTGGCGAGGGGCCAAAATCGGGATCGGGATTGGCCGCTGCGAATTGATCGTTCCGCGAAGTCGCCGTTGACTTCGACGGTTCGGTCGCAGCGGCGATCTTCTGGTATTCGGGAATCTGCAGCAGCATCCGCCGGAGCTGCGATTCCGACGTCGCGCCGGTTTGCCGCATCACCTCCTGGCCATTGACGACCAGCACGAACGTGGGCATGCCCGTGATGCGAAACTGCCGGGCCAGGTCGGGACGCTGGTCCACATCCACCTTATAAACGGGATAGCCCTGTCGCTGCAGACTCTCGACGACGGGACTCATCTGCTGACAGGGACCGCACCACGTGGCGGTAAAGTCGAGCAGGCCGATCTGCGGGACTGACTGCCCGACGGTGGCGCCCGCAGAAAGCAGCCGGGCCGTGGGAACGGCGAGAGCCACCAGTGTCGCGCCAGCCACGAGGCAACTCAGGCACCAGAACGCCTGAATCCACCACGGCCGTGGATTGACCCGCCGGGCATCAGACGGGCGCGCACAGTTCGAGATTGGGTGCATCGACTCGGCCTCCTTGCCTCGTTTTGCACTGGCAGTTTTTACAACCCGACGGCGGGCCGTCGGCAGTTCTTACAATCACCGGAATCCAGTGCCGTCCTGGCAGTGACTCCGATGGGGAGCAGTTTCAATAACGAAGTGTGGTTGTCGCCAGTTATGGATGGTCAGCCCTGGCCTGGCGGCGTGGGATGGGACGATGCCCCTCGGGGCCAACGCAGACGCCGTGCCAAAGTTCGGCAGATTCTGCCGAAGATGAGCAAATCGTACAATCCCGGTTTTCGTCAGAACTTCCCAGCGTGTTCATGACGGGTCTGGAGAGACTGGACGCACCGGCACCGGGGGCAGGTTGCGGTCGGGGATGACTTCGCCCGGGCCGTGAGAATCACTCCGCCCGGTCAGCGGAGGGGTTGAACCGGCCCCGGGAGTTCGTGTCCCTCTGACTCCTCGCACCGTTGCCGGCTGCATGTCTGCCACCGTCGGCGCACGGCTTGGTTTTGCGAAGACCGGCAAGTCCGCGGGACTTTTCCGTCGGCGGGGCGCATTTTTGGGAACAGCACTGGAGACGCGCGCGGTCGCCGTCGCGAACCGCGTGAAGTCGTGTCAAGTGCAATCCCGAATCAGCCGATTACTCTTCCCAGACGGTTTGCAGCGGAATCACTCGGCGCACGCCCAGGCACGAATGTGCCCAAGCGGCCGGGAAGTTCCGATGTGCCGTCGGGGGGTTTGGACAATTCGGAAAGATCTCGCCTCAGAGCCGGGACGCTCTGTTCGAGGAGCCGATCCGGTCCCCTCCCCCCACGGGCACTGCACTCTTGGATCGGAGTGTTGCCGCCCGCCGACCCCAATCCCGTACGACCCAGGACGAACGGTCATGGAGTGACGCTGTTACGCGGCGTCATTTCGTCCACGCGCACTGATGAACCGGCCCCGAATGACCGACGGCGGCTTGCCTGAGACCCAGCGGGCTAGGACAGCCACGCATCGTACTTGTACGAGGGGTGAAGATCCGGAGGGTCGCGACGCCCTTCTGAGCGACAACACATAGGTGATTGGAGAGCCCGCATGAGGACGATCTTCACGACTGGTCAGGTCGCCAAGATCTGTAAAGTTGCCCCCCGTACCGTCAGCAAATGGTTCGATTCCGGCCGTTTGCGCGGCTACCGCATCCCCGGGTCGCAAGACCGCCGCATCCCCCGCGAACACCTGATTCGCTTCCTCAAAGAGCACGGCATGCCGCTGGGCGAGCTCGAGGATGAAGCGATGGGCAAGCTGCTGCTCGTCGGGATCGAGCACACTGTCCGTGGCAACCTGCTCGATCTGATGCCGCCCGAAGACTACAAGGTCGAAACCGCCAACAGCGGATTCGAGGCCGGCATTCAGGCCGAATCGCTGCATCCGGACTGCGTGGTCATCGACTTCGCGATGGGCCGGACCGAGGCGATGCTCATCGCCCAGAACCTCCGCAAGAACCAGGACTACGCCGACGCCGTCCTGGTCGCCCTGCTCAGCGACGACGACACCGCCAGCGGATTTGACCGCAGCGTGTTCAACGAAACCTTCCGCAAGCCGTTTGACGCGGCGTTGCTCGCCGAACGCATCCGGACGCTCGTGGGCCGCAAGAAGCAGCTCGTGTGATCGCCCGCGGACAACCGCGTCGCGACACCGTCCGACCAAACAGGCCGCAGTCGTCAGGGAAGCACTGCGGCCTTTTGTGATGGATCAAGAAGCCCAGGGATTGCAATCCCTGGGCTTCGGTCATTTCCGGCGTCAATCGCCCTGCCTGCGCTCCCTCTCGCGCGCAATGGCGCGCGACAGATCCTCAATCGCCCGCCGCGAAACGTCCGGGGAGTCCTGTCCCAGCAGCCATTCTGTATCGGCCTGAGCCTGTTCGAGCCGCTGTTCCTGCAGACACAACACGGCCCGGTAGAACCGATCCTGCACCGATTCCGGCTGCAGGACCAGCACGAAGTCCGTGTACCGCCGCATCCGGCCCGTGTCTTCCAGGTCGCGGGCCTCGCTGAACAGGTTGCGCAACATCCGCACCAGAATCTGCCGCGTGGGAGTGGCAGCCGCGTACTCTTCCTCCCAGGGACGACCGGTCTGCTCCGTGACCCGCCGCCGGACAGCCTCCAGCGTCAGTTCCCGGCCGCGCTCAAAGGGGTCGATGAACGCCCCCTGGCCCCCGGCCGGTTGATGGCGAACGACGAAGTGTCCGGGGAGTCCCACGCCCACGACCGAGACGTCCAGTCGTTTGGCGACCTCCATGAACAGCACCGACAGCGTGATCGGCAGACCCTCGCGGTCGTCCAGCACTTCGTTGAGATAACTGTTCGACCGGTGTTCGTATTCGTGCCGGCTGCCGTGGAACCCCTGCTCCTCGAACAGATCCCGCTTGATGGCGGCGAGCTTGTCGGCATCAGCGGCGTTCTCCGGCAGTCGGGCCTTGATTCGCCGGGCAATGCGGTCCACCTCCTCCAGATAGGGCTCAATGTCGAGTTCCGGGTTGTCGAGGGCGGCAATCAGCAGCGCGCCACGTAAGAGGTTGATCTCGGCAACCGGCCGGTCAACCACCTGACGGAATTGCTCGAGCACGCGGACTTCATGGACCGTCGCTGCCAGGTCCCGGACCCGCTGCGCCCGCTGCTCCAACGCGCTGGCCTCGCGCTCCAGGGCGGCGAGGGCCGCCGCACCGTCCGCGGCAAGGGCCGTGGCAATTTGTCCGTCGGCCGGCCGATCCAGCCGCAGATTGGCGGCGGCCTGGCTCACTCGCGCGACGACGTCGGCCGAGGGCTCCATCGGCGGGATGGATTCAGCGACCCGAAAATCACGAAATTCGGCCTCCGTTTGCCGGAATTTGCAGAGACCCACCCGACCGGAGGTCAGCCCGGCGTCGCGCGACTCGATGACCAGTTCATCGTTGAGGTAGCACAGCAGCCGCTCCGCTTCGATCCGCACTTTGAGCGCGTTCCAACCGTCGGCGTTGAGCTTCGGCGAGCGAACCTGCTGCAACACGGTCCAGGCATAGACGTCCGGCCCCTCGAACCGACTCAGCCGCAGTTCGCCATTACTGGGATAGAAACCGTAATGTCGGTCGCGGCCGTCGGCGTGAAACACCAATCCCGCGGCCCCTTCCGCGGGCGTGAACTTGACCCGCACAGCCACTTCGTACGGCTTAGCCGGCACGGTTTGGGTGGAGAGGCACAGACACCGCCCGCCGAACCCGGAGCCCAGGCCCTCGACCAGAATTCGCCCGGCGCGCTGTTTCCAGCGGCCGCCGAACAGGGGCGTCCACGCCTCAGGATCAAGCACCCCAATGGTCAGCCATTTCTCCATCGGAATCGGGTTCGGCTGTTCGAGCAGCGGCTGCAGTTGATCGACCGGGGCGGCGAAGCCGAGGTTGTCGGTTTTCAACGACTTCAGCGTGATCAGCCCCTGCACCCGGCCCTGCAGGTCCAGCACCGGCCCGCCGCTGTTGCCACGCTCGATGGGCATCGAGATTTGCAGCATCGGCCGCCCCTCGACATCCCGCCGGCCGGACAGCACTCCCGTCACCACGCTCCGCTCCAGCCCCAGCGGATTGCCAATCGCCACCAGCGTCTGGCCCTCCTGGAGTTGGTCCGGATCTCCCAGCGGCAACGCCGGCAGCCCTTCCGCGGCGATCCTCAGCACCGCCAGATCGTGATGCCGCTCGGTGGCCTCGATCGACGTGACGTCGAACTTCCGGCCGTCCGCGAGCTGGACCTGGATCGGGCGAGCCTCGCCGATCACGTGCAGATTGGTGGCGATCAGTCCCCGAGAGTCGACGATGAACCCGGTCCCCAGTCCCTGTCGCTCGCCGTCCCGGCCGTCAAATGTGACCACCACGATCGACGGCTTGACCTGCGCGACCAGTTGCTCGACGGACTTCGCCATCTCCGGCGGCATGTCCTCCGCCAGCGTGCCATTGACGGACAAACATCCCCACAGGGCGATAGCCAGGGCCTTGCGAACGCACGACATGGGCAGACTCCGTATGTTCCGCCATCGTAACCGGCGGATGCGACGGCTGTCGAATCTCGCGATCCCTCCGAACGGCCCGGACCGTGTCGAGGAGCCGCAACAACGCGGCCGCCTTGTCCGGCGGTTGCCTCACGGCGGGTCAGACATCAGAATCACGAACCTCAGAGGCAACAACCGCGAAGGAGCTTCCGATGCTGATGTCCCTGTTCGCTGTGTGCACCCTCACGGTGGCGGCGGCCGAGCGGCCGAACGTCGTGGTGATCATCACGGACGACCAGCGGTGGGATGCGATGAGCTGCGCTGGCCATCCGCATCTGAAGACGCCCCGGATGGACCAGCTCGCCGCGGAAGGCCTGTACTTCAAGAATGCGTTCTGCACGACGTCGCTGTGTTCCCCCAGCCGCGCGTCGATTCTCAGCGGCCTGTACGCGCACAGTCACGGCGTGGTCAACAATTTCACCGAGTATCCGGCCGAGCTGGCGAGCTTTCCGCGCCGCCTGCAGCTGGCCGGTTACCAGACCGCCTACATCGGCAAGTGGCACATGGGGGAGGACAATGACGGCAAGCGGCCCGGCTTCGATTACTTCGTCACCCACAAGGGACAGGGGAAGTACTTCGACACTGAGTTCAACATCGACGGCAACGACCGCCGCGTGATTCCCGGCTACTACACCCACGTCGTCACCGACCTCGCGCTCAACTGGCTGAAACAGCCGCGGCGGCAACCGTTCTGCCTGATGCTCGGCCACAAGGCGCCGCACAGCTTCTACACCCCCGAACCAAAATACGCCAACGCCTTCGAGCGCGTGGACGTCCAATACCCGGCGACGGCCTTCCAGCTCGACGACAAGCCGGCCTGGTTCAAGACGCGGCTCAGCACCTGGCACGGCATTTATGGGCCGCTGTTCGATTTCCGCAAGAACTTTCCGGATGCCAGCCCTGCCGCAGTGAAGGACTTCGCCGCCATGACCCGGTCGTACTGGGGCACGCTGCTGTCGGTCGATGACAGCGTCGGCAAGCTCTACGACGCACTCCAAGCCGCCGGGCAGCTCGACAACACCCTGTTCGTGTTCACGGCCGACAACGGCATCCTCAACGGCGAGCATGGAATGGTCGACAAGCGGACCATGCACGAGCCGAGCATCCGCGTGCCCTTGCTGGTCCGCTATCCCAGGCTCACGCCCCCCGACCAGCCGAAAAAGATCGACGGCCAGGTGCTGCACATTGACCTGGCCCCGACCATCCTCGAACTTTGCGGAGCCGAGCCGCTGCCGGGCATTCACGGTAGGTCGTGGGTGAAGCTCGTGACCGCCGGCGATCCGAACTGGCGAAAAAGCTGGTACTACGAATACAACTACGAGAAGCAGTTTCCCTACACTCCCAACGTCCGCGGCGTGCGGACCGACCAGTGGAAGTACATCCATTACCCCCCCGGCGACGGCGGCCCGGACCAGCATCTCGCAGAACTGTACCGCATCAACGAGGACCCGGACGAAACCCGCAATCGGATCCGCGATCCCAGGCTGCAGTACAAGGTTCGCGAGCTGCAGGCGGAACTCTTCCGCTGCATGGCTGAGGCGGGTGCGTTTCCCGATGAGATGCCACTCGACGAAGGGATCAAATCGGAACTGCCCGACCTGAAAATCCGTTAGCAATCCGCATTAGCGGCGTCACGCCGTCGTCCTGCCGTGTGACAACCCTTGTCACCATACGTGCGGTGGTTTACCGTACCCAATCTCTTGGCCCGGCGCGGAAGGTGCGCCCGGCAACCGCGGCCGCATCAAGGCCGGGTCTCTGACAGCGACGGATCGGATTTCAACATGGCGACCTCGGGGCGAAAGTTCATTGCAGACTTGGGTGAGGCGATCGGCGAGCAGGTGCTCGTCCGCGGCTGGGCCAAGTTCGTCCGCAAGACCAAATCGACCACGTTCATCGTGCTGCAGGACGCGTCCGGCACCGTCCAGTGCGTCGGTCCCGCGCAGCTTCCCGTTCACGTGAAGCGCGAGGACGCCCTGGAGATCGTCGGCAAACCCCGGAAAGACGACCGGGCCAAGCCGCTCGGCTTCGAGGTCGACATTGTCGACATCAAGGTCATCGGCGTCGCGAGCGAGTCGCTCCCCTTCCCGTCCGGCGGGACCGACATCACTGAAGTCGGCATCGAGACCGTGCTCGACTACCGCCCGCTGTCCCTGCGGACCGACCGGGTCGGCACGATCTTCCGCGTGCAAGCCGCGCTCGTCGAGGGCTTTCGCGAAGCGCTCCGCCAGCGGCGGTTCACGGAAATCATCACGTCGAAGATCGTCGGCGGCGGCACCGAAGGGGGCGCGAACCTGTTCGCCATCCAGTACTTCGACCGCGTCGCGTACCTCGCGCAAAGCCCGCAGTTCTACAAGGAGCACGGCGTGCTCGGCTTCGAGCGCGTCTTCGAGACCGGACACGTTTACCGCGCCGAGCCGCACGCCACGTCGCGGCATCTGACGGAGTACTACTCGCTCGACTTCGAGATGGGCTTCATCGACGGCCCGGAAGACGTCATCCAGGTCGAGCGCGAAGCGCTCACGGAGATGTTTGACACGATCAACCGCCGGTTCGAGAAGCATCTCGGCGGCTTCGAGGCCTACCTGCCGTCGATGATGAACGTCCCCACCTGGACGTTCGATGAATGCGTCGAGCGGCTGCACAAGGCCCACGGCCGAACGGACCTGGTCGACGACCTGAACCCCGAAGCCGAGCGGCAACTGTGTGCGATGGCCGAGCAGGAGTGCGGCGTCGCGGCGGTGTTCGTGCTGGGCTACCCGATGTCTGCCCGGCCGTTCTACACGCATCCCCGCGGCAACACCGACCGGGCCGCCGGGTTCGACCTGCTGTTCCGCGGGTTGGAAATCACGACCGGCGGCCAGCGACTGCACAAGCGGGAAGATCTCGAAGCCGCGCTGCGGGCGAAGGGAGTGGACCCGACGGTGTTCGAGCCGCACCTCAAGATGTTCGAGCTGGGCATGCCACCGCACGGCGGACTGGCGATCGGTCTGGAGCGGCTGACGGCGCAGATTCTCGGCCTGAAGAACGTCCGGGAAGCGACCATGTACCCGCGCGACATGAACCGGGTGTCGCCGTAATGTAGCCTTCTCGCTCGGCGAGAAGAGCAGCCTCTTTCCTCAACAACGATGACACCATCCGCCCACATCTCGCGGAGCGAGATGGCTACTTTGAGGAGTCGCCATCATGCGGAGTGTCGCAACAGTCGTCGTGCTGCTGGCGACGTCCATCGCGGGCGCCCAGGGCCGCCGGAGCGACTATGACCGCATGCACCGCCTGGAGACCGAGGCCCCGCGGTCGGTCTTCAAGACCGGCGTTCGGGCGCACTGGGACTCCGCCGGCAATCGCTTCTGGTATCGGAATGATCTGGCGGACGGACGACGCGAGTTTTTTGTCGTGGATGCGGCCGTCGAAGGACGTCGCTGGCGACTCGATCACGACGAGATTGCCCGGCGTTTGAGTCAGGAAACCGGCCTGGCCGTCTCCGCCGACCGGCTGCCATTCGAGCAACTCGACTGGACGCCGGAGGGCGAACTGCAGTTCACGTGGCAGCGGCGGGTCTGGACGATGACCGCCGGCGGCCAGATCATCCGTTCGGCTCCCGAACTGCCCCCCGCCCCCGCGTTGCCCGAACCGCTGGAGCGCGATCGCCGCCGTCGCAATCGCGGATTGACCTCGCCCGACGGTCGGTGGTCAATCAGCATTCGCGACGGGCAGTTGGTTCTGCGCGATCACCCCGGCGACCGCGAGAAGGTGTTGACCAACGAAACGCCCTCGCAGCGGTTCCATGAGCCGCGCGGCCATTGGTCGCCGGATTCGAAGTTTTTCATTGCCTGGCGGACCGAGCCGGGCGAACGCCGGCAGGTCCACCTTGTCGAGTCCTCGCCGAAGGACCAGTTGCAGCCGAAGCTGCACACGTTGGATTACGCCAAACCGGGGGACAAGCTCCCGATCACCAAGCCCATCCTGGTCGATCCCGAACTCCGGACGGTGACCCCCGTGCCGGACCATTTGTTCCAAATTCCCTGGGAGCTGACCGACGCGGACTGGTCCGCCGACAGCCAGACGTTCAGCTTCGTCTACAACCAGCGCGGGCATCAGGTCTTGTCGGTCCTGGAGTACGACGTGGCCAGGAATACGGTCCGTGCCGTCATCGACGAGAGCAGTCCGACGTTCATCGACTACGCCCACAAGAAGTTCCTGCAGCGGATCCCCGCGACCAACGAAGCGATCTGGATGTCGGAACGGGACGGCTGGAATCATCTGTATCTCTACGATTGGGCGACGGGTCAGGTCAAAAACCAGATCACGCACGGCGAGTGGGTGGTCCGCGGCGTCGAATGGGTCGATGAGCAGAAGCGCCAAATCTGGTTCCGCGCCGGCGGCGTCTGTTACGGCGAAGATCCCTACTACCTGCACTTGTGCCGCGTGAACTTCGATGGCACCGGGTACGTGCGTCTCACCGATGGCGACGGCACGCACCGCTGGGAGTTCTCGCCGGATCGCCGTTTTCTGATCGACACCTGGTCGCGTGTGGATCTCCCGCCCGTCACGGTTCTCCGCGAAACCACGCGCGGCCACCAGATTTGTGAGCTCGAGCAGGCGGACATTTCGGCGCTCCGCGCACTCGGCTGGAGACCGCCGGAACGGTTCGTCTCACTCGGGCGCGATTTGGCCACGCCGATTTATGGCGTCCTCTATCGGCCGACGAACTTCGATCCGGCGAAACGCTATCCGGTCGTCGAGCAGATCTATGCCGGACCGCAGGGTGCGTTCGTGCCGAAAGAGTTCCGCCCCTGGCACGGAGCGCAAAGCCTGGCGGAATTGGGGTTCATCACGGTCCAGATTGACGGGATGGGGACCTCGCATCGATCCAAGGCGTTTCACGACGTCGCGGCCAAGAACCTCGGGGATTCCGGGTTTCCCGACCGCATCGCCTGGATCAAGGCCGCCGCGAAGGAACGTCCGGAAATGGACCTGACGCGCGTCGGCATCTATGGCGGCTCGGCCGGCGGACAAAGCGCGTTGCGGGGGTTGCTGATGCACGGCGACTTCTACAAAGCCGGCGTCGCCGACTGCGGCTGTCACGACAACCGCATGGACAAGGTCTGGTGGAACGAATTGTGGATGGGCTGGCCGATCGGTCCCCACTACGAAGAACAGTCCAACGTCACACAGGCCCATCGGCTGACGGGTAAACTGCTGCTGATTGTCGGCGAACTCGATCGCAATGTCGATCCGGCATCCACAATGCAGGTCGTCAATGCCCTGGTCCGGGCCGACAAGGACTTCGAGCTGCTCGTCATGCCCGGGGTGGGGCACGGCGCCGCGGAGACGCCTTACGGCAAACGCCGCCGGCAGGACTTTTTCGTCCGGCACCTGTTGGGAGTCGAACCGCGAGCCGAGTGACATCCCGCCGCGGCACGCTACAATCCACCGCAGGATCATCGCCACATTCCGAAAGGACCATTAGCATGCATCGCCGCGACTTTCATCGATGGACACTGGCCGCCTTGGGAGGGATGGCGGCGGGATGCGCCCAGCAACCTGCGGCCCCTCCCCCGGCAGCGCCCACGACCGGCACGACGCCCGCGTCACCGGCTCCCGAAGGGGACGCCGTGGTGGATGTCGACCAGTTGCTGATGAATGAGCCGCACGTCTGCCGTGGTCTGAATGCCTGCAAGGGGCTCGGCAAGGGAGGCGACAACTCGTGCGCCGGCACCGGGGCCTGCGCCAGCGTCGCCGAACATGCCTGCGCCGGCGAGAACGAGTGCAAGGGGCAAGGGGGCTGCGGCGAAAACCCCGGCATGAACAGTTGCAAAGGGAAGGGGGGCTGCCACGTGCCGCTGATGGACGAGGCCTGGACCAAGGCCCGGACCGCCTTCGAGGCCGCGATGAAGAAGGCCGGCAAGGAGGTCGGCGCCGCCCCGACCAAGACGTAGCCATCGGACACTGCCCGACAGGCGCCCGCGGGTTGCAACCCGTGGGCCTCAGGGCGTCGCGAACAACCACGCGGCGGACGGGTCGGCGGGCGTGGTCGTGTAGCTGGCCGATCGCACGCGACCCGGCCGAGCGGCCGTCGGGCCGGGTTGCCGGTCGGGTGCGAACTGCGGCGCAGCGCTCGGCGAGGGGACCGGCGGCAGATCGGGCAGGATCGTCGGCGGCTGCGCCTGTTCGAGCAGGTCGTCCCCAGATCCCGGAGGAACGCCGTCGGGAGGCGGAACCGCCGGCTGGGTGGTGGCGTCCGCGGGAATGTAAAGCCCGGCCGTGGTCTGCGACGGCCCGACGTTGTAAGCCCACTTGGTCAGCCGCATCCGCACGGGCCGCGGCGGCAGATGTTCGTACGTGGCGACGTAGCCCGCGAGTTGCCGTTCCGTGTTGAAGTCGAACCCGAAGCGCCAGACGCGATAGGGGTCGTACACAGCACACCCGCTCGAACCCAGGCACGCCAGGGCAGCCCAACACAGCCATCGCCGGGAACGGTTCACCATCGGCCTCCGAGGGTGTTGATCGGACCGGAACGGCCGCTACATCCGGCTTGTTCGGCGAGTCCCCTACAGGCGGCGTAACCGTCACAGACGAACCGACTGGTCGAGTCGCACAATGACCGAAGCCCACGGGTGGTCACCCGTGGGCTTCGATTTGTTTCGCGATCAGCTCAGGAAGACATCAGGGCAACCAGGGATTCGAGAAGTCTTCGAGAACCGATTCCGGAAAGTCCGGGTTGACGAAGAACGGATCGGCACCCGGCACCAGGTGCCAACCGCCGCTGAACTGGAACTCGTTCGACAAATCGGTGTTGGAGAACGAGTTGTTGGCATTCAAGGCAAAGCCATCGTCCACCTGGAACATCTGCAGCGCCCGAACGACTCCCGTGGGTGCACCGATGAACACGCTGCCGTTCTGGGCGTAGGCCGCCGCTCGCAGTCCGACGGTTGCGGCGCCGCCGACCAGCAGGAAGTTCGTATTCAGTTCACGACCGATGTTGTTGTTGAACCGCAGCGTAATCTGGGCCGTATCGTCCAGGAACAACTGGTCGTCCGTTGGCGCGGCTGCAGCAGTAGAGACGTTCGGGATCATGGCCGTCACACCGTCCACTTCGGTGGCCGCGAAGGACTCGAATCGGATGTCGGCGAAGGTATTGCCGGTGAAGACGTTGCCATTGCCGCTGCCGGCCTGGCCGCCGATGTCCGCGGCAAGATACGAGTTGGTGCTCACCCGGATGAACATGCCGTCACCACCGCCGTTGGGGCCGAAGTCGAAGTTCTGGTTGGGCGGCAGATTGCCATTGAATTGGACCGTGTTGTTGTTGAAGACCAGCTGAGAGTTCAGATCCGTCACGATGCTGTAGTACAGGGCGTTCAGTGCAAAGCCGTCGGTGTTGTTGCTCGTGTTCCAGATCGGCGCCGTGAACATCACGCCCGACAGCACGAAGGGATCAAAGGGAGCAGGCGGGTTGGTGGGCTGGATGCCGTCCTGGAACTGCTCGCTCCAGAAGTAGGAGTCAGCAGCAGGCCCCAGGTTGAGCCGCGCCATCGCACCGGCGTTTTGCTGCAGCCGTACGCCGTAGTTGTTGTTCCGCTCGATGACATTGTTGTCGAAGATGAGCGAGTTGGAAGAGACCACCTGGTAGGAGATGAACCCGCCAGAGAAGATGGCATCCAGGGCGTTGTGCTCGCCGTGCTTGCCTTCCAGATCAATGTTGACGCCGTGACGTCCGCTCTCGGAGATCAGGTTGTTTGTCACGGTGGCATTCACCAGGTTGCCAACGTCGAACGTGTCGTTGTTGCCGTCGCTGAGGATGTGCAGGCCATCGCGACCGTTGCCCGAGAGTTGAGAGTTGTCGATATTGACCGTCACGAAGCCCGCCTGGTCCACGAGCTGGGGACGTTGGGCGATGCCGTTCACAATGAAGAGCGTGCCGCTTCCGGGCGACGTGTCGGCAATCAGATCGCGGTTGACGTCGACCAGGCTGCCGGCGTTGCCGTTGTTCCCCGAAGCGCCGGGAACGTTGTCGTGGACGCCGTTGAAGTTCTCGACGTTGGAGTTGAAGACATGGATGCCGTCACCGGCGTTTCCGTGGGCGAACACGTCGCTGAGATTGTCGTCGCCGACCGAGACGTTCTGCACGGTGAGCGTCCCGATTCCCGTGAAGCCGGTCGGCGCTCCCGAGAACTCGTAGCCGTTGGCGAAGAAGAAGTTCAGGATCTCGTTGGCGGCGCCGCCGGCATCGCCGTCAACTCGCACGTTCGCCCCGGTGATGTCACCGTTGTCATCCCCGTCGATGGCGCTATCGGCCACGTTGAACTCGATGCCGTGGCCGTCCAGGCTGGGCGTGGTGCCCGCACCGAATCCGTTGTCCTGAATCAGGGTCGTGAACGTTGCACCAGCCTGCCCG
>Ga0073934_10004389_pt1 | contig 23580 bp, 27 predicted proteins | sample LarsenN4metaG_FD_76834 | JGI IMG/M metagenome (GOLD analysis project Ga0073934, IMG submission 76834) | Hot spring sediment bacterial and archeal communities from British Columbia, Canada, to study Microbial Dark Matter (Phase II) - Larsen... ... | reverse complement strand
TCGGCTACTCGATCAACATGCTGACGTTGTTCGGCCTCGTGCTGGCGGTCGGTATCGTCGTCGACGACGCGATCGTCGTGGTCGAGAACGTCGAGCGCAAGCTGAAGGAAGGCCTCTCCGCCTACGACGCGGCGCGCGAGACGATGGACGAGGTCGGCACGGCGCTGATCGCCATCGCGATCGTGCTGTCGGCCGTGTTCATTCCGACCGCGTTCGTAGGTGGCATCACCGGACAATTCTATCGCCAGTTCGCGGTGACGGTGGCCACCGCGACGGTCATTTCGGCGTTCGTTTCGTTGACGCTCAGCCCGGCGCTCGCCGCGATCCTGTTCCGTGGGCACGAGGATCGCGCGCATCAGAAAGGCAGCCTGCTGATGGCGCCGGTGCGCGCGTTCTTCGGCGGCTTCAACTGGTTGTTCGACAAGATCGCCGATGGCTATGCGCGCCTCGTGCGGGGCATGACGGCGGTGTCTGTCATCCTGCTGGGTGTCTATGCGGTGCTGATCGGCATCGCGATCTGGCTGATCCAGCATACGCCGACGGGCTTCATTCCACAGCTCGACCGCGGGATCGTGATCGTGTCGATCCAGCTGCCGCCGGGCTCGGCGCTTGAGCGCACCAACGAGGTGATGAAGAAAGCGAACGCCATCATTCAGAAGACGCCGGGCGTCGCCTACACCAACGTCAACGTCGGGCGGTCAGGCGCGACCTTCACGAACGCTTCGAATGCCGGCGGCATCTTCGTTGTGCTCGAAGATTTCCCGCTGCGCGTGCCGCGGAAGATCACCTCGCAGTCGGTCGCTCAGCAGCTTCGCCAGCAGCTCGGTCGTGAGATCGAGGAAGCCCAGTCGCTCGTCTTCGTCCCACCGCCGGTGCGCGGCGTCGGTTCGACGGGCGGCTTCTCTCTCCGCCTGCAGGATACCGCGGGCATCGGTTCGCAGGCGCTCTCCGAAGCGGCGCAGGAACTCATCCGAGCCGCCAACGCGACTCCGGGGCTCCAGAACGTGTTCACGACGTTCCAGACCAACACGCCGCAAGTCTTCGTCGACGTCGACCGCGTGAAGGCGCAGATGCTCCGCGTGCCGCTCGCCAACATCTTCGAGGCGATGCGCGTCTACATGGGCTCGGCCTACGTCAACGACTTCAACATGTTCGGCCGGACGTACCGCGTCACGGCGCAGGCCGACGGGCCGTTCCGCATCGATCCCGACAACATCGCCCGCATCAAGGTGCGCAACGTCGACGGTCAGATGGTGCCGCTCGGCAGCCTCGTGACCTACCGCGTCATCGCGGGCCCCGATCGCGTGCCGCGCTACAACCTCTTCCCGACGGTCGAGATCCAGGGTGGCGGTGCGCCGGGGGTGTCGTCGGGGCAGGCCTTGCAGCTCATGCGCGCGGTTGCCGATCGGACGCTGCCGGACGGCGTCGGCTACGCCTGGACGGATCTCTCCTATCAGGAGCTCAAGGCGGGTCGCGCCGGCTACTACATCTTCGTCCTCAGCGTGATCTTCGTGTTCCTCGCGCTCGCCGCCCAATACGAGAGCTGGTCGCTGCCGCTTTCGATCATGCTGATCGTGCCGATGTGTTTGCTATCGGCGCTGTTCGGCGTGTGGCTCCACGGCCAGGACATCAACATCCTGACGCAGATCGCGTTCGTGGTGCTGATCGGTCTCGCGGCGAAGAACGCGATCCTCATCGTGGAATTCGCGCGTCAGATCGAAGAGCAAGGCAAGGATCGCGTGACGGCCGCCGTGGAGGCGTGCCGGCTGCGGCTGCGTCCGATCATCATGACGTCGCTCGCCTTCACGCTCGGCGTCGTCCCGCTCTACTTCGCGACGGGTGCGGGTGCCGAAATGCGTGTTGCGCTCGGCACGGCCGTGTTCTGGGGCATGATCGGCGTGACGCTGTTCGGCCTGATCTTCACGCCGATCTTCTACGTCGTGATCCGCAAGCTCACCGACCGGCGCGGTCGCGGAACGAATGCGCCGGCTGCACCGGCATCACCTGCCGGACCAATCGCTCAGCCGGCGGAGTGAGAAGCAGGGCCGGGGCATCTCGGACGCCAGACGTCGGAGGCGCCGCTCGTCAGGCGGCGCGTTCCTTTACCGCCGCCTTCGGTTTGCTCCACGCCTTCCACAGCATGAAAGCCCAGAGCAGGAGCGTCATTGCGCCGAGGGTCGCTGCGATCGGCCGGTTGAAGAAGCCGATGAGGCTGCCGTCGGACTTGATCATCGATGTCATGAAATTCTGCTCGAACATCTCGCCGAGGACCAAGCCCAGGATGACGGGTGCGACAGGGAACCCGTTCTCCTCGAGGATCCAGCCGACGAGGCCCATCACCAGCATGATGATGATGCCGTAGACGGAATTCGTCATGGCGTAGGCGCCGACGATGCAGAAGAGCAGGATGATCGGCAGCAGCACGTTGCGCGGGGTGCGCAGGATCTGCTTCGCGCTCTTGATGGCAGCCCAGCCGAGCGGGAGCATCAGGAGGTTGGCGAGAATGAAGATGATGAAGACCGCGTAGATGAACTGAGGGTTCTGCAGGAAGACCGTCGGTCCCGGGTTCATGTTCTTCATGTAGAGGACGCCGATGACGATGGCGGTGATGCTGTCACCGGGGATTCCGAAAACGAGCGCCGGAATCCATGCGCCGCCGAGGGCCGAGTTGTTGGCCGACGTCGCGTCGACGATGCCTTCGATGTGCCCCTTGCCGAACTTTTCTGGTTCCTTGGAGAAGCGCTTCGAGACCGCGTACGAGATCCAGGCCGCGATGTCGGCGCCGGCGCCCGGCAGCGCACCGATCGCGGTGCCGATGACCGAGCCACGGATGATGTTCTTCCAGTACTGGCGACCAACGGCCAGCACGCCCTTGAACACGTTGCCGACCTTGTCGGCGATGATGTGCCCGGTCTGATCGATCGAGATGGCGCCCCGCAGAAGCTCCGAGATCGCGAACAGGCCGATCATCGCCGGGATGAAACTGATGCCCTGAAGGAGTTCGACGGAACCGAACGTGAAGCGGGGGTATCCAGCGGCCGGGTCGATGCCGATGCAGCCGAAAGAAAGCCCGAGGAGAAGCGAGGCGAAGCCCTTCACCGGGTCTTCGGTGGCGATGAAGATGGCGCACGTCAGACCGAGTGCCGCGAGCCAGAAGTATTCGAACGACGAAAAATTGATCGCGAATTCCGCAAGCAGAGGAGCGGCGAGGATGAGGATGGCGACGCCGAACAATCCGCCGACGACCGAGTAGACGAGATTGACGCCGAGATTGAGATCGAGCTGGCCCTTCTTGGCCATCTCGTAGCTCTCGTCGGCATAGGCGGCGGAAGCGGGAGTCCCGGGGATCCGAAGCAAGGCGGCGGGAATGTCGCCCGCGAAGATTGCCATCGTGGTTGCGGCGACGATCGCGCCGAGTGCGGGCACCGGCGGCATGAAAAACGTCACGGGCACGAGCAGAGCCGTCGCCATCGTCGCCGTCAGGCCAGGCATGGCGCCGACGAAGATCCCGAACGTCGCCGCGGCAACGATGACAAAGAGTGTGTACGGTTCGAAAACCAAACCGAACGCGAGGACGATCGCATCGAACATGCGTCCCGGTCTCCCTCAGAGGATATTGGTGAGGAGACCGCGCGGCAGCGGCACCCGCATCAGGCTCGCGAAGAACCAGTGCACGACCCACACGGCGATCGCCGCGGTCGGCACGGCGACGACCAGGCGGACTTTGAACCACACGAACAGCGTCAGCATCATCACGAACGCGACCGGCAGGAAGCCGATCTGTTCGCTGACGAAGATGTAGGCGAGGATCAGGCCGAGCACGAGGAAGAACGACACGACCCGCCAGGGGTCACGCGTCCAGGGCGCCAACATGAGCAGGCCTTCTCCACTCCGGCGGGACGCTAAGCCACGCACGACCAGCAGCAGGCCACACAGGATAATGCCGGCCCCCAGCAACCGCGGGAACAGCGATGGGCCGTACTTCTGGCCCGGGAAGGCGGGAAAGGTCAGCGCGTAGGCAATCATCGCGCTCGCGGCGAGGATCAGGATGACGCCGGAGATGATATCGTTGACGCGCATCTTCCGCCTCGCACGACGACGAAGAAGGGCGGCCAAGGCCGCCCTTCGATCGATCAGGCCTTCTTGAGCCCGGCGGCTTCCATGGCTTTGCCCATGGCGGCGTTGCCGTCGGCCATGAACTTGGCGAAGCCGGCGGGGTCGGCCCACTTCACGCCGAAGCCGCGCGACGCCATGAAGTCCGTGAACTCCTTGGACTCGTTCGCTTTTTTGAGTGCCGCGACGAGCTTCTGCTGGATGTCGGCGGGGAGGCCCTTCGGGGCCGCAATGCCGCGCCAGGCGCCGACGGAGTAGTCGATGCCGGCCGCTTCCTTGAGGGTCGGCACGTCCGGGAACGCCGGGTTGCGGTTCTGCGCCATCACCGCGAGGCTGCGCGCTTTGCCGGCGTCGATCATGGCCTTGGCTTCCGGCACCGAGCAGGTCACGACGTCGATACCGCCGGCGGCGAGGTCCTGCATGGCCGGTGTGGCGCCATTCGACGGCACCCACGGCACATGGTCGGCCTTGAGGCCCATCGCCTGCAGCATGCCGATCAGCGCGAGATGCCAGATGCCCCCCTGGCCGGTGCCGGAAGCCTTGAACTTGCCTGGCGGAGCCGCCTTGATGGCATCGGCGAGGTCTTTCGCAGTCTTATAAGGGCTGTCCGCTCTCACCTGCACGCCCGGCGGATCTTCGTTCATCAGGGCGAGGGGGGTGTAGCTTTCCGGCTTGAGGTCGGTCAGACCCTGCCAGTGCATCATCGTGATCTCGACCGTGATCATGCCGATCGTGTAGCCGTCGGGCGCGGCCGTCGCGATCGCCGAATGGCCGACGACGCCCGAGCCGCCAGTGCGGTTCACGACGTTGAAGGGCTGGCCGAGATCTTTTTCGAGGATTGCAGCGACGATGCGGGCTGTGGCGTCCGTGCCGCCGCCGGCGCCCCACGGCACCACAACCGTTACCGGCCGATTCGGCCACGCTGCGCCCTGGGCCATCGCGGGCTTCAGCCCGAGAGCGGCTGTGCCGCCGACAGCCGCCGCTGTCGCCAGCACTTGCCGGCGCGAAATCTTGGTCATGGGTCTCTCCTCGGTTTCCTCGCCACCGGGCCTTCGATGGGCCCGAATTCTCTTTTGACGCGACGTTACGGTCGCTCCACACCGTTGGCAATAGACGGTCCGAGTGGCCGGAGTGTCGCCCGAGGGCCCATTGTCCCTGACTTCACGCACGTATGATCGTCTTTGTTTGGTCAAATCGGGTTGAAAGATCTATATGCGACGCAGCGCAAACAGGACGGCGGCCCATGCGGGGCCCGCCACGACGGGGCAGAGACGGGGATATGGGGCTCGATAAACGCGATCGCGTCGGCGTCCGCTCAGACCGCCGTGGTCGGGGTGGCGTGTCGCGGCGGGGGTTCGTCGCAGGCGCCGGCGGATTGATTCTCGGGGCGGCACCCGCTCTGGCACAGGCATCCGCGACGTCGTGGTGGGAGAGCATTCCGGGGTTCGGCCGGCCGGGCGCCGGTCCGCCGCCGCCGGACGGACCGCGCACACCCGACGTGGACCAGCTCAATGATCTTCGCACTTCGAACGTGCCGTGGCGCAGCGACGCCATGCTCGACTACCTGACGGACTCGATCGAGCGGCACGAGCGACTCGCCAAGCAGGGCGGTTGGCCGTCCGTCCCGACCGGCCGTACCGTGCGGCCCGGTGACAGCGACGAGCGCGTGCCTGCCGTTCGCCGGCGTCTCTACGTCAGCACGGACCTGCCCGAGAGCGGCCTCGGCTCGTTCTGGGCCAGCGACCTGACCTACGACGGCAACCTCGAAGCTGCCGTCCGGCGCTTCCAGGAGCGTCACGGACTTCGCGTCAACGGGCGCATCGACCGGCCGACGGTCGACGCCATGAACGTTCCCGTCTCGGCCCGCGCCGAACAGTTGAAGCTCAATCGCCGTCGCCTGACGGATCTCGTGCCGGGTCGCAGCGAAGACCGCTACATCCTCGTCAATGCCGCGGCCTACCAGCTCGAAGCGGTCGAGCAGGGCGAAGTGAAGCGTCGGCATCGCGTGATCGTCGGCAAACCGGACCGGCAGACGCCGTCCGTGCGGGCGAGCGTGCGCGCGCTCAACTTCTTCCCGTTCTGGCGTGTGCCGGACAGCGTCGCGACGCTCGACCTGATCCCGCGGCTGCGGAAGGAGCCGGAGTACCTGCAGAGCGAAATTATCCGCGTGTTCAACGGACACGGCGGGCCAGAGCTCGATCCGCGCAACATCGACTGGAATACGGCCGACGGGCGCGTGCTGAAATTCCGGCAGGATCCGGGGCCGCGGAATGCGCTCGGGCTCGTGCGGATCGACATGCCGAACGAGCACATCGTCTACATGCACGACACGCCGCTGAAGCAGCTTTTCACGCAGCGCCAGCGGGCTTTCTCGGCCGGCTGCGTGCGCGTGCAGGACGTGTTCCAGTTGGTCGAGTGGATCGCGCGGTTCGAGAACGGGTGGGATCAGCCGGGCCGGGCTCAGCAGGTGGTCGACAACGGCGCGCCGCTCGACGTCAACCTGACGCGGCCCATCCCGGTCTACTTCACCTACATCACGGCGTGGGCGGAGCAGGATGGCCGGACGTTCTTCATGCCGGACGTCTACGGTCGAGACGGGCTGCGGGAACTGATGGCGGGCGACAAGGATCCGGAAGCCCCGCCGCCGCCGTCGGGCGGCCTCGCGCCCTGAGCGCCGTCAGCCGCCGGTCACTTTGAGCCGCGTCGCGCCGGTCTTTTCGGCGAGTGCGCCCGGCGAGACGCGGAACACGCTGTCCGGTGTGCCGGCCGCCGCCCAGACCGCGTCGTAGCCGAGCAGATCTTCGTCGATGAAGGTCGACAGCGGGGTCGCGTGACCGAACGGCGGGATGCCGCCGATCGCAAAGCCCGTGACCTCGCGGACGAAGCGGGCATCGGGCCGGGTGAGTGCTTCGCCGAGAGCGGCCGCCACCGCGGTCTCGTCGACCCGGTTGACGCCCGAGACGAGCAGCAACACCGGCTTCCCGCTCGTCGCGCCACGAAACACCAGCGACTTGACGATCTGTCCGACGGAACAGCCGCACGCTGCGGCCGCTTCTTCGGCGGTGCGTGTCGACTGGGCGTGGACGACGATCTCGACGTCGAGGCCGAGTGCGTTGGCTGCCGCTGCCACGCGACGGGTGGCCTCCTTCAGTTCCGGCATGATCGATCCCTTGGCTCCGATGGCCGTCAGCTAGCGCCAACACTGCACCGCCGCCAGTCCCAAATCGCATTTGGCCGGCCGCCGCGCGCAGCGCATCATCCGGTCGACAGCGGAGGGCCGGACCTATGGAGCGCGAGCGGATCTTGGTGACGGGGGCGAGCGGCTTCCTGGGGACGGCCGTGCAGCGCCGTCTGGTCGCGGCAGGTCATGACGTCGTCGGGCTCGACGTGCTGCCGGCGGCCGAGCCGGGAGCGATCGAACACATCGTCGACGATCTCTCGGACGCGGGCCGTCTCGCCGGTCTGGTCGCGCAGTGCCGGCCGACACGCATTGTCCACGCTGGCGGCGTATCGGGGCCGATGGTGCTGGCCGACGATCCACTGGCAACGCTGCAGATCAACGTCGGGGGGACGCTCAATCTGTTGGCCGCGGCACTCGCCGCGAAGACGGGGACGTTCATCCATTGCTCGTCGATCTCGGCGATCGGCAACTACTTCGAACCCGAGCCGATCGGATCCGAGCAGCCCATGCGGCCCGATTCGCCCTACGGCTGTTCGAAAGCGGCGAGCGAGTTTCTGTTCCAGGCTCTTTACGGGCGTGCGTCGCTCGATGTCGCGGTGCTGCGGTTCAGCACGATCTACGGACCGGGCCGGCGGACCGAGATCCTCATTCACGACATCGTCGAAGCGGGACTTGCCGGACGAACGGCCCGGATCGCACCGACGACCGCCTGGCCCTACATTTTCATCGACGATGCCGCGGACGCGACGATTGCCGCGCTGTTCGCGACCGGCCGGCGGCAACTCACCTATTACGTGACCCACCCGGAGATGGTCAGCGCCGACGATATCGCCCAGGCGGCTGGTGCTGCACTGGGGCGCGGCCCGGTCGCCCTCGAAGTTGCCGGCGCGCCTATGGCGCGCGGGCCGGCCGACGTCCAGGCTCCCACCCGCGACTTCGGCTTCCGCGCGAAAATCGATCACCGCGAGGGCCTCCGCCGCCTCGTCGCGGCCCGGCGCGGCGGTTGATCCGGCGACGGGAAAACCGTAGATGAGGCCGGTCGTGCCGGCCGCCGGCGCGATCCTAGCCAGGGGACGTCAAACTGGCTAAGTGAGGGCGGCCAACAATCGAGCGAGGGGTCATGCACGTCGACGAGGCGACCGTCCGGCGCATCGCGCGGCTGGCGCGAATCAAGATCGCGGATAGCGAGGTGGCGGGGCTCGAGAAGGAGCTCAGCGGCATCCTGACCTGGGTCGAGCAATTGAACGAGGTCGACGTCGCCGGCGTCGAGCCGATGACCCGCGTTGTCGACGTCACGCTCAAGCAGCGCAAGGACGAAGTGACGGACGGCCAGATCGCCGATGACGTCGTCCGCAACGCCCCCCTTACGGAGGACCACTTCTTCGTCGTGCCGAAGGTGGTCGAGTAGCCCATGACCGATCTCACCAACCTGACGCTCGCCGAGGCCCGCGATCGCCTCGCGAAGAAGGACATCTCCTCGGCCGAGCTGACCGAAGCCTTCATCCGCGCCATCGAGGCCGCGAACGCGAACCTCAATGCCTACGTGCTGACGACGCCGGACGTGGCGCGCGCGCAGGCGAAAGCGAGCGACGAGCGCCGGGCGAAGGGCACGGTCGGCGCTCTCGAAGGTCTGCCGCTCGGCATCAAGGACCTGTTCTGCACGAAGGGCGTGCGCACGACCGCGTGCTCGCGCATTCTCGACGACTTCAAGCCGACCTACGAGTCGACCGTGACCGCCAATCTGTGGTCGGCCGGCGCGGTCATGCTCGGCAAGCTGAACAACGACGAATTCGCGATGGGCTCGTCGAACGAGACGAGCGCCTTCGGTCCGGTCACGAGCCCGTGGCGCCGTCGGGGCTCGAACGCGCAACTGGTGCCGGGCGGCTCTTCCGGCGGATCGTCGGCGGCCGTAGCGGCCAATCTCTGCCTCGCGGCGACCGCGACGGACACGGGCGGCTCGATCCGCCAGCCGGCCGCTTTGACCGGCACCGTCGGGATCAAGCCGACGTATGGCCGTTGTTCGCGCTGGGGCATCGTCGCCTTCGCGTCCTCGCTCGATCAGGCGGGGCCGATCGCCCGCACGGTGCGCGACGCCGCGATCATGCTCAAGGCGATGGCGAGCCACGATCCCAAGGACTCGACTTCCGTCGATGCGCCGGTGCCCGACTACGAGGCGGCGATCGGACGGAGCGTGAAAGGCCTGCGCGTCGGAGTGCCGAAGGAGTATCGCGTCGACGGCATGGCGAAGGAGATCGAGGATCTGTGGGCCGAAGGAATCCGCTGGCTGAAGGCCGCGGGAGCGACGATCCACGAGATCAGCCTTCCGCATACGAAGTATGCGCTGCCGGCCTACTACATCGTCGCGCCGGCCGAAGCTTCTTCAAACCTCGCGCGCTACGACGGCGTTCGCTACGGCCTGCGCGTGCCGGGCAAGGATCTCGTCGACACCTACGAGCAGACCCGCGCCCAGGGTTTCGGCAAAGAAACGCGCCGCCGCGTCATGATCGGCACGTACGTGCTCTCGGCCGGCTACTACGATGCCTACTATCTGAAGGCGCAGAAGGTCCGCACCTTGATCAAGCGCGACTTCGACGAGGCGTGGAACTCGGTCGACGTCGTGCTGACGCCGACCACGCCGTCGCCGGCGTTCGCGTTCGGCGAAAAGTCCGGCGATCCGATCGCGATGTACCTCGAAGACATCTTCACGGTGACGGTGAACATGGCCGGTCTGCCGGGTCTCTCGGTGCCGGCCGGGCTTTCGAGCCAGGGCACGCCGCTCGGCCTACAGCTGATCGGCAAGCCGTTCGATGAAGAGACGCTCTTCCGCACCGCCCAGGTGATCGAGGATGCGGCTGGGCGGTTCGCGCCGCCCGAACGCTGGTGGGCGTGACGTTCCGACTTGCCTTCGCGGCTTGCACGGATAATCTCTCCACGTCGGTGGAGGGCGTATCGTGCGGTCGTATGGGTGGGGTTGTGTCGCCGGCCTGATCGGCATTCTCGCATCGGCTCTCGGGTGTGCCAGTACAAGCCGTGTCGCGGACAACGTCACGACGGGCCAGCTCAGCCAGAAAAACAAGTCGGTGGCGTTGATGAAGGTCGGGTCCGTCGACCCGTCCTGCGTCACCGCGTCGGTGCTGCTCGGACGGCGGGACGGCGCGGTCTTCCAGCCGGCGCGACAGATCGACGTGGCAGGCTTCAAGGCTCCGGTCGCGCCGCTCGTCTCCGAAGTCGAACTCGACCCTGGCGAGTATCACGTCATCGGTTATTCGTGCGCGGCGCCGAACGGCAAGCAGGTCGCCGTGACGAGCCAGGTGAACGGCGTCTATCGCTCCAGCCTCGCGCACTTCCAGATCGGTGCGGGTGAGATCCTGAACGTCGGGTACCTGCAAATGCATGCCGGGCGAGTGCGGCGGAACCTGCTGTCACGCAGCGTGCCGATGCGGCTCAGCGTCACCGACTGGCCACTCGATGAAATCGAGCGTTTCCGCAAGCAGCGGCCGCAGCTGTTCGACCAGATGAAGGTGCGTCTCATGACGGTGCCGAACGGGCCGTCCGAGGAAGAGCGGCAGGAGAATTGCGAAGAACTGGCGCGCCTCGTTGCCGCCGGCAAGGTCCAGACGCTACCGGCCTCCTGCGCGCGCACAGCGCGCAAGGCGTGAGGGCGGTAGCGCTCCGGTCGGCCACTTGCTAAGACCCCGTCCGACAGGGAGAAATCGGGGCCACAGGCGATGAGCAAGATCAAGACGCCGGCAGAGTGCGCAGACCTCTCGGATGTTCGCACGGAGATCGACCGCCTGGACAAAGCGCTCGTCGCGCTGATCGCCGAACGCTTCGGTTACGTCGAGCGGGCTTGGCAGATCAAGCTGCAGGCGCGTCAGGAGGCGAACGTTCCGTGGCGCAATCAGCAGGTCATCGACCGCGTGCGCGCAGAAGCTGAGCGGCACGGGCTGCCGCCGGACCTTTGCGAGGCGCTGTGGCGGCAGATGATCGGCTGGTTCATCCAGTACGAGGAAGAGAAGCTCAGGGCCGACCTCGAGAAGCGGGGGTAGGTCGGGGTTGGCCGAAAGTCGGCCCGCGACTACATTTGGCTACCGAGCCGGGATGAAACATGTCGGTGGAGCGACAAAAGACGATCAGGACTGAGCGGTCGGTGCGCAACAGGTTGCGTTCGCATCGTCGTCGGCTGCGTGCGGCTGGTTACCGGCGTGTTCACTTCTGGTTACCCGATCTTTCGAGCCCGGCGATCGAAGCCGAGATGGCAGCCGAAGCGGAAGCCATTCGGGCAAGCGAGCACGAGGCCGAAGACCAGGCCTTCGTCGACGCGATCTCCGGGTTGGACGAGGCATGGTGAGGGGCGAGATCTGGACGGCCGCGGGAGGCGGATCGTACATGGGCAAGCCTCGGCCTGTGTTGATCGTGCAGAACGATGCCTATCTCGCTTTGTCGTCGGTCACGATTGTTCCCCTGACGTCTCACGTTACCGAGCCACGGGTGGTCAGACCGCAAGTCATGCCATCACCCGAGAACGGCCTGAACGAGGTCTCCCAAGTCATGGCTGACAAGATCACCACCATTCCCCGCACAAGGCTGCGCGACCCCGTTGGTCAACTGGACGAGGCGGATGTCATGCGCGTCGAGACCGCTATGCTCATCTTCCTCGGGTTCGGGCGACGTTGACCGATGCTCCAGCCCTTCGACCCATTGTCGCTCGTTTTGGTGGCCGCGTTCAATCCGGCGGTCGTGATCGTCGCGTTCCTGATGGGGCGTGCGGCGGACCAGTGGCAGAAAATCCTGGTTGCCGGCTTTGCGGGGGCCATCGCGGGGGCGGTGGTCGTGTGGATCGGCACGTACTTCCGGCTGATCTCCGCCAAGGGCCTCGGTGGGGAGGCGGGTGTCTTCATGGCGAGCTTCGCGCTGGGGCTGGTCTGGGCGACGGCCGGCTATCTCACCCGGCAACGGACCTGAGGCCCGGTGGCGCCATTGCCGGCCAGCCGGGGGTGGGCTAACGAAGCCCGATTGCAACGCATCAAACGAACGCGGAACCAAAGATGCAGGACAGGGTCGAGCGGGCGACGTCCAAAAACCTTCTGCGCGGCGACAGCGGCGAGTGGGAAGTCGTCATCGGCATGGAAGTCCACGCCCAGGTGACGTCGAACGCCAAGCTCTTCTCGGGAGCTGCGACGGCGTTCGGGGCGCCGCCCAATCATCATGTCTCGCTGGTGGATGCCGCCATGCCGGGCATGCTGCCGGTCATCAACGAGGCGTGCATCTCGCAGGCCGTGCGGACGGGGCTCGGGCTCAAGGCGCAGATCAACCTGAAGAGCGTCTTCGACCGCAAGAACTACTTCTATCCGGATCTTCCGCAGGGCTACCAGATCAGCCAGTACAAGTATCCGATCGTCGGCGAGGGCGAAGTCGAGATCGAAGTCGACGGCGAGACGATCCGCGTCGGCATCGAGCGGCTGCATCTCGAGCAGGACGCCGGCAAGTCGATCCACGATCTGTCTCCCGAGCACTCCTACGTCGACCTCAACCGGTCGGGCGTCGCATTGATGGAGATCGTATCGCGGCCGGATCTCCGGTCGGCCAAGGAGGCGCAGGCTTACGTCACCAAGCTGCGCACGATCCTGCGCTATCTCGGGACCTGCGACGGCGACATGGAAAAGGGCAACCTGCGCGCGGACGTCAACGTCTCGGTGCGCAAGCCCGGCCAGCCGTTCGGCACGCGCTGCGAAATCAAGAACGTCAACTCCATCCGCTTCATCGGTCAGGCGATCGAGGTCGAAGCGCGCCGGCAGATCGACATCATCGAGGACGGCGGCAAGATCGACCAGGAAACGCGGCTCTTCGATCCGGGCAAGGGCGAGACGCGGTCGATGCGGTCGAAGGAGGAAGCACACGACTATCGCTATTTCCCCGATCCCGATCTTCTGCCGCTCGAGCTGTCGCAGGCCTACGTCGACAAGCTGGCCAAAAGCCTTCCGGAACTGCCGGACGAGAAGCGCCAGCGCTTCATCAAGGACTACGGGCTCTCGGCCTACGACGCGAGCGTGCTGGTGGCAGAGCGCGAAAGCGCCGACTTCTTCGAGACGGTCGCCAAGGGCCGTGACGGCAAAGCGGCGGCGAACTGGGTGATCAATGAACTGTTCGGCCGTCTGAACAAAGAGGGCAAGGACATCACGACCTCGCCCGTTTCCGCGGCCCAGCTCGGCGGGATCGTCGATCTGATCGCCGCCGGCACGATCTCGGGCAAGATCGCCAAGGACCTCTTCGAGATCGTCTGGACAGAGGGCGGCGATCCGGCCGACATCGTCGAGAAGCGTGGCATGAAGCAGGTGACCGATACCGGCGCCATCGAGAAGGCCGTCGATGCGATCATCGCCGCCAACCCCGACAAGGTCGAGCAGGTGAAGGCAAAGCCCTCGATGCTCGGCTGGTTCGTCGGTCAGGTGATGAAGCAGACCGGCGGGAAAGCGAACCCGCAGGCCGTCAATGAGATGCTGAAGTCGAAGCTCGGGATCTGACGGATGAATATGGTTTGACGTCGGAGGAATTGCCGCGCTAGGCTCTACGCCATGAACCTGATGCTGCCGACCCGCCGGATGACGGTCGAGGAATTCTTCGCTTGGTGCGAGGAACATCCCGATGCGCGGCGTTGCGAGCTGATCGAAGGGGTCGTGGTCGTGCAGCAGGCCGAGCAATGGCTTCACACACAGCTCAAGACCAGCGTGTTCATGGCTCTTTGGAAGGCGGTGGAGGGCTGTGGGTTGCCGCTTTTCGTGGCGCCGAGCGGTCCGGCTCTGCGCATCGCGCCTGACACGGCTTTCGAGCCGGACGTGGTGGTCGCCCATCTGCCGCATCCCGATCCGAAGAGCTACGAGATCACGTCGCCCGTTATCGTGGTGGAGGTCCTGTCGCCGTCTACGCGTCGCAAGGATCTCGGCTTGAAGCGCGAAGGCTACTTCCGCTTGCCGACTCTCCGGCATTACCTCATCGTCGATCCAGATGCGTCCTCGATCGTTCAATATGTCCGTGCGACTGCGACCGGAGATATCGTCGAGCGCTCCGTGACGACGGGCGCACTGCAGCTCGATCCGCCGGGTCTGACGATCGAGCTGGCCACCATCTTCCGGCGTTCCTGACTTCGCTCGCGCGGCCTGGCCGGCCCCTCAGCTGACAAGCGTGACGGTGAGCGGCATCCCGCCTTTCGGCCGGAGGGTGACGCGGCTGACCGGCTCGGGAAGGTGATGGCCGTCCCAGCCGAAGCCGGCGGCGCGCACGAGCGTGGCGAGCAGCACGACCGCCTCGACCATGGCGAAGGACTGCCCGAGACAGATGCGCGGGCCGGCGCCGAACGGCATGAACTGTGTGCGCCAGATTTTCGCTTCCCGCTCGGGAAGGAAGCGGTCGGGGTCGAAGCGGTCCGGATCGGGCCACAGCTTCTCATGGCGATGCACGGCGTAGATCGGGACGATCACGCGAGCGCCTGAGACGATCGGACGGCCGCCGAGCGTCGTTTCCTCCCGCGCACGCCGGGCGAGGACGGGAGCGGCCGGATAGAGGCGCATCGCTTCCTTGATGACGCGGGTCGTGACGGCGAGCCGGTCGACGTGTTCGGGGCCGATCGGGCGATCACCTGCGACCTCCCTGACCTCGCGGCGGACCTGCTCCTGCCATGCCGGCGATCGCGCCAGGAGGTAGAGGGTCCAGGTCAGCGTTTTCGCTGTCGTTTCGTGTCCGGCCTCGAGCAGCGTCAAGAGATTGTCGATCAGCTGGTCGTCCGACATCGGAGCGCCCGTTTCAGGATCGCGGGCGGCGAGAAGGCGGGTCAGCAGATCGTCCGCCGGGGTTGTGGCTGCGCGACGGCGATCGACCAGCACTTGAGCGGTCTGCCGCAGCACGCGCGTCGCGTGTCGCATCTGCGCCTTGGCCGGATGCCACACCCAGACCGGCAGGCGGACCAGGGCATAGGCGACCTCCCAGCTGATGCGATCGAGATAATCGGAACTCGCCTTGAGGAGGTCGTTCGTCTCGGCGCCGATGCCGCCCGACAGCATCGTGCGCGCGATGACGTCGAAGGTGAGAGCTGTCATGTCGTCGTCGATGCGGCGGACTGGCCGGCGGGCAGCTTCGCTCCGCCAGCGGTCGATCATGCCGTCGGCGGCTGCCGCCATCTGCGGAACGTAGGCGAGAATTTCTGAATGCCGGAAGAGCGGCGCGAGCACGCGGCGCTGCCACTTCCACGCAGCACCCTCTGCGATGAGTACGCCGTTGCCGAGGGACGGGCCGAATACGCGGCGTTCAAGATCGCTTTTCGCGAACACGTCCGTGCGACGCACGAGAACGTCCTCGACGAGTGCCGGGTCGGTGACGAAGGTCGATGGCACCGGGCCGGCGATCTGGACGATACCGTCGCGATAAGAGTCGGCCGGAATAGTCCTGAGCGGATTGGCGACGAAGGTGCGCAGGAACTTGAGCAGCGGCAGCGCGCCGGAGGCGGCCGGTACCGTCGGAGGGTAGAGCGCATCCGCGGGCATTGCGGCGGTCGACACGCGTTGGCCTTTCGTGCGCTCGCTGACGAACGATCACGGGGCCGCCGCTGCGGCCCCGTGGTTACCCATTACGGCAGAAGGATCGCCGAGCCCGTCGTCTTGCGGCCTTCGAGCTCGATGTGCGCCTGACGCGCGTCCTTCAAGGCGTAGCGATGATTGACGGCGATCTTGACGATGCCGCGCTTCACGACGTCGAACAGGTCGTTGGCCGTCTCGACCAGGTCTTCGCGCTTGGCGGTGTACGTCATCAGCGTCGGGCGCGTCATGTAGAGCGAACCCTTGGCGGCGAGAATGCCGACGTCGAGACCGGCGATGGGGCCCGACGCGTTGCCGAACGTCACGAACAGGCCGAGCGGCTTCAAGCAGTCGAGCGAAGACGGGAAGGTGTCCTTGCCGATCGAGTCGTAAACGACGTCGCAGCCCTTGCCTCCGGTGATCTCCTTGACCCGGTCGACGAACTTCTCGGTCTTGTAGTTGATGACGTGGGTTGCGCCGGCGGCCTTGGCGAGCGCGCACTTTTCGTCGGAGCCGGCCGTGCCGATGATGGTCGCGCCGAGGTGCTTCGCCCACTGGCAGGCGATGAGGCCGACCCCGCCGGCCGCCGCATGCCACAGGAGCGTCGTGTCGGGACCGACCTTATAGGTGCGCTTGATCAGGTAGCGGACGGTCATGCCCTGGAGCATCATGGCGGCGGCCTGCTCGTAGCCGATGCCTTCGGGGATCTTGACCATGCGGTCGGCCGGCACGATGCGCTCGGACGCGTAGGAGCCGATCGGCTGGGCGTAGGCGACGCGATCGCCGACCTTGAACTCCGTGACGTTCGGCCCGACTTCGACCACTTCGCCGGCGCCTTCCATGCCGAGCGTGAAGGGCAGGCTCGGCTGCGGATAGAGGCCCGTCCGGTGATAGGTATCGATGTAATTGATGCCGACGGCATGCTGCTTGAGCTTGAGCTGGCCGGGACCCGGCGCGGGCACGCTCACTTCCTCGTAGGTTAGGACCTCGGGGCCGCCATAGGCATGTACGCGGATTGCATGTGCCACGGTTGTTTTTCCTCCGGACTAAAGTGTGCGGTGCTGGAGCCGACTGCGGTTTCCTGCTAGGCCGTGAGCCGGTTCGCTGCATGCCGCGCGGGGGGTGAGGCACAGCGTGCCATACCTCCGCCACGCGGCGCTTCTACTTGCGACGGGCAGGGGTCACAAGCGGGATTCCGGGGAGCAGCGACGTAATGGGTGTTCGAACACGGGTCACCCGCGTCTGCTCGGCAGCGCTCGCCACTTTGCTGGTGGCAGGCTGTGCGGGGCTCGGTGGCGACGAGGCCCCCGTACCGGCTGCCGGCCTCGGCTGCGTGGACGACAGCGCCCACTGTATCTCTCAGCGCAGCAATGCGCTGCGCACCATGCTCGCCGATCCGCAGCGTCGTTGGATTCGGGAGCCGGCGTCGCCGTCGGCCTACGCCTCGGGCGTGCGCCTGTTCGCTTTCAAGCAGAAGAAGCGGGAACTCTCCTGCGACGAGCTCGCGGTCGGCCAGCGGGAAGCCGAGGCGGCTGCCGGCACGCTGCGCGGTCCAGGCGGTGCAGGTCTGACCCCGGCCCAGGTCTCACGCGGGGTCATGTTCGGCGAGGAAGTCGGCCGGGAACTTGCCAACGAACGGCGGCGGCGCTGCCGCGTTTGAGGCAGGATCGCGCGGGTGCTCCTTGAAGCGGTGCCCTCGCCCGCTTAGATGCAGGCGGCCCGGAGACACGCACCGCCATGGATTTCAACGATTTCAGCCAGTCCGTCATTGCCTTCGTTCAGGCGAACCAGCATTGGGCGGTCCCGATCGTCTTCCTGCTGGCCTTCGGGGAGAGCTTGGCGTTCTTCTCGCTGGTGCTTCCGTCCTCGGTCATGCTTTTCGGCATCGGCGGCCTGCTCGGGGCCAGCGGGATCGCGTTCTGGCCGGTTTGGCTCGCCGGCGGCATCGGCGGAACCCTCGGATACGCGCTCTCCTACTGGGTCGGGCTGTACTTCAAGGACGACGTCCATAAATGGTGGCCGTTCCGGACGCGGCCCGAACTTCTGCCACGCGGCCAGCAGTTCTTCGACCGTTACGGCGCGTTCGGTGTCTTCATCGGGCACTTCTTCGGCCCGATCAGGGCCGTGATCCCGGTCGTCGCCGGCATGTGCGCGATGCGGCAGATCCCCTTCCAGATCGCCAACGTGTCGTCCGCTTTCCTCTGGTCGGCGGGCGTCCTCGGGCCGGGGGCCGTCGGCTTCCAGATGATGATGGGCAAGGGCTGACGGTCAGCCGGCCGGCTTTTCGACGACCGCATACTCCGCATACCCGCGCATGAGGCGGTCGAACCGGAGATTGGCGCCGCGTGCGGTGGTGACCGCCTGCAGTTCCTTTTCGAGATCTGCGCGCGGCTCGACCGTGAACTTCGCAAGCCACGCGTGCAGACCCCGCCGGAACCACGACGGCAAGCCTTCCTGCTGGCCGAAATCGACGATGTGCAGCCGGCCAGTCGGCGCGACCGCGTCGACAGCGAGTGGCAGGGTCGCGCGCCAGGGCGGGATCATCGACAGCGCATAGGAGACGAAGACGCGGTCGAAGCGCTCAAGACCGAACAATTCGCGCGGGTCGAACGCGGCGGCGTCGCCGACGGCCAGGGTGATGCGCTTTTCCAACCCTGCGCGCCGAACGTTCGCGGCGGCGGTGTCGAGCATTACCTTCGAGATGTCGAACCCGTAGAAGTGCGCGTTCGGATAGCGCCGCGCCGCGAGGATGAGATTGCGCCCGGTCCCGCAGCCGATTTCGAGAACGGTGCCGCCGAGCGGCGGACGGAGTTCGTCGAGCAGCAGGTCGCGTCCGAGCAGGTAGTACTTGCGGGTCGCGTCGTAGATGAAGCGCTGATAGCGGTAGATGCCGTCCATGTGGGCGGCATGGGCGGCGTCGGCGACGGCGGGATGTCCGGCGGTCTGCTGACCGTCGTCGGGCGGCACCGTGGTCACGCGCCGTTCTCCGCGCCCCGCCGGACATACAGGTGGAAGCCACCGTAGATCGAGGAACGGTCACGGTCCGTCATGGTACGGCAGCGCGCGACGTCGTAATCGAAGTGAGCGAGCACGGTGTCCGGGATCCTGCCTGGCAAGATCGTCTCCTCGCCGGCGGTGCGGAAGATCACGCGGGCGCCCGGCTTGGCGGTGCGGTCGATCTCGGTCCAAAGCGCCGTCAGCTGTTCATCCGTCATCCAATCCTGGGCGTCGAGCAGAACATAGGCGTCGACACTCTGCGCCGGTGACGCCGCAAGGTACTCCGTGAACGAGCGATGCTGCACGTCGATGTTGCCGACGCGTGTGCGCAGCGTATCGAAGTTCTCGCGCTGCAGGTAGGGCGGCAGCGGGCCGGCGCCACCGCTCGCGTAGCGGCGCCCGAAGGCCTGCCAGGCGAAGTAATTGTCCTGCAGATCGAAGCCGCAGGCGAGCCGTTCGAGCCGCTGGCGCAATACGGTCGCCATGTGGCTCTCGTTGCCCTTCAGGGCTTCGAACTGGGACGGCGGAATGCCGAGGCCAAATAGGGCGGAGGGCTTCTCGAGCAGCCAGCGGATGTGCTTCTTGTCGAACAGCGGCGCGAGTTCGCGGTCGAAGATTTCGCGTTGTTCGGCGCGCGTGCGGGCGGCGAGAAGCTTGCGCGGATCACGGCCGTGAACGCGGGCGAGCAGGTGGCCGGCGCCGATGAACGTGCCGAGCAGGCCGTGCCGATAAAGGTTCGAGCGGAAGTAAGCGATGCGGCGACGGCCGATGCTGTTGCGGCTCTCCCAGTATTTCTGGGTGTCGGCGTCGAGGTTCGGGCGGATGTGATCGAAGTAGCTCTGCACGTTGGCGCGCGAGTCCGCTTCGGCGAAGAAGCGATGGAACGCCGCGTAGTCCGGCAGATGGCGGACAGCCGCCACCTTGAGGCGGTTCAAAGCGACGTGCGCCGGATTGAGATCGATTGCCGTGATCTCGACATCCGCTGCCGTCAGATAGCTGAGTATATTGCACCCGCCGGACGCGATGGCGACGAGGTGCTCGCCATCCTTCAGGGTAAGCGCTTCGAGATCTATGATGGGATCTTCCCAGATCTGTGGATAGACGAGGCCGGAGAACGCGAGGGTGAACAGACGTTCCTGGATGCCCTGCTTGGAGATCGGCTTGTGACGGTGCACCGCCTGCTTCAGACGCGCATGCTTGGAAGCTGCCGAGCCGGACCGGCCGGCTGACGTCACGTGCTCGTAGGACATACGTTTCCCCAATCGTGCCGGGTGGCCGGCGTACCCGCGCTCTCTTTACCCACAGGCGAGCCGAGACGCCACACCCGGGCGATGTGTTTGGCGAAGCTGGCGCTTCAACACGCAGATGCGATGAGGACGTCCTGTGACAGGACGATGACGCGCTGTGTGTAATTCTGCCACAGCGATGGGATCGTGCTCTTCCGGGGAGCCGTACGCCTTGGCGCTGTTCAATTGAATGGCGATCTGGCAGGACGGCGCTCGATGCGATCGGAGGAAACCGGATGACCGGCGCGACTGACCCGAGCTGGGTGGCCGACGTGCTGGAGTTCTTCAAGCAGCACAGCGAGCTCGCGGCGCTCATCTGCTTCGTCCTGGGGTTCGGGGAGAGCATTGCGCTCGTCTCCCTGTTCGTGCCGTCGACCGTGCTGTTTCTCGGGATCGGCGGGGCTTACAGCGCCATGGGCGGCAGCTTCTTCCAGATTTGGCTCGCCGGGGCGGCCGGTGCCTGCATCGGCGACTGCGTTTCCTATTTTGTTGGCCGCTACTTCAAGGATGATGTCGACCGGATCTGGCCGTTCACCAAGATGCCGGGCCTCGTGCCGAAGGGGCGTGCCGTGTTCGAACGTTGGGGCGCGCTGTCGATCGTCGGCGGCAAGTTCATCGGCGGGCTGAGGCCGTTCATTCCCGTCGTCGCCGGGGTCATGAACATGCCGTTCGCGATCTTCATCGTGGCGAGCGCGGTCTCGTCGCTGATCTGGGCGGGGGCTTTTCTCGCGCCCGGCTACGGCCTCACGATGTTTTGGAACTGACGTTCGCAGGCTTGCGCCGCGCGCGAGCTTCGCTTACGAGAGCGGCTTCGAATTCGCCGGGCTGTCCGGCCGCGCCATCACGAGGAAGTCCGCCATGTCCGCCAAAGGTGCCCGTTCCGATCGCAACATCGAGACCCGCAAGAAGAAGGCTCGCCGGGCTATTCCGCGGGCGAAGGTGACGCGGATCCAGGGTAACACGGCCGGCGTGCGCAAGCGCCTCAAGAAGGCCGCCGGCATCGCGCGCGCCCAGAAGGCGGCTGCGCAGGGCTGAGCGCCATCCATCGCCATCCAATCGGGCGCCGTGCGAGTCCCTCGCGCGGCGCTTTCGTTTGGAATGCAACTCGAACTTATCCGTCAGCGCAACTCGGCGAGGCGAGCCGGGTCTGGTTTGCGCCCTGTCACGCGCTCCAGCGCGATGGCGGCGAGGACTTTCGAAGCCAGTGAACGGCGACCCGCCAAGCGCTGTTCGGCGGCGGCTTCGAGGGCGGCGGCATCGTCAGTCTGAGCAACCGATGCCACGGCGGCTGGCGCCAGGCCCGGAAGGCCGAGACCAGAGCCGACGCGCTGGTCGCCACTGCAACCTGCCAACAGGGTTGCCGCCAGACATGCCAGTGCAGGCCGCCACATTCCGCTGTCCCCCGCCCCAATCGGACGCCGTTCAATCCTAGCGAGCGCATGCTCCGGCGTACAGCCGATGTGGCCACACGGTGCCCACCTGTTCAGTACGGAACAGCGCGCAACCCGAATCTAACCATAAATTCAAGGGGTCGGCTGCGAAAGCGTTCATCGTTTCCGGTCCGGTAACCCTAACTGCGCAGGCTCAGCCCTGTGCAATGGCGGCCCCGTTCGGGTTGTCGGTCGCGTAAGGAGTACGACACATGGCACGGTTTGAAATGCCCGTTGAGGACGTGGGGCACGCCGCCGCTGGCGGTGCCGCCGATGCGTTCTTCGAACTCGGCATGCGCTACAGCGCAGGGCGCGGGGTCGCCATCGACCTCGTCGAGGCCCACAAGTGGTTCAACCTCTCCGCCATGCGCGGCAACGAGGTGGCCAAGACGTATCGCCTCGAACTCTCACGCGAGATGACGCGGGTCGAAGTGTCGAAGGCGCAGCGTCTGGCGCGCGAGTGGCTGTCGCGGCACTGATCAGCAGCGCTTAAAGAGCGAGACGACGCAGTCGACCGCGGTTCCGACGGTGCTGCCGATCTGCTCGGCCCCGTCCTTGATCGCGCTGCCGGCGTTCTTGAGCGTATTGCCGGACGATTTCACGCCTTCCTTCGCCATGTCGGCGAGCGTCTGTGGTGGACCTTTGCGGTCGCCCTCCGGATCGGACGTCACCTCGACGTCAACGCTTCCGTCACGCCCCGACAGCGAAATGCGCCGCTCGTCACCGCCACAAACGCCGCCGAGGGTGCCCTGCCGAACACGGCAGAACCGATGGCCGCCGGCTTTCGACAGTTCGGTCATGCATATGACCTGCAGGGCTTTCCCGGAGCCGCGCAGAGCGGCAAATTCGTCGTCGGCGACCACGCAGCGGTAAGTCGCGGCCGGCTCGGCGCACTCGACGCAGACTTCCGCCGCGCGAGCGGGGGTGATCGCCGCAGCAAAACCGACCGCCGTGAGCGCGACGGCCAATGCGTTTCGGGTCGTCCTCCTGACCATGCAGATTACCTCAGGCTCGGTCCTGGCTCACGGGCTGCCGTTGCGGACGTGGTGCCGGTAGTGCGCGCGCTCGGAGAGCCGCTCATAATAGGCCATCGCGGCGGGAAAGTGTGGTTTCGCGAAGTCGATAGCGAACCAGCGATGGACCAGCACGCCCACCACGAAGTCCGCGAGCGTCAGCCGTTCCCCGGTGAGATAGGGGCCGTTCGTGGCGAGATGACGGTCGAGCGTGCGCATCTCCTGACTCCAGTCGGCGATGCCCGTTTCGATCACCGCGGGATCGCGGAACGAAGGAGATTTGGCGACGAGCGCGAAGTAGACGGGCCGCGCACCGAGGAAGAGGTCGCTGCCTCCCCAGTCCATCCACGCCTCGACGTTGGCTGCGGCGGCGAGGTCGGTCGGCAGCAGATCCTCCCGGCCGGTTTTGCGGGCGAGGTAGCGCAGGATCGTGCCGGCCTCGCGGATCACGCGATCGTCGTCGATGACGATCGGTACGCGGGCGAACGGCGAGAGGCGCTGGAACTCCGGTTCGCTGGTCGACCGATAGCCCCGGCCCCAGTCCTCTTGCTCGAACCGCAGGCCGATCTCGTCGGCCAACCAGAGCACCATGCGGACTTTGCTGGCGTTGGCTCGGCCCAAAATTCTCAGCATTTTCAATCTCGCTGCCACCGGTGCGGGCACTTTGGCAGAAGCCGGGGGACGGAGCGACAGGGGCGCGACCGGGCGACTTGACGCATCGGCCGCCACGGCATGGCGGACCTGCCTCGCCGCTAGGCAAATCGATGGACCCTTGCTATAGCGGCACGCGACGGAGACGTGGCCGAGAGGCTGAAGGCGGCGGTTTGCTAAACCGTTGTACGGTTGTAAAGCCGTACCGGGGGTTCGAATCCCCCCGTCTCCGCCAGCATTCCCGGAGGCAACCGGGTTCGAAACTGCTGAGATATCGTTAGATTTTGCGGATCTCCGCAATCATGGTCGTCGCACGTCGAAAGCCGAACAAGTGTCGCAGCG
>Ga0073934_10004386_pt1 | contig 23593 bp, 13 predicted proteins | sample LarsenN4metaG_FD_76834 | JGI IMG/M metagenome (GOLD analysis project Ga0073934, IMG submission 76834) | Hot spring sediment bacterial and archeal communities from British Columbia, Canada, to study Microbial Dark Matter (Phase II) - Larsen... ... | reverse complement strand
GCCACGGCCGGGCGGTGACGGGCGCGGGCAACCGGGCGCTGAAGTCGCTCTCGGATATGCTCAAGGGCAAGAGCGGGCGCTTTCGCCAGAACCTGCTGGGCAAGCGGGTGGACTACTCGGGACGCTCTGTCATCGTCATCGGGCCGGAACTCAAGCTTCATCAGTGCGGCTTGCCCAAGAAGATGGCGCTGGTGCTTTTTGAGCCCTTCATTATCCGGCGGCTCAAGGAGCTGGGCTACGTGCACACCGTCCGCAGCGCGAAGAAGATGATCGAGCGGCAGTCGCCCGAGGTGTGGGACATTCTGGACGAGGTGACTCGCGGGCATCCCGTGCTGCTCAACCGCGCGCCCACGCTGCACCGGCTCTCCATCCAGGCCTTTGAGCCTCAACTGATCGAAGGCGAGGCGATCCGAATTCATCCGCTGGTCTGCACGGCCTACAACGCCGACTTCGACGGGGACCAGATGGCCGTTCATGTTCCCCTCTCAGTCGAGGCCCAACTGGAGGCCCGGCTGTTGATGATGGCCCCGCTCAACATCTTCAGCCCTTCCAGCGGCAAGCCTATCATGACCCCGACCCAGGACATCACCCTGGGCTGCTACTACCTGACCGCCGAGCCGCGCCAGCCCAAGGATCCGAAGAAACGTCTGATGTTGTTCGGCTCCCGGGACGAGGTGGTCTTCGCCTATCAGGAAGGGGATTTGCGGACCCACGACCGGGTCCTGCTGGCCAACCCGGACTTCGGTCGCGATACGATCTACGGCGATCCCAAGGCCAAGGTCATTGAAACCACGGTGGGGCGGGTGATCTTCAGCGAAATCTGGCCCGACCGGCTGGGCTTCTTCAACAAGGTGGCGGACAAGAAGAAGCTCGGGGAGATCATCTGGAATTGTTACAAGTTCTGTGGACACGAACAAACGATCGTGACGCTGGACAAGCTGAAGGAACTCGGCTTCCGCGAAGCCACCCGGGCGGGCGTCTCCATCGGGATTGATGACATGATTATCCCGAAAGAAAAAGATCAGGAGATTCTCTCGGCCCAGAAACAAATCGCCGATGTCGAAAAGCAGTACCGCAAGGGTCTGATTACCCCGGGCGAGCGCTACAACAAGATCGTGGACATCTGGACCCATTGCACGGACCAGATTTCCTCGGTTATGATCAAGACCCTCGAGCACAACCAGGGCAAACGGGAATACAACCCGGTGTGGTTGATGGTGGATTCGGGCGCCCGCGGCAATAAACAACAGGTGCGCCAGTTGGCCGGGTTGCGCGGGCTGATGGCCAAGCCTTCGGGCGACATCATCGAGAAGCCCATTCTGGCCAACTTCCGCGAGGGGCTGTCCGTCCTCGAGTACTTCATTTCGACCCACGGGGCCCGCAAGGGCCTGGCGGACACCGCTCTCAAGACGGCGGACTCCGGCTACATGACCCGCAAACTCGTGGACGTCTCCCAGGACGTCATCATCCGCGAGCAGGATTGCGGCACGACCAACGGAATCTGGGTCAGTTCCATTTACGAGGGCGAGGACGAGGTGGTCAAACTCACCGAGCGTCTGGTGGGCCGGGTGGCCTGCGACGACGTGTACGATCCCAATAACCCGAAGAGCGTTATCGTGGCCGCCAACCAGGAGATCACCGAGGACCTGGCCAAGTTGATCGAGGCGGCCGGCATCGAGCGGGTCAAGATTCGTTCCGTTCTCACCTGCGAGAGCAAGCACGGCATCTGCATCAATTGCTACGGACGCAACCTCGCCACCGGCGCCATGGCCAAGCTGGGCGAGGCCACCGGCATCATCGCGGCCCAGTCCATCGGCGAGCCGGGCACGCAGTTGACCATGCGGACGTTCCACATCGGGGGCACGGCTTCCCAGGTGTTCAAACAGCCGCAGATCAAGGCCAAACACGACGGCATCGTGCGGTTTAACGACCTGCGCCTGGTCAAGCTCGAGGGCGGCAGCAACATCGTCCTGAACAAGAATGGCTCCGTTTCGATTCTGGCCGAGGATGGCCGGGAGCTGGAGCAGCACCCCCTGGTGATTGGCGCGGTCATCTCCGTGCAGGACGGAGGCCGGGTCAAGAAAGGGGAATCGTTCGTGGAATGGGATCCCTACAATGTGCCCATTCTCTCCGAGAAAGCGGGCCGCCTCAAATTCGTGGACATTATCGAGGGGGTGACCATGAAGATCGAGGAGGATGCCGCGACCCAGCAGCAAGCCATGGTCATCATCGAGCACAAGGAAGACCTGCACCCGCAAATCGTGGTGCTGGACGACAATGATGAGCCCGTGGCCTTCTACGCCATTCCCTCCGGGGCGCATATTGTGGTCGAGGAAGGGGACGAAATCGTGGCCGGCACCTTGTTGGCCAAGACACCGCGCCGGACGACCAAGACGAAGGACATCACGGGCGGTCTGCCACGCGTCGCCGAACTCTTTGAGGCTCGCCATCCCAAAGATGCCGCGGAAATCTCCAAGATTGACGGCGTGGTGGACTTCGGCCCCAGCGTGCGCGGCAAACGCTGCATCATTGTTGAGGACAAGCAGACGGGTCTGAAGGAGGAGCACCTGATCCCCATTGGCAAGCACGTCATTGTTTTCAAGGGCGATTATGTCAAGAAAGGCCAGCAGTTGACCGAGGGGCCGATTGACCCGCACGAGATCCTCGAGATCTGCGGGCCCCAGGATCTCCAGGAGCATCTCGTCAACGAGGTACAGGAGGTCTATCGCCTGCAAGGCGTGACCATCAACGACAAGCACATCGAGATCATCGTGCGCCAGATGCTGCGCAAGGTGCGCATCACCGAGCCAGGGGACACCATGTTCCTCTGGGGCGAGCAGGTGGATAAAATTGATTTCGAGGAAGAGAACCGCCGCGTGGAAGAGAAGGGTGGCAAGCCTGCCGAGGCCCAGCCGGTGCTCCTGGGGATTACCAAGGCCAGCCTGGAAACAGACAGTTTCCTCAGCGCGGCCAGCTTCCAGGATACCACCCGGGTGCTCACCGAGGCGGCGACGTTGGCCAAGACCGACCCGCTGAACGGGTTCAAGGAAAACGTGATTATGGGCCACATCATTCCGGCAGGCACCGGCTTCGAATTGCATCGCAAGGCCCGTCTGAAGCCGCTCGTCGAGATCCAGGAAGAACCCGAGCCCGTCGTGGCTCCGCCGGAGTCTTCCGGGCCCAGCCTCAGCGACATCCTGGCAAGCTGAGCGCCATAGATATCTGGTCTGAACCGGCAAGCCGCAGAGGTGACTCTGCGGCTTGTTTGCTTATGGAGGGGAGTGGATGAGTTTTCATCGCCAGGGCCGGGCCACCATGCGCCGGGGACGTTCTCCGTTCAGGCTTGCCACGTTGTCGCCTCAGCCCCATGCTCAGGCACACGACCCAATCGTATGAGTCCGAACGAACGTCTTTCTCGCCGCCGATTCCTCCGCCGGAGTCTTCAGACCGCCGCCCTGGGAGCTGCGCTGCCCCAGATTGTCCCCGCCTCCGCCTTGGGGGCGGATGGAGCCGTGGCCCCGAGCAACCGGGTGACGGTCGGGTTCATCGGGACCGGGGACCACGGCACGAATTGGAATCTCTCGTTCTACCTGAAGAACAAGCTGGCTCAGGTGGTGGCCGTTTGCGATGTGGATAACCGCCGCATGATCCGCGCCAGGGAAACCGTCAATGAGCGCTACGGTAACGAGGATTGTTACGCCAGCAAAGACTTCCGCGACATTCTGGCCCGGCGGGATATTGACGCGGTCATGATTTCGACCCCGGACCACTGGCACAGCATTATCAGCCTCATGGCATTGAAGGCTGGCAAGGATGTGCAGTGCGAAAAACCGACGCTGACCATCCATGAAGGGCAGGTGCTGAGCCGCGCTGTCCGCAAGTATCAGCGGGTCTATCAGACCAGCACCGAGGACCGTGCTGTCCCAGAGTACCACCGCATGGCGGAATTGGTCCGCAACGGCCGCATCGGCAAGCTGCAGCGCATCGAAGTAATCCTCCCGAGACAGCCGGGCACGGCGGGTGATCCTACCCCTCAGCCGGTCCCCGAAGGTCTGGATTATGAGATGTGGCTGGGGCCGGCGCCGTTCGCGCCCTACACCAAAGACCGTGTCCACTTCAACTTCCGGTGGATTTGGGATTACTCGGGGGGCATCATTTGTGACTGGGGCGCTCATCTTTTCGACACCGCGCAGTGGGCCAACGACACCGAGCGAAGCGGTCCGGTGGAGATCGAGGGTACGGGCACCCATTGGTCGGGAGGACTCTACAACACGGTCAAGGACTACGACGTTACTTTCCGTTATGCCAACGGCGTGGTGATGACGTGCAAGCCAGGCAATCCCAGCATCAAGTTCATCGGCACCGAGGGATGGGTGGGCAATACAGGCTGGCGCGGACCGGTTCAAGCCAGCTCCTCCGCCATTCTTGAATCGAAAATCGGCCCGAACGAAATCCGCCTCTACACCAACCCGGCGGGCGAGCACGACGACTTCCTCAAGTGTGTGAAGTCCCGCAAGGACCCTTACTTTCCCGTGGAGATCGGCCACCGGGTTTGCACCGTGTGCCATCTGGCCAACCTGGCTATCCGCCTGGGTCGCAAGCTCCAATGGGACCCGCAGGCCGAGCGATTCGTTAACGACGCGGAGGCCAACTCGATGCTGGACCGCAAACGCCGCGATCCCTGGCAGTTGCCGGTCGTTTGAGTCTTCGGCCAGGGCTTTTGGGTTTTGCGCCCGGCAAAGGCGCAACGTTGGTCATGTCGCCCGCAAACCAGGGTGGCCTGCCGATCACTTGACGGCGGTCGCCAGGTTCCGCGATTTTGCGGTCAGTTCGATGAGGTCGGTCAGGACCCGCTTGCCCTCGTCCATCACCGGGTCCAGGGCGGGTGTGGTGTCGTTCTTGTCTTCGAGTTCAGCCGCTTCGTCCTCGTCGAGGGCTGCCGAAGGGGCTCGCACCGTCAGGTCCGCGATCTTGTTGGTCGCCACCGTCGGCGCGGGCAGCCCTGGCTCGTCCACAATCTTGAGTGTGATGTCGTAAATCTTGTAAGACGGCTCGGGGCGGTTGCGCAGTTCCTTCTTGCGCGCCTCCGCTCGGGCTTCGTTCTCCCGCTTCTCCCGAAAGCGTTCCTCCTCGTTCATGGACACCGTCTTGTCCTCCTTGGCTTTCTTGTACCGCTCAATGTCTTCCCGGATGGTCTGGAAATCTTTGTCCTGGGCGACACGCGCTTCGGAGCGTTTGCGCAGCTCGCCCAGCACCGGGCTGACCACGTTCACCGGGTCGAAATCTGCCTTGTCAATTGTGTCCCAGGGCAGGGCGTTGGGCAGGGCGGCCTCTCCGATGTCCGCATGGTTGTTGATGGCCGGGAGAATGATGTCCGGCACCACGCCACGCAACTGGGTCGAGGAGCCGCTCACCCGGTAGAATTTGCGGATGGTGTACTTCAGAGCGCCAAGATTGTTGGTGGTTTGCGGGCGCATGAGCGGCGCAAGCTGGAGCAGGGATTGGACCGTGCCTTTGCCGTGGGTCGAGGATTCCCCCACCACAACCGCGCGGCCGTAGTCCTGCAGGGCCCCGGCTAGAATTTCCGAGGCGGACGCGCTGAAGCGGCTCGTCAGCACCACCAGCGGTCCCTCATAAACCACCGCCGGGTCGCCGTCGGCATCCACGGTCACCCGTCCGTCTGGATCGCGCACCTGCACGACGGGGCCTTCCTTGATAAACAGGCCCGTGAGATTGATGGCCTCCTCGAGGGATCCACCGCCGTTGCGGCGCAAGTCCAGAATCACCCCCTGCACCTGCTCTTTCTTCAACTTCTCCAGCAGTCGGCCCACATCGGTGGTGGTGCTCTTGCGGCCCGCCCGGCGATTTTCGAGGTCGGCGTAGAAGGAGGGCAGGTCAATAATCCCCAGCCGCAGGGGTTTGCCTTCCGTAGCCGGGAACTCAATGATCTTCGCTTTGGCTTCCTGGTCTTCGAGTTTGATTTCGTCGCGGATCAGCGTGACCACCTTGCGCATCGAGGGATCGGGCGCGTCCGCTGGAATGATGGTCAGGCGCACTTCCGAGCCCTTGGGGCCGCGAATCAACTCCACGACCTTGCTCAATTTCATGTCCACCACGTCCACCGGCTCGTTGGTTCCCTGGGCGACCGCCACGATTTTGTCGTTGGGCTTGATTCTCTTGCTCTTCATGGCCGGCCCGGGCATCAGTTCCTGGATTTTCACGTAGCCGTCCTCCGACCGGAGCAGTGCGCCAATGCCAAACAACGAGAGCTTCATCCCGATGTTGAAGTTATCCAGGCTGGGCCGTCCCATGTAATCCGAGTGCGGGTCAAAGACGTGCGCCAGGGAATTGAGATAGATTTGCAGCACGTCGTCGCTTTCAAATTCCCGCAGCATCCGCCACTGCCGTGCATAACGGCGGCTGATGATCTTCACAATTTCCTCGGCGTTGTCTTTCTCAACCCGCCGGGCGATCTCGGCCGCAATCTCCTCGGGTTTGGCCTTCTCAATCCGTTCCTCGACGAGTTTGACGATCTGCTCGATCCGCTCGTCGCCCAGTTTGCCTTTGAGCGCCGAGGAGATTTCGTTGTACACTTTTACCTCAGAATCCGCGGTGGCGGTTTCGTTGGTCGTCCGGGCTGCTTCACGCTCTCTGGCCAGGGCTTCCTTTTTCTCACGGCTGATGCGAATGCTTTCCAGGATCTCCTTGGGAGATTTCTTTTGCAGGCGTTCCCGCACCGCCGCTGCCACCTCCTCGGGCCGGCCCAGGTTGAGTTTCTCGGTGAGATACTCATAGCGCAGCCGCTCGCGCCACAGCTTGCGCGCTTCGGCCTCGTTGGCCGGTCGCGGTTGGTCTTTGCGGTTGACCAGATAACGGTCCTGCCCTTTGAACTCGAATGTCTCCGTGGCCAGGAGGTTGGTGATGTATTGGTTGTGCGCCTCGAATCGTTCGAGAAACCGGCCAAAGATGACGTTGGCTGGCGTGGTGTCGCCCAGCCGCAACGTCAGGTCATCCAGGGTGTTGCGCCACTTGCTGAACTCCTCGAGATCGGAGCGCAGGAAGAAGATGTGGGCCGGGTCCAGGGCGTCCAGGTAGCGTTCGAGGAACTTCTCCGACAGCGCGTCGTCAAAGGGGATTTGCGAGTAATGGGATTGGCGCAGAACCGCTGCCACGAGCTTCGCAATCTTCCAGTCGTCCGGCCCGGGACTGAACTCGAAATGGTTCGTGCGCGGGCGGTCCAGGAGGAAGATCTCCGGATTGGCCGTCGTCGTTTTGACTTGCGCCGTGCTGTTGGGCTTGGCGGCCCCTTCTGTCGCTTTCGGGTCGGCTTCCGCTGCCATCAACCCGGTGGCTGCCAGCCCCAGCGCCATCCACATCACTCTGCTCATGTTCACTTTACGAAATCCAGCTTCGTCGTTGCGCACTATCATTAGACAGCACAACCGTCCGAATGTCTCTTGATTTTTTGCAAAAATCCATCTGGCTCTGGCTTCATTTCAGGACTTGGGGGGGCTCATTCGCCGCTGGTCCACCCCGTGTGCCCCTGAGGCCTGTCGCACGGGCAGAATCAAGGGCCGGCCAGGGTTTGCCTGGCCTCGGTGCGTTCCCGCCCCCCCGAGACATGATTCAGCCGTTGTCCTCGGGAGCTTTTTTATTGACGGGGACTTTCGTTGAGTATAGACGGCATCGCAACCTACAGCAACCAACTAAACAAATCCCACATTCTATGAGAACGTCCTTCCTCAAGTGGTTCGCTATAGCGCCCATCCTGGCCGCCTTGCTGGCCACGTTGTCACCATCCGCTCTGGGCGGCACGCTCCTCATTTCGGAGGGGTCGCCTGTGAGGATTCTCGTGCCCACGAACGACCCGGGCAGCGGTTGGCGTGCGGTCGCTTTTGCAGACCAGGATTGGCTGGCCGGCACTAATGGCGTGGGCTTTGAAGCGTCGGCGATCGAGTATGGGGCTGTCGTGATTGCCGACTCGGAAACTGACTGGTCCACCAGTGGCCAGCAAGGGGAGAGGGGCTGGATCAATGGGTTCTACGACAAAACGGCTGATCCGGCGGGCACCTATGGGGCGGAGAAGTTTCAGCCTTTCTGCCGCTCCGAGGAACCCTGGGGTCCGAAGAACTTCTGGGACGGCTCTGCGTGGAACTGGGCGCCCGGGGACCCGCCATGGGATTGGATCGCTCGTGCGGGCATCCATCCCAACGGCACCAACAACCTCGGCGTCGAGCACTGGGCCATTCGCCGCTGGTGCAGCTCGGTCAGTGGCCCCGTCACTCTCCAGTTCCACCTCCGAAAAGACAACCCCAACGGCAACGGTGTAACCGGCAAAGTGTTTCGCAATGGGGTCGAACTATTCAGCCGCGCCATCGCTGGATCGGATATGGCCGGGTTCAATGAGACGATTGCCGTCACAGTCGAGGCAGGGGACTTTCTGGATTTCGCGATTACCCCGGTGGGCGCCGACGGAGACGGCAACGATGGTGCAGATGGCAGCGTCATGAGAGCGCGCGTGTTGGCGGGTGCGCTGGTCGAACCCCCGGCCACCACGGACACGCTCACCGGCTGGGGTAGCGGCGCCCAGGGCGAGAGCAACTGGTTTTACGGGTTCTGGAACAAGAGTGCCGATCCGGACGGCCTCTACAATCCCGATACCGACTTCAACAACACCGACCCGAATTGGACCCTGGGTGGCGGGTTCTGGCTCCTGGGGCCCGGCGACCCGCCGTGGAGCATCGTGGGTCAGAACACCTGGCACCCAAACGGTCCCTCGCCTGTCCACTGGGTCGTCAAACGCTGGTTGGCTCCGGCAGGCGGTGACTTCAATTGCCGGGTCCAATTCGCGAAGGGCGACCCCAGTTGCGGCAACGGCACCACGCTGCATGTGTTCCACAACGGTGTGGAGCGGGGCACATTCACGGTGGCCTTCAATGACACGCAGGGCATTGACAGTTTCGTCCTCCTGCCGGCGGTGCAAGCGGGGGACAAGATTGATTTTGCCCTGGACCCCACCGGCACGGATGGCCAGCCGATTGACTGGTGTGATGGTTCACGCCTTGCGGCCACCATTTATCCGGGGTTGACCCCCTGGAAACCCAGCTTGCGCCCGCTATTCGCCACCGATCTCGCGGCTCCGATGCGCGGTGTCAGTTCCTCGGTTTATTTGCGTTTTCCCTTCACCGTGCCCGACCCCACAGGCTTCGAGACACTGCGGCTCAATTTCAACTGGAACGACGGTTGCGTGATCTATCTCAATGGCCAGTTGGTGGATAAACGCAATGCCCCCACGGTCATTGAAGGCAGCACCATCGCCGACAGCGTCACTAACTGGTCCGCTACGGGCGAGCAGGGCGCCGGCGGCTGGTACGGCGGCTATTACGATCGCAGCCTCGATGTCAACGGCATGTATGAGCCCGCCGACTTCACCTTGTTCCCTTCGGGCACGTGGAACGGCTCCGGTTGGGACCTGAACGCTTCGGGTGCCCCGTGGACCGAGTTGTATCAGGAGAATTGCCATCCCAACGCCTCAAACGGTGGGACGGTTGACCCTGGCAATCCGGGCACCCACGAGCACTGGGTGGGGCGGCGCTGGATCGCCACTGTGGATTCTCCCACCCTCAAGTGCCGGTTCAAGTTCCGCAAGAATAACCCCAATTGTGGCGACGGGATCATCGGTTACATTTTCCACCGGGGGCAACTGGTTTACTCGAACAGCATCCCGTTTGACGACGCGGTGGGCAAAGATGAAATCGTGGACCTGCCCGAGGTCCTGGGGGGCGACGAGCTGGACTTTTTCATCGCGCCAGGGAGCTTTGATTATTGTGATGGCAGTGCCTTCAGTGTCACGATTTTTGAGGGCGCTCCAGCCATCCCATGGAATGCCGCCGCCACAGGGCGCCGCACCTTCACCGGCCCCAGCAGTGTGCCCACGGTTCTGGATCTGACCAGCTTCCTGCCGGTGCTGAACGCTGGCTCCAATGTGCTGGCGGTGCAGGCGCTGAATTTCGCTGCGGACGACGCTGATTTTCTCTTCCGGGCTGAGTTGGAGGCCAATCGCAAGCCAGTCCCACAGGGCGACGCTCTGATGGCGCTGCCGGGCACAACGACCGAGATTCCGGCTGCTCTGTTGTTTGCTAACGACAGCGACCCCGACGACGATAGCCTCTTGCTGGTGGGCACCACGCCCGGCGGTTACACCCCGGCTGGCGGTCAGGCACAACTCATGGGGCAGACCATTCATTATACTCCGCCGGAGGGTTTCAACGGGACCGATCATTTGACTTACACGGTCACTGACATCTCAGGTGTCCCGGTGCAGGCGACCGTTGACTTGACCGTGGCCGGGCAGCGCATTGAATCTATCGGGCTTACCTCCGAGGGCACCCCGCTTGTTATCATCCCCGGCACGCCCGGCGTCAACTACACCCTGGAGAGAGCCACCGAACTGCCCGCATCCACCTGGACTCTGGTTGATGGTCCGAAACCAGTCGGTCCTGACGGCAAAGTGCGATTGGTGGATTCAACTCCACCGGCGGCTCAAGCCTTTTACCGGGTCGTGTTGCAACGGTAGAACGTCACGGCAGGCCGTCTTGCCGGGGCTCTGGTGAGAACGGTCCGTGGTGTCCAGCGGTGGAGCAGGCCCCGCTTGCTCTGGCATGCAGGCTTCCGGCTGGCGAGAATTCACCTCCCGGCCGGGCTTGCTTGTGCCCCGAGTGCGCTGTGGCGCCTGGTTCAGGGCGTCCCTTTTCCGAACTGTTTCCAGTAGAGTTCCTTGAAGGGGTTGACGGCTGGGCCGGTGACGTTTTCGTTTTCGAGGCAGGGCAGGATACTGGCCCACCAGGAATCATAGAACGTCTCAAGCCGACGCACAACCTCCGGGGTCGTGGCGGCGATGTTGCGGGTCTGGCTCGGGTCGGCGCGGAGGTCGTAAAGCTCCCATTGTTTGACCCCGCCTGGCGCGGCACTGACCAGTTGGTAGCGCTCGTCGCGGACGCTGCACTGTCGGTACTTGGACTCGGAAGCCTTTCCGGCTTCCCAGCGGCCCAGGTGAGTCACGAGAAAACGGCTGGCCCACGGAGCATTGGTTTGTTCGAGGAGCGGCACGAGACTGCGCCCCTCCCAGAGAGCGCGCTTGTCGTCGGGCACGGGAGCAGCCGTGAGTTCAGCCAGGGTGGGAAAGACGTCCACATGGGCTGTCAGGGCGCTGACATCGGCTGGTTGGATGTGGCCGGGCCAGCGCCAGAAGGAAGCGGCCCGTGTTCCGCCGAGGTAGGGAGTGCCCTTGCCGGCGCGCATCCCGGCATTGAAGGTGCGCAAGCCCGCCGTGCCCCCGTTGTCGTTCATGAAGATCACCAGCGTATTCTTCTCCAGGTCCTTCTCCCGCAGAAACGCCAGCAGTCGGCCGACGTTGTCGTCAATGTTGGCAATCATGCCAAAGAAGCGGGCGGTGTTGGTGGGCACACGGCCGGCGTAGAGTTTCTCGTACTCGGGCGGGCAGTCCAGCGGCGCGTGTGGCGCGTTGGGCGTGATGAAGGCAAAGAAGGGGCCTTTGCCGGCCTGCCGGCCGATCCAATCCATGGCCTGGCGAAAGAAAACGTCCGTGCAGTAGCCGCGGGTTTTCACAAACGTGCCGTTGTGCAAAATGGCGGGGTCAAAATACCGGTTGCCCGGGGCGTCGCCGCAACTGCCGGGGTAGGTCTGGCCGATGCCACCCGCCCCATGAATGAACATCTCATCGAACCCGCGCTTGTTGGGCCAGCGGTCCGGTTCGTCGCCCAGATGCCATTTGCCGAAGATGCCGGTGGCGTAGCCGGCCATCTTCAACGCCTGGGGCAGGGTGAATGCCTTCAGGCTCATGCGCTCGCGTTCGTGAATGGTGTGGGTGACGCCGGATCTGAACTCGTGCCGCCCGGTCAGCAGGGCGCACCGTGTCGGGGAGCAAGTGGGGCTCACCATAAAGTCGGTGAAACGCCGGCCCTCGGCATGGATGCGGTCCAGGTTCGGGGTTCGCAGAACCGGGTTTCCGTGGCAGGAGAGGTCGCCATATCCCTGGTCATCGGTGAGGATGAAGACAATGTTGGGACGGCTTCCGGCCAGCGACCGCCCGGGGGCTTCGGCCCCGCGGGCCAGCACAACAGAGACGGCCAGAGTGGCGAGTGCGAGGAGCGATTTCATAACTTCAGGGCGGGCTCTGCTTTGTCATTTCCATGGGTCTATGGCGCGGTCCCAGCAACCCGGCCGGGCGGGCGCACGCCGACGCCTTTGCGGCCGGTCAGGCTGTCGCCCAGGTCCTCCCGGCATTGCTCGGCAAGGGCCTCGAGCTGGCGGACGATGTCGGGGTGTTTCGCGGCGACGTTGCGGCGTTCTTCGGGGTCGCGCCGGATCTCGTAGAGCTCGGGGGCGGTGAGTTTGACATTGCGGTACTTGGACGGGATGCCGTTGGTGCCGCCGCGGCCATCGGCCAGTGTGCGATAAGTGTGGGGGAGCACGAGTTTCCATTCCCGGGTGCGCACGGCCTGGAGTTCATTCTGGGCGTAGTAGAAAAAATAGGCCGCGTGGGGATTGCGCGCGCCGGGCTCGGCGGCCAGCAACGGCCAGATGTCCAGACCGTCAATCTTTTTCGGAGGCAGACTGGCCCCGATCAGGCGGGCGATGGTGGGAAACAGATCAATGGTCATGGCCATTTCACGGCAGACCCGGCCCGCCGGGATGCGGCCGGGCCAGCGGGCGATGAAGGGCACACGGGTTCCGCCTTCCCAGGAGGTGCCTTTGCCTTCCCGGAGAGGACGGGCCGACCCGGCATGGTTGCCGTAGGATAACCAGGGGCCGTTGTCGGAGGTGAAGATTACGAGAGTGTCGCGCTCCACTCCGGTTTCTTTGAGGGCGTCGAGCACCTGGCCCACGCTCCAGTCAATCTCCATGATCACGTCGCCATAAAGTCCCTGGCGGCTCCGGCCTTTGAAGCGGTCGCTGACGTAGAGGGGTACATGGGGCATCGAGTGGGCGAGGTAGAGGAAGAAAGGGCGGTCCTTGCTCTCGCGAATGAACCGCACCGCCCGCTCGGTGTACTGGGTGGTGAGCCGCGCCTGGTCGTCGCCGGTCAAACCCTCCTTGATCACACGGTCGCCCTCGAGGAGGGGAAGCGGGGGATAGGCGCCCGGGCGGGCTTCGGGGTGGAAGGGCCACATGTCGTTCGAGTAAGGCAGCCCGAAATACACATCGAAGCCTTGACGCACAGGGAGCAGGGACGGAGGACGCCCGAGATGCCATTTGCCAAAAATGGCTGTGGCGTAACCCTTTTGTTTGACCAGCTCAGCCAGGGTCGTTTCTTCGGGGTTCAACCCGATGGGGGTTGCCGGGCCCAGCGCGCCATGGATGCTCACCCGGTTGGGATAACAGCCGGTCAGCAAAGCCGCCCGCGAAGCGGAGCATACCGGCTGGGCCACGTGGAAATCGAGGAAGCGGATGCCCTCGCGTGCCATGCGGTCCAGCCGGGGGGTCTGGAAGCCCCTGGCGCCGAAACAGCCCACGTCGGCGTAGCCCTGGTCGTCCGCCAGGATGATGACGATATTGGGTGGGCGGCTGGCGGCTGGCAGGGTGGCCGCGGTGGCGGTGAAGGAGACCAGCAGCGCCAGGAGAAACGGCCAGAGCAATCGGCCGGTGGGGCGGGTGATGGCGAGAGTCATGCCGACCTGAGTAAACCCGCTGGCCCGGGCAATCAAGGAGGAAGTCCGGCGGGGGATTGCAGGCGCCATGGGCGAGGTCGAGTGGGGTGGCAACAAAGGCATCGAGGTTTGCCGACCGCCGTGAAAGCGAAAGCGGCCTGGTCACAGCGTGAGAATCGGGCGCCAGGGGTGAAAGCAGGGAAAGCTGGCTTGCATCTGGCCGCGCGCGCGTTGCAGAATCAGTCTCCATGGCGGACACGACGTATCAACACGTTCGGAAGAGCCTTGAACGCCTTTACCGGGAGGACCCCCGCCCCTGGCTAGTCGGCTTCAGCGGCGGTAAGGACTCCACCTTGGTCGCCGCGCTCGTGTTCGATACCGTCCTTTCCATTCCGCCGGAACAACGCACCAAGCCCGTCACCGTCCTTTGCACCGATACCCGCGTCGAGATTCCCGCGATCGCGGAAGGTGTCGAAAGCACGCTCGACCGCATGCGCCGCTGCTCGCAGCAGCACGGCCTGAATATCGAAGCCCACCTGCTCAGGCCACCACCCGAGCAATCGTTCTGGGTCAACATCATCGGCCGTGGCTACCCGCCGCCCAACCGTGTCTTCCGCTGGTGCACCCAGCGCCTGAAAATCGATCCCGTCACCAGCTTCGTGCAGAAGCGCCTCAGCAACGGCCACTGGAGCGAGGCCATCCTGCACCTGGGCGCGCGCCGCGCCGAAAGCTCTACCCGCGCCCAGACCATGGCCGGACGCGAGACCCGCAACGGCCTCAACCGCCATCCCGACCTCCCGCGCGTCTGGGTTTCCAACCCCATCGAATTCCTCTCCACCGAGGAAGTCTGGGCCTGGCTGCTCCAGAAACCGAACCCGTGGGGCGGCGACAACCGCGCCCTCTACAAGCTCTACGCCAGCGCCGCCAACGGCGAATGTCCCATCCAGATTGACACCAGCACCCCCAGTTGCGGCCACTCTCGTTTCGGCTGTTGGACCTGCACCGTCGTCGAGCGCGACAAGGCCAGCGAGGGCCTGCTCGCCAGCGGCGACGAACGCATGGAAAAACTCATCGAATTCCGCGAAACCCTCCTGTTCTACCAAGACCCCGCCAACGGCAAACGCGACCTCAAGCGCAAGAACGGCTCGGACGGCCCTGGCCCGCTCACCATCGAGGCCCGCCGCGAATTGCTCACCCAACTGCTCAAGCTCCAGGAGGAAGTGGGCCTCAATCTCATCAGCGACGACGAACTCTTTCTCATCCAACAACTGTGGAAAAGCGCGCGGCGGCCCGACGATGGCGGCGGCGTGGTTTGGACGCGGGGCGCGCAAACCTGTGCGCAAGGCGACGCTGGCCGAATCGGTCATCGCGGAGACTTGCGGGCGTGCATTCGGGTTCGAGCGGATGATGGACACGCTGGGGGCAATCGTCGGCCCGGCGACGACGCTGTTGTTGCTGCCGCTGGTGCGGCATCATTATCCGACGTTGTTCTTGCTGAAATTGAACCGCTGATCCGGCCAAATACCGGAACTGCCGATCTCCTCACCTGGCTTGATTCAACCGCAGAACACGCGAACCACGCGAACGGGAATTGCCGCGAAAGAACGCAGGGAGCGCAAAGACCTCAACAGCTTACTTGGGCTGTCGCCTCCACCTTTGTTGCGAACGTCGAGGAGGCCCGGGGAGGTGTCGAATCCGCCACGCAACTCGCTACGCAACTCGCTACTTTGCATGGGCCGGATGTTTCGATATTCTCTCGCCCCGTCAGTCAAATGCAAGGCGACCAGAATCAAACTTCTGCAAATCAATTAGCGGCTTCAGCTGCTGTCCGCAACGAAACAGGCAATTTCAAATTCTCGGACAGCGCTCGAAGGCACGCCCACTCGGGCGTGCCTGAAAGCGTTCCATTAAGGGCACGCCTGTGCTTGTTGCGGGGCGTGAGTAGGTCACGCCCCATTCATTTGAGCTTCGTTTCGGACAGGGCTGGTGCTCGCCAGCACTAACATGACAGCCCAAGAGATCAGAGAAACGGGTGGTAGGTTGTTCAAAGCCCGCCAATACGCGGAGGCTGTTCCGTTGCTGAAATCAGCCGCCGAAACCATGCCGCGAGACGAAGTCGTCTGGCAGGAATTGGTGTTGGCGGCCTCGGGGATGGGGCAGCGAGAGCAGGCGTGTGAATTCTGCAAACAAGCGATCAAGCATCACCCACGATCTGGTTGGCTTTGGCGGCAGCTTGGCGGTCAGCTGATCGCTTTGGGTCGCCTCGATGAAGCAGCCAAGGCTCTCAACAATTCCAGGACGCTTGAACCTGACGCCCCGTGGCTTTGGAGGTATTTTGCGCAGTTGCATCAAAAGCGAAAAGACTATCAAGCCGCGATTGAAGCTTGGGAGAGCCTATTCGAGTTGGATGAGCCAGACGGCAACGACCTGAACAGTCTCGGCATCGCTTACCATAACCACGGGAATTTCGCGAAAGCCGTGGAGTGTTACCGCCTCTCCGCCATCACCGCACCGGACCCCGCCCCGTTTTTTAACATGGGGCTTGTGTTCAACCATCCGGAGGTTTCACAGGACGCGGATGCCGCCGATGCCTACCGGCGTGCGTTGAAGATCAATCCCGATCACGAGCGCGGGCGGACAAATCTGGAGACAACGAAACAAAAGCTCGTTCCGCTTGCGGCACGCGCGCGGCAGGCAGCGGTTGGCCTCATTCAAAAGCACGAGCATTTCCAGTTTTATCTTAGCCCGTTCGAGGCATTTCAAATTGACTCTTTGGACGATGTGGATGCCCTGGACGTGAGAACGATCCAACGCGCCAAGAAACTGCTGTTGCAGGAGATCGAGTTGAACGATGGCAAAATTGGCTGGCTTGATGACCATCTGCTGGACAAGTCGCGCGCTTTGATTCTTGAGGATGAACTGCTGGACGAGACGAAGCGGCGCTTCCATTGGGCGGTGTTTGAGAACGAACCACTGTTGAGGTTCTTGACCCGCGGGGAGATTGAGCACTTCCTCTATTCCGATGACTATTTTCCGCAGCAAACTTTGGAGCTTCTGGATGAAGAGCCCGAATTCCGGGACTTCTTGAGCAAGCCTTTTGCGAAGCAATACAGCCTGCTCCTGACACGGGCGATAGAACGGCGGGCGCTTCCAGTTGTGGAAGTCCTTTTCGACGGACGTCGGTGGGTGACGCCGGAGGACGAGGACACCTGCTTTGCGGGGGCATACAAGCGGGTTGGGGATTTGGTCGAGCGATTGCGGAACAAGGTTTCCGAGGGCGAAGAGCGCAAAGTGACTGTGGGCGAGATGGAAAAATTTCTCAGCCAGCACAGCATACCAGAGCTTTTTAACCTGCTGCCTACAGCATTTCGGGCCGCTCAATCGGATGCGGTGGCCCAAATCCGCTCGCTTGCCGTCGCCTGCTACAACGAACACGGAGACGCCGACCTGTCCCGAGGGATTCTGAATCTGTGCAAACGATTTCAATTCAAGAGTGTCGAGTTGAACCGGCGGCTTGATGAGGACTTCAAAACTATTGAACAGAAGATTGCTGAGGAAAGGAAAGCCGAGGTCCGGCTGCAATTTGGTGCTGAACGGCCTTTCGAGATCACGAAAGAAGGCATTCGTGACGGCAAGAAGTTCATTCCGGCAAGCGCAGTCAGAGATCTCCGGTGGGGAATCACGGTGACGGGCTACACTGGAGCGGAACGGTTTGAGTATTTGGTTTTTGCGCGCGCCGACAACGGGGACAGCGTGACGGCCTCGTGGACCACTGACAAGGCAGGGGAAGACAGGCAAACCGAGTTCTTCAGCCAAATGGTTAATGCATGCATCAACTACCTGGCATTGTCGGCGATTGAGAAGATTCAGCAGCGGCTCAACGCCGGCAATTCTGTCGCCATCGGTTCGTGTGTGATCTCCCGGCAGGGCGTCGCTTTCCAAACTCAAGGAATCATCTTCAAGAAGCATCGCTTCCTGCCTTGGAGAGATGTGGCCACCGAAATCCGCAACGGCCAAGTGGTTGTATTCAGCAAAAGTCAGCAAGGAATTTCGACGGCCGTGCCGATGAGGGAGACGGACAACGCTGTGCTTCTGCCAATAATTCGCTCCTTCATGGAAACGATGGCGAAAGAGCCTCCGCCTCTGCCTGGCGTCCCGCCGAGAATTCGTTGATCTATGGAAATTCGACTTCACATCCCCAAAAGCATTCTCACCGCCGTGAACCAGCTTTACGAGCTTGAGCAAAAGCTTAATCGGCACGGCGACCCCAACAACCTGCTTCGGAACGTAACAAAAATGCGCGACGCCTTCGCGGAGGAAGGGCTGCCGATGGGCGATGTTGGCGGCGCGTTGGTGCGAATCGGGCTGACCTACGAAGACCCGATGGGGCAGTCGTTCAAGGAAACCCGAACTGATCTGGATGCCACGATTTCCGGTTCGGGCACGGAAGACCTCGTCGTCGTCGAAGTGGTAAAGCCCATCATCCGCGCAGTCCTGCGCGACAGCGTTGGCGAGTTTACACGAGTCGTCCAAAAGGGCGTCGTGATTGTCGAATCCAGAAAGGAGAACAAACCATGAGCAACATGATCAACTATGGCATTGATTTAGGAACAACCAATTCCCTCATCGCCAAATTCAACAAGGGCACGGTCGAAGTGTTCAAGAACCCAAACGGGTTCAAGGAAACCCTCCCGTCTATTGTCGGCTTTCGGAATGACCGGATTCTGGTCGGCGAGCAGGCGAGAACCTACATGGAAAAGGATCACAAGAGCGTCGTGAGCCGATTCAAACGCAAGATGGGCACAACGGAGAGCTTCAAGATCAAATCGCTCGGCCAATCCAAAACGCCCATTGAGCTTTCAGCCTTCGTGCTCAAGGAACTGAAGAACTTCATTCACACAGGCGAATCGCCTGAAGCCGTGGTCATCACAATTCCCGCGTCGTTTGACATGGTTCAGTCGAACGCGACGAAAGAGGCGGGCTATGCGGCGGGCTTCAAGCAAGTTGTCCTGCTGCAAGAGCCGATTGCCGCCAGCCTCGCCTACGCAAACAAGGAAAGGAACGTGGATTTGAAGAACAGCCAGTGGATTGTTTACGACTTGGGCGGCGGAACATTCGATGTGGCTTTGGTGAAGATCATCGAGGGGGAACTCAAGGTCGTGGACCACGAGGGGAACAATTTCCTTGGCGGTTCAGATTTTGACGCGCTGATTGTCGAACGCATCATCGCGCCCCACCTCGAAAGGAAGGGCAAGTTCACCGATTTGCTCGCGCAAATGAAAAGCGAAACCGGAAAATACAACCGTCTCTGGTATCATCTGCTGCATCTCGCTGAACAGGCCAAGATCGAACTGTCCTCCAAGACTTTTGCCGAAATCGAGTTCAGCGTCGAAGATGAGGAAGGCAACATGTTCGATCCGATCATTACCATCACGCGGTCGGAATACGAAGCGGTCATCAAAGACGCGATTGATAATACCGCCGAAATGCTCAAGAAGATTCTGACGCGAAATTCGCTTCGCCCGCAGGATTTGAAGTTCGTGCTGATGGTCGGCGGGGCCACCTACACGCCGTTCGTGCGGAAGCGGATTGAGGAACTGCTGGGCATTCCGGTCAACACAGGAATTGACCCGACCAACGCCATTGCTGTTGGCGCTGCCTACTTTGCTGCGACGAAAGAGGTCAACTTGGGCGAGAAGACGGCAGAAGCGCCGGTCGCGCCGGGAGCGTTGCAGGTCAAAGTTGCATACAACCGCGCATCACAGGAGCGCGAGGAAATGCTCTCGGCCCGCGTTGAAGGCGAGATCGGCGGATTGTTTTACCGCATCGTTCGGGAGGATGGCGGCTACGACAGCGGCCTTAAAAAGCTCTCGGCCCGTATTGTCGAGGATTTGCCGTTGCTGGAAAACAGCTACAACCTTTTTTCGTTCAAGGTCTTTGACGCGCAAAACAATCCAGTTTCAACTAATCTCGACAGCATCCAAATCGCGCAAGGCAAATACAGCGTAGCCGGCCAGATGCTGCCCGAGGACTTGAGCCTCGTAAAAGACAAGGATGGCGACACCGTTTTGGACAGGATTCTGGCAAAGAACTCTGTTCTGCCCGCCAAAGCCAAGAAGACCGTGGACGTCAGCAAGGCAGTCATGCACGGCTCTGACGACCGGATTAGAATTATCGTTGTCGAAGGCCCAGCCGAAAACCATTTCACGGCGAACAAGACCGTTGGCTACCTGGAGATTTCCGGCAAGCAACTCAAGCGCGACTTGCTTCGGGGCACAGAGATTGACCTCACCTTTGAGGTGTCAGAATCACGCGATTTGACCGTTCGTGCGTTTGTGAATCCCTCTGGCCCGGAATTTTCACAGATATTCAACCCTACGCCGCGTGCCGTGCCTGTGGACACCTTAGCGGAAGAGGTGCGCTTGCTCGACGAGCATCTCAAAAAGGAAAAAGCTGAAGCCGTTGACACCGAAAACTACGAAGTGGCTGAAAAACTGGAGAAACTCTCGATGCCCGTGCAGGAATTGCAGGGTGAGGTAATGCTCCTCGCGTTGGACGATGTCACGGACAACCGCTACAAGCTGGAGGACCGCAAGCGGAAGATTGCACAAGAACTCAATCAGCTCACGGCGGGCAAGCGAATTAAGCGGATGAGGAATGAATATCAAACCGTTAAATCTGAGGTCGGCGGGCTGGTGTCAGAAAGCGGAAACGACCACGAACGGCGACAGCTAAACGAGATTATTGCCCAAGAGCACACCTTTCTGAACTCATCCAACCCGCAGAAGATTCAAGACGCTATCGACCGACTGCATCGCATCTCATTCCAGATTCTACGCCGCACGCCAGACTTTTTGATCGGATGGTTTCAGCATCTGCTCTCCCGGCGGGAAACATTCAACGACCAACTGCAAGCTAAGAATCTGATCGAAGTGGGCAAGAAGCACATCGCTGCGGAAGACTTCGACAAACTCGCCGAGGTCAACGCCCGGCTGCACAGCCTGCTACCGCAAACAGAAAAAGATTCGCAAGAGATGCGGCACTTCACTGGCATTAGTTGATCAGCCAGCGCCAGAATGATTGGCGTGTTTCGCGTGCTTCGCGGTTTTCTTCGCGTTCCATGCGATCTGTTGCGGCAAGCGCAGTTGACCCTGGGCTTTCGACGGCGGGCGGAATCGAGTATTCCTTCGAGCGGTTCGGGGTTTTTACTTGAAGCATACCGACAACGCCAATTCCAAATCGAAACGCCGCCCGCGATGGCTCAATGGGACGGTGCTGGGCATCGGGCTGGCGTCGTTGTTCAGCGATTGGTCGCATGACATCGCCATCACGGTGATGCAGGCGTTTCTGGCGACGATGGGTGTGGCGCGGCGTGGTTCAGGCGCGGGGTGCGCACGCCGGTTCGCAAGGTGCAGTTGGCGGGGTCGGCGACGCCGAAGATATACTGGCGCGTTACGTGCGGTTGATTCAGGAGGATTTGCTCATCAACCCCCTCATTCGTCACCAGAACCCGACCGAGAACGCCCAGATCGCCTGCGAAATCACCAACCTGATCGGCTGCTTGCGGCGCAACTCGGGGCGCGGCGTTCACGCAGCTTCATCGGGGGAACAGGTGTGGACATTCGCATCGCCAAAACCGCTTGCGCAGTGAAGCGACCTGAAGGTCGCGCCCCGGCGACTGCCACCCGCGCCTCACCGCCCCGGATTTCCCGTCGCTGGCGGTGGTGGACTTTCAACGCCAAGACGCCAAGGCGCCAAGGCGCAGAGCCATTGAGGACTCGGGCGATCGTTTCGCGTCTTCGCGCCTTTGCGCCTTTGCGTTTCACCTCGGCAGCGTGATCAGCCAGAAGTTTAAGAAAGCCGAAGCCGCGCTCTGCCATCGCGGCAAGCTGCAATGCACCGGCCCGGCCCGGCAGTTTTGGAAGGATGGAGGGAGTGAAACAAGACTGCGAGCTTGCTGGAGGTCAGGCTTGGCTTTAGAGTTTGGCCATGAAAACGGTTCACGCGATATTCCAGAATGACGGCGAGTGGTTTATCGCTCGATGCCTCGATATTCCTGTCACCACCCAAGGGAAGACGCTGGAGGCGGCCAAGAAGAATCTGCGCGAAGCCGTCGAGCTTTATCTCGAGACGTGGGGTGAGCCGGAAGACTTGCGGCCGGCCACAGAAACCTACCTGACCAGTTTGGAAATCGCCTCATGAGCCGTCACCTGCCAGCGATTTCAGGTCCCAGGCTGGTGCGCGCCCTGGAGCGGGCGGGATTTGTGGTGCTGCGGCAACGCGGAAGCCACGTTTCCATGGAGAAAACGACGCGTGAAGGCAACTGGCGCACGGTGGTACCGCTGCACCGGGAGCTTCGCCCGGGAACCCTCGGCGACATCCTCAAGCAATCCGGATTGTCGAAGGAGGATTTGCGCGAACTGCTCTGAGCTTTCCCGGGGCGCGAGACAGGCACGGCGTTTAGCAAGCTCGGGACGGCATGATTTACCTCGACCACAACGCCACCACGTCCATCGCGCCGGAGGTGCGGGAGGCGATGCAGCCGTTTCTGACGGAGGAGTGGGGAAATCCCTCGAGCAGCTATCGGTTCGGCGCGAAGTTGAAGGGGGTCATCGAGGCGGCGCGCGGGCCGGTGGCGGAACTCATCGGGGCAAGCCCGCAGGAAATCGTCCTCACCTCCGGTGCGACGGAGGCCAACAACACGGCGCTGCACGCGGCCTTGCGAGCCAATCCTGCCCGACGGCACATTGTGACCTCGGCGGTGGAACATTCGTCGGTGTTAAGTTGCTGCCGGGCGCTGGAGCGCGAGGGGACGCGGGTGACGATTCTGCCCGTGGATCGCGAGGGTTTGCTGAAGCTGGCGGATTTGGAGGACGCAATCGCTGATGACACCGCGCTGGTCTCGCTGATGTGGGCGAACAACGAAACCGGTGTGCTGTTTCCGGTGGAGCGCATCGCGGAACTATGCCGGGCTCGCGGCGTGTTGTTTCATTGCGACGCAGTGCAGACGGTGGGCAAGCTGCCGGTGGACGTGAAACGGTTGCCAGTGGATTATCTGACACTGTCGGGCCACAAGTTTCACGGACCAAAGGGCGTCGGCGCGTTGTTTGTGCGGCGGGGCACGCCGTTCACGCCGTTGATTCACGGCGGGCATCAGGAGCGCGGACGCCGGGGCGGCACGGAGAACGTGGCGTTGATTGTCGGTCTGGGTGTGGCGGCGGAGTTGGCGCGGAAAGGCGTGGACGGCTATGCGGCCCGGGTGCGGCCGCTGCGGGACGCGTTGGAGAAGGGCATTCTTTCCGCCATAGAGGACACGAAGTTGAACGGGCATCCGGAGCAACGCCTGCCCAACACTTCGAACATCACCTTTCGCGGGGTGGAGTTGGCGGCGTTGTTGTTGCTGCTGGATCAGGCAGGCGTGTGCGCGTCGTCCGGCTCGGCCTGTCTGGCAGATTCGGACGAGCCGTCGCACGTGGTGCGGGCGATGAAACCGGAGAGCGCGGCCTCGCGGCAGATGGTGCGTTTCTCGCTGGGCCTGGAGAACACCGCCAGCGAGGTGGCCGCAGCCACCGGGAGAATCAGGGAGGCGGTGAGGGCGCTGCGGGGGTAAGAGCCATGTTACCAGTGCGGAGCCGGTGTGAGACGAAAGCAGGCTTCGCATGACGTGGTTCGGCGCATTCGCCGGTCAATGACTTTGCTGGCAAACTGCCTGATGGGCGAACGATTCAGGAGGCTTTGCCAGCGCCACAACTGATCCGGCACAACCGCATGACAAGGGCTTGTCTCGATGGGAGGGCTCTGGCTTACTCGGGCCACATGAAGATCTGCCTGTGCCGCCTCGCTCTGTTGCCACTGTTGTTGTGGTTTGCGCCGGGCTGCCAGGCTGCCCCGGAGTATGTGCCCGGCGGGGAGGTGCCGCCGCT
>Ga0073934_10004384_pt1 | contig 23600 bp, 24 predicted proteins | sample LarsenN4metaG_FD_76834 | JGI IMG/M metagenome (GOLD analysis project Ga0073934, IMG submission 76834) | Hot spring sediment bacterial and archeal communities from British Columbia, Canada, to study Microbial Dark Matter (Phase II) - Larsen... ... | reverse complement strand
TGTGCCCAGTCGCAATCGCTAATTGACTCAATCGAGGGAGGAACGGGTTCATTCATCTTGCCACCCTAACAGCCGCCAGTGTTTTTCTCAATTAAATTTTGTCAACCCCTTGAACGGTTACACTTTCAGAGACACCTGGCACTAGGCTTTGGGTGATTTCTGACGATTACGCCGACTCGCAACCAGTGCAGAACCTGCTAGAGCAATCCCGGCCATTGTTGCAGGCTCAGGCACAGCAGTTGCATTCGTCTGGGCGCGACCCACTAAAGCACCCGTTAATGCCGAGTTATTTAAGAAACCAGCAAATTCTTGCGAAACCAAAAGATCGCCCGAAACTGTCACAGTATTGTCGGCTAACGCAGGAACCACATTCGCAATATCAAACAAAATTGCATTTGTTGTGAGCGTATCTTGCACAAAGAACCCACTGGCACTACCGCTGGCACGGTTTGCATCAAACCCAATTGAAAAGTTACCCACTGAAACGCTGTCATTAAACGTAATCGAGCCAGTGTGTTCAATCGACCCACCTAAATAGGTAAAACCGTTTGTATCACTAAAAGCAAAATCTGTTTCTGGTGTAATCGTGAACCCAACTAAAAAGTCCCCTGACACAGGCGGCACAACATCACTAGAAGCGCCTGTCAAAGTCAGACCAGCCGCGCTTTCTAGTGTCGGTAAGTCGAGAAAAACACTGGTTACACCTTCACCAATTTGAAAAGTAGCTGCCGTGGCCGGGGCACTGACCACAACCGAAGAAATCAACACGGTTGTCAAACCAAATACGGGGGCAAATAGGTGCGATCGCATTGAGAATCTCCTTTATTCACTGCACAATCCTGAATAAGCGGAAACTCAAATCCAGCAAGCTCAAGCGGCTATCTTTGGAGATGAACCACACTGGCGAAATTCGCTGAATTTTGAAAAGTCCCGAAAATAATACGGAAGGATCATAAAAATCGGTTTGCATTCTGCCGCAAAAATTTAGGAAATTTGTCAGCGTTGAGTTCGCTAGGATGACGGATCAAATAAAATCGGGTATTTTGCTGTTCAACCCAGTGTCGAGGTTATTTGATTTTCGTTTCTAGCGATCGCCCAAAATTTTTCCTTTTCTTAAAACCGATCATCCCTTCACCTGCGTATTAAATTTAAGAAATGTTAAGCTATGGCTGCTGTTGAATGGAGTCGAGGAATGGTTGCAGTCCAATGCTGGCTCAGCAAGGGTCAACATACGAAAACAAAAGCTTTTGAGGTTAGAGGGTTCGGCCAATGACTGATCTAAAGAGTCGAATATCCAAAGCAGTAGACTACCCAGAACGAGTCAGCGATCGCCTACTTGACGCAACTTCAACGCAACTCAGCTATCTCCCTAGTGGTCTGCCAAGCCAACTTTGCCAGGTAGAGAAAACGAATGACCAATGCCTCAGTCATTATCGACCCTGCAAAGCTCTTTTGGTGAACTATTAGCCTGATTCGTTGACATGGTTTACTCAAAACAGCCTCAGATGCAATTGTCTAAAGATCTTCCATCTAGGTTTTGCCCCGCTCGCCCGTCGAGTCATGCCCCAACAATTATGGATAAAGACTCAAACCAGCCACCATCGGTTACCTCGACTTCATCAGATACCGAGCTATTCTATGCGGTGCAACAGGGACAGGTGCATGCCCTGCGGCTGCTCTATCGGCGATATGTCAGACTCGTTTATAGTTTGGCGATCAAGATTTTGCACACCCCCGAAGAAGCCGAAGAATTAACCCAAGAAATTTTTCTCAAACTGTGGGGAACCAATAACTACAATCCAGAACGGGGTTCTTTGAGTCAATTTCTGGTGTTTCTAACCCGATCGCGGGCGATTGACCGACTGCGATCGCAGGGTTCTCGACAACGGGCTTTGCAACGACTTCAGCACATAACGGGACAAACGACGGTGATAAATCCTTTAGAGCAGGCATCAATGGATGAGCGATCGCGTTTAATTAAGTCCGCTCTTGCCCATCTTTCATCGGCTGAACGAGAGGTGTTAGAAATTGCTTATTACGAGGGCTTAAGCCAATCAGAAACAGCAAAACGGCTGGATATTCCCTTGGGGACAGTCAAAACGCGATCGCGTCAGGCTCTCAAAAAACTTCGTCAAACTCTAAAAAATACGTTTTAACCAACGATTATGACTCGCTTTGAACCTCCTGAAAATTGGCAAGATTTGATGGCAGGGTATGCCCTGGGCAATCTTGACCCAGAAGAGGCAGAAGCACTCCATCAGCTATTAACGACCAATCCAGAATTGCTAGCCGAGTTACGTGCTTATCAAGAGTCACTCGCGCTGCTTCCCTATGATTTATCGTCGCAGGTGCCCCGTGTGGATCTGGAAGCGGCGCTGATCCAAGCGCTGGGCGATCGCGAACAGTCACCCGAAGCACCATCTATGAATCTACCTGGACGGTTTCCCTGGTCCCTGATTGGTTTGGGACTGGGAGCCGCGATCGCCACTGGAACGATGTTGTTGCTCTCACTCGATAATCAACGTCTGCGCCAGCAACTCGCCCAAGCTCAAGGTTTAGAGCAAGAGTTACAAGCGACGCGATCGCAATTACGCCAGCTGCAAAAACAGCAAGAAACGGTTCAACCGCTGCTCACGACTTTACAACAGCCCAACACATTGATCTACTCCCTGCAAGGCACCGGACAAGCAGCCTCTGCCTCTGCTAGCTTGGTTGCTGTTCCCGGACATCGCCAAATGGTTTTGGTGGCTCACAATCTGCCCCAACTGCCCAAAAACAAGGTCTATCGTCTTTGGGCCGCTCGCGATCAGTCAGCCAGTTTAATGTATTGTGGTCAGTTTATTAGCACCCCTGCCGGAACAGCTGAGTGGCAAGCTCCTGATGAAGCGTGTAGTCAGAAACCCAGAAAATTACTTGTCACGGTAGATGCGGTAACTGACTCGACCAATTCTGGTGGAGCGCTGGTGATGCAAAGCCGACAGGTATGACCCTTACAACCGAAACTCGTCAAATTTAATAACGGCTGAATTTGGTTCGCGCGTATCAAACCGATAGCTGCTGATGGTGCCCGTTGCTGTATCGAGAATACTGAATACGGTGATGTCATTACTGGCAACGTAAGGCATTGGTTGCCCTGCTGCGTCGAGTAACGGGGCGATCGCTGGTGTAATTGGCTCTAACCCGTTCGGATTACCTTCCAATGCATAGTCGGCTAGACCTTGCAAATCTTCGGGAATGAACCGTTGTTTACCGTTGATATAAGAACCGTAGGAATTGCCAACATTCGACGTTTCTAAAAAATGCATCCCAGTTGGGCTAACAAAGCGATTCCACAAATGGGAGTGTCCGTAAAACACAAGCTGCACGTTTGCTTTCTCTAGCAACGGCACAACATCTCGAATAATATAGTCTGCTGCTTTGGGATACTCATACCGTACTGATTGAACACTTCTACCTTTCCGTTCAATCTTGGGTTTGGGGTCTGTGTAAGCTGGAACACTATTCTCACCCAAAGAATGGGGGGGATGATGAAACATGACAATCCGATATTTGGCTTGCTGAAATTCTGCTCTTTCAAGTTCTCGAACAAGCCACCGATATTGCTCGCTACCAGGTTGAATCGACTCAAAAACAAACTGCCCCCAACCCCAATTTTCAGGGTCTTGACGGGTCTTATCGCCTTCGTGATATTTACCCTTTTCGTTGGTCTTAATATTCGGTGTGCGCCAGACATTTGTGATGTAAAGAACAATCAACGCAACGTCACCAAATGTTGTGGAGTAATAGCGTTTTCCACCTGTCCGGCTTGTAGGTAGCGTAAACAATTCTTCGTAAGTATCTGTGTTGAATGAATTGTTTTTAATCCATCGATCGCGATCGCTCGCATTGATCTGAATTTTGATCGTTGATGGTTGATCAAACTCGCGAAAAATAGGAACCGCTTTTGCATCTGCTTGTTGGGTTGCAATTTGACGCGGATAGGCATTGCCAAATTGATCTCGTAAGCGTGCGATCGTTGAAAACCGCCCCATCACCTCATGGTTCCCGATCGCCGTATACATCGGTGTGTGCTGAATGATTGGCGCACCTTGATAGGTCGTTGTCACGCCATTTTTTTCGAGGGCAAACTGGGCACGCCCTTGCAACGCGGGGAAGAAAGCCCCCTGCCGGGAGTCATCAAACCATTCCGACGCGCGATCCGGAATATTGACCAAATCCCCCGCAAACAATACCAGATCTAATTGTCCAATTGTTTCGGCGACCTTCTGCAAGTTGGCTGTAACCATCGGTTTCAGTTGATGATCCGAGGTCAACAAAATTTTGAGTGGCGTACCTTTAGCAGGTGCAGGAGCCAGTGAAAATTCATTGCTGGTGACAGCAACCCCATCTTCTCGGATGCTGGTGACCCGATAAGGAATCCGTTGATTGGGTGCTAAACCTGTGACTTCAGCCTCATGTCGCCAAATGACACGTCGGGTTAATTCCTTCAGCGGCGTTGCTAAGTTGGAGTCGGCATCTTCGGCAACGCGACTTAACTGGATAGTCTGAGCCGTCACAACCTGCTTAAAGTTAGCCCCAAAATTGACCGTGTGTTGTTGACCAAGAAACTCTGTGAACCAAACGACTCGTACCGATGTGGAGGTTGGCAACTGCAAAAACGGGTCGGTTAATAACTGGGGAGGCGCAGTCATCGTTAAAACTCTCTGGGGCAATTGAGAACTTACGAAAGTAAAGCCAGCGGCACTCAGCAGAAAGCGACGACGGGTGAGTGGATGTTGCATCGCTGTGAATCTTGTTTTTTGCGATCGTAGCGCTCTCAGGTTAAAAAGAGGCTGAAGATTTAGCGGATGCTGCCAATTCGACTGAATGGAAAAAATCGGAAGATGGCACGCCCAATCACATTACTTTGAGGTAAAAAGCCCCAAATATGAGAATCATTACTGTTATTACGGTTGTCGCCCATGACAAAATAGCTGGCATCTGGCACCCTGACAGGCGGCATCTCGTAATCGGGCGGTTCTGCAATATAAGACTCAACCAGCGGTTGGTTATCAATTAAAACTTTGCCCCCTCGAATTTCAACTGTCTCTCCGGGGGTGCCAATCACGCGCTTGATAAATGCCTGATCGCGTGCGTAACCTCGCGCTTGCAGTTGTGGGGGTGGGTCAAATACAACAATGTCACCTCGCTGGGGCGGATCTAGACGGTAGGATACTTTTTCAACTACCAATCGATCGCCCACCAGCAAAGTTGGCACCATTGAATCAGAGGGAATATAACGCGGCTCAGCGACCAGGGTACGAATCAATAGAGCCAGTACCAGGGCGATCGCCACGATTTGAAAATTTTCTACCCAAGTCTTCCAAGTCGGCTTGGGAGTTTGGGGTTCTTGAGAAGATGATTGCTCAGAAGTCATAGCCTCATTGTGACAAGGCGTGTCACCAAAGGCAACTCAACCACCCGCGATCGCAGGTACGATGCTGACCTCATCTCCATCACTTAAAGTCGTATTGGGACCATCTAAAAAGCGAATATCTTCGCTATTGACATAGAAGTTGACAAACCGACGCAGTTGTCCGCTTTCATCACACAGACGGTCTTTAATGCCAGGGCAGTTTTGCTCAAGATCGTCTAACAACTCAGCGATCGTGGCACCTTTGCATTCAACCGTCGCTTGATCATTAGTCAACTTTTGCAACGGTGTGGGAATTAAAACTTTAACGCTCATGGAACAGAAAACTCAATCAAAGATAAAGAGTGGATAAAAGCACACAGTGTAGGATGGGGAGCTAACCGAACGGCGCGGTTTAACTTTGAAGCCTACCGTTTAGAAACTCCCCAACTCAGAAAATCTAGATTAAACCAAAACTTGTTGCCATTCCAAGCGCTCAAGGGTGCGAGAACGCTCAAGCGCCCGCTCGAAGCTATCGAGTTTGGGTTCAATGGTGAGAGGTTCGCCAATGTAACCTTGAATCGCTTCTTGAGTCTTTAAGCCGTTGCCAGTGATGTAGACCACAGTTGTTTCATCTGGATCGATCTTGCCAGCTTCAACCAGTTTCTTCAGCACAGCAACAGTTGTGCCGCCTGCAGTTTCGGTAAAGATACCTTCGGTTTCTGCCAAAAGCTTAATCCCTTCAACAATTTCAGCATCTGTTACGGACTCGATATTGCCGTTAGTCTTACGCGCGATGTCGAGCGCATAAACACCATCTGCTGGATTGCCGATCGCAATGGATTTAGCAATCGTGCTGGGCTTCACTGGAGAGATGAAATCGCGCTCTTCGCGAAATGCCTGGGCGATCGGCGAACAACCTTCTGCTTGTGCACCGCTAAACCGCACGGCCTTGTCTTCTACCAGACCCACTTCAACAAACTCGCGGAAGCCCTTGTAAATCTTGGTGAAGAGAGAACCCGATGCCAGAGGTGCCACGATGTGATCGGGAAGTTGCCAGCCCAGTTGCTCAGCAACTTCGTAACCTAAAGTCTTAGAACCTTCGGAATAGTAGGGACGCAGGTTAATGTTGACGAACCCCCAACCGTGAGTGTTAGCGACTTCTGAGCAGAGACGATTGACCTGGTCGTAGTTGCCTTGCACCGCCATCACTGTGGGGCTGTAGATTAAGGTGCCAATGACTTTACCCGCTTCTAGATCCGCAGGGATGAAAACACAGCAGTCTAACCCGGCATGAGCCGCGATCGCCGCAGTTGAGTTTGCCAGGTTGCCAGTGCTAGCACAAGAAACCGTTGAGAAGCCAAGCTCACGTGCCCGTGTCAAAGCAACCGATACTACCCGATCTTTGAAGCTGAGGGTGGGCATGTTGACGGCATCGTTCTTGATGTAGAGCTTTTTCAAACCGAGCCGACGGGCTAACCGATTGGCTTGCAGCAATGGGGTCATGCCCGTGCCAACGTCGATGGGGTCAGTGCTGGTAACAGGGAGAAACTCGCGATAACGCCAGATTGAGTTAGGACCTGCTTGAATGCTTTCGCGAGTAACCGACTGCTTGATTGCGTTGTAATCGTAAGCAACCTCTAAAGGGCCAAAACAGAACTCGCAAACGTGGGTCGCCTTGGGTTCATACTCGGCTCCACATTCTTTACATTTCAAAGCGCGAAACGTTGCAGCAGTTTTAGTTTGGGTTGCGACAGTCATGGCGTAATCTCTAGCTCTCTTTAATTAGGGTTAGCAAGGCATTCTTTCAGTTTGGCTGATGCTAACACGAGCATTACGCCTCGTCAAACAAACCCGACTCTTTTTGTCGGGTTTTGATCTCTCAATCGCTATTATTTGAGAAACTAATACAAGCGTTCATGCAATCTTAAAAAATATTTAAAAAGCGTAAAAATCGTCTCGTTTTTTGCATGTCTGTCATATAGGAGACAAAAAATACTACCGAGGGGGGTATGCTCTATTTGTCAAACGGTTGTTATACTTTGTTACAAGAGCAAAGATACTTTTTCCTTTTACTAGGGAACTATCTGGGGAATAAGTGATCACAGCTTGTAGAAAGTTCTACCCATTTCTGGGCAGGGCAACACGTTACTCTCTACCTACTCTCTCATTTGGAAGGAGATGTCTATGGAACCGACATCCTATGACTTAACAGTTGAGCAGCAATTTCAAATGCGCTTAATGGAGGAGTCAGCTCGGAACATGAGCCAAGAGCAACTGGCAGATACGCTCGTTCAGGCTTCTCGCCTGATCATGCTCAAAGACAACGTTATTCGGAGTCTGATGAAGCAAGTCCCGATCCAGTCGTTTGGCTTTGAAGGTTAATTTCCACGTTGTTTACTGTTCTCTACGGAGGAGTTATGTTAGATCCCCATGCGTTCGAACTAAGCTTAGAGCAGCAGTTTGAGGTTTGTCGCCTGCAGCAGCAAACTCAAGACATGAGCCGTGAACAAGCGCTTGAGTTGCTTTTGAAAATGACTCATCTGCTAATGGTCAAGGATAATTTGATTCGTGATTTAACGAAGCAAGTTGCCATCTAACTGATTAAAGAATCAGCCTCTATCTCTTGCTAAGTTCTTGAAGGAAAGTAGCTGGGGGTAAAGGGGTTGTTCTCCCACTAACCCAAAGTCATTTCTTTTTATATTCTTGTTTGTACTATTTGACTGATTGAGTTCAAGATCCATTGAGTAAGTTGAATCGGATCGATTGTAAGTTGAAGTCTGAATCTTGCTGCGAGTGCTTCTAGACTGAAAAAGTATTTTGCTCAGCCCTTCCTACGTTGCTTGTGTTGTAAATTTTTAGACAGTCAGGAAGATGTTAAAAAGCAGATCTTATTGTAATAAGTCGCTACCCAAAATTTAATCTTGTTGCTAGATGTTTGATCGCTGAATACATCAGGTTTTTAAGGCTTACCTAAAATTTGTCTGAATCTCGCATGTCTGGCTTGCTCTGTGATGTTTGCAGCTGAGTTGAGAGTCAGATCGGGTTTTGAAGCTCTGAGCATAGGGACGACTCGAAGCGTTTGCGTCAGCCATGTATATTAACTCAAATAATGGCTTATCCGTAAGTCTGTATTAACGATTGCTTTTTCTTAATTTGAAGTTAATTGACGCTAAGTCTTGCTGATTTTGAGCTTTCAAACCGAGTTTTCAAAGAAACATGATATTTTTTGGTTTGGAAAAACGGGTAATACGTATAGAGTTTTAGAATCACGAGAAAAGTTTTGAGAACCTATCTATGTTTCAGCGCCTGTTGATCTGCACAGACTTTAATGATGGAAACCATCGCCTTGTCAACTTTGTTTCTGACCTTGCGGCAACAGGCATTAAGCAAATCACGTTTTTACATGTGGTGCCGTTTGATGGAGGAATCACCATTCCTGCGCCTGATCAGAAGAAGCTTGAGCAAGCCCGCAAGTTACTTCAGCCTGCGTTAGACAATGCCAACGGTCAGGTGGAGGTATTTGTCGATGTTGAATCAGGCAACAAGCCTTGTGACGCGATCGCCCAAGCTGCCCAAAAATATAAATCAGACCTGATCATACTTGGCACACCCATCCGGAACCTGTTGACCGAAAAACTGTTTGGCAGTACGGCGATGAGTGTCTTTCAAAAAGTGGCTGTGCCCATTATGGTGCTGCGTCCTCAGCTCATCTCAACATATACCTCTGAAGAGTTAGCTCTGCGCTGTCAGCACCTATTTCGCTGTTTGCTGATTCCCTTTGATAACAGTGATGTTTCTCGCTCATTTATTGAACAAATCAAAGAGCGGGTCACAAATAGCGTCAGTAAGCCTCTAAAGCGGTTACACCTATGTTGGGTTGTGGATGCAGACCGGGCTGTGCCAGTTGAGGTGCGTGCAAAAGAGGCATTTCAAATTTTGGATAAGATTCGGGATGACCTTGCTTCTCTTGAAGTAGAGGTTGACCCAGCCGAGGTACGCCAGGGGGATCCGCTAACTGAGATTTTAAGCGCTGCTCAAATGGCGGATGTGAGTGCAATAGTTACTTCCTCTGGAGATCTGACTAAGAAAATTCCTCTACCAGGACCCAGCTTTGCAGCCGAGTTACTGCGTCGAAGCTGGCACCCAATTATTCTCTTTCCGCTAAAATAACTGGTTCTAGTAACACAGTGAAGGATGAGTTACTGCAACAACCGCTTAAGGCTGGCTACCATTACGGCTTCGGTTTGTCCGGTGACTGAGAAGACCATTGCTTCTCGAAAAATGCGTTGAGCCGAATGCTCCAGGTTGTTTGCTGCGCCACCGCTGGCAATTACGGCAGAATGGGCAGATCGAACGGCCAGGGCGATCGCCCGTGCCCGTAGCTCTAATAGCTCTGCAAACGGGTTGAGTTCGGGTTGTGCAGCATAAATCGCCTGGCGACAGTCGCTCAACTCGTGGAGGAGGTGCATGTAAACATGAGCCAGTTCTTCGTTTTGGCGTTGGTGCTGTTTTGTTAATAACAAATCCAAACCTGCCTGGGCACACCCCAGAGCATAGAAGCTATGCTGCAACACATTGAGCCGATCGCTCTTTGCAAGCTCTGATAGAGGGCGAAGGGTAACGATATTAGTTGCGGGTACGAACCAATCATAAAACTCAACCACAACTGTGTTTGTCGCTGTCAGAGCCGCAAGTGCCAGGGGTTCTCGGCAAATGAGTTCTCCCTGTGCTTGAGTCTGGTTTTGCAAAGGAATTAGCCCATACACCACCTGATCATCGGGTAAACGAGCTGCCGCAATAAACCACTGGAAGCAGCCCCAACCTGTGACCCAGGGCGCTTGCCCGCTAAATTCATAACCACCCGCACTCGCGATCGCCTTCAACGGTGAATCGGCTCGCCGTAAGTGAGAAAAGCTGATGCCGACTCCGACTTTGCCAGTCACCATATCGGGCAGTAGCGATCGCTTCAGGATTGAGTTGTCACTTTTTGACAGAAGTGTGCCTGCGCTTTGGTGCTGGGCTTGCAAAAACGCTAAGGCTCCAGAATAGCGGGCAAACAATTCTTGAAATTGGCGAAACTCAGGATCAGCAAGTTCTGCCCCACCCCAGGTTTGAGAGATGCGTAAACCAAGCAAATGGTGCTGCCCCAAAAGCTGAAACGCTTCAAACAACGCTTTTGGATCATGGTCGAGTTGGTTGGCCTGGGGCGCGATCGCCGTTTGCAAGAGTTGCTCAGTGGTGGAGAGGTGAGGGCGTGTCAGCATTCGCTTGGTCAATCACACAGGAATAGCTTGATTCGCTCTAGCGGGGGAAAAAGGCGATGGCTTAGGGTTGCGCGGATGGTTCTTCGTCACCCGCAATCGCGTCTAAGCGAGAATTCAGTTCCCGGAGTTGCTGATTCAGTTCCTCTTGTTGTTGAATCGCTGTTTCTAAATCAGAGCGGGTGACAAATTTCGGCTGTGCCAGTTGAGCTTCAATTTGCTGGAGGCAGGCATTCAGTCCGGCGGCAAACTCATAGCGGGTAACGGGGCGATCGCCCTCAAACTGATTGGCAGAAGTCCCAGCTAAACAACCTGTCTGCAACTGTTGCTCAATTGGTGAGGCAGGAGCTGTCTCTTGAGCAAATGCCGATCCAGAAAGCATGACCAGGGCGATCGCGCTACTCCCTGACAGAAGTGAGTGCCAACCTGGATGACCTTGGGTTTGCTGCATGGGAACCTCCGTTGATGGGTCGATTGCTTTTCTCACCATATCAAAATTGCCTACAAGCGGCATTTTGCCTGATCCAACTACCAATTTTTAGCAAGTCTGACAAAATAAAGGCCGCAGAAACCTGTTTCCTGATTCACAGTGTGTTGCAAGATCGACCAGGATGGGGTGCAAGCGCGTAAACTGGTGATCAAGATTGGTTTTCCATCACCTGAAGCATGTCTGACGTAATTCCACCTATTACGCTGCCGCCAGCCCATAACCCTGAGCAAGAGGGAGAGTGGCTCCGAGCGTCGCTGCAAAACTGGCTCAATCAAGAGTTTATTCCAGAAGCGGTGAATGCAGAGATTGCCCTACGAGCGTCCCAAATCTTTGTGCGACAACGGATGGAAGGGGAAAATGACCTAGGAGCGTTAGTGATTGCGATCGTCACCGAGATGGAGATGTTTGATTTTTCAAAAAGTTTCTTTAGCGAATTTGCCGTCGCGAACGCGGTTGGTGATTTGTTGTTAGATAGCCTGGGCATTGATCGCTGTTGTGGGCAGTAAGTCGTCGATGCTGATAGCACAATTTGATTGCATGGGTAGTGTGAACACGTGGGTAAGGTAGAACGAGACTTTTATCCGCCTCGGCGAAAGTTACCGTTAGTGCGTTTAGCTCAGTTTTTGGCTCCAACGTGGGCGTTTGTGACTCAGCGGATCTGGCTAGAGGCTGACTATGATAGTTTGCGGATTCTTTCTGAGTTGCGCCGCGATCGCGTGTTGCTGTTGCCTAACCACCCGACGTTCCAGGATCCGGTTGTGAGCTTTTTGCTGTCAGGGGTGACAGGCGAGAATTTTTACTTTTTATCGGCAGTAGAGCTGTTTGACAGTCCTCTAGCACCCTTTTTTCAGGGAATTGGGGTCTACTCTATTCGCCGTGGACTGTCTGATCGGGCAAGTATCGCTCAGACAATTGACCTGTTGACTCAGCCTGGGTGCCACCTGGTGATTTTCCCGGAAGGGGGTTGCTCATTTCAAAATGATACAGTCATGCCGTTTCGGGCGGGTGGCGTGCAGTTAGCCTTTCAAGCGCTGAACCGATTTGCTAAGCAGGGTGAGCCAATCCCCGATTTGTATGTAGTGCCTGTCGCGATCAAATACTTCTATCGGCGTGACATGACCCGTGTGATTAGGCAGACGATGGCCCAGCTAGAAAGATCTCTGGGGATAACTCCAGTAAAGGCTGATAACTACCAACGATTACGCGCGATCGCCCAAAAGGTGCTGGTCAAAGTTGAGCAAGACTATGGCATGCACTCGTCTGATGTGGCGTCAAAGTCGTGGAACGAGCGGATTGAACGTCTGCGCGAACAGGTACTTGCCCATTGTGAACGAGCATTAGGATTGCCGATCAATTCGGCGGAGGCGCTCCGAGAACGAACCTATCGGATTGAGTATGCCTTAAAGCAGCGAGCAGATGCGTTAGAGTCGGCAGAATCTACAGAAACAGACGCAGCGAGTGAGTCACTCAGAAAATACCGACTTCTCGAAAAGTCAGTCAAACGTTTGCTCAACTTTGATGCCATTTATGATGGTTACGTAGCCGAGAACCCAACGCCGGAGCGGTTTTTAGACACCCTTGTGCGACTCGAACGAGAGGTCTTCGACATCGACCAACCACCCCCCAAGAGCTTTCGCAAGGCGGTTTTAAAGGTGGGTGAGCCAATTAATCTGAAGGATTGGTTTGAGCAGTATCGGAGCGATCGCGGCAAAACGGTCAATGATTTGACACTAAAAATTCAGCAGGCGGTGCAAACGAACCTAGACCTGCTGAATCAAAGCTAAATCAATCAAGCGCCAATCTACCAGCTAGACTTCACAACACCAGGCAACAAACCTTGGTGTGCCATTTCGCGCAGGGAGTGACGGCACAAACCAAAATCGCGGTAAACACCGCGAGGACGACCTGTATCCCAGCAGCGGTTGCGGTGGCGAGTCGGGTTGCTGTTGCGAGGCAACTGCTGCAACTTACGATGAATTTCAAGCTTCTCTTGCTGGTTCTCAGCGTTTGCAAAAGCTTCTTTCAGTTCTTCGCGCTTTTTTGCGTATTTAGCGATGAGTCGATCCCGCTTGCGATCGCGCTCAATCATGCTTTTCTTTGCCATGAATATTCTCGGATGCTTTTCTACAGATTCAAAGACACAGTCACCTATAATAACCTAAACAGAGGCTTATTTGGTAGGTTTCTGAAAAAAATTATGAGGTGGTTGCGGTTTTCCGCAGTCGTCCGCCGGATCGCGAGTTGGCCGCTTTTGCCTTTGTCGGGGCAACCTTTTTAGCCGGGGTGACTTTGTTGGCCGAAGGGCAGAGGTCAGCTAACTGGCAGCGATCGCACTGGGGATTGCGGGCCATGCAAACAGCCCGACCATGATAAATCAGCCGAATCGACCAGTTTTCCCAGTCAGGTCGGGGGAGCAGCGGCATTAAATCGCGCTCAACTCGAACCGGGTCTGTCTGCTTTGTCAGCCCCAGTCGATAACTCAGGCGTTTGACGTGAGTATCGACGGTGACACCCATATTGATGCCAAACGCATTGGCTAAAACCACGTTTGCCGTCTTGCGTGCCACCCCTGGTAGCGATAGCAAATCTTCCATGGTTTGCGGCACCTCGCCACCGTAAGCTTCCATGATGCGGCGACACGCACCCTGGATGTTTTTCGCCTTGTTCCGGTAGAAGCCAGTTGAGCGGATCAACTGCTCAATTTCTTCGATCTCGGCACTTGCCAAAGCAGCTGCATCAGGAAACTGAGCAAAGAGTGCCGGAGTCACCATGTTGACGCGCTCATCGGTACATTGCGCTGAGAGAATCGTTGCGACAAGGAGTTGAACGGGGGTTTCGTAATCCAGTGAGCAGGTGGCATCTGGATACAGAGTTTTGAGACGATCAAGAATGGCGATCGCGCGCTTCTTTTTGGTCACTGGGGAATCAGGTTAGCGGTGTCACGAATGATCAAGAAAATCCCCAAACCCAACAACAGCATCAATCCGGTCTGCATCACACCTTCTTGAATCTGGTTGGGAACGGGTTTGCCACGCAAAGCTTCAATTAGCAAAAACGCTAAGTGCCCCCCATCTAAGGCAGGCAAGGGGAGGATGTTAATGATGGCCAGGTTGATGCTGATGAGGGCACCAAAAGTAATCAGATTGGTGGCATCAGAATTCGCTAACTTTGCACCTTCAGCGACAATTTTGACGGGACCCGCAACCTGATCGGCCATCTGACCAAAATTGGTCAGCAGTTGACCAAAGCCTTGCACCGTCAGCACGGTAATGCGTTGAAACTCGGTGGCAGCCGTTGTCAGAATCTCAATCGGGTTTGTGATTCGGCGGCGATCGATGGTGCCGTTAGGAGAGAGTTGAACCCCAATCTTGCCTTTGCCGTCTTCCCCTAAGATGGGGGTTACAGTCAAAGGTTGAGCCAGTTTCTGTCCGTCTCGTTGAATCTCTACTTTGAGCGCCTGACTCGGATTATTTTGAATCTCGCTCATGAGGGTTTGAATTGCCTCGCGGTCAGCCCCTAACGACTTACCATTGACTGCAAGAATCACATCGTTGGCTTGGATTCCTGCTTTGGCCGCCGCCGAACTCAGCTCAGTTTTAACAGCAGGAACCAAGACACCCGGCGCTGGCTTAAATTCTTGAATTCCACTGATCCCAACTTGGGTCACCAGCAAAAGGTAAGCAAACAAGAGGTTGGCAATCACGCCTGCACTGATGACAATCACCCGATCCATAACGGGTCGATTTTTGAGCAAGTTTGGATCACGAGGATCAAGCCCATAGGCTTCTGGATCATCATCAGGAAAACCAACGAACCCCCCTAGAGGAAAAGCTCGAAGGGCGTATTCTGTATTCTTTCCCTGATATTTCAGTAAAGTTGGACCGAAACCAATCGAAAATCGATTGGCGTAAATGCCTTGTAGACGAGCAGCACTGAAGTGCCCCAGCTCATGCACAACAATCAGCAGGGCAAGAACGGCGATCGCAGCCAGAACAGACATAGCAGACTCTTAAACAACGTTCACTTATTGTAACGGAGTCATCGAGAAAGTAGAGTCTGTTCCTCCATGCTTCTAATTACGATGCCTGCGGGGTAGGTAAGATGCTGCTGAAAGAGTGGAATACAATCGTATTAGCCCAAAAAGAAAAATTACACAAATCCGGAACTTGCTGTATATTACTGCTAACAATTATGGATTAGTGCATTTCCCACGGGGCGGGCGTTCCGGAAAGACTGCTAAAGTCCACTAAATAACCTCTCTATTTAAAGATATTAATCGTGCGCCAACCTGCTAAGCGAACACCAGAAACATCCAGTCAGCAAGAACTGCGCCTGAGGTCAGAGCTTTCACGGGCACGTCGAACAATTTCGCAGCTCAAGGCTGAAACGATTCAACTTCGTAAACAATTAGAACAACGCCAGGTCGTGAAACAACGTGTGAATTCCTCAGGGACTGCTGCATCTCGGCCCCCGCAAGCACGGCCGAACCATCAAGCACCTCCGTTGCCTCAACGTGAAGCAGCTCCCCGTACTTTGCGTGTTCCACCGCAAAACCCTAGCTGGGGTAATCGTCAACCATCTGGTCAAAAGCCACGTCAAGCTGCTTCTGCTCCGGCTCAGCCAGGTGCTCGTCGCCGTCGTCGAGTCACAAATCGCTCTAACCGAATGGGGCGAAAGCTGTTTTCGGGCTTAGTCGCGATGGTGGGTATCGCTGTTTTGGTCGGCACCACTATTTCGCTCAAGCAATTTACCAGCTCAAAACCCTCTAATCCGTCTGCTACTGCCAGTAAGCCATCCCCTACTCCACTGCCAACAGCTCCACCACCAGCTTATGTCAATAACAAGCTGGTTTATAACGTGCGTCAACCTCCTACACTTGACAAGAGTCAGGAGTTGCAGACAGTTGTTAATAGTGCTGTTGATCTGGCTAAGCAAAAGGGCTTTGACACTGAAAATCTTTCTATTACCGTCATCAATCTAAAGAACAACCAAATTGCGGATCACAAGGGTGACCTGCTGCGCTATCCCGCAAGTGTTGCGAAGTTCTTTTGGATGGTGATGGCGTTTGCTCAGGTAAACGAGGGCACGCTCAAGCCTGATCCCAAATATGACAGCGACATGAGCGCAATGGTTGTGTATTCAGATAACGATGCAGCCAGCCGAGTCATCGATCGCATCTCTGGGGCAGAATCAGGCGGCATGCTTGAGGGTAACGACTTCAAGACCTGGTTCGATAAGCGGATGTATATTAATGAGTTCTTCCAGAAGTCGGGGTTTGATGGCCTTTATGTTGCGCAAAAGAACTACCCCGTTTATTCACTGGGTATGGAAGGCCCAACCGGACGAGAGACGCAATTGAAAGACCAAAATGGTCAAATGTTGCGCAGTCGGGTTACGACCAACCAGGCTTCTCGCTTGATGTATGACATTTACAACGGTTTAGCTGTCTCCGGTGAGCATAGTAAAGCGATGGTTGCCTTGCTAAAGCGCGATCTACGCCCCGAAGTGTGGAAGAAAGACCCGCTCAACTGTGTAGCGGGTTTCTTAGGCGAATTTTTGCCACCTAACACAATCTTTGCTGGCAAGATTGGCTATACCACCAAGACGCGCCATGAGGTTGCTTTTGTTGAAACGCCTGATCGCAGCGCGTCCTATGTCGTGACTATCTTTGGTGACGACGAAAAGTATAGCCGCAGTGAAACCATTCTGCCGGAGCTGTCACGGCACATCTATAACAAGATGACAGGGACAGCTCCGGGAGCTGCACCAACTCCCAGTGCAACCCCACAGCCATCTCCCGGTGTCGGTGAAAGCCAGATTTAGAGCGTCGTTTTACCACCCAAATAGGGTTGCAGTGCTTCAGGAATTTGAACACTGCCATCAGGCTGCTGGTAATTCTCTAAGATGGCCGCCATCGTTCGACCGACCGCTAAGCCAGAGCCATTCAGGGTATGAACGAATTGGGTACCTTTTTGACCAGTCTCCTTAAACCGAATGTTGCCACGTCGCGCCTGAAAATCTCTAAAATTAGAGCAGCTTGAGATTTCTCGGTAGGTGCCTGATGAGGGTAGCCAAACCTCAAGGTCGTAACACTTAGCCGCTCCAAAGCCAAGGTCGCCTGTGCAGAGTTCGATAACTCGGTACGGCAGCTTCAGCTTTTGCAAAATTGCTTCCGCATTTTGAACGAGCGCTTCATGCTCTTGCTCAGAGGTTTCGGGTTGCACCAGCTTGACGAGTTCGACTTTGTTGAACTGGTGCAGACGAATTAAGCCACGTGTATCGCGGCCATAGCTACCTGCTTCTCTGCGGAAACAGGGGGTGTAAGCGCAGTGATAAATGGGTAGTTGATCGGCATTCAAAATTTCATCGCGATACAGATTGGTCACTGGCACCTCGGCAGTGGGTGCTAGCCACAAATCATCATCGCTACATTTGAAGCTTTCTTCAGCAAACTTAGGCAACTGTCCGGTAGCGGTCAGTGACGTGGAGTTGATCAAAAAAGGTGGCAGGACTTCTAGATAGCCTGCGTTGATTTGCTCTGTCAACATGAACTGAATCAGCGATCGCTCCAGTGCCGCCCCTGCCCCTAACAGCATCACAAACCGACTTTGAGCCACTTTGGTTGCCCGCTCAGTATTGAGAATCCCCAATTTTTCGCCAATTTCCCAATGGGGCAGCACGTCATATTGCAGTTTGTATTCATCGCCCCACCGCCGAACTTCGACGTTCTCGGTTTCGTTTGCACCTACTGGGGTTGTGTCGCTAGGTAAATTCGGAAAAGACAACAACAAAGCATCAATTTGTGCTTTGAGTTCTTTTTCTTGCGGTTCTAGGTTTGCCAGCGTCGCTTTTAGCTCGTTTCCTTCTTCTTTAAGCGCCTGAACGTCTGCCCCATTTGGGTCAGCCCCCGCTTTGATCTGTTGCCCAACCAGTTTGCCAATTTCATTACTGCGGGCTTGAAGCTGCGATCGCTGCTGTTCTAACTCGCGACGTTTAGCATCTAGCTCTAGCACGGATTGAACGGAGTAGTCTCCATTTCGCGAGTTAAGTTTGGCTTGCACCTGTTCAGGATTTTCACGAATCAGCTTAAGATCCAGCACAATTAGCCCTCAGAAGCATTCACAATTTTGTCCATAGTACAGAATACACTGCTGCCATGGGGCATCCCAGTTTTAGGCAAAAATCCCTGAGCGTTTGAGGAGAGCGGAGAAGACAGAAGGGGACTGGGTTGATTGGTCAGAACCGGAGCATCGCCTGCCCCGATCGTAAAACTGGATCCAGTATGATGATTGTCAGGGGCAGCAGGTTAGCAGCTTGAAAAGCAGGGTTAATTGGCATGAACAAGGTGCTGAAGCGCACACTACCAAAACTGGCGATCGCCACTTGTTTGCTAGGTGGCCTTGGTTTAACGGCACCTGTGGCAGTGGCAAATTCTGGCGATCGCGCACCGCTTGACTCTGCCTCTTCAATCAAAACTCCTAAGCAAGATGCTGAAGCGGCACCTGAGCCTTTTCCTTCGTTTTATAGTGAGCAGCTTGATCGACAACTGCTCGAATACGTCGCTTATATCAATAAGTTTGGTGCCCCTGACATTTTAATTGTGGGTAGCTCGCGGGCGCTTTGGGGTGTAGATCCAATCGCGCTGCAAAAAGCGTTGGCAAAGCGGGGCTATCCTAACTTTCGGATTTATAACTTTGGGATTAATGGGGCAACGGCTCAAGTGGTGGATGTGGTGCTGCGGCGCTTATTGCCACCTGAGCAACTGCCAAAGTTGATCATTTGGGCCGACGGATCGAGAGCTTTTAACAGTGGGCGGCGCGATCGCACCTATGAAAAGCTAACCGTTTCACCGGGGTATCGACTGCTGCTGTCGGGGACACGTCCGATTCCGGTTGCGCCCAAAGTAGTTGAGATTCAGCAACTCTGCACGGATTTTGTTGAGCCGCTTTTGCGCTTTACCGCTCTCCTAAGTGAGATTGCGGGGGTTGCTAACGAACCTCAAGCCAGTTCTGTGTGTGAGCAGCCAAAGGCTGTGTTAGTGAAAGCCGTTGAACCTGTCGCCCCAGAACTACTTGAAAGTCAAGGTAATGCTGGGTTTGAGCCAGTATTTAAACGGTTTAACCCAACCACTTATTTTCAAAAGTTTCCACGTGTCGCGGGAATTTATGATGGCGACTATCGCGCGTTTAACTTAAATGGCAGGCAAACAACTGCTTTTCGTAATACGCTCCGGCATGTTCGGAGTCATAAAGTGCCCGTAGTGTATGTCAATCTGCCACTCACAAGAGTCTACTTAGATTCTGCACGAACCACCTACGAGCAACAGTTCAGCCGTTTTATGCAGCGCTTTGCCAACTACGGATTGCTGACGTTTTATGATTTGCGATCGCAGTGGCCAACCCAGCATCATTACTATGTTGATCCCAGTCATCTCAACCGTTATGGAGCAATGGCTGTCTCTCAATATCTTGGACAACGCCTCATCTTACCAGCGGCTCTTGAAAACCAACGGCTTCTATTTTAATCACTGAAAAACGTATTTATTAGAACTCAGTGTATACCTGAAGCCTGCCTGTAACTACTGAGATTTTCCTGAGAGAATTTATTGCAACAACACAAAAGCTTTACAGAGCCAGACTCAAATAAAAGATTGAGCAAATGTCACTACAGTGTGAGCCTGTGACCTGGTGAGATTGCTTATTGTAAGAGTACTTACTTTATTTAGCAATCATGGTATAAAACGTGACTACTTTACCCAGGTCTTCACTTACGAACACTTCTCTGAAAGGGGATACTCCGCCCACTTCAGTGAGGAAGGTTATATCCACCCCACAAAAGGTTGCGACGTTTAGCCCTTTGCCGAAAGAAACTCATTGTTCGGTGCAATCTCAATTCAAGCGGCTAATTGATATTGTGGGTGCGCTGGTAGGGCTTGGGATTGTAGCTGTGATCTTTGTGCCTGTGGCGATCGCGATTCAGCTTGACAACCCAGGGCCGATTTTCTATAGCCAAATTCGGTGTGGGTTACACGGCAAAACATTCCGCATTTGGAAGTTTCGCTCAATGGTGGCAAATGCTGACAAACTCAAGCACCTGGTCAATAATGAGGCCAAAGGTGGAATTTTTAAGAACCGCAACGATCCCCGTGTAACCCGTGTTGGGCGGTTTCTACGCCGTACAAGCCTGGATGAATTGCCTCAATTTTGGAATGTTTTGCGTGGCGAAATGAGTATCGTTGGTACACGCCCACCCACGTTAGACGAGGTCTTTCAATATGAACGGCATCACTGGCAACGTCTCAATGTTAAACCTGGTATTACGGGTGAATGGCAGGTAAACGGGCGCTCAAACGTGATTGACTTTGAAGACATCGTCAAAATGGACATTGAATATCAAAAGCAATGGACAATTACCTACGATTTGATCCTGATTCTTAAAACCATCATGGTTGTTTTAGCTAAAAAAGGCGCATTTTAAGATACATATAAAGCCCTTTTCTGTTTGGTGCATCAAAATTTTCTACATCGGAATTTTAAGTGATTCTGGCCTGTAGCTTTTCCTCATCCGTCATAATAGATGATGCGATGAAACAGTGAGAAAGACTGAAATCGCCTGAATACAGTATTTTTGAGCTACTGAATCACATTTTGGTTGAAACGGTTGAGCCATCACGCATCATGTTGGTTGCAAAAGAGTGAGGTACGTCTAAACCGAGTCGATCGCTTTGACTCTTTTCAAGTCAGTTTTTACGTTTTCCTCACTCTTTTGTTTGGTTCAGCGCACTCAATTATTCCATCTAGGTTTTCTGCTTGAATTAGTCATCAACTTCTGCCGCTGCATCGATTTGAATGGCTGCATCGGTTTGTGAGTTTGCGCTTTGAGGAAGCGTGGCAGTTGGTTGGTTCGACGACTCAAGCATATAGGAGTAGACAATGCGAGACACCTGTTGAATATAAACTCGCGCAACCGATGGAATCGAATTATTTTCAACTAGCACCGCTGCCAAATAACGTTTGCCATTCGGCATGTAGATGATGCCAGCGTCGCCTAAAACTGAGCGAATATACCCCGTTTTATGGGCGATCGAGGCTCCTGAACCTAACCCGGCTGGCAGGAGTCGTTTGTTTTTTACCCTTTGCAAGATGTCGATCGCCTGTTTGCGAGAGTTAGGGGTAAGGAGTTTACCAGTCTCTAACATCGCCATCAGCGTGACCATCTCTCTAGCGGTTGTGCGATTGGTTGCTCCTAAGTCAGGTAGCCAGTTACGAACGACCGTATTGGTTAAACCCCAACTCCGAAAGCGACTGTTTACAGCATTAAATCCACCCATTCGCTTGATGATCATGTTGGTGGCAGTGTTGTCGCTCACGATGATCATGTTGGTGACGGTTTGGAGGGCGGTATATTTACTGCCAATCGGACGATCTTGCATAAACCCTGAACCGCCTGCTTTCACATCGCGGGTAATTGTCAGGGTTTCGTCTAAGCGAATCTTGCCTGCATCCACATCTTGAAAGAAGGCGATCAGGATCGGTAGTTTGATTACGCTGGCCGTGGGCACATTGCGATCGCCCCCGATGTTGATGTGGTTGCCATTATCCAAATCAAGAATGTACATGCCAGGTCGCAAACTGGCAAACTTGCCTGTGTTGAGGGCTACCAGGCGATCATTCAGCCAGGTCAGAGAAGCTCCCTGCGGCACCAGATCACCAAAACTGTCGGCTGGTGCAGGCGGAACCGCGATCGCGATGGGTTGGTCGTTTGTTACCCCAGGCGTTACTTCAGGAGAAGCATTGACTAAGGTGGGTTGAGGCAGTTTAACGCTCCAGCGCATTGCACTCGAAGGAGTCACCTTTACCTGTTGTGGGTCAACCCGATAACCAGGAGCCAGCTCAACCACTAAGCGGGTAGTTGAAGCATTGAATTGTCCAATCCGAATATTTTGAATCGCTCCACCTACGGGTTGACTGATCTTGGGCCGTTTGAGGCGAATTCCGGGTAGATCAATCACCACTCGATCAGGGTTCGGAACCAGCTGTGCAACTGGCTGCACACTTTGATCTGTAGCAAACTCAAGCTGATTTTGTTGGGCATCAAAGCGCCAAGTTGAGAGGGTATCGGCGATCGCAGAGGTGGCTGTGATTAATCCGCCAGCCGCCGCAATGAACAGCGATCGAGCAAAGCGATTCATCAACGGGGAAGCAGGCTGCGAGCCTGAAGGGGATTGGTAATTGTGCATGGTGTAAGGAAGCAGGGACGTTGCAAAATTTAGGACACATTATGCCTTGCAATGAGACATTTGTAACGAGTAGATACAAAGCCTCTTTTCCCAGACAGACGACCAAAATCCTGACAAGTTTCAAAAAATTAGCGTATTCCTTCAAGTGAAGGGCTGCGAGTCCAAAAACGGAACTCAAGCAACAAATTTGACAAAAGATCCCCAAAATCTTGACGATTCTGAGGATCTATCTCCATCCATCTTCTTGTGGGAAGTCAGCAAACTTTAGAGTTTAGCGAGGCCGAACGTAGATTTGAGTGAAATAGAGCGCACCGCGATCGCCCATTGCCACTCCAATACCCGTAATGCTGAAGTTGTCTTCAATCGCTCGTCGATGGCTCTCACTCCGCAGCCACCCTTCAAAAGCCCGTTTAGCGGGGTCATTGTGGCTAAAAATGTAAGCCACATTTTCAGAAACTCGACGACTTGAAATAATCCGGTCAACCTGGCGTGCCCGTTGCTTAAAGTTGTAGTGCCCAAACGGAACGCGGCGATCAGCCATTGCTCGGCTGTGGGCGCGGGCCTGGACTGCAATGCGGGGGTCAATGCGTAAGGCCCGCATCCCACGTTGCACGCGATACTGATTCACTTTCTCGAAAATCTGGCGTTCCAGCTCTGGCAGCGATGCCTCTGTAATGGTGGGAATGGGTTGAGGTACAGGTGTCTGATTGAGCTGGCTCGGAAAAAGCGGTTGCGTGTATCGCAGTAAGGGGCGAGGTGAATGCTGCAACGACCTGGCAGTGGCAAATTCAACCCCGAACACTACACTTAAACTGAGCAGTGCAGAAGTAAGCGCGATCGCCCAACGTACCGTCATAGATGTATTTTTTTGAACAAAACCCTACGGATAGTTTGACTTTTTTCTGCCCAAAGAGTTCCTGTAACTTACTAATTTTGTTGGCCAGGGATTTTTTAAGTTCAGCATCTCTACCAACCACCTCCGGCACCGCCTCCGGAGCCACCCCCACCAAAGCCACCCCCGCTAAAGCCGCTACTGCCCCAGCTATACGCTCCCGCATAATGGTTATAGAGGCTTCTGTTGCGAATATAAGTTCCTAGTGCAGGCTAGCAGGAGTGACTGACCAGCTTAGATGACTTGATCAAACCCTTTAAACTTCCAGACAAAAGGCTTGGCAAAGGTGCGGTTGAAGTAGTCAATGAAGCTCAAGATCTGCT
>Ga0073934_10004383_pt1 | contig 23615 bp, 22 predicted proteins | sample LarsenN4metaG_FD_76834 | JGI IMG/M metagenome (GOLD analysis project Ga0073934, IMG submission 76834) | Hot spring sediment bacterial and archeal communities from British Columbia, Canada, to study Microbial Dark Matter (Phase II) - Larsen... ... | reverse complement strand
GTGGGGCGCCTCCGCCTGTCGCGCGATCACCACGGCGTCTTGGGTCGCGAGGATGTCCAGCATCGAAGCCTTAATCGGAATCACCGTGAGCGTCGCCGCTTTCACCGTGCGTTCAAGCCGCTCCAGCCACCCGGGCGGACCGTCGATAAAGATCCAATCCCACCCGTCTACCCTCAGCGTGTCCAATGCCTCAGCGGCGTCCTCGAAGTTCCCAAAGGCGAGTGGGTTCTTGGGTTCGCCGCGCCTGCGCCACCACTCTGCGATGCTCTGCTGAGGGTCGAGATCGACGATCGCCACCCGCTTCCCGTCTTGGGCCGCTCGGACGGCGAGCGCGGCGGTGAGAGTGGTCTTCCCCACGCCGCCCTTTGAGTTGAGAACTGCGATAGCGTGCAAGGCCCGCTCCTTTCATGTATAGCATTTTTTGCAATGTATAGCGCTATTTATACTGTATAGCTTTTAGCAAAGCGTTGCTAGCTTTCCCGAACAGCGCTAAGCGATTTGCGGCAAAGGTGGCAATCCCGCAGCGGCGCGAATGACCAAGACGTCTGAATCGCGTATGCTTCGATGAGTGACTGGCAGATTTACTCCGGTGGGTAGCTGGAGTAACAGAACAGCGAAGGCACGAACGGAAAGAAGGCGCGTAGAGCCTTGAAAATCCTGGCTCTGAAATTCAGGGAAGCGCTTTACTCCACATCTTCGTCGACAACATCCGCACCTATTCCAAGGAAGTCGCCGCCGGACCGTTCTCGATTTCCAACGTGCCCGTCGTCGGTAACGGCGGGCAGGCCCGCGTCGTCATCCGTGACGCCAGCGGCCGTATCTCCGAGACGACGACGAGCTTCTACACGGCGCCGCTCCTGCTCCGCCAAGGACTGCTCGACTTCTCGCTGGAAGCGGGCTTCCCACGCCGCAACTTCGGCACCTACTCCTTCGATTACCAGACCGACATCGCGGCCTCGGGCAGCGCGCGCTACGGCTGGTCGGACAATCTCACGCTGGAGGGCCATGTCGAGGCGGGGCTCGGTGTGCTCAATGCCGGCGCCGGCGCGATCTTTCCGGTGGGGCTCACCACACTCGTGAACCTCGCACTGAGCGGTAGCCATACGGAGGACGGCTCCGGTGTTCGCCTGTTCTCGGGATTCGAGACGAGGTGGGGCGGCATCACGTTGACCGGCAGCTTGGAAGGCAGCTTCGGACGCTACGGGGACCTCGCGGCCGCGACCTCGATCGCGAGCCAGTAAGAGGAATGGTCGCGCATCCTCGCAGCGCAGGTCTCGAAGGCGCAGGCGATGGTCTCGATTTCGGCGCCGGTGCCGGTGATCGAAGGGCACGCGACCGTGTCGCTCATCGAGGCCATCACCTACGACGACGAAGAGCGGCGCATCGTCGCCGCGAGCTACGGGCGCCCGATCACCGACAAGGTTTTCGGGTTCGCGACGGGCTCCTGGGACCTCACGCGCAACGACGGCTCGGTGTTCGTCGGCTTCAACGTCCTCTTGCAGGATCGCCAGACGGCTTCGATCGGCGCGACGGCTACCCCGAACTCGCGCGGCGTGACGGCGGAATACACCGGGTACCGCCAGGATGGTCCGAATTTCTTCGGATGGCGCACGTCGATGACGCGCGGGTCGAACGAGCGCGAAGTGGCCGGCATGACCTATCAAGGCCCGATCGTGCGCGCGGATGCCTACGCTTCCCGTACCCGGCAGTCGACGTTCGTCACCGCCTATGTGACGGGGGCGATCGCCACGATCGACGGTGAAGTGTACGTCGCCAGCCAGTTGGATGATGGATTTGCCGTCGTGGACATCGGCCATCCGGGCGTCGAGGTGCAGCTCGATAACCGCCCGATCGGCAAGACTGACTCCCGCGGCCGCGTCTTCGTGCCGGGCCTCATCGGCCACAATATCAATCAGATCACGTTCGATCCCAACGTGCTTCCGGCCGACGTACAGCCGAGCGAGATCAAGAAGCACGTCGTGCCGATGCGAGGATCGGGTGTCGTCGTCGACATGAAGGTGAAGCCGGCGGGAAGCTCTGCTCTTGTCGAGTTCGTGACACCCGACGGCGCCCATGTCCCGGTCGGCAGCCCGGTCCGGCTCGCCGGCGTCGACGGCGAATTCGTCGTCGGCTTCGATGGCCAGGCGTTTTTCGAGACGCTTGCACCGCGGAACGAAGCGACAATCGAATTGGAGGCCGGTTCCTGCAAGGCCGAGTTCCCCTTCACGCCCGAGCCCGGCAAGCAGGTGTTCGTCGAAAAGGTCGTATGCCGATGAGCCCACGCGCTTTGTGGCTCGCTCTCGCCGCATTGGTCATGCTGGCGTTTCCACGAGAGGCCGAGGCGCAGTCCTGCTCGGTCGATCCTGTTTCGCTGTTTTTTTGGCTGGTTCCAGGTTCGACCCAAACTTACAATGTGCCGCTTCGCATAACGTGCCAAGGCGATCCAGGCCGAACCGTCCTCGTGTGTATCAGCGGCTGGGGTACTGCTTTAGAAGATAGAAACGGCAATACGATCAACGTAGAATACAATCTTTTCGATAACAAACTAGCCGCATTAGTTTCTTTAGCCGCCAGCGGATCTGGCGTCACGTCGACGTCGGTCTCGTTGAGGGTCGGCCCAGTCAGCGTCAGAAATCGCACCGGGACCTATGCATTGAATGACCGAACGGTTCAGGTGCGGCCGACTTATTCATCGACAGCTAATTGCAATCAATCGACCTCGACTTGGCCGACTCAGAATTTTTTCTTCGACATCCGCGGGACATTCGATCCCGTCTGCACGGTGACGTCTGCGTCCCTCGATTTCGGAACGCAAACCCTGACGACAGTTGCGGATGCGCAGACGGTATTGTCCATTACGTGCAGCTCCGGCACGAACTACACGGTACGGCTCGGAAACGGCAGAAATGGAGGGACAGGCCCAACCAACCGCCGGATGGTGAGCGGAGCAAACACACTGATCTACGGGCTCTACCGCGATGCGGCCCGCGCCCAGCCGTGGGGCGACACCGCGGCGACCAGCGTTTCAGACGTGGGTACGGGCTCGGCCAAAGCCCATGTCGTGTATGGGCGCATCCCCGCACAACCGCTCGTCATGCCGGGGAACTACAGCGACGTGGTCCAAGTCACCGTGGTCTACTAGGTCCAGGCCTTCCGAGGAGGACGTCCGCGGCGCTTCCGACGCACCATCCGTATTCATCCTTTATGCAAGGTTAGATTGCTCGCCACGGCCGTCGGTGCCACGCTCCCGGTAGTTGAAACGGGGTGCGTGTTCGCCTCCCCGACCGCGCGTAAAGGTGGCGTTTGGATCGTCGTCGGCGATCAGTTCAGTCCCCGATACCGGCCGCCGTCCGGTCGGCGACGATCGCCGTTCTCGCGGGTCTCGTAGGGGTGGCTCCGGTCCAAGCAGCCCAGCCTGCGCGCTCCCAGAGCGGGCTGGTGCAGGTGAAAATCACGGTCGCGCCGCCGATGCAGACCTTCCCATGGGCAAGCCTCATTTCCGCCGGCGCCCATCGGCTGCCGCCGGATGCGCACGTCAAATTGCCGTCAGCACCGTTCATGGTGCGCGTGGGGTACTCAGAACAGGGCACGCCGCTCCAGATCACCGTCGAGTACTGACTTCAGTTGCACACACAATCGATCGCCCTGTCCGATTTTCGGTCCAGGCAACCTTGACGGCGCTAACCCGCCTACCCAAGTCGGCTTAGCTCGCGAGATCGTGAACGGAGGCGCTGCATGCGGCAGCGCGCGGCCTCGCCATTAAACGCTTGGGGCAACGATGGAATTTCTAACCGGTTTCTGGTCGGCCAACTGGCTCGGCATGCCCGCGTGGGTGTGGCTCGGGTTCATTACGGCCGTGATCGTCATTCTCGCCGTCGACCTCGGCCTCTTCCATAAGGACGCTCACGAAGTCTCGCTGAAGGAAAGCGCGGTCCTCGCGGGCGCCTGTATGACGCTCGGCTTCCTGTTCTCGATCGTCGTTTGGTGGCTCTACTACAACGGTGCCGGCAAGTCGCTCGATCCGGTCATCGCGGCCGCTGCGACACCCACCGAGCGGGCCTGGACCGCCTGGGAACTCTATCTCACGGGCTGGGTCGTCGAAGTCACGCTCGCCTTCGACAACGTCTTCGTGATGTCGATGATCTTCACGTACTTCGCGATCCCGCAGAAGTACCAGCACCGCGTGCTGTTCTACGGCATCCTCGGCGTGATCATCCTGCGCGCTATCATGATCGGTGTCGGCGCAGCGCTCATCACTCAGTTCGACTGGATCCTCTACCTGTTCTCGGCCTTCCTGCTGTTCACCGGCGTGAAGATGCTGATGATGGCCGACCAGAAGCCGGACATCGAGAACAACATGGTGCTGAAGTGGATGCGCAAGCACATGCGCATCACCAACGAGATCAGCGGCCAGAACTTCTTCGTCTACAAGCCGGACCCGGTCACCGGTAAGGTCGTTCGATGGGCAACGCCGCTGTTCGTCGCGCTGATCATGATCGAGTTCGCCGACCTCATCTTCGCGGTCGACTCGGTGCCGGCCATCTTCGCGATCACGCAGGATCCGTTCATCGTCTACACGTCGAACATCTTCGCGATCCTGGGCTTGCGCTCGCTCTACTTCGTGCTGTCGGCGATGGTCCATCGCTTCCACTATCTTAAGTACGCGCTCGCGCTGGTGCTCATCTACGTCGGCGCCAAGATCTTCGTGCAGCAGTTCATCGGCAAGATCCCGCCGGAGATCAGCCTCACCGTCACCTTCGGCATCCTCGCCGGCGGCATCATCTACTCGCTCTACAAGACGCGGAAGGACGGCAGCGGCGACACCGGGACCGCTCGTCAGGCGGCCGAGTAATCGTCCGGACCAACGACTGCCCCGAGGAGCGGGCCGGGTTTACCCGGCCCGCTTTTCGTTTGTAGGGTCGGTCGCCCATGCCGCTGCAGAACCGCATCAGACCGGACGGAACGATCGTCGCCGATCCGGCGCGCGGCACCTTCATGGGCAATCGCGGCGGTCGCCTGCATCTCGACGACCGGACACTCGGGCCGCGCCGATGGGCGAGCCGGCGCTGGATCTGCTGCCGCCTCGACTTCAAGGGGCGGCGACGCACCGTCATGGGGCCGGGCTACACGGAACTCTTCTTTCTCGACGAGGTCACGGCGTTGGCGGCCGGGCATCGGCCGTGCTTCGAGTGCCGGCGGGAGGATGCCAACGCCTTCGCGGCCCTGTTCGGCGTCGCCATGGGGCTCGGCCGGCCGGCGCGCGCCGACGAGATGGACGATCGGCTCCACCGTGAACGGGTCGCGCCCAAGACGACGCCGCTTTCGACCGTCGCGTCCTTGCCGGATGGCGCGATGTTCCGCCTCGGCCACAGCTTCGTCGCGAAGCGCGGCGACCGGCTCGCGGCATGGTCGTGCGCTGGCTATAGTCCGGTCCATCCGTCTGCCGGGGAGATGGCGGCGCCGGTCGAAGTCCTCACACCGCCTTCGATCGTCGCGGTCCTGGCACGCGGATACCGGCCGGCCTTCCACGAGTCCTTTGCGTTGCGAGTTGGGTGATGACCCGATCGAGCCTCCGCCGTCGACTGCGGCGCCTCTACCTGGCCATCGGCCTGGTGCTCGCGATTTCCCTGCTCGCCAAGTTCGCCGACCAAGTACCGCTTTTGAAGGGCACCGCCGGCGAGGTCGCGCTCAAGGACCTCTATGAATTCCTGCGGGATATGTCGCTGCTGATCGCCACCGGCGGCGTCGCCTACCTCACGAGCATTTTTCAGCAGCGCTCCACCTTCGTGCAGAACCTCGAGCAGGAGTGGCGCGGCATCGTGAAGACGAAGTCCAAGCTCTACGCCTACTGCGAGCAGGCTTACCCGACGGCGGACGATTATGTCGCCGTCTACTGCCGCATCAGCGAGACACTCGACAACATGCGGATCATCTATCGGAACGTCGGCGAGACGGACACGCTTATCGGGTACTATCCATACGCGCCGCTGCATGACATGCGGCGCGCATTGCAGACGCTGGACCCGCGCCGCTCCGGCAATCCCACGCCCGAGCAGCGGGCGCTGGCCCGCGATGCCATCCTCCAGAGCTTCTTCGCGCTCCGCGAAACCTTCCTCGACGAGCTCGACCTCGCCTCGCCCGACAATCCGCTGCTCATTCACAGCGGTCGACGGCTGAAGAAACCGGGGGCGCCCGCCTGGGCCCGCTTCGTTCAGGACCGCCAGCGCCGCCGACAGGACAAGGACCCCGTAACCCGCCCCGATATCGATGCCTTCCTCAACCGCCTTTACGTGGCGGAGGAGGGGCCTGCCGAGCCCGTCAAAGCCCCGTCGCAGCGCTGAGAAGCGATCTTCCTTAACCGCGCGGCCGTATCCGTCGTCACACCGGCTGGCGAGCGGCCCGCCCCTGTGCTATTGCGGCGCACAAATTCCGCCACAACACGCCTTTGGAAGCGAGCGAGCCCATGGAGCTGCGCAATATCGCGATCATCGCCCACGTCGACCACGGGAAGACAACCCTGATCGACGTGCTGCTCCGTCAGTCGGGGTCGTTCCGCGACAACCAGCGGGTCGCCGAGCGGGTGATGGACTCGAACGACCTCGAGCGCGAGCGCGGGATCACCATCCTCGCGAAATGCACCTCGCTCGTCTGGAAGGACGTGCGGATCAACATCGTCGATACACCCGGCCACGCCGACTTCGGCGGTGAGGTCGAGCGCATCCTCAACATGGTCGACGGCGTGATCGTGTTGGTCGACGCGTCGGAAGGTCCGCTGCCGCAGACGAAGTTCGTCGTCTCGAAGGCGCTGAAGCGCGGCATCCGCCCGATCGTCGCCATCAACAAGATCGACCGGCCCGACGAGCGCCACCTCGACGTCTTGAACGAGGTGTTCGACCTGTTCGCCGGCCTTGACGCTTCCGACGAGCAGCTCGACTTCCCTGTCCTCTACGGGTCGGGCCGTGACGGCTGGATGGCCATGGACCCATCCGGTCCGAAAGAGGACATGGCCCCGCTGTTCGACCTCGTGCTGGCGCACGTACCGCCGCCGAAAGTCGAGGACGGCGCGTTCCGGCTGCTCGCGACCACGCTCGAAGCCGACAACTTCCTCGGCCGCATTCTGACGGGGCGCATCACGTCCGGTACCGTGAAGCCGAACCAGACGCTGAAGGCGATCAGCCGCGACGGCAAGCTCATCGAGAGCTTCCGCGTCTCGAAGGTGCTCGCTTTCCGCGGCATCGAACGCCAGCCGATCGACAGCGGCGAAGCGGGCGACATCGTCGCGCTCGCCGGCATGAGCGTCGCGACTGTCGCCGACACGCTGTGCGATCCCACCGTCGAGACGCCGCTGCCGGCGCAGCCGATCGACCCGCCGACGCTCTCGATGACTTTCCGCATCAATGACGGGCCGTTCGCCGGTCAGGAAGGCGACAAGGTGCAGAGCCGCGTCATCCGCGAGCGCCTGCTCAAGGAGGCCGAGCGCAACGTCGCCATCCGCATCACCGAAAATCCGGACAAAGACAGCTTCGACGTTGCCGGCCGCGGCGAACTCCAGCTCGGCATTCTCATCGAGAACATGCGGCGCGAGGGTTTCGAACTGACCGTGTCGCGGCCCCGCGTCGTCATCAAGGAGGATGAGGCGACGGGCGAGAAGCTCGAGCCGGTCGAAGAGGTCATCATCGACGTCGACGAAGCGCACTCGGGCGTCGTCGTGCAGAAGCTTTCGGAGCGCAAGGGCCAGCTGCTCGAGATGCGGTCCTCCGGCGGCGCGCGCCAGCGGCTGGTGTTCCACGTGCCGACGCGTGGCCTTATCGGCTATCAGAGTGAGTTGCTGACCGATACCCGCGGCACGGCGGTCATGAACCGCATCTTCCACACCTACGCCCCGTTCAAGGGCGAGATCAGCGGCCGGCGAAACGGCGTCCTGATTTCCAACGACATGGGTGAGGCGGTCGCCTACGCGATCTTCAACCTGCAGGATCGCGGGCCGTTCATGATCGGGCCGCAGACGCGCGTTTATGCCGGCATGATCGTCGGCGAGCACACGCGCGACAACGACCTCGAAGTGAACGTGCTGAAGGGCAAGAAGCTCACCAACGTTCGCGCGTCCGGCAAGGACGACGCGGTCGCGCTGACGCCGCCGATGAAAATGACGCTCGAGCGGGCGATGAGCTACATCCAGGACGACGAGCTCGTCGAGGTGACGCCGCAGTCGATCCGGCTGCGCAAGCGCTGGCTCGACCCGAACGAGCGCAAGCGCCAGGAGCGCAAGCGCGAGGCCGAAGCGGCGGCCGGCTAGCCTCGACCCGATTTGGATCGCGCCGCGATCCAATCGGCCTCAGCCGCTCATGTCGTAGGCGGCCATCGCCGCCATGTTGACGATGTCCGTATCGCGGGCGCCGAGCGAGCAGATCTGCACCGAATGCGAGAGCCCGACCAGCATCGGGCCGAGGATCGTCGCGCCGCCGAGCTCGCGCAGCATCTTCGTCGAGATCGATGCGGCGTGGAAGGCCGGCATCACCAGCACGTTCGCCGTGTCGGACAGGCGGCAGAACGGATAGAGCTTCATCAGATCACGGTTGAGCGCGACGTCGGCCGCCATGTCGCCGTCGTACTCGAAGTCGACGCCCCGGCCGTCGAGGATGCTGACCGCCTCGCGCACCTGGTCGGAGCGTTCGCCGCGCGGCTGCCCGAAGGTGGAATAGGCCAGCAGGGCGACGCGCGGCTCGATGCCGAAGCGCCGGGCTGCTCGCGCTGCCTCTTCGGCGATGTTGGCGAGCTGCTCCGCCGTCGGCATATCGTGGATGCTCGTATCGGCGATCAGCACCGCGCGTCCACGGCAGAGCGCCAGGCTGACGCCGATCACCGTGCGGTCGGGCAGCGCGTCCATCACCCGATGGATATCGCGATAGACGCTCGTCCAGTTGCGCGTCACGCCGGAGACCATGGCGTCGGCGTAGCCGTGCGCGACCATCAGCGCCGCGTAGATGTTTCGCTCGTTCATCACCAGACGCTGGCAATCGCGGCGCAGATAGCCGCGCCGCTGCAGCCGCGCATAGAGATAGTCGGTGAATTCTTCCGTATGGGGAGAGCGGCGCAGGTCGTGCAGTTCGAACTCGTCCCGCAGCTTGACGCCGAGCTCCGAGAAGCGCTGCTTGACGATATCGGCCGTGCCGACCAGCAACGGCTGGCCGAAGCCCTGCGAGAAATAGGTGTTCGCCGCACGGATGACCGCCGCCTCCTCGCCTTCCGCGAAGATGATGCGCTTCGGCTCGCGGCGCACGCTGTCGAACACAGTGCCGAGCCAGCCGGCCATCGGATCGAGCCGACCCTTGAGGCGCGCGACATAGCCTTCCATGTCGACGATCGGCTTGCGGGCAACTCCTGAATCCATCGCCGCCTTGGCGACCGCCGGCGGGATATGGCTGATCAGCCGGGGATCGAACGGCGCCGGAATGATGTAGTCCGGACCGAACGTCGGGCGCCGACCGTGGAAGGCGGCCGCCACCTGATCCGGAACGTCCTGGCGCGCGAGGTCGGCCAGCGCCTCGGCTGCGGCGATCTTCATCGCATCGTTGATCGTGCGGGCCTGCACGTCGAGCGCGCCGCGGAAGATGAAGGGGAAGCAGAGGACGTTGTTGATCTGGTTCGGATAGTCCGAACGCCCCGTCGAGACGATCGCTTCGGGCCGCACCGCGAGTACGTCTTCCGGCGAAATCTCCGGATCGGGGTTGGCCATTGCGAAAACGACCGGGCGATCGGACATGCTCGCGATCATCTCGCGGCTGACGATGCCGCCCGCCGAGAGACCGAGGAAGACGTCGGCGCCGACCATGGCTTCGGCCAGCGTGCGCGCCTTGGTGGCCCGGGCGAAGGGCTCCTTGTAGCGGTCCATCAGCTCGACGCGGCCCTTGTAGACGACGCCCTTGATGTCCGCGACCATGATGTTCTCGTGCTTCAGGCCGATCTTCACGAGAAGGTTGAGGCAGGCGAGCGCGGCGGCGCCGGCGCCGGAGCAGACGAGGCGGATCTGGCCGATGTCCTTGCCGACGACCCGCAAGGCATTGAGGATGCCGGCGGCGACGACGATCGCGGTGCCGTGCTGGTCGTCATGGAACACGGGAATGTCGAGCAGGTCCTTCAGCCGCTCCTCGATCACGAAGCAGTCCGGCGAGCGGATGTCTTCGAGATTGATGCCGCCGAACGAGGCGCCGAGGTAGCGGACGGAGTTCACGAAGGCGTCGACGTCTTCGGTCGTCACGCAGAGATCGATCGAGTCGATGTCGGCGAACCGCTTGAACAGGGCGGCCTTGCCTTCCATCACCGGTTTCGAGGCGAGGGCGCCGAGGTTGCCGAGGCCCAGAATCGCCGTGCCGTTCGACACAACCGCAACGAGATTCCCCTTCGACGTGTAGTCGTAGGCGGTGACCGGATCTTCGGCGATCGCGCGCACGGGAACGGCCACCCCCGGCGAATAGGCGAGCGACAGATCTCGCTGTGTCGCCAGCGGCTTGGTCGGCGTGATCTCGAGCTTGCCCGGCTTGCCCTGGGCGTGGAACTGCAGGGCTTCCTGCGCCGTGAAACGGGCCTCTGCGAACCGGGTAGCCATAGCAGTCCTCATCTCGTGTCGGGTCCCGCGCGGCGGTGGCGCAACGCCGGCCGATTTCCGATCGCGGGGGACCGGACCATAGGTGTGCCGGCGCGTGCGGACAAGCTTGCTTTAGCGGCGGGCGACGCTATCCGTTGGGGCGAACCGGAGGGGCGAGGCGATGACGGGACGGCCAGCGAGCCGGCAAGCCAGCGACGTGACCGACGCAGTGGCCGAACCCGCTACCGCGGCGACCGCGCCCGCGGCCGGCGTCAGCCTCGCCGCGCCGCCGCCATCGGCCGACGCCACGCCGTCGATGGCGCAGTTCCTGGAAATCAAGGCGGCCAATCCGGACAGCGTGCTCTGGTACCGGATGGGCGACTTCTACGAGTTGTTCTTCCAAGACGCCGTCGTCGCCGCGGAAGCGCTCGGTATCGTCCTGACGAAACGTGGCAAGCACCTCGGTGAGGACATCCCGATGTGCGGCGTGCCCGTGCACCGAGCCGACGAATATCTCCAACGGCTCATTCGGAAAGGCTACCGCGTCGCCGTCTGCGAACAGCTCGAAGATCCGGCGGAGGCCAAGAAGCGGGGATCGAAGGCGGTCGTGCGCCGCGACGTCGTGCGCCTGGTCACGCCCGGAACGCTGACGGAAGAGAGCCTGCTCGACGCCAAGGCGAGCAACTATCTCACCGCCGCGTTCGATGGACCCGGCGGCACGGTGGCGCTTGCCTCTCTCGACATCTCCTCGGGAGAGTTCGAGATCGGGCTCTGTCCGCATACCGATCTGCCGGGTGAACTGGCGCGGATCGCGCCGAGCGAAGTCATCGCGACCGACGAATTCCTCCGCAACGAGACGCTCGCGCCTGCGATCCGCTTCACCGGCGCGGCCGCGACCCCTGTCGCCGCGGCGACCTTCGACAGCTTCGCCGGCGAACGTCTCTTGAAAGAGCGGCTCGACGTCATCGACCTCGGCGCGTTCGGCGGCTTCGGCCGGCCGGAGCTCGCCGCCGTCGGTGCGCTCCTCAAATACGTCGATCTCACCCAGATCGGTCGGAAGCCGCTGATCCGGCCGCTGCGGCGCACGGGCCCCTCGGCCGTGCTCGTCATCGACGCAGCCAGCCGCGCGAGCCTCGAACTCGTGAAGTCGTCGTCCGGCAACAAGGCCGGATCGCTGCTCGCCGCCATCGATCGGACCGTCACGGGCCCCGGTGCCCGCGAACTCGCACACCGGCTGGCGTCGCCGCTACGCGACCCACGCGCCATCGCCGCGCGCCTCGACGCCGTCGCCTTCTTCGCCGACCGCAGCCTTTTGCGCGATGATATTCGCCGTCTGCTGCGGGCGACGCCCGACGTGGCGCGCGCCTTGTCGCGCCTGTCGCTTGACCGCGGCGGCCCCCGCGACCTCGCCGCGGTGCGCGACGGACTCGACGTCGGCCGGGCCGCCGCCCAGCGCCTCGATGCCGACGGTGCGGCGATGGGGCTGCCGGCGCAGCTCGCCGCCATCGCCGAGCGGCTGACCTCAGTCGGTGTGTCGCTCGGAGAGACGCTGCGGGCCGCCCTTGTCGAAGAACCCCCGCACCTGAAGCGTGACGGCGGCTTCGTACGCGATAGCTACCGCGACGATCTCGATGCCGCACGGCAGCTGCGCGACGACAGCCGCCGCGTGATGGCCGAACTCGAAGGGCGCTACGTCGAAGCGACGGGCATCAAGACGCTCAAGGTGCGCCACAACAACATTCTCGGCTTCTTCATCGAAGTCGGCCAGGCGAATGCGAAGCCGTTGCTCGCGCCGCCGCACTCGGAAACGTTCCGTCATCGGCAGACCATGGCCAACGCGGTGCGCTTCACGACCACGGAACTGGTCGAGATCGAAGGGCGCATCGCGTCGGCCGGCGAACGGGCGCTCGCGCTCGAACTCGAAGTGTTCGGGGATCTGGCCCGTCGCGTCGGGGAGGAAGCCGCGGGCCTCGCCGAACTCGCGAGCTCCCTCGCGGAACTCGACGTCTACGCTGCGCTCGCCGAACTCGCCGTCTCGGAGAACTACGTGCGTCCCGTGCTCGACGATGGCACGGCGTTCGAGATCGTCGCCGGTCGCCACCCCGTCGTCGAACAGGCACTCAAGGCCGAGAACGCGCGGGCGTTCATTCCGAACGACTGCGTGCTCGGGCGCCCCGCGCCGCCACCTGCACCGGCCGTACCCGGCTTCGACGAACGCGCCGAGCGGCGGCTCTGGCTGGTCACCGGACCCAACATGGCCGGTAAGTCGACGTTCCTGCGCCAGAACGCTCTGATCGTCGTGCTCGCGCAGACGGGTTCGTACGTGCCGGCCCGGTCGGCGCGGATCGGCATCGTCGACCGGCTCTTCTCCCGCGTCGGCGCCTCGGACGACATCGCGCGCGGCCGCTCGACGTTCATGGTCGAGATGGTCGAGACAGCTGCAATCCTCAACGCGGCGACCGATCGTTCGCTCGTCATCCTCGACGAGATCGGCCGCGGCACGGCGACGTTCGACGGCCTCTCGATCGCGTGGGCCACGGTCGAGCATCTGCACGAGGTCAACCGCTGCCGGACGCTGTTCGCGACGCATTACCACGAGCTCACCGCACTCGCCGGCCGCCTCGCCGAGGTCTCGAACGTCACTATGGACGTGAAGGAGTGGCACGATCAGATCGTGTTCCTGCACAAGGTTCGTCCGGGAGCGGCGGATCGAAGCTACGGCATCCAGGTCGCGAAACTCGCCGGCCTGCCGCCGGCGGTCGTCAAGCGTGCCACTGAAGTGCTCCGTAAGCTGGAGAAAAACGACCGTCGCGCCGGCGGCGGCCCCGGCGCACTCGACGACTTGCCGCTGTTCGCAGCCTCCCGGCCTTCGAGCTTCGTCGCGGACAAGCGCGAGCCGACGGCCGTCGAGAAAGCGCTCGCCGATATCAATCCGGACAATCTCACGCCGAAACAGGCGCTGGATGCGCTCTACGCGCTGAAAGCCTTCAAACCGAATTGACTTGCTTTTTGCGTGCGTCGGCTGTACGCGTGCCCCCATCGACTTTTGGCCGGACGAATTAGGCCGTTTTGCCCTTCCATCGGGCGCACGCACTGACTCCCCCCAAATCTCGAGACACCCAGGCAGGGGCGCGCGCCGCGCGTCCGGCCTTTCGCACGCCTATGAAAGGATCGCTCGTGAACAAGGGCACCGTGAAGTTTTACAACGACCAAAAGGGTTACGGTTTCATCCAGCCGGACAACGGCGGCAAGGACGTGTTCGTCCACGCCACCGCGCTGGAGCGGGCCGGCATCCGTGGTCTCCACGAGGGTCAGAAGGTGTCGTTCGACACTGCCGAAGATCGCCGTTCGGGCAAGATCGCGGTGAACAACATCGAGGTCGCGTAACACTCGGTTGCGCCATGCAGGAGCCGCCCTGGAACGTCCGGGGCGGCTCTTGTATTGAAGGCCCCCGCAGTTCTCGCCATCTCTCGTGAATTCCAACGAAAGGATCGGAATGACGGCGTTCAAAGACACGTTCAATGATCGACTGAAGAAGCAGACCGAGGCCAAACAAGCCTTGTTGAAGCGGTTCCGCGCCGGCGCCGACGATCCGGAGATCGCCGCCAAGCGCGCCGAGCTCGAATCGATCGCCAAGGCCCGTGACGAGCGGGTTGCCGCCCGCGAAGCCGCGAAGAAAGCCGAAGCCGAGCGTCTCGCCGCCGAAGCGCGTGCGCGCGCCGAGCAGGAAGCGCGCGACAAGGCGGAGCAGGAAGCTCGCGAAGCCGAAGAGGCCGCCGAGCGCCAGCTTCAGCTCGAAGCGCAGAAGAAGGCCGAGCGCGACGCGCGCTATGCGGCCCGCAAGGCCCGCAAGCAGCAGGGCAAGGGCTGACCCGCATGTCCGCCGGGGGATCAGCCGCGTCTCCGGCTAAGCCGGCCGGAGGCCCTGGTCCCTGCCTCACCTGCGGCGCCTGCTGCGCCTATTCGGCCGAATGGCCGCGATTTTCGACCGAAACGGACGAAGAGCTGGATCGCATTCCGTCGAACCTGGTCCATGATGGCTTGGGGCGCATGCGCGCCGACGGCGACCGTTGTGCCGCGCTGGCCGGCGTTCTCGGTGAATCCGTCGCCTGTACCATCTACGAGATCCGACCGCACGTCTGCCGCGCCTGCCAGCCGGGCGACGAGGATTGCCTGACGGCGAGAGCCCGTCATCGGCTCGCTCCGCTTCCCCCGCTTTGACGGCTGCGGCGAGATCCGCCGGCCTTGGAATTGCTGCGCCGGCATCGTAGCTGAGGATCGAGACGGCGATGTCGGCGCGAATCGGCGCTGACAAGCTGGGCCTTCCATCCATCACCCTTGGAGCCTGCCCTGTCACACCGCGCCATCCCGCCCGACTTCTCGTGGCCCGAAGGCGTGGTGCCGACGCCCGAGCACGAGGCGGCGCTGGCGCATGTCGCGGACGGCGGCGGACATCTCTTCATCACCGGTCGCGCGGGCACGGGTAAGTCCACACTGCTCAGGTGCCTCGCGCCGCTGCTGCGCGATGCAAGCGTGACGGTCGCGCCGACAGGGCTCGCCGCCGTCAACGTCGGTGGCCAGACGATCCACTCGTTCTTCGGTTTCCCGCCGCGCCTCATCGGCCCCGACGACATCCGTCGCAGCCGCAACGGCGGCGTCATGCGCAAACTCAAGTTCCTCGTCGTCGACGAAGTCTCGATGGTGCGCTCGGATCTCATGTGGGGGATCGACCAGTCGTTGCGAATCAATCGTGGACGGCCGCGCGAGCCGTTCGGCGGGGTGCGGCTCATCCTTTTCGGTGATCTGCATCAGCTGCCACCCGTCATTCAGGAGACGGAGGTCGCGAGCCACCTCGAATCGAGCCATGGCGGTCCGTTTTTTTTCGATGTCGGCGCGCTGAGCGAGGGGGCCGGGACCGGCCTGATCGAGCTCGGCCGCGTGTTCCGTCAGAACGACGACCGTCTCGTCCGCGTGCTCGACCGGGTGCGCGAAGGCGAGGCGGACGAGGACGACCTCGAAATCCTCAACGAGCGCGTCGCGCCGATCCGCACGCTGTCCGAAGGCGACCCCTACGTCATCCTGACGCCGACCAACGCGGCGGCCCAGCGCATCAACCGGGCCTTCCTCGATGCGCTGCCGGGGCGTCCCTTCACCTACCAGGCCGGCACGACCGGCGATTTTGCCGACAGTGCCCAGCCGACGGACGCGACGCTGGTGCTCAAGCCCGGCGCGAAGGTGATCCTGCTGCGCAACGATCCGGACAAGCGATGGGTCAACGGCTCGATCGCACGCGTATCGCGGCTCGATGAAAAGCGCGTCTGGATCACCATCAACGATGCCGAGCACGAGATCGAACCCGCCGCCTGGGAGAACCGCCGGTATGCCTTCGACCAGACGGCCGGCAAGATCGTCGAGAGCGTCGCCGGCACCTTCAAGCAATTCCCGGTCCGGCTCGCCTGGGCGCTCACGATCCACAAAAGCCAGGGCTTGACGCTCGACAAGGTGTATGTCGACCTTGGGCGCGGGACCTTCGCGCACGGTCAGGCCTACGTGGCGCTCTCGCGCTGCCGCAGTCTGGAGGGGCTCGCGTTCGCCCGGCCGCTCAAGCCGACCGACGTGATTTTCGATCGGACGATCCTCGGTTACCGGCAAAAATTCGAGGCATTACTGTAAGTTAGCACCCTCGCCGGCCGGCCTCGCTCATAGCTGCTACCAAAGTTTTTCGGCATTGCGTCATCTTCTATGTTGCGGCGCACAAAGCGCTGCGCTATGTTGCATCGCATCAGATCACGGCCATGCCGGACAGCATCCGCTTTCACAGCCTGACCGACCACCAGACCGAAGACGACAGGAGCCCCCATGAACGAGCAATTCACCCGCCAGGCGCAGGAAATGTTCAACGCTGCGAAGGACGCCCGCATTCCGGAGAACGTGCAGGCGTTCGCCGAGGAGAGCGTCGCGAAGACCCGCGAGGCCTACTCGAAGATCGCCGCGGTCGCGAAGGACGGCGCGAAGGTCGTCGAGGACGTCGTTCTCGCCACGCACGCCGGCGCCAAGTCGATCGGTGAGAAGGTGTTCGAGAACACGATGGCGAACACGGAAGCCGCGTTCGACGCCGCTCAGGCGATCGCCCGCGCCCGCACGCTGCCGGAAGCCGCTCGTCTTCAGGCCGACTTCTTCCAGCAGCAGTTCGCTGCCGCCTCGGCGCAGAGCCGCGAGCTGTTCGAGCTGTCGAGCAAGGTCGCACGTCAGACGTTCGAGTCGGTGAACGCCGCGACGACGAAGAGCTTCGAGCAGCTGAAGCGCTCGGCCTGATCTCCGTCAGGGATCGCATGAGATCGAAGACCCGGCCCCACGGCCGGGTCTTTTGGTTTATGGGACGTTTTTGCCATAGCGGACGGGCCGAGGCGCGCTATAGTCGCGTCATGTTGGGTTCGACCACAGACGTCAGCATACGACGTGCCCGCGCCGCGGACGCCGGCGCGCTGGTCGACATCTACCGGGATTCCTGGCGTCTCGCCTACCGGGGCATCATCCCGCATCTGCATCTCGAAATGATGATCCAACGCCGCGGCATCGAGTGGTGGCGCAGCGCCGCGCGCAGCGGCGAAGGCCTGCTCGTGCTCGACGTGGCCGGTACGCTCGCCGGCTATGCGACCCACGGCACGGCACGGACGAAGGGTCCCTATCGCGGCGAGATCTACGAGCTCTACCTCGCGCCGACGCATCAGGGCCTCGGACTTGGCGAGCATCTGTTCGAGGCCTGCCGCCACCGGCTCGATCAGCGCCGGCTTCCAGGCTTGATCGTCTGGGCCCTCGTCGACAATTCGGCCGCCACCTCGTTCTACTGGCGCCGCGGCGGCCGGCCGGTCGCCTCCACGGTCGACCGCATCGGCGGGACGCATCTCGAAAAGGTCGCCTTCGCCTGGGATTGACGGCCCGTCGGCCCACCCAACGATCGCTTTTGCGCGGCAGAAGAGAACCCTTGGGCGCGGCCGAGCGTATCTTCGGTGCCTCTTCACTCTGAACCAATGGCGGGATTGCCACGGGGCGGGCGCCCGCGCATCGAAGTGGCCAGCGAACCGGCCCACAACCACAGGACCCGCGATCCATGCGCATCGATGCCGTGCCGACCGGCAAGAACCCGCCCGAGGACATCAACGTCATCATCGAGGTGCCCGTCGGGGGCGAGCCGATCAAGTACGAGATGGACAAGGCGTCCGGCACGCTGTTCGTCGACCGGTTCCTCTACACGCCGATGCACTATCCCGGGAATTACGGCTTCGTTCCGCACACGCTGTCGGCCGACGGCGACCCGATCGACGTGCTCGTCTGCAATACCCGGGCGATCGTGCCGGGTGCCGTCATGAACTGCCGGCCGGTCGGCGTGCTCGTCATGGAAGACGACGGTGGGGGTGACGAGAAGGTCATTGCCGTGCCATCGCCGAAGCTGACGCGCCGCTACGAGAAGATCCACACCTACACGGATCTTCCCGAGATCACGCTGAAACAGATCCAGCACTTCTTCGAGCACTACAAGGACCTCGAGCCCGGCAAGTGGGTGAAGGTCCACCACTGGGGCGACGCCAACGAGGCCAAGCGGCTGATCACCGAGGCGATCTCGCGCTACAAGGCTGAGACGAAGGGCGGCTGATCTGTTAAGAGGCCCGCGAACGGACGAAGTCCGGCCAACCGACGAGCGGGACCGAACGATGGGCGACATGAAGATCGCGGTGATGGGCGCCACCGGTCGCATGGGCCTGGAGCTCGTGCGTACCGTTCATGCCGCCGAGGGTTGCGTCGTGGCGGGTGCGGTCGAGCGCGCGGGACACCCGGCCCTCGGCGCCGACATCGGCACGCTCGCCAGCATCGGCGCGCTCGGCGTCACGGTCGGTGACGATGCGCTCGCCGTCATTGCCGCCGTCGACGGCATTCTCGATTTCACGACCCCCGCCGCCAGCGTCGAGTTCGCCGGCCTCGCGGCGAACGCGCGCATCGTGCACGTCATCGGCACCACGGGATGCAGCGCCGACGACGATGCCGCCATTCGTGCTGCCGCGCGTCACGCCACGATCGTCAAGTCCGGCAACATGAGTCTCGGCGTCAACCTGCTCGCCGCGATCACGCGCAAGGTCGCCGCCGCGCTCGATGCCGACTTCGACATCGAAGTCCTCGAAATGCACCATCGCCACAAGGTCGACGCGCCGTCGGGCACGGCGCTGCTCCTCGGCGAGGCCGCTGCCCAAGGTCGCGGGATCAAGCTTGCCGATGCGAGCGTGCGCGTCCGCGACGGCCACACGGGCGCGCGCCGGCGCGGCGACATCGGCTTCGCGACGCTCAGGGGCGGCTCCGTCATCGGCGAGCACACCGTCATTTTCGCCGCCGACGGCGAGCGCATCGAACTCACCCACAAGGCTTCCGACCGCAGCCTGTTCGCGCGCGGCGCTGTGCGATCCGCCCTCTGGGCGCGCGGCCGCGGACCCGGCCTCTTTTCGATGACCGACGTCCTCGGCCTCTGAGCAGAAAGGACCCTTGATACCGATGAGCAACAACGTGCTCGTTCTCGTCCGCCATGGCGAAAGCGCCTGGAACAAGCTGAACCTGTTCACGGGCTGGCGAGATCCCGACCTGACCGAGAAGGGCGTTGCCGAAGCGACCCGCGCGGGCCAGCTGCTCAAGGCCGAAGGCTTCAAGTTCGACATCGCCTACACGAGCGTACTCAAGCGGGCGCAGCGCACGCTCGATATCATTCTCGGCGAGCTCGGCCAGACGGGGCTGACCATCCATCGCGACCAGGCGCTCAACGAGCGCGATTACGGCGAGCTCTCGGGTCTCAACAAGGACGATGCGCGCGCCCGCTGGGGCGAGGAGCAGGTCCACATCTGGCGCCGCAGCTACGATGTGCCCCCGCCCGGCGGCGAGAGCCTGAAGGATACGGCGGCGCGCACGCTGCCCTACTACGAGGCCCGCATCTGGCCGGACGTGCAGGCCGGTCGCAACGTCATCGTGGCGGCGCACGGCAATTCGCTGCGCTCGGTGATCATGCGGCTCGAAAACCTCAGCGGCGAGGAGATCGTGGCCCGCGAACTCGCGACCGGAGTGCCGATCGTCTACCGTCTCAATGCCGACGGCACCGTCGCGGAGCGGCGCGTCCTCGGCGGCTGAACAGCGGCACGGGGTAAGGAAGCGCCCATGAGCGTCGAAGAGACAGGTCGCGGTGGCACGCCGCGCGACAAGTGGATCGGCGTCTACATCGGCATCCTCGCCGTCATCCTCGCGGTCGTCACGACGGGCGGCGGCAACGCGGCCAAGGAAGCGACGCTGCGCAACATCGAAGCGTCGAACCTGTGGTCGTTTTTCCAGGCGAAGAACATGCGCCGGACGAGCTTCCTCCTCGCCGCGGAGGAACTTGAGCTTTCGATCGCCACCAATCCGGGCTGGCCGGCCGAAATCCGCAGCATCGTCGAGGCGAAGGCGAAGGCCTATCGCGATCAAGTCTCGCGGCTGACCACAGAGAAGGCAACCAACGAGGGGCTCGACGAACTCTTCCAGCGGGCCAAGGCCGTCGAGGCGGCCCGCGACGTCGCGCTCAGGAAGGATCCCTATTTCGATTACGCGCAAGCGATGCTGCAGATCTCGATCGTGCTCGCGTCCGTCGCCATTGTGTCGGGCGGCAATCTTTTGCTCGTGCCGAGCTTTCTGATCGGCGCCCTCGGCGTCGCGCTCGGGCTCAACGGCTTCCTGCTCGCGGTGCCCATCCCCTTCATCGACGGTTGAGGTTCAGGGCAGCGTGAGATCGGCCGCGATCCGGTCGACGACCGCGTCACCCCGCAGCAACTCCGCCGTCCCGGTGTAGCGCCCGGCGGGCCAGCCGTCCGGCGGCCGCCGGCGACCGGCGAACGCCGTGTACGACGCCTTAGGCCGGTCGACGGCCTCGGTCGTCGACTGGACGGCGATGTCGCCCGGACCTTTCAACGAAAGCCGGATGCGATCGCCCGCCGCCATATTGATGGCCCGCGAGAAGAACACGAGGGCGGCAGCCTCCCGCGAAACGTCCGGCGTCCGGTGGTCGCGTTCGAGGCCGGCGTGCTCGACGGGGCCGGGCGCGAAACCACTCTGAATCAATTGTCCTTGGCGGTAGGCGAGTGCGTCGCGGGCCTTCCGATCCCACAAACCGCCGCTGGCCTCGGCTTCGCGCCGACATGTGCCGTCTGTCGCGGTGCCGAGGTACGGATCGACGACCTTGCCCTGGTGCCGCACGTCGAAATGAAGGTGCGCGAACTCTGCAAGGCCCGAGTACCCGACTTCGCCCAGCGCCTCGCCACGCTCCACCTTCTGCCCGTTACGCACACGCACGCTGCCCGGTCGCATGTGGCAATAGATGGTTTCCCAGCCGCCGCCGTGGTCGATCACCACGGCGTTGCCGCAGCCACGGCTGGTGATGGCCTCGCGCCGCGCGCCGGTCAGGAGGCTCTCGGTCATGCGGTCGCGCGTGTTGCGAACCGTACCGGGTGCCGCTGCAAGCACCCTCACAGGTGTCGCGGCCGCCGAGAGCACCCGGATGTCGAGCCCCGTATGGCCGTCGTAAGTCGCCGTGCCGCATCGCCAGTCCCGAAGCCCGGGGCTCGGATCGACGTCGACATGGCTCTGAACGAAGCACGATTGGCCGAGGTCGCAGGCGATAGGCACAGACAGTTCCATGCCGTGGGCGGCGGGCAGCCATGCAATCGCGGCGGAACAAAGCACTATTGCCGCCTGAATCTTGGGCACGAAAAACTCCATTTCCTTGATAGCACGCAAAAAACTCGCCCAAGGTCTAAGTCACATTCCGATTTTGCCTAAAAAATGGGCAGTTAACCTCTGTTGATCCAGCATGCTGCCCTGCAGTAGCACTCACTCGTTTGTCCAATCATTCTGACGCTAGACCTGTTCGCCATGATGAACATTGCTTCCGCCCTCCCGACTTTTCCCGCTTGCGCCGGCGTGGCTCTGTCGCCAATCGAAGGACGCCACGTTTTGGGTGGTGCCGCGTCGAGAGGGACAAGCACATGACGACACACCAGCTGCTACTTCTGCCCGGGGACGGGATTGGTGTCGAGACGATGTCGGAAGTGGAGCGCGTCGTCGCGTTCTTCAACCGGAAGGGCCGCCGCGGCAGTTTCGAAACCTCGACCGATCTCGTCGGCGGCGCGGCCATCGACAACCACGGCGTTCCGCTCACGGACGCTGCTCTCGAGAAGGCGCGCAAGGCCGGCAGCATCCTGTTCGGCGCCGTCGGCGGACCGAAGTGGGACAACGTGCCTTACGCCATCCGCCCGGAGGCCGGTCTGCTGCGTCTGCGCAAGGATCTCGAACTGTTCGCCAATCTTCGCCCCGCCATCTGCTATCCGGCGCTGGCCGAAGCCTCCTCCCTCAAGCGCGAGATCGTCGAGGGTCTCGACATCCTCATTCTCCGAGAGCTGACGGGCGGCACCTACTTCGGCGAGCCGAAGGAGATTGTGACGCTGGAATCGGGCGAGAAGCGCGCTGTCGATACGACCGTCTACACGACGCACGAGATCGAGCGGATCGCGCGGGTCGCCTTCGACCTCGCCCGCAAGCGCAAAGGCAAGGTGCACTCGGCGGAAAAGCGCAACGTCATGAAGACGGGCGTGCTCTGGAACCAAGTCGTCACCGAGGCGCACAAGGCGCACGGCGCCGGTGTCGAACTCCATCACATCCTAGCCGACAACTGCGCCATGCAGCTCGTCCGTGCGCCGAAGCAGTTCGACGTCATCGTCACGGACAATCTGTTCGGCGACATCCTGTCCGACGCTGCCGCGATGCTCACGGGCTCGCTCGGCATGCTGCCCTCGGCCTCGCTCGGCGCTCCGGATGCGGACGGCCGTCGCAAGGCGCTCTATGAGCCCGTGCACGGCTCGGCTCCCGATATCGCCGGCAAGGGGCTCGCCAATCCGATCGCGACGATTGCCAGCTTCGGCATGGCGATGCGCTACTCGTTCGACATGAGCGCGGAAGCCGATCTGCTCGACAAGGCGATCGAGGGCGCGCTCGCGCGTGGCCTGCGCACCGGCGACATCATGCAGCCGAACATGCGCAAAGTCGGCACGACCGAGATGGGTGCGGCGATCGTCGAGGAACTCGAGCGACTATCCTGAAACTCCGGCGCGCGCTGCGCGTCTGGACCAACCGAGGTTCGAAGCGCAGTGCCGACCGACTGGACCGACCGGAGCCCTCCCGCCTGCCTCAGAGGTTGCGATGGTTAGCAACCTGCGGCACATTGGGTTCGTTCATCAGTCCCAAGACGATCTGCCCGACCTCGTCGAACAACTCATCGACCATGTGACAGATCGGGTCGCCGCCGAGGGTGGCGACTATCGGATCTGGCGGTCTGCGACAGGGGCGGAAGTCTGGCTGTACGTCGAAGGCTCCCGTCGCGCCGACGGCGGCCTCGACGTTGCTCGGATCATCGGCCTGCAGTCCTTCTTCGATCCGCGCAGCCGGTGCTATGTTCGCATCGACCGGCTGCTGCGGCGGCCGGGCGAGCCGCGGTTCGTCGGTTCGGTCGTCGGCAGGTTTGCCGGCGACCGCGCCGGTACGGCAGCCTCTACACCTGTGGTGTTCGATGCTATCGATTTCGACGCGCCCCGTGCTCATGGCCCCGGCGCGACCTGTTCCGTCAAGCTCGTCGCGTTCGGCCGCTCGCTGACGGCCTTCGCCGACGAAGCCGCCTTTCGCAAGGCCGGGTCGGAAACGGCCGGATTGTCGCCATCCTCGTTCAGTGCGACCGGGTTGATGGCGGGCCCCGTGACGCCATCCTCACATGCGCTCATCACCGGAGCCGTCGTCCGGCATGCGCGGCATCTCTACGAAGTCTCCAGTTTGCCGTTCGACCACATCACCGTCGCCTGCCCCGATGCGCCGATCGACATCGTCATGGACTCGCGCAGCGTCCCCGCCGCGGTACGGCCCGGCGCGATCGTCTCGGCGATGTGCTGGATGGTCGGCCGCTTCCTCGGCGACCACTGAG
>Ga0073934_10004382_pt1 | contig 23615 bp, 10 predicted proteins | sample LarsenN4metaG_FD_76834 | JGI IMG/M metagenome (GOLD analysis project Ga0073934, IMG submission 76834) | Hot spring sediment bacterial and archeal communities from British Columbia, Canada, to study Microbial Dark Matter (Phase II) - Larsen... ... | reverse complement strand
CGCGGAAGCGTTTGCGAGCATGAAACAAATTTGGCAGACGGAAGCCTGCCAAAGCCGCGCCTTTAGAATGCCGCAGCCTTATTGGTACGACGACGAGCGGAACATTCTCTGGCAGGAAGCGCTGAGCGGACAGGCGCTGGCGAAAATTGCCGGCGAGGTCGATCTGGCCGAGGCCGCCAAACAGGTCGGCGTCGAGCTGGCCGCCTTCCACGGCTGCGGAGCGGGTTTGCCGGAAAAAATAACTGGCGACTTTCTACTCGATGAATTGCGGGCTTCACTTACCGCTGTCGGCAAATCCCTGCCGCAGCACGCCGGGGCCTACGCGCGAGTTCATCACAAGCTGATGGCGGCGTATCCGGCGTTGCCGCCGGCCGCGTTGACGCCGGTTCACGGCTCGTTCAAGTTCAGCCATATTTTCCACACCGGCCGGGAGATTGCCTTCATTGATTTCGACGGCGCCAACCAGGGCGATCCGTGCTACGATTTGGGCCGGTTCCTGGCCGCACTGTACAGAATGCAATTTGAATCTGCGATCGATGCGGCGACCGTCCGGTGCGCAGTCGAGAATTTCTGTGCGGCTTATCATCGCGCGGCAAAATTTGCGGCGCCGCCGCAGCGAATCGACTGGTTTACCGCCGCGCATTTGCTCGGCAGCGAGATTTACAAAACCGTCAAAAGCATGATCCCCGGCGAGGTCGATCAGCTTTTGAAAATCGCCGATGCGATCATTTGACTATAACATGATTTATCTTCCCGCCGATTGAAGAATCCCGCAGATAAAAGTGTTTAATCAGCGGGATTCTTCAATCCGCGGGGATGCATAAGCTTGAAGGATTGACATGAAGGTAACATTTATCCGCACGAAGATCGAGAGCACCGTATTTCCTGAAAACGGCCAGGCGCACGGCGAGCTTGACGAAGCGATGTTGCAGCGCCTGAAGATTTCTTCCAAAGCCGGCAGCAGCTCGAAAAACATCATCCGCGGCTTACAGCAAAAGGGAATCGTCACCGGCAGCGAAGAGTGGAAATTCTGGAGCGGCGCGTTCAAGGAAATTGCCATGCCGGGGCAGTTTTCGGTCAAACTGTTTCCATGCAATGACCGACTGACCTCCGAGCAACTGGCGACGTATCTTGCGGCCAATGGGCAGCCGGATATTCTTTGGGTCGAAGGCGATGAATATCCGCCGTATATCGAGCAAATTTTCGCGCTATGCCCCGGCAGCTTCAAGCTGGTTTACGCAAAAAATTGGCGGCCGTGGAAAATCGAAAAACTCGAGCAATACGATCTCTGTCTGGTTGACGAAGAATGGCAGATGGCCGAAGTCAACAAGCTCCATCCCGCCGTGCAGTGCGCCGTTTGGGATAAGCTGATCGATTACCAAAACGAGCATTATCCGATTCCGCTTGAAAAGATTTACGATATTTGCTATATTGCCCATCTGCGCAAGGGCAAGAATCATGAGCTGCTCTTTCGCGCCATGGCCAAACTGAACGGCCGCCGCCTCAGGTGTGTGTGCGTCGGCGACGATCGCAAAGGCATTCGCGCGCCGTTGGAGCAACTGGCCGCCGAGCTGAATCTCGACGTGCATTTTACCGGCGAGGTTTCCAAAGCCGAGGTCAATCGCTGCGTCAATCAATCCAAGATCGGCGTGATGTGCGCGCAATTCGATGCCGTGCCCCGCGCGATTCTGGAGTACATGGCGGCAAACGTGCCGGTGTTGGTCAACGCGGAATTGTTCGCCGGCAAACGTTACATTAACGCCAGGACCGGCTTGGTGAAGCCGCCGGACGTATTTCATCTCGGCCTCGCCGAGCTGGTGGAGCATTACCAAAACTATTCGCCCCGGGCCTATTATCTCGAGCATTATTCCTTCGATAAGGTGATGGAAAAGTTTATCGGAATTTTGCGGCAGGCGGGATGTAAAATCGATAGTAATTTATAGAAAATTTTTCCCAACAGAAACAACGCAACGGATGAAAAATCTTTGTATCCGTCATCAAATGCCGTACGGAGTTTGCGATAACACCAGCAACCAGCGACAAGCATCAAGCAACCAGCATCGAGCAACCAGCATCAAGCAACATGACCCAAGCAACGATTGACGACAAAAACCTGCCGCATTTGCAACAGGCGCTCGATCCGGCGGCGATGGCCCCGGCGTTTGAAGACTTTTTTCGCCGGGAGTATCCCGAGCGCGGTTTGAAAGTGGAGGCGTGCCGGATCGGCCGGGTTTATCACAAGCCGGGCAAAAATTGCGGCATTCTTTATCACCTGCGGTGCCGGGATCGCGACCACCGGCTCGTGGCGCCGGTGCTGCATGGCAAAATGTTTGCGAATGGCGAGGGCCACGAAAAAATTCGCAAAGCCCAACCCGAGTCATGGCCGGGCTGCGGCTTTTGGAAGCCAATCCGCTTTTGGCCGGAATTGGAGATGCTCTTGTACGCCTTTCCTTACGATCCCCGGCTGTCTTATCTCGGCCAACTGCTGAAAACCGATTTCGTCAAACAGCAGGTCGAGGCCAATCTGCCGGGTTTTGGGCTGGCGGCGGGATGGAAGTGCGAGGAAGTTGTGCCGAACGTGGTCAAATACATGCCCATGAAGCGCTGCATTTTGCGCTATGAGATCGTTCTAACGGATGCGGCAAAAAACCGGCGGCAGATCGCTTTTTACAGCAAAACGTACGACAGCCCCAAGAGCCGGTATGTTTACGAGGCGCTGCAAAAAATCTGCGCCAGCCCGGCTTGCCACACGGGTGTTTTGAATATCCCGAATCCGATCGCGCATCTTGACGGCGCCAATACGATCTGGCAGCAGGCCTGGGAGGGAAAAGGCTTCAGCGAGGTCGTGGAGAAATCGGGCTGGGCGAATCTTCCCGGCTCCGGTTATGTGCCCAAGATTGCGGCGATGTTGGCGGCGCTGCATCAGATTGCCGTGCCGAATTCGCAGCTTCAGCGCGGCGTGGCGCCGGCAACGATACTCGGGCATGTCGAGGAAGAAGCGGCGGATATCCTGCGCTTTCTTCCGGAACGGCGGGAGACGCTGCAGCGCGTCACGAACGCGCTGACAACATTCGCGCCGGGTCCGGAACAGCAGATTCCGCACGCCACCCTGCACGGCGCGTTCAAGCTGGCGCAGATTTTGTGCCGTGAAAAGTCCGGCGGCCAAAGCGAATTGGCGCTGGTTGACTTTGACGCCATTGCCTGCGGCGATCCGCTTTACGACCTGGCGGAATTTATCGCCTCGCTGGTGTTTTTGCGCGCCAGCAATGGGATTCCGGCCGCGCCCTTAAGAGAAAGCGTCGAGCTTTTCCTGGCCGAGTACCAAAAGCTCGTGCCCTGGAGTTGTGATCGCCGGCGCCTGGCTTGGTACGTGGTGGCTTTTCTTTTGGGCAAACTTCACTCGTCGCTCAAGCGCGGTGAAGCGGTGGGAGTTGCAAACATGGCTACGGCTTTTGATTTGGTTCAAGAGTGGCTGGATCTGCTTGCGTGATGCTGGATGCTTGTTCATTGTTTGCTCGTTTTCTCCGTTTCTCCGTGTTGAATCGGGAATTGAATCAGCAATAAACTTTTAAGTTTTCCGATTTTTGCCATTATTAAATTTGCCATGAAACGCGCGTTGATCACCGGCATCACCGGGCAGGACGGCTCCTATTTGGCGGAGCTGCTGCTGGAAAAGGGCTACGAAGTGCATGGCATTATCCGGCGCGCCAGCACTTTTAATACCGGCCGCATCGATCACCTTTACCAGGATCCGCATATCAACGGCGTCAAGCTTTTTTTGCACTACGGCGATCTGGCGGATTCGGTGCAACTCTCGCGGCTGCTCTACAAGCTGCAGCCGGACGAGATTTATCATCTCGGCGCGCAAAGCCACGTGCGGGTGAGTTTTGATATCCCCGAATACACCGGCGACGTCACGGCGCTTGGCACAATCCGGATTCTCGAAGCGATTAGAGAAGTCGGCGCAAAAACCAGATTCTATCAGGCCTCGAGCAGCGAGATGTTCGGTAAGGTGCGGGAAATTCCACAAAGTGAAAAGACGCCCTTTTATCCGCGCAGTCCGTATGGCTGCGCCAAGGTTTATGCCTTCTGGACCACCGTCAACTATCGCGAGAGCTATAACCTTTTTGCAATGAACGGGATTCTGTTCAACCACGAATCGCCCCGGCGCGGCGAGACTTTTGTGACCCGCAAAATCACGCGCGCCGTGGCCCGCATCAAAGCCGGTCTTCAGCACAAACTCTATCTCGGTAATCTTGATGCAAAAAGAGATTGGGGCTATGCCAAAGAATATGTCGAAGCCATGTGGCTCATGTTGCAGCAGGATCAACCGGATGATTACGTGATCGCCACCGGCGAGACCCATTCGGTGCGTGAATTTCTACAAGAAGCCTTCAGTTGCGCGGACCTTGACTGGCGGGAGTACGTTGAGATTGACCCGCGCTATTTTCGCCCGGCCGAGGTTGATCTGCTCATTGGCGACGCCAGCAAAGCCAAAAGCAAGCTTGGCTGGGAGCCCAAGGTGTCCTTTCGCGAGTCGGCCCGGCTCATGGTTGACGCGGACATGGCGCAGCTCGAACGCGAACAGAATGGCATCGCTGGTTCATCATCGGCAGAATATCTTCGGAAGTTCTCTTGACCTATAATATTGATCACCATAACCAAATAAGTATGTCCGATTCTCCGTCCAAAAGTATTAGCTTCTTTCACACTCACATCTCACCCCGATCCATCGAGTTCGCCACTCAGGTACTGCAATCAGGGTGGGTGAGCGAAGGACGCATGGTAAAGGAGTTTGAAGCAACGCTGGCATCTCGATTGGGTCTTTGCAATCCAGTAGCAGTTAACAGTGGCACAGCAGCGCTGCACTTAGCCTTAGCGTTGGCGGGCGTGGGTCGTAGTGATGAAGTTATCTTGCCTGCTCAGACTTTTGTGGCTACCGGCCTGGTAATTCTGATGCAGGGCGGAATTCCGGTCTTTGCTGATATTGACCCTCTCACAGGGAATATCTCGCCCGCGTCCATTGTGGCAAAGATCACCCCGCGCACCAAGGCGATCATGCCAGTGCATTGGGCGGGCTATCCATGTGATCTGGACGAGATTAATGCTATCGCGACTCAGCATGGTTTGGTCGTGATCGAAGACGCAGCCCATGCTCTTGGCGCTACTTATAAAGGCAAGCCCATTGGAGCAATTTCACGCTTTACAGCATTCTCATTTCAAGCCATCAAGCACCTGACGACCGGCGACGGCGGAGCGCTATGTTGTACCGACGAAGTTGATGCCCGCCAAGCCTTTGTCCGGCGATGGTTTGGGATTGACCGGACTAACAGTAAGCCATCCATTCTAGGCGAACGGATATACGACATTGAGACCGTGGGTTACAAGTATCACATGAATGATCTGGCAGCAGCAGTAGGGTTGGGCAACCTTGAAGACTTCACACAGCGGCTGGCTCGCCGCCAACAGATTGGATCGTATTATCGAAAACAACTTGGCAACATACCAGGTCTGCAACTGCTGCGTATGGACGACGACCGGACTCATGCTTACTGGCTTTTTACGATATTGGTAGAACGGCGAGAAGATTTCATTCGCAAATTGGCCGAGAATGGTATTCCGGCCTCCGTGGTGCACCTGCGAATTGATCACAACTCGATATTTGGTGGTGTGCGTGACGACTTGCCCGGTCAGACCGATTTCAACGAACGGCAGGTAGCGCTTCCGGTGCATGAAGATCTTTCCGACGATAATGTCAAACAAATCGTAGACTTGATTCAAAGCGGCTGGTAACGAGAAGTTGCTCGTGGCCTTTGAGAAATTTAAGAGGTTACCGATGTCTGCTGAATATGACTACAAACTCCTTCGTTCGTTTGGCGAGGATGTGTTTATCAGTGCTAATGTCGAGATCCGACGCCCTCATTTGGTAACAGTAGGTAGCCATGTTGCTATTGATTCAGGTTTCTATTGTACAGTCGAAGCCTGTATCGGTGATTACATTCACATTGGGCCGTATGTGACTGTTATTGGAGGTGCAAAAGCGCAATTCAAGTTGAAAGGTTTCAATACGATAGGAGTTGGGAGCAGGATTTTATGCGCGAGTGACGAGTTCTTGGGAGCCGGTCTGGTTGGGATGTCGCCACCAGAGTACCGTGACAACATTATTTTTGCTCCTGTCGTTTTTGAAATGTTTGCCAGTATTGGAACCAATGTGGTAGTACACCCCGGTGTAACCTTTGGGGAAGGAAGCGTGGTCGGATCGTGTTCTTTAGTGACCAAGGATGTGGAACCCTGGATGATTTACTATGGTATTCCTGCAAGACCTGTCAAGCCACGTCCACGGGATAAAATGATTGCTGCTGCAAAAGCATTATTTGGAAGGAACTCTAAATGAATGACACCATGCGAATTGCTATTTTGGGTGGCACCGGCTTTGCTGGTCGCAATGTGCGTGACACATTCGAAGCTGCTGGCATGACTGTGGGAGTATTTAGCCGAACAGCCGGATGCGACTTGCTTGACCTACCCACGGCATGGACCAAGTTAGATGGGTTCCGGCCCAACTACATTGTGAATTGTGCTGCGCTGGTTGGCAGCGTCAACTACGTCACTGACTTTGCCGCAGACGTGGTTGATGTAAACATGCGCATTAATTTGAATGTTTACAAGATTGCACAGCAGATGCGCGAGGTTATAGTCGTTAATCCCATTGCAAATTGTGCTTATCCAGGTGTTATGGATATCTACGAGGAGCCGGGTTTTTGGGATGGCCCGATCCACCCTTCGGTTCTCTCGTACGGTAGTACACGTCGCATGATGTGGGTGTTGTCTAAGTGTTACTTTGAGCAATATGGTGTTCGCTCCGTGAATTTGATTGTACCAAATATGTACGGCCCTTATGACAGCACAAACCCCAACAAAACACATGCGCTGAACGCTTTGATCATTAAGTTTATCAGGGCAGTCAAACATAATCTACCTGAAGTAGAAGTATGGGGTACCGGCAAGCCGATTCGTGAGTGGTTGTATGTTAAGGATTTTGCGGCGATCGCACGTCGGGTAATCGAGGCTCGTGAAGATTCTCTTGAACCGGTCAATATCGCACAAAATCGTGGCTACAGTGTGACCGAACTGGTGGACACAATTCGCCAACAGGTCGGTTATACCGGGAAAATCACTTATAATAGCCGTTATCAGGACGGCTCACCCAAGAAAGTGATGGATGACCATTACTTTCGCCAGCGGTTCCCGGATTTCAAATTTACAGAACTAACGACTGGAATTTTACAGACTATCAAGTATTATCGTGACATTTTGTAGCTAAAGGAGACTTTAGTCATGGCATTAATAAACATCGTTTACCCTCATACACAAGTGCTTGGCTTTGCTGTGCATAAGGCTGACACCTCGGTAATCTGGTCGCGATTTCCGCTGGAAGGTTTTGATGTATACGGTTACTTTGATGCCTATAGCTATCGAGGACGGCAATCTGGCCTTGATGTACTCGTAACGTGTGAGCCGCTTGTCGTATTGCCTGGCGAGTATAACGAAACTGTTTGGCAACATTTTGATTATGTCCTTACCTTCGTGGATAGTTTGGTTGAACAAGGTGCAAAGTTTCGGAAGTTCATGCCCGCCGTTTATGACCTTCCCTATACTCCCGAGTACACCAAGGTCATTGATCTCACCTATGTGCAACCGATGCCGGCGAAGAGAAACGCCATTTGCATGATCAATGGAAATAAATCCTCACACATTCCCGGCGAGTTGTATTCAAAACGGGTTGAAGCGGCGCGGTGGTTTAACGATCACTCAGACCTACCGTTTGATGTGTACGGCACTCCTCCATTCCACCAGCTCCCTAACTATCGTGGCGTACTGATGCCGCATTCACAGAAGTTTATCACCCTAGCACAGTATCGTTATTGCTTGGCGTTCGAGAACATGTACCACCCCTTCTGGTCAAAGGGAATGTTGGAGAAGATGCCCGACTGCTTGATGTGCGGCACCGTGCCAATCTATCTTGGCTGTTACAACATTGAGGAATACATTCCACTCCAGTGCTATATTGATTTTCGTCAATTCAAGGACTATGCGGAGTTAGATCGATTTCTGCATGAAATTTCGGACACCGAATACCAAACTTATCTTGATTCAATTCGTGATTGGGTGAGTAAGGGAAATCTGGAGCGTCATTCCGTTCATCGTCTCTATGACAAGTTGCTGGCGTTGGCCGACTCAACGGTTTCGGAAGCTGAGCTTGCCGCCAAGCCATGGCAACCCGGGCTTGCCCCAGGTCATGCTCATCTTCAATGGCGCATAAGCCAAAAGCCAGCCATTTGGTCCTGGAAGAAGATGGCCTCGGTAGTACCCTCAGAAGCAATTTTGCGCGGTGAATTTGCTGACAACAAGGCAGAATATATGTTTAGACAGCTTAACCACATGGATATAAGCGCTGAATTTGGTACTGAGATAACTGGTGGAAAGACAACTCCGGTGAGTTCAATTGTTGAGTTCAGCGACCTTAAAGTCGGACAAAGATTAAAGGTGGAGGGGACGCTGGGTGAGGATAGTATGTTTGTGGCGTTGAAGATCAGCATTAAAGCCCCGGAAGATGAAGCTGTAATCGAAGGCTGTATCCAAAATGTTGACTATCAAAAAAATACGCTACGCCTGCTCAATCGCGAATTTGTTTTGCCAAACGGTATTGTGGTTAAAGATTCACAACGTCATATCATCGGTTTGAAAGAGCTGAAGGCCGACGACAGGGTTAAGCTCAAGGGAATTTATTCGGAACCCAAAGGATTTGCTGCGAAGACAATCAAAGTCGAGGAGTCTAAGGACATCCACCTTGTGGAATTGCAGGGTGATATCAACAAAATTGATCAAGAAAAGAAGACTCTGAATGTGGTTGGCTTCACGATAAAAGTTAATGAAAATGCCATGTCTTTTAAATTTACTTCAGCCGCGAAGCCTCATGTGGAATCTGCTAAAAGGGATTTTATAAAAGAATATATTAAGCAAGGCGATATCGTATTTGACGTGGGTGCTCACATTGGCAAGAAAACAGACGTTTTTCTCGCGAACGGAGCCAAAGTAATATGTTTTGAACCACAACCCGATTGCGTAAAAGTATTGCACGCCAGGCATGGAAATAATAGCAATGTTGTGATTGTAGGAAAAGGTGTGGCAGATAAAACCGGTCAAATGCAACTTGCTATTTGTAGCAAGGCGAGCACGATATCTACATTTTCTGACGAGTGGAAGAAAGGAAGATTTGTCGGATACCAGTGGGATAAATTTATTGACGTGGAAGTTACCACACTTGATGAGGCCATTCAAGCTTATGGATACCCTCAATACGTGAAATGTGATACTGAGGGTTTTGAAAATCAAGTCCTCCGTGGTCTATCTCGGCCAGTTCCGTACATATCGTTCGAATTTACGATTGAATTTCTTGATCGAGCTAAAGAGTGCGTTGCTCTATTGCAACGACTTGGATACAGAGATTTTAATGTTGCATTAGGCGAAATCTCACACTTGGCGTTTCCTGAATGGGTTTCCTCCGAGACGCTTTTTGAATTCATCGAGCGCTCAGAGGATAAGCTACTGTGGGGAGATATATACGCAAAATTTCAACCTGCTTCACCGGTGAATTTCCAGGGGGGAGGCCTTTAAAGCCGATGATGTCTCTTCTTTTCAAAAAGGGTTAATGGCTGCTGGATTATGGCGTCAGGGACAGCCGTTGCGGCTACATCTCGGCTGTGGTGAACAGCATTTTGACGGCTACGTGAACATTGATTATCCGCCTTCTGAGCATACCGTAATGCAAGTGAAAGCGGATGCTTATGCCAATATCATTGAGCTTGATTTTGTGCCGGAATCGGTGGATGAAATCCGCCTCCATCACGTTTTTGAACATTTCAGCCGAGTTACTGCTTTGGCGATGCTTATCAAATGGCACAAATGGCTTAAGGTCGGTGGAAAACTGCATCTTGAAACTCCCGACCTCATGGGCAGCGCAAAAATGTTGATCTCCAACAATGCTTCTAGGAAGACAAAGATGAGTGCTGTTCGACATCTAGCTGGAGATCAGGCGTCATCGTGGGCATATCATATTGATCATTGGTTTTCGGAGCGGTTTGAGCACACGTTGAACAAATTGGGTTTTGACCCGGTGAAAACTCGATCCCGGTCATGGACAAAAGAGCCATATCTCTCAAACGTAGAAGCCATTGCCATTAAAGCTCGAAACGTACCCATCGAGGAACAATTGTGTAATGCAGATGAGTTATTATGGGAAAGCACTGTTGCGCCGGCAGAAAAACCAACCTATGAAGTCTGGACAAAGCAACTTCGAGTTGTGTTGGGCGGATCTTTGGTATCTGTGCCAAGCAATACCCAAATGCCAGATATCGAGAAAATTTCACAGGCTCCCGTCGTGCTTTCAAAAGCTGCATCGCAGCGCCCTCTATCGGAATTACATAACTTCAATCAGAATGACCGAGATGCATGGGTACGCGCCAAGGCGGCCACAGTTGAAGCTGGTGCGCGCGTACTGGATGTCGGTGCTGGAACATGTCTGTATCGTGATTTATTTGCACATTGTGATTACAAAACGCATGACTTTAAAAAATATACAGGTGTCAAACATGGCCACACAACCGAATATGGGGCGATAGATTATGTCTCGGAGATTGTCAACATTCCTGTTGAAGACAATGCGTTTGATGTGATTCTCTGCACTGAAGTATTGGAACACGTGCCTGAACCGATCGAAGCGTTGCGCGAGATGGCTCGCATATTGCGGCTAGGAGGCCGACTTTTCATAACCGCGCCTCTAGGTTCGGGTCTGCATCAACTGCCCTATCATTACTATGGAGGCTACACTCCGGAGTGGTATAAATACTTTCTCCCTAAATTCGGTTTGAATGCTGTGGAAATCTCACCGAATGGTGGTTTTTTTAAGTTGCTGGCACAAGAATGCTCTCGTATGGCTGCTATATTGCGACAGAATCAAAATTTGCATGAGGATAATTCAAAGTTTATTCGGAAACTATTTGGAGAATGGATACCGCGCTATTTGTTTGCTCTTGAAGAAAAACACTTTATTGACCAATTTACCGTTGGCTATCACGTTGAAGCTGTGAAAGTTGTGGATAATGGATAAAGTTGCTTTAACAGAACATACAATTGCTATGGCTACTCAGAATGAAGTCCTTGGCATTATCTTCAGCAAAGACCGGGCTATGCAACTCGACTGTACGTTACGGTCCTTTGTCTTGCATTGTAAAGATATCGACACCGTTGACCTAAAGGTACTTTATACGACTTCAAGCCCGTTCCATGAACGGCAGTACCAGCAATTGATGGCTGAGCATAAATTTGTTACCTTCATCCGCGAGAGCAATTTTAGACAAGACCTGATGTCACTTTTGTCGTCACATCAATACGTTCTGTTTTTGGTTGACGATAATATTTTTATCAGGGATTTCTCCCTTGCCGATGTCGTTGAGAGCTTGCAGAGCAACCTTGATGCTATCGGTTTCTCTTTGCGGTTAGGCAAGAATACGTCCTACTGCTATATGCTGAACAGTGAGCAGAGGTTACCTGCTTTCGAGCAGAACGAAAAGACGATGCTAAAATATGATTGGACAGTGGCCGACTATGACTTTGGATATCCCTTGGAGGTATCAAGTTCGGTCTATCGCGTATCTGATCTCATGCCTTTGTTGACTCTGGTCAAGTTCAGAAATCCAAATACCCTCGAAGCGAAGTTAAACTCCAATAAACAGTATTTCGAGAACACTGCAAATCAGCTTCTCTGCTACAAGCGTTCTGTTGCATTCTGTAATCCCATCAACCTTGTTCAGCCAAAAATACATAAGGCCGGCAACAAGGCGGAATATTCGAGCGAATCTCTGGCGCAACAATTTGAGCAAGGTTATCGGATCGAGGTTGAGACATACACGAATTTCATCCCGAATAGCTGCCACCAGGAGGTCGAGCTGCATTTTAGGCGAATCGAGACAAATCAGACGGATGAGTTGCCAGCGCCGCAGCAAAGTCTCTCTTCTTCAGCAGCGGCTGATGATGGCGTACTGCCTGGAAGGGAGGTATGGGGATTAACCTCCATCGTTATTCTTAACTATAACGGCGGCGACCACATTCGCTGTTGCTTTGAGAGTATCAGAGCCTATACGGAAGCGCCTTATGAGCTGATCGTTATTGACAACGCCTCGACCGACGGCTCGTTGGACTATCTGCGCTCATTGCAGGATATTGTTTTAGTCCAAAATCCAACCAATCTTGGCTGCCCGCCGGCGCGCACACAAGCGATGGCCCTGGCGCGTGGTGATTATGTCTTGTTATTGGATAACGATACCATGGTGACCCCTGGTTGGCTGACGGCTTTGCTGGCAGATATGCAGCGAAATCCGGAACTCGGCTTATTGGGACCGTGTTCAAATTACGTCTCCGGGCCTCAAATTGTGCCGCAAGTTCCTTATCGAGATGTTCAGGGGCTCGAGTCGTTTGCGCGAACCTTTGCGGAAAAGAATCGCGGACGTCTGACATATACAGCCCGGCTGGTCGGTTTCTGCATACTCATCCGGCGCGCGGTCATTGATAAGATTGGCGCGCCAGATCCGCAGTTCGGCAAATACGGCTTTGAGGACGATGACTATACGTGGCGAGTGCTTATTGCCGGTTTCAAGGCCGCGATTGCTCGGGATGTCTTTATTCATCACACCGGCGGTCCGAAAAGGCGAAGTAATGCCGAATACAACCAGGCATTAAAAGAGGCGCAAGGTATTTTCAAACGTAAGTGGGCATTGCCGCCGAATGTGGAATTGGAATATGGCATTGAGATTCCCCTTGAAATCCGGAAGATTCTGGCTCAGCCATTTGATCCGGCTCGCCACTATGTGCCGATACCGGATCAGGCTGAGATAGCGCCGCTCATCTATAGCGCCGGCGGCGCCGCAGCGGCAACTCGACAAGCCGCGCCAATAAAAGCGACAACGTTAGAACAACGATCCGTTGCATTTGCAACGAACATTTTCCTTGATCAGATTATTGGCTTTGACGATCTTAAAATCGGACAAAGGGTGAAGATAAAGATAAAACCGGGCAAAGATGGTGCGTTGGTGGCGCTGAAAATCAGGGCGAGAGACCCGGACGAAGAGATAGAAATTGAGGGCTTAATCCAAGGCATTGACCAGCAAAAAAACACGCTGCGCCTGCTCAATCGCGACTTCACCTTACCAGACTATGGCTTGAACGGCCTGAAGGCCGGCGACCGGGTTAAGCTCAAGGGAATGTTTTCGGAGACCCAAGGATTTATGCCGGAGAAAATTAAAATGAAGGAAACCACGAACTTCAAAACGGAAGAAGTGCAGGGCGATATCAACAAAATTGATCGGGAGAAGAAGACTTTGGAGGTGATCGGCTTCACGGTGATCGTGAATGAAAACACTATCATTTTATAATCTTTTACAAGTTCAATCGTTACAAAAAAAGCAAAGATTTTCTGACCACGAAGACTCCAAGACACAAAGAAAAAAACTTAGTGTCTTCGTGTCTTGGTGGTGAAATTTGGTTGTGGCTCGCGTTGTGGGAATCGGGTTTTATCTGCTCAATCCGTTAAAGCCGTTTACCAAAAAATTAGTAAGCAGATGAAGCCGATCAAGCGGATAAATTCTTTGCTTTTCCTGCAAAGAGTTCACTAATTTACCAGGGAAGGAGGAGCATCATGAAGCAAGATCATTTGGGCCGATTGAGCTTTGCCAAATTTTGGGTGTTGGTTGTTCTTTTCGGATTGGAAGCGCTGCCGCTGGTGGCGCAGACGCCAGTGAATTTCAAGATCGCTTTTATTGCAGATCAGGGGTCGGGATCGAATGCGACCGCGGTTTTGAATCTCATCAAAAATGAGGGCGCGAATGCCGTAGTGCACCAGGGCGATTTCGACTACAACGACAATCCGTCCGCCTGGGATGGCCTGATTACCAGCGTTCTCGGCGCCAATTTCCCCTATTTCGCCTCGGTCGGAAACCACGATGACGGCAGCTTCTACGGTTCGGGCGGCTATCAATCCTATCTGGCCGCACGCATGAACCGGCTGGGAATAACCTGGGATGGGGATTTGGGAGTGAAATCATCGTTCAAATATAATGGAATATTCTTTCTTCTGACAGGCTCGGGTGTACAAGGCTCCGGCCACGATGTTTATATCAGAGACAAGCTGGCCGCCGACAATTCGATTTGGAGCATCAGCAGTTGGCACAAAAACATGCGGCTGATGCAGGTCGGCGGAAAATCTGACGAGACCGGCTGGGGCGTTTACGAAGAATCGCGCAAAGGCGGCGCGATTATCGCCACCGGCCACGAGCATTCTTACAGCCGCACGCATCTGCTGAGCAGTTGCCAAAATCAAACCGTCGCCAGCACTTCCAACACCCTGGTTCTGACCGAGGACCAGCCGGGCACGCCTCAAGATGAAGGCCGGACCTTCGTGTTTGTCTCGGGATTGGGCGGCAAGAGCGTTCGCTCGCAATCGCTCAGCGGCGCCTGGTGGGCGAGCATCTACACTTCGTCGCAAGGCGCCACCTACGGCGCGCTGTTCGGCGTCTTCAACTTCAATGGCGAGGCCAACAAGGCGCATTTCTATTTCAAGGCGATCAACGGCGCCGTGCCGGATGATTTTAACGTCGTCAGCAACGTCACCCCGGCGGATGCGACGCCACCTTCGGTACCCGCCGGCCTAACGGCGACAGCCAATGGAGAGAAGATCGATCTCTCGTGGACGGCGGCCAGCGATGCGGAGAGTGGGATCAGCGGCTATAAGCTCTATCGGGGAACCACGGCCGGTGGTGAAACTTTCCTCACGCAAATTGGGAATCTCACGAGTTACACCGACCAGACCACCTTGCCGAACACGACTTACTTTTATCAGATTTCGGCGGTGAACGGCGCAGGGTTAGAGGGCTCGCGGTCGAACGAGACCAACGCCACGACAGGCAACACCCCACCGGCAGCGCCGACCGCACTGACCGCCACTGCTGGTAACCAACAGAGCATTCTGGATTGGGCTGACAATAGCGAACCGGACTTGGCTGGCTACCACGTCTATCGCGCGACGACTGCCAGCGGGCCGTACACGCGGATTACCACGAGCTTGTTGGCTTCGAGTGCTTACACCGATGCAGGCTTGACCAACGGCACAAGATACTACTACGTGGTTACGGCAACAGATGCCGGTGGCAATGAATCGACCAACTCGAACGAGGCCAATGCCATACCCACCGTCGTCGATCCAATCTTAGTCGGATACTGGCGCTTTGAGGAGGGCAGCGGGACGATTGCCGCGGATGCTTCAGGAAACGGCAACAACGGGACTTTGCAGAATGGGCCGAGTTGGACGGCAGGAAAGATCGGCGGCGCTTTGAGCTTTGATGGCAGCAATGACTATGTCGGTCTGGGAAATGCAGCGAGTTTAAATATTACCGGTGTCATTACGATTGCGGCTTGGGTGAAACCCGCGACCACGAGTGGCTTGAGAGATATTGTTGCGCATGGTTACACCCTTTCGCCCAATGCCGCGGTGTTTTTAAGAATCAATGCGGGCAAATATGAAGTTGGCAGTTGGAATGGAAGCAATCATTTTACTTCGTTTTCCATCCCTTCGGGCGATGTTAATAATTGGGTGCATCTTGCCGGCACTTATGATGGCGTCGCGTGGCGGCTGTATAGAAATGGGGTTCAAGCCAGCGCAATTAATGATGTGATCGGTGCGGTGGCGGTGAATGCAAACTGGGCGATTGGCAGCCGCGGCACCGGCACGGAACGATTTTTCCAGGGCAGCCTTGATGAGGTTCGCATTTACAAGCGCGCCTTGAGCACGGCAGAGATTGCAGAACTGGCGCAGAGCGACAATACGCCGCCCTCGGCCCCGAGCGGCTTGAATGCGGCAACCAGCGGCGAGCACGTGAATCTAGGCTGGACTGTGGCCAACGATGCGGAAAGTGGCATCAGCGGGTATAAAATTTATCGCGGCACGACGGCCGGCGGCGGAACTTTTTTAACCCAGCTTGGCAATGTAACGAGTTATATCGATCAGACCACTGCTCCGGGCACGACGTACTTTTATCAGGTTTCGGCAGTGAACGGTGCGGGCGTGGAAGGCTCGCGCTCGAACGAGGCCAGCGTGCTTACAGGAAATAACCCACCGGCTGCACCGACAAACCTGAGCGCTTCGGCTGGCAACGGGCAAATTACGCTGGATTGGAACGATAACAGTGAATCTGATCTCGCCGGCTACGATGTCTACCGTTCGACCACCTCTGGTGGACCGTACACGCAGATCACGGCGAGTTTGCTCACCTCAAGCTCGTATACCGATGTTGGCCTGATCAACGGCACGCGTTATTATTATGTGGTGACTGCCGTGGATGCCGGCGGCAATGAATCGACCGAATCAAACGAGGCCAACGCGATTCCTGCAGACAACCCGCCGGCCGCGCCGCAAAATCTTAGCGCTTCGGCTGGCAATCAGCAGATCACGTTGGATTGGAGTGACAATAGCGAGCCGGACTTGGCTGGCTACCACATCTATCGCGCGACGACTGCCAGCGGGCCGTACACGCGGATTACCACGAGCTTAGTGACCGCGAGTGCGTACACCGATGCTGGATTGACGAACGGAACGCGCTACTATTACGTCGTTATCGCCGTGGATGCCGGGGGCAATGAGTCGGCCAACTCGAACGAGGCCAATGCCATACCTACCGCCATCGATCCAATCTTAGTCGGATACTGGCGCTTTGAAGAAGGCAGTGGAACGTTTGCGGCGGATGCATCGGGAAACGGCAATAACGGAACTTTACAGAATGGGCCGATCTGGACGGCGGGAAAGATCGGCGGCGCATTGAGCTTTGATGGCAGCAATGACTATGTCGGTCTGGGAAACGCTGCGAGTTTAAATATTAGCGGCGTGATTACGATTGCGGCCTGGGTGAAATCCGCGACCACGAGTGGATTGAGAGATCTTGTCGCGCATGGTTACACCCTTTCGCCCAATGCCGCGGTGTTTTTAAGAATCAATGCAGGCAGGTATGAGGTCGGCAGTTGGAATGGAAGCAACCATTTTGCTTCATTTTCCATCCCTTCGGGCGATGTGAATGCCTGGGTTCATCTTGCCGGCACCCATGACGGCGTCGCGTGGCGGCTGTATAGGAATGGAGTTCAGGTCAGCGTCCTCAATGATGCAACCGGGGCGGTCGCAGTCAATTCGAGCTGGGCGATTGGCAGCCGCGGCACGGGCACGGAGAGATTTTTTCAAGGCAGCCTTGATGAGGTTCGCATTTACAAGCGCGCCTTGAGCGCGGCGGAGATAGCAGAACTGGCGCAGAGCGACAATACGCCGCCCTCGGCTCCAGGCGGCTTGAATGCGGCGGCCAGCGGCGAGCAGGTGAATCTAAGCTGGACTGCGGCTAACGATGCAGAAAGTGGCATTAGCGGCTATAAGATTTATCGCGGCATCACGGCGGGTGGTGAGAGCTTTCTCGTGCAAATTGGCAATGTGACGAACTATAGCGATCAAACCACCGCTCCGGGCACGACGTACTTTTATCAAGTTTCGGCGGTGAACGGTGCGGGTGTGGAAGGCTCCAGGTCGAATGAGGCCAGCGCAGTTACTGGAAATAATCCACCGGCTGCGCCAACGAATTTAACCGCCGCAGCGGGAATTCAACTGATCAACTTGAATTGGAATGACAATAGCGAGAGCGATCTCGCCGGTTACCATGTTTATCGTTCGACCACTACCGGTGGACCCTACACCCGAATTACAACGAGCTTAGTGACTGCGAGCGCCTATACCGATGCCGGTTTGACCAACGGGACAACGTATTATTACGTGGTCACCGCGCACGATGTTGGCGGCAATGCGTCGGGCAATTCAAACGAGGCCAATGCTGTTCCTGGAGATGATCCACCGACTCCGCCCACTGGCCTGACCGCGTCGACGGGGAATCAGCAGGTCAGCCTGAATTGGAATGACAATAGCGAGAGTGATCTCGCCGGTTACCATGTTTATCGTTCGACCGTTGCCGGCGGACCCTACACCCGAATTACAACGAGCCTTGTGACTGCGAGCGCCTATAACGATGGCGGCTTGACCAATGGGACAAAATACTATTATGTGGTTACAGCCAAAGATGCGGGCGGCAATGAGTCGACCAACTCAAATGAAGTCAATGCCACTCCCACTGCAAGCGAACCGACCTTGGCCGGCTATTGGCAATTTGATGAAGGCAGCGGAACGGTTACCGCCGATGCATCGGGAAAAGGCAATAACGGAACTTTACAGAATGGGCCGATTTGGACAGCAGGAAAGATTGGCGGCGCTTTGAGCTTTGATGGCAGCAATGATTATGTCGGCATTGGGAATGCGGCGAGTTTAAATATTACCGGAGTAATTACGATTGCGGCCTGGGTGAAGTCTGCAGGCACGAGTGGATTGCGAGATATTGTCGCGCATGGCTACACCCTTTCGCCCAATGCCGCAGTAGTTTTAAGAATCAATGCGGGCAAGTATGAGATTGGCAGTTGGAATGGAAAAAACCATTTTGCTTCATTTTCCATCCCTTCGGGCGATGTTAATGCTTGGGTGCATCTTGCCGGCACCCATGACGGCGTCGCATGGCGGCTGTATAGAAATGGGGTTCAGGTCGGCATTCTTAATGATGCAACTGGCGCTGTGGCGGTCAATGCAAACTGGGCGATATGCGCCCGCGGCACGGGCACGGAAAGATTTTTCCAGGGCAGTATTGACGAGGTGCGCATCTATAACCGCGCCTTGAGCGCCGCGGAGATACAAGCCTTGGCGAGTCAAACCGGAACTATTCCTAAGCCTTCGCTTTCAGGATCTGAAGCTGAGTCACCTGAAAATATACGACCAATGAACTTTCATCTGGCGCAAAATTATCCAAATCCGTTCAATCCGACAACGGTCATTCGGTACAACTTGCCGGTGCCGGTTCACGTTAAACTGATTATCAGCGATCTTTTGGGCCATAAGGTTCGTACGTTGGTTGACACGGATGAGCCGGCGGGCTACCGCCATATCACCTGGGACGGCACCAATGACTCCGGTGTGCGAGTCGGAAGCGGAGTATATTTAATGCGAATTGAGGCTGGCTCTTATAGAATGACGCGCAAGCTCATGCTGATGAAGTGAAGCGTGAGTGTAAGGCGTAAAACGTAAGGCGTAACACCTTGAATTTTTAATTTTTTCCGCAGGGAGGTTTTTTTGCCGGTAAATTCGATCATTGAATCATATTGCAATCGCTGACGAGTGGGCGGAAACGATGATTGCCTGCACGATGCGTGTGGCCCCGTCGGCGGATTTTTCCCCCGGCGGGTGTAGCCTATACCTCATGAGTTTTGATGTTCAAATTCGGTAATATCCTTGTAGCCTTGCTCCCTTGTGGGGCACTGGCGGAACCGCGAATTTATTGCCTTCAATAGCGGCCCACAAGGGGCCGGGACTACGAAACATTACTGATTCTGATCGTCAAACTCCATCAGGCAAGCCCACCACATTCGTCTGACCACCTCACGGGTACATTTCCCAAGCGCTGCCCCGACCTCGGGGTTTGCAGCCAGGGGCGGGCTTTTTAAACGACCAGGTTGTGAGTGCTGCCCTAAAGGGTGGTGCCGGACATTCAAACAGGAAGGATTTCATCATGCGCAACGTGCAACGAGGATTATCCAGCGCAAGCGGCATGGTTTTGCTTATGATTCTGCTGGGAGCGAATCAACCGGCGTGGACGCAAGGCCAACCGATCATCTTTTCGGCCACGGGCGATGTTCCGTATGGCTCGAGCGAGGTTTCGGTTTTCCAACAGCAAATGCTCAATCACAACAAATACAGCCCCTCGGCCTTTCTCGTGCACGTGGGCGACATTCTGAGCGGCGGCTCGGCCTGCAACGAGTCGGTCTACTCGACGGTGTCGGGCATCATGAAGACCCTGGCGGTGCCGGCCTATATCGCTGCCGGCGACAACGAAACCGTCGATTGCAGCAGCCCGGCCTCGGGGTTCAATTTTTTTATGAAGTATTTTAACAACTTCGAGCAAAATTTTTGCGCGCCTCATTTTACCGAGCGCCAAAGCGCGCGTCCGGAAAACTGGGCGTTCACGATGAATGGCGTTCTGTTCATTGGCATCAATCTGGCCTACGGCGGCAGCGCGGCCCAGCAGCAGGCGGCGGATTGGGTGAGGCAGCAGTTGGAGGCCAAAGTTTCCACGGTGCGCGCCGCCGCGGTTTTTGCCCATTATTCTCCGGGCAATTTCTCGACTTTTTCCACCCCGTTTCGCCAGGCGGCCGCGGCTTTTGGCAAACCGATTCTTTTTCTTCACGGCCACGGCCACTCGTGGTCCACGTCGTATCCTTTTCCGGAGAAGAACATTCTGCGGGTTCAGGTCGATAACGGCGGCGCCGAAGATCCGGTGGAAGTGACGGTCACGACGGATAACTCTTCTCCGGCCGCCGCCTTTGTGTTCAAACGCAATCCCTGGTCGAGCCGGAATATCGTCAATCTGCCGCCGTGTGTCATTGCCGGAGCAGATCAAACTATCGACCTCACTGCGACCGCCACGCTGCAGGGCGGCGCCACGGATGATGGCGATCCTTCCGGAACGCTGGCAACAACCTGGAGTCTGGTGTCGGGGCCGGGCGCGGTGACTTTTGGCAATCCCAATTTTCTGGCGACCACGGCCGCTTTTAGCGCGCCGGGCGCTTACGTTCTGAGCCTGACCGCCGATGACTCGCAGCTTCAGACCAGCGACGAGGTGACGATTAACGTTCAAGCGGTCATGCCCAGTTTGGCCATTAATGACGTGACGCTCAACGAAGGCCATTCCGGCGCGGTTGAGGCGGTTTTCACCGTGAGTCTGGCCGCCAGCGATGGCTCAACCGTTACCGTGGATTATGAGATCGTCGATGGCACGGCGACCAATGGCGATGACTATGTGGCGAATCCAAGCTCCGGGACCTTGACGTTTTCCGGCGCGACGACCACGCAGGCGATCACCGTCACGATCAATGGCGATCAGGTTGACGAGCAACAGGACGAGACGTTCTTCGTCAATCTATCCAATTCGACCAACGCCGACATCGTTGACGGGCAGGGTCAAGGCACGATTCTCAACGATGACGTTCCGATACCGCCGAATGCGCCGGGCCAGCTTCTCGCCACGACCACCGGCGCCGCCACGGTTGATTTGAGTTGGGCCGATCAATCCGGCGACGAAGAGGGTTTCCATCTCGAGCGCGCCGCCGGCAGCGGTGATTTTGCGGAGATAGCCACGCTGGGTCCGAATGCGAAGTTTTATCAAGACGTCGGGCTGAGTTCCAGCACCGTTTACTCGTACCGCGTGCGCGCGTTCAAGGGAACGGCCTATTCGGATTACAGCAACACCAGCACGACGGAAACCGCCAGCGGGGTTGTGACCAATCCCAATCTGAACCTGGCGCTCAATCAACCGGCAAGCGCTTCGAGCACGTATAACAGTTATACGGCTGCCAAAGCCGTGGACGGCAATGCCAGCAGTTATTGGCGCAGCGGCGGCCTCAGCCTCAACACCGTGGTTTGGCTGCGGGTGGATTTGGGCAAGGTGCAAGCGGTCGGGCGCGCGGTGATTATGTGGAAAGACACCTATTTTGCCAAGAGCTATGAGCTACAAGTGTCGAACAACGAGATGGATTGGACGCCGGTTTACAGCACCTCGGCCGGCGCTGGCGGGAACGTGACCTTGTTATTCACGCCGGCTTTGGCGAGGTATGTCAGGCTTTATATGACCGCCAACAACAAGAGCACGGAGCGGATCACTGAAATCCAAGTTTATTCCGGCCCGCTCAGCGCGCCACCGCCAGCCCCGTCCAATCTCACGGCGACTGCGACCGGCAGCGCCACGATTGCGCTCACCTGGAATGACAATTCCACTGATGAGACTGGCTTCGCCATTGAGCGCGCGATGAGCGGCGGCAGTTTTGCTCAGATCACAACCACCGGTGCCAATGCGACTTCTTATAATGACGCCGGATTGAACGGCGGTGTGACGTATGTTTATCGCGTCCGCGCTTTCAATGCCGCCGGCAACTCAAGCTACAGCAACGAGGCCAGCGCCACGACGCTGTTTAGCGGGCCGACACTGTCGATCAACGACGTCACGCTCAACGAAGAACACGACGGCACGGTCGAGGCTGTTTTCACCGTAACCCTGGCGGCTGCCGACGGCGCAACCGTTACCGTGGATTATCAAACCGCGGATGGGACGGCCACGGCCGGCAGTGATTACGCGGCTGCCGTCGGCACGTTGACCTTCCCGGCCGGAACAACCACGCAAAGCATCGCCGTCGTGGTCACTGGCGACACCGAAGACGAGCCGGACGAGAGCTTTTTGGTCAATCTAAGCAATCCCGCCAACGCGACAATCGGAGACGGCCAGGGCGTGGGCACGATTAAAACTGACGAGTTGTCTGCTATCGGTCTGGTTGGCCATTGGAAATTTGACGAGGGTAGCGGGACGAGTGTTGCTGATGTGTCGGGCAATGGCAATAATGGAACGATTGCGGACGCGAACTGGGCAGCCGGCGCAGTCAGCGGCGCTTTACAGTTTGATGGCGTTAATGATTATGTTGGTCTTGGCAATGCGGCGAGTTTAAATAGTACCGGCATGATTACGATTGCGGCCTGGGTGAAAACTACGACCACGGATGGCTTGAGAGATATTGTCGCTCATGGCTACACCCTTTCACCCAATGCAGCGGTGTTTTTAAGAATAAATGCAGGCAAGTATGAGGTTGGTAGTTGGAATGGAAGCAACCATTTTACTGGCTTTTCCATCCCCTCGGAGGATGTGAATACTTGGGTGCATCTTGCCGGCACCCATGATGGTGTCGCATGGCGTTTGTATAGAAATGGTGTTCATGTCAGCGCCATTAATGATGCAACCGGCGCCGTGGCGGTTAATGCGAATTGGGCGATTGGTAGCCGCGGTACCGGCACGGAACGATTTTTTCAAGGCTGCATTGACGAAGTCCGTATCTACAATCGCGCCTTGAGCGGTGGAGAGATCGCGCAATTGGCCCAGCTTGATAACACACCGCCGACCGCGCCCGGCGGTCTGAATGCCACTGCCAACGGCGAGCACGTGAATCTAAGCTGGGCGGCGGCAAGCGATGCAGAAAGCGGCATCAGCGGGTATAAGATTTATCGCGGTGCGACCTCCGGCGGAGAAACCTTTTTGGCCCAGCTTGGCAATGTGACGAGTTATACCGATCAAGCCACCGCTCCGGCCACAACATATTTTTACCAAATTTCAGCGGTGAACGACGGCGCGGGTTTGGAAGGCTCCAGGTCGAATGAGGCCAGCGTCACCACCGGTAATAATCCGCCGGCCGTGCCGAGCGGGCTAACCGCTTCTGCCGGCAATCAGCAGATCACACTGGATTGGGCAGACAACAGCGAGTTGGATTTGGCAGGTTATCACGTGCATCGCGCAACGTCTGCCGGCGGGCCGTACACGCAGATCACCACGAGCCTTTTGACT
>Ga0073934_10004378_pt1 | contig 23633 bp, 15 predicted proteins | sample LarsenN4metaG_FD_76834 | JGI IMG/M metagenome (GOLD analysis project Ga0073934, IMG submission 76834) | Hot spring sediment bacterial and archeal communities from British Columbia, Canada, to study Microbial Dark Matter (Phase II) - Larsen... ... | reverse complement strand
TAGCCCAGCACCCAGTAGCTCATCATGAGCTTCACTTCGCCGATCCTGCCTTCCTTGAAGTAGCGGTAGGCCTTGAGATATTGCGCGCTGAACCGCTGCTGGAAGCCAAACTGAATGCGCTTGGAGGGGTCCCGTTTCTCCCATGCCTTGAGGATGCGCTTGCAGCCGGCGACGTCCGCGCCCGCCGGCTTCTCGCAATAAATGTGCTTCCTGGCCAGCACGGCCGCCTCGTAATGCTCGGGGTGCAGAAACACCGGCGTGGCGATCAGCACCGCGTCGACGTTCTTGTCGGCGAGCAACTCACGGTAGTCCTTGTAGGCGGGGACCTTGTCGGCGCCGGGAATCTTCGTCTTCGCCTGGTCGATCCGGTCGGCGTACTTGTCGCAGATGGCCGCGATTCGCGCGTTCGAGTCCCTGGTCATCAGCGTGCCGACGTATTGCCCGCGTCCGCCGGTCCCGATGATGCCGAATCCGACGGCCGAGTTCGCCTGGTAGGAAAACGCGGTCTGCTGCGCCACGAGCAGAGGAGCTCCCGAAAGAAGATTGCGTCTGGTCGGACTGTCCATTTTCTGAAGCCTTTCCGGCATCTCGAAGATTTTAAGATCTTGAGATACCTGTACTTCTTTTAGTATCGCGCACGGCTCCCCGGCGTCAATCCGGGGTGGCGGCGGCCGCTGGCGCCACTCCGGGGATCAGAAATAGAGTCTCGCGCCGATCTGTAAGGACCGCGCTGCGGCCGCGCCCGTCACCCGGCCGAAGTTCACGTTGGTGAACTCCGCCACGGGAGCGTTGTAGGTGACGACGTTCAACACGTTGTAGCCTTCCACGCGCAGCTGAGCGAACATCTTTTCGTTGATCGGGATGTTGCGGAACACCGACGCATCCAGCCGCCGGACCGAGTCGGCGCGCAGGATGTTGCGCCCCGCGTTGCCGAAGGTGAATGGCGCCGGCGCGGCGAAGGCCTCCCGCGCGAACCAGCGCGCCGTCGTAGGGTTCGACACTTTCCAGTCGCCCACGACGTTCGGACGCAGGTAGTTGACGTTGCCGGTGTTGGCGATATCGCCGGACACGGTCACATTCACCGGCGTCCCGGTTCGAATGTCCGCGATCCCGTTGATCTGCCAGTTGCCGAGCACGTAGTCGATCACACGGCTCCCCGTGTGCAGGAGTTTGCCCTTCCCCATGGGCAAGTCGTAGACCCAGCTCACCACCAGATTGTGCGGGATGTCGTAGCTGGTCACGCTGCGGTCGCCCCGCATGTCGTAAGGATTCTGGATCGAGTTGCCTTCCACGCCGAAGAATCCCGACGAACCCGGATCGATCGCCTTCGACCACGTGTAGGCCATGGTCAGCGCCAGACCGCGCGCGAAGCGCCGTTCGAACGAAGTCTGAAGGGCGTGGTAATTCGCGTTTCCCCAGGACCTGTCCCACGAAGTCGGAACGGGCATGTAGGGGAAGGGGGAGCGTTCGCGGAAATTGCCCGGTCCGGGCGTCCGCGCTACGTTGTAGCGCCCTCCGACCGTCGTGCGGTGGGTGCCGGACCCCACGTAGTTCGCCGTCACGAGCGCGTCGGTGGTCAACTGATGCTGGAAGCCGAAGTTCCACTGGATTGAGTAGGCGTTTTTCCAGTTCGGATCGCCAAAGTACGCCGTCTGCTGGAACGGGTTGGCGAGAGGCAGTACGGCGGACGGCAGCGGATTCGTCGCTGAGATCGAAGGAAGCGGCTGCGCGGCGCTCGGGTAGTTCAACAGTGCAGCGGACTGGAACCCCAGGCTGGGCCATGTGCCGATGAAGTTGCGCGCCAGCTGCGTGACGCCGGAGTAGTTGTCGAAGAACACGCCCGCAGATCCCCGCCACACCGTCCGGGTGCCCATGCGGTAGGCGAATCCCAGCCGCGGCTGGAAGTTCAGCTTCGTGTCCGTGTACACCTTGCCGGTCGGCGAAACCTCCACGTTCGGCGGCAGCCAGCCCGCCGGTGCGCCGGGCGGCGCCGGCACGCACGGCGACTTCTTCGCCACTTCACACGGGGGAGCGGACTTCTGAATCACGTAAACGCCGCGGTTGTAGTCCATGTTGCCGACCTGGTTGTTGTTGCCGCCGTCGGTGCCCGCCGTAGGAATGAACGTCCGGTCATAGCGCAGGCCCAGGTTGATCGTCAGGCGCGAAGTGGCCTTCCAGGAATCCTGGAAGTAGAACCCGATCGTGCCGCCCCACCACGGCATGGTTTCGATGATGTCCCGCCGCGTGGATGCGTCCGGAATGTCCAGGAAGAACGAGGCCAGCGAACTGCCGGTGGTGGCCAGCCGCAGCGGGTCCGCCGTCTGTGCGTCGGCGAATCCGACCGTCGTGACGCCGTTCTTGTAATACCACTGAACGCGGTTGTACTCGCCGCCGAACTTCAGCGTGTGCGTGCCCAGCAGCTTCGTGAATCCGCCGCGGTAGTGCCAGCTGTCGCCCGTGCGGCTCAGGTTCGCCTGCTCGGTGGTCGAAAAGAAGTTCGCCGGGTTGAATCCGGGAAGGTATTCGTTGCCGTCCAGGTATCGGGTCAGGACGTTCTGCGAGTAACCCACGCGCTGGCGGAAGTCGGACGGCAGCGAGCGGAAGCTGTCGCGCGAACTGGTCCACTGGAACACGCGGCCGAACTGGATCTGGAGCACCGCGCTCGGCCCGAACGTGTGGACCCAGTTACCCGCCAGGTTGTGCGCGCGTCCGTTGTTCTGCCGGATCATCGCCGGCAGGCTCGACGCCACCTGGGCCGGCGAAAACGTCCCCGTGTAGCGCACCCAGATCGAGTCCATGTCGGAGAACTTGTGGTCCACGCGGCCGTTCACGCCGTGCACCTGGCTGCGGTTCGGCGTCCTGTTGATGGCGTTGCGGCCGTCGGCGAGCCCGGTGAACTCCGGCTTCGGCAGGACCGTCTGGGCAAAGTAGAGCATCCCCGGCCTGTACAGGCTCAGCGGAATCTGGTTCTGCGGAAACGGATCCCGGACGAACGTGCCCGCCTGCGCCGGATTCGGCCGGGTCGAGAACGGGTTGTAGATCTGCTTCGGCCAGTCGCTGAGGTCGCCGCGGTAGTTGGCCTCGGTCGGCACGCGGAAGTAAGCGAGCGCCGGAGCGCGGCTCATGAAGTACTGGTAACCGCCGAAGAAGAACGTGCGGTTGCGGCCGTCATACATCTTCGGCAGGCGCACAGGACCGCCCGCCGTGCCGCCGAAGGTGTGCCCCTTGAACGGCGCCACCGAAGGCAGGAACGTGTTCCGGGCGTTGAAGGCGTCGTTCTGCTCGATGTTGTAAATGTTGCCGTGAAGCTGGTTGGTTCCGGACTTAGTCGCCGTATTGATGACTCCGCCCATCACCCCGCCGACTTCCACCGAGTCGTTGTGCGACTGCACTTTGAACTCCTCGATGGTTTCGATGATCGGATTCAGGGCCAGGTTCGAGAAGAACGTCGCCTGGTTGTTCACGCCGTCGAGCATGTACATGCTGCTGCGGTTGATCTGTCCGTTCACCGAAGGGATGCTCGACTGCCCCGTGGTGATGGCGTTGACGCCAGGCGTCAGGCGCATCAGGTTTTGGATGTTGCGGCCCATCGGCAGGTCCACCACCTGCTGCCGAGTGAGCACGCTGCCCAGCTCGGCCGTGGCGCTTTGCAACTGCGTGCCGACAGCCTCCACGGTGACCGACTCCTGCACCCTGCCGACGGCCATCTGAAAATCGAACACAGACCGCTGGTTGACCACGAGCGTGATGGGTCCCAGACGGCTGGTTGTGAATCCCTCCTTGCTGGCTTCGAGAGTATAGGTTCCGGGATTGATGTGAAGAAGGACGTAGACGCCCTGGTCGTTCGTGGTGGTCTTGGTTTCAACCCCCGTGTCGGTATTCTTGAGCATCACCGAGGCGCCGGGAACCACCGCCCCGGTTGTGTCCCGCGCTGTGCCGTTGATGGAGGCGGCCGAAACCTGCGACGGCGCGGGAGACGGCGCGAGCAACGCCGCCAGCAGTACCGTTGCGATAGCCAAAGGAGCTTTGTTTGGTTGCATAGAGGTGTCCCCAGATGGTTTTGGAATCGCCACTTAGGATACACCAATAGGGGAACGGCGATGGCCGCGCCGCCGGGCCGGGCCGCGCCGGGCCGTTCAGGCGGCTCAGATGAGCTTCTTCAGCAGAAAGCTGGTCTTCGGCCCCCCGCGGAACTGCACCCCCCCGCCGTTGCCGGCGTTGGTCGAACTCTGCCTCTCCCGGGTCAACTCCATCACGCCGTTGGCGAGGAATCCGCTGAAGCGGAGCCGCGTCTGGTTGATCTGGTTTCCGGCCTGTTCGGGCGCGATCAGCAGAAACTCGATGCGGCCGCCTTCGATGCGGCCTTCCGCGATCGGCGTGCTCTGATAGTCGCCGTACATCTTTCCCTTGATGACGTTGCCTTCCTGCACGAGCTGAAAGGCGACATCCTGCATGTCTCCATTGCGACCCGGAATCTGGCCGATCCAGATGCCGGAAATATTACCGGAGGCGCTAAGCAGGCCTGTGAACGCCAGCAGGGCGGCGAGGCTACGCATGGAGCAAGCCGGCCAGCGGACCCGTCGAATCCGCGAACCGTTCCACCGGCGCCCCGAAGGCGTCGAGCAGCGAAACATAGAGATTGGCGAGCGGATGATCTTCGCCGTAAACAAGGTGCCGGCCCGAGTCGATCCTCCCGCCGCCGCGGCCTCCGAGCAGGATCGGGAGCCTGTGAGGGTTGTGACTGTTGCCGTCGCTCAACGCCGAGGCGAACATCACCATCGAGTTGTCGAGCACGGTGGACTCGCCCTCCTTCATGCTCTTCAGCTTCCGCAGCAGATAGGCGAACTGCTCCACGTGCCACCGGTTGATGATCTGGTACTGCCGCAGCTTGTCGGGGTCGTTCTGATGGTGCGAAACGTCGTGGTGGCCGGCGCTCACGCCTTCGAGGAACCGGAAGCTCACATTGCTCACCGCGTTTCCGAACATGAAGGTCGCCACGCGGGTGGTGTCGGTCTGAAAAGCGACCGCGATCATGTCCAACATCAGGCGGACATGCTCGGCATGGTCCGCCGGCCGGTCTGTCGGCGCCGCGCCGGCGTCGATCGGCGCTCTCGCCTTCCATGGGGACCGCTGCGCCGCCGATGCCCGCTGCACCCGCTCTTCGAGCGACCGCATCAGCGAAAGGTATTCGTCGAGCCGGATCCGGTCCTCCGCGCTCACCTCTCCGCGCAGCCGGCGCGCGTCGCCGAGCACGCGGTCAAGCAGCAGGGCGTCCATCTTCGCCGAACCCGCCCCCTGCCCCGACGCCGCGCGGAAGAGACGCTCGTAGACGGATCGCGGATTGATCTCCCGCGCCAGAGGCGTGGTCGGCGAACTCCAGGCAATATGCGACCCGTAGACCCGTGTGTAGCCGACAACCGCGTCGACGCCGATCGCCACCGGAGTGACTCCCAGTTCGAGTGAGGCCAGCGGCGTCTGATCGCGGACCGCGCGCGCCGCCACCTGATCCACCGAGACGCCGTTGGCGATGTCGGCTCCCGGGGTCTTCTTGATCGTCGTGCAGGTCAGGATCGCCGCTTCCTTGACGTAGTGTCCGTCGCCGCCCTTGGAGTTGGCGTTCCAGAGATTCGACAGGACGACCGTGTGATCCCTGAGGTCGGCGAGCGGCGCGAGCGTCGGCGACAGCTGAAACTCCCGTCCCTCGCCTTTGGGCGTCCACTCCGGGACATTGACGCCGTTGGGCATGTAGAGCATCGCCATGCGCACCGGAGGCTTGGCCAGGGCGGTCCGGGCGGGCGCGGCGGCCGCGACCGATTCAAGCCACGGCAGGCCCAGCGCGACGCCTGCGCCTCGAAGCAGCGTCCTGCGGGTATAGTTCGGGGTGGTCACGGTTTGGTCGGCTCCTTTCTGACTGCTGCCGGCCGCGCCGCCTGGTAGCGGAACGGCGTGCTCAACACGATGGCTTCCACCAGCGTTTGAGAGCTGTAATTATTCTCCTTCACTTTGGCGACGATTTGGTCGACGGCGCAGGAGTCCCGCAGGGTGAGACCCCGGTTCAGCGCATAGCCGAGCATTTTTGTCGCCAGGTTGCGCACGAACAGATCCTTCCGGTCGAGCAGCGCTTTCTTCAGCTCATGCGGACCGTTCACCCGCGTCCCGTCCATTAATTCGCCCGACGCGTCGACTGGTTTGCCCGCTTCTTCGTCCCGCCAGCGGCCCACCACGTCGTAGTTCTCGAGCGCGAACCCCAGCGGATCGATTCGCGAATGGCAGCTGGCGCACGCCGGGTTGGCGCGATGCTGGGCCAGCCGTTCACGGACCGTCATCGGAGCCGAGCCGGGAGGCGGCTCCTCTAGCGCGGGTACGTCGGGAGGTGGGGGTGGGGGAGGCGTGCCGAGCATCGACTCCATGATCCAGGCGCCGCGCAGAACCGGGCTCGTCCGGTAAGGATAGGACGAGACCGCCAGCACAGCCGGCATGCCGAGCAGCCCCCCGCGATGCGATCCTTCGGGCAGTTCGATCCAGTGCGGCTGCTTCGCCGCCGCGGCGCGGATATTCAGCTTTTCGTTGAAATGCTTGGCCAGGTTGCTTGTAGCGATCGTGTGGCGCGAATCGATCAGAACGGTCAGGGGCAGGTTGCGCACCAGCATCTCACGGAAAAACAGAACCGGCTGGTAACGGATGTCGGACCGCAACTCCTCGTCTCCGGCGAACGCCGGGAACAGCTTTGCGTCGGGAGCCTTCTCGCCGGCCAGGTCGCGCGTCCGGAGCCACTGCTCGACGAACCGGCGCGAGAAGTCGAGAGCGCGGTCGTTGCGCAGCATCCGGCGGGTCAGCTGTTGCAGCACTTCCGGGTCCTGGAGTTTGCCCGCGGCCGCTACGTCGAACAACAGTTCATCCGGCATGCTGCTCCACAGGAAGTACGAAAGGCGGGACGCCAAGGCAAACGGCTCGAGCGGCTTCGCCTCCGCGCCGAAATGGGGCGGCTCCACCCGGAACAGAAAGTACGGCGATACCAGCACCGACCGCAGCGTGAAGAACACCGCGCCGTCGAACGGCTGTCCCTGTTTCAGCGCGGCGCGGAAGATCTCGAGGTATGGTTCGACGTCGGCGCCGGTCACCGGACGCCGGAACGCGCGCGGCAGGAAGTTCCGCAGGATCGCCCCCGCCGCCTCCTCGGGCGTCATCCCCGGACCCGGCTGCGCGATCAGGATCTTGGCCCTGGACTTGAACTCCTTGGCGGCGAAATCCATCGCGAACCGGGCCAAGTCCATATACTTCTCGACATGAAGGGGCGACAGAAACAGCGTTTCCGCCGCGTTGTCGAACCCCTCGCCTCCCGCGCCGTCAACCGGCAGCGCGGCGGCGATGTCGAGATGGATGTCGAGCAGGTCGCGGAGGGTCGCGGCGTACTCATCGCGGTTCAGCCGCCGCGTAAACGCCGGACCGGGAACGACGCCCGCCGAGCAGGCCTCGGCGCGCAGCGTTCGATTCACCCATTGCGTGAAGCGCTCGCGCGTGTCCAGATCCGGCGCCGGGGCGTTCCGGGGCGGCATCTCCCCGTGCGCCACCCGGGTTTCCACCGCCGTCCATCGGTCGGCGGCGTCGCGCAGCGACGAAGGCGCAGCCACACGCTCCAGGTTGAACCCGCCCACGGCGGCTTTCCCGGAATGGCAGGCCTGGCAGTATTTCCGCAGAAACGCCTGCGCGTCGGCAAAGCCATCGGGCGCGTTCTGAGCGTGGGCGCCCGCGACAAGGGCGGCGGTGAGCAGAACGGCTCGGGTGGGGATCGCGAATCTCTCCTTCTCTTAGGATCTTACTACGCACCCGCGCGCCCTACGGCGGCCTGAGGCAGGCCGGGCGGAACGGACCTACTTGCCGGGATCCCAGATGGTGTAACCGATGTAGCGCTCTCGGTCCGCCGCGTCGTTGAAATAGTACGCCGTGACCAGCTTGCCGTCCGGACGCTTCACCGTTCGTGGATAACCCAGGTCCGTTCCGCCGCCGTCGCTGCGCAGAATGAACTCTTCGCTCCACGACAGCCCGTTGTCCCGGCTGATGCGCGCCCGGATCCCGTACGGCGCCAGCCGGTAGCCGTAAGTGATCGCCAGGCGGCCGTCGTCGAGGCGTACCAGACTCGGAGGATTGCCCCCGATATCGAGAGTCGCCTGGTTGACGAATCGCCAGGATTCGCCATTGTCGATCGAGCGGTAGATGTCTATCCAGCGCCTGCGCCGGATGGCCGTGACGATGTCGGACGGACCCACCCGCACTGAAGATGGCATGATGGCGAAATCTTCCGGTTCCGGTCCAACGAAGGAGACCAGGTTCCAGGTCTTACCGCCGTCACGGGTCCGGACAGCGATGACGCGGCCCTCCCGGCGGTTCGATTTCGCCGCCGTCAACAGGACGAGCATCTGGCGCGGACCCTCCACAAGGTAGTCCGTGCGGGCGGCGGTTCCAGGCTGGCCGAAGTTCGGCAGCTTGCAGGGTCCCTGCCAGGTCTTGCCGCGGTCGTTCGAGTGGTAATACCGCGATTCGCCGTCGTGGATGCTGGTCATCCGGAATGTGATCGCGAAGCCGGGTTGCTCGAAGTCGATTCCGCCGGGACAGTCGGCAGCGGGCCGACCCACTTCCCCCGCCGGCACGTTCGCGATCCTCGTCCCCGGAGGAGGACGCAGCCCTTCCGGCCGTTCGAGCTTCCAAGTCACGCCGCCATCGATCGAGCGGGCCAGAACGTGCTCGGCGGGCTTGGAATAGTCGATGTCGTGACCGGTCGGGTTGTCCTTGAAATAGCCCAGTTCGAAGCCGACCACAATCTCGTCGCCCCACGACCAGACACCGTGGTTGGCGGGCCAGCCGCCGAAGCGCCCCGCCTCGTGGTACACCACGCCCTGTTTGACGATATGCGGTTTGGACGGAGGTTGCGCAAACGCCGTGGCCGCGGCGAGCAGACCGAAATATCGATGTTTCATCGTTCGCACTTCGGATTGTAGCCTAAGAAGTGCGCCGCCATTGCGAAGGCGCAGCGACGACACCCGAGGCGGAGCGGGAAAGAGAACGATCCCGGCTCATCTGGACTCCTCAGGCGAACGTAACCCCGGCGTGACCTATTGACTTTCGCGCCCTATACGAGTAGATTGTCGTCACAACCTCTTACACCATGGGACTCAAGGTCCGCCGGATCACGGTCGGCGACAATGAACGCGTCCTGCTGCTCAAGGAGGGCCGGCTCAAGAGCATTCTCGAACCCGGAGAGCATTTCGTCTGGGCCAGCGGGCATGTCGCCGAAGAGCGGCACGATGTCCGGAAGGTGGAGTTTCGGTCCGAGTGGGCGGATTTCGTCCTCCGGTCCAGGCCGGCCCTCGCCGAAAAGCATCTGACCGCGGTCGCCACCCGGCAAAACGAGGCCGCCGTCGTCACCGTCGACGGCCGGGTGCGCGAGGTCGTCCCCCCTTCGTCCCGCGCTCTTTACTGGAAGGACGCAGCCGACATCAGGGTCCGGGTCTTCGACATCGCCCGGCAGCCGGAAGTGCCGCCCGAACTCGTCCTTCCCCTCACGCGCCTTGGACGTACTCCGCCCGTCCGGCATGTGCTCGTCGAAGAGGGCCGTTCCGCCGTGATCTTTCGGAACGGCTGCTTCTACAAGTCCCTCGAACCGGGCTCGTACGCCTTCTGGAACCTCGCCCAGGAAATCCAGGCGACCATCGTCGACCTGCGCCTCAACTCGCTTGAGATTCAGGCTCAGAACGTCGTCACGCGGGACAAAGTCCCGGTGGGGCTCTCCACATGGGCTGAATACCACGTCGCCGACCCCGTTCGAGCTCTGCAATCCGTCACCGATTTCCAGGCCCAGCTTCGCAATACCCTCCAGCTGGCCGTGCTTCGTGCCTTCGCTCCACTAAGCCTCGAAGAGGCGCTTGCCCAGCGCGGAGATATCGACGCGATGCTCACCGTGCTCATCCGGGAGGAGATGCTGCCGTTCGGAGTCAACGTGCGCCGGATCTCGATCACCGATCTTGCCCTTCCGCCCGGATTCCGGGAATGGTCGCGCGCAGCCTGAGGCCCCACAGCCACACCTTGTCCCCGCAAATCGTGGCCGATCCGCCACACCGGTGGATCAGCGAACCAAATAAAATCAACATTTTATGGCAGGGTGAAACAATTGCTCACTCTTTAGGCGACCATGCGGTACGAAACCACCATCCAGCGCCCCGTGGAGACCGCCGGTGTTGGCCTCCATTCCGGCGCGCCGGTCACCTTGAGGCTGTTGCCCGCCCCCGTCTCCACCGGCGTCGTCTTCGTCCGCACCGACCTCGACCGCTTCCCCATCCCCGCGTCCTACCGCTACGTCGCCAAAGTCAGCTACGCCACCAGCCTGATGCGGCAGGGCGTGTTGCTGTCCACAACCGAGCACCTGTTGTCGTCACTCTACAGCATGGGAATCGACAACGTATTCGTCGAGATCAACAACCTCGAAGTGCCGATCCTCGACGGAAGCGCGAGAGAGTTCATTGAGCTACTGAAGCAGGCCGGGATCCGCACGTACCGCCGCCGGCGCCGCTACCTCCGGATCCGCCGGCCGGTCACCGTCGAGGGCGCCGGAAAGCGCATCTCCATCCTTCCCTCGGACCGCTTCCTGCTCTCCTGCGACGTCTTCTTTGACCATCCCCTCGTCGGCCGCCAGCAACTCGACTTCGAGGTGACTCCGGAACGCTACGCCGCCGCCATCGCGCCCGCCCGCACCTTCGGCTTTCAGCACGAACTCGACCAGATGCGCAACATGGGCCTCATCCGCGGCGCGACCCTGGCCAGCGCGGTCTGCTTCGATCGGAACGGCGTCGTCAACCCGGAGGGACTCCGCTTCCCGGACGAACCCTGCCGGCACAAAGCCCTCGACCTCATCGGCGACCTCGCCCTCATCGGCCGTCCGCTGCTCGGGCACGTCATTGCCGAACGGGCCGGCCACGCCATGCACGTCGCGCTCGTGTCGAAGATCATGTCCGACCCGTCGGTCTACGAGATTCTCAGCTTCGAGCAGCTCGCCTCAAGGGTCAGCCACGCCCTCGTCACGGGATGAGCGACAGACGGATCCGCCGCCGGGAGACGGAACCGGGCCGCCGATGAAGTTCCTGCCGACGATCCTTTCCCTCAGCCGCATCGCCGCCGCGCCTTTTGTGTGGCGCAGTATCACTTCGCGGGACTGGGATACCGCCGTTCCCCTTTGCATCCTCTTCGGCCTTACCGATCTTCTTGACGGGCAACTGGCCCGCCGCTTCGGGTGGACCAGCCGATTCGGCGCCTGGTCTGACGCCATCGGCGACAAAGTCCTTCTCGGAACCGTCTACATCGCCCTGGCCGTGGCCGGGCGGGCGCCGGCGTGGCTCGTCGGCCTCGTCTTCGGCCGCGATGTGTTCATCCTTCTCATGGCTGCGATCGGATTGCTGTTCACCCGCATTCGTGACTTCCCTCCCTCTTTGTGGGGGAAACTCAGCACGAACGTACAGATCGCCACGGCTCTTGTTCTTCTCCTCGATGCCGCCCTGGCGCGTCCCTGGTTCATCGGGCTGTGTACTGTGACAACAGTTCTAAGCGGACTACACTATTTCTACAGTGGCATCCTGAGGTTGCGGGCAATCGCGAGTAAAGCCGATTGACGCACGTCGGGGTGGAGAGTAGTCTTAGAGGTGGAGAGACGAATTGACCCGGTACACGTCGTCGCGCCACTACCTTGTCTTCGGCCTGGCCGCGCTGGCCGGAGCGCTCGTGTCGGCCTGGTTCACGATGCGCTGGCTTCCCTCGATCGTCCCCGCAATCCTCCTCCTCGTCGCCGGCGCGACCAGCCTCACGCTCTACGTCAGTCCCTCAATCGAAGTCCACGCTCACGAATTGCGAATCGGCCGGCGCCGCTACGCGTGGTCGGAGGTCCGCGCGGTGGACCGCATCCTGGTCACGCCCCTGGTTGTGGTGTTCCGCTTCGCTGACAACTCCGCGCGAACGCTCATCTTCGCCGGCGATCTGGTTACCTCGAACCGGCTGCTCCGCCAGATCCGGCGCGCCGCCCGGGAGGCGCTCATCGATGGCGTCCCTTACTCGGAATTCTGGGCCGAGCCGGCGATGTCGGCGGCGATCGCGCCCTCCGCGATCGAAGGGATCAAGGAGCGGACCTCCCCGCGTTACCCGGTGCTCCGAAAAGAAGATGAAGCCGAAGTGGAGCGGCTCTACCAACGGCTGAAAACGGTCGGCCATCTCGACTCCCGCGGCGACGACAACTGACAACCCTTCCAGTGCCACGCTCCCGCCTTGCCAAGGGGCTTGCTTTCGTCCTGGTGTTGTGCGGCGCGGCCTGGACCGCCGCCCCGCTCTGGCTTGAGGGTCTCGGCGCCTTCCTGATCCATGCGGACCCCCCGGCCAAGGCGGACCTGATCGTCGTTCTGGCCGGCGACGGCTATGGGCGCAGGCTCCTGTACGGGGCGGAACTGGCGCGGCAAGGCTATGCGCCCCGGGTGCTCGTCAGCGGTCCGCGCACCTTCTATGGCCATTCCGAGGACCAGTTGGCGATTCCGTTCGCCGTCCGGCAAGGCTATTCGGAGAGCATGTTCATCCCCATGCCGGTCAAAGCCCGCTCGACGCTGGAGGAGGCCGAAGAGATCGTCTCTGAACTGCGACGGCGCGGAACCCGAACGGTCCTTGTGGTCACGAGCAACTACCATACCCGGCGGGCGCGCCGTCTCTGGCGCGAGGCGGCAGGCGGGATCGACGTCCGGGTGGTCGCCTCGCCCGACGCTTACTTCCAGGCCGACCGCTGGTGGAAAGACCGCGAGGGCCGGAAAATCTTCTTCTATGAGTGGGTCAAACTGGTGACCTCCCCCTTCGGCATATGAACGAAAGCCCGGTCCGCCAGACTGTGGCAGCGCTGTGGCCGTACCTCCGGGAGCGGCGCCGCGCCGTCGGCCTGGGATTGGCCGCCCTTCTCGCCAAGGATCTCCTCGGCGCGGCGATGCCGCTGCTTCTGCGCGGTGCGGTGGACTCGCTCACCGCGGGATTCGGTCTGCGCAAGCTGCTGCTGTTCGCCGCCGGGCTGCTGGGCCTCACCCTGGTCAAGGGCTTCTTCCAGTATTGGATGCGGGTGATCCTGATCGGCGCCTCGCGCGACATTGAGTACGATCTCCGCAACCGGCTCTTCTCGCGTCTGGTCACCCTCGATCCAGCTTTTTACACGCGGACCCGCACCGGAGACATCATGGCCCGCGCCACCAATGACATGAACGCCGTGCGCATGATGCTCGGACCGGGGCTGATGTACTGGACGGAGACTTCGGTCACCTTCGTGCTCGCCTTCGGCGTCATGTGCTGGGTGGACTGGCGGCTGACGCTGGTCGCGCTGCTGCCGGCGCCGGCGGTGAGCGTGGCCGTGATCGTGTTCGGCCGGATGATCCACGCGCGCTTTCAGCGGATCCAGGCATTGTTCTCCGACATCTCCAGCCGCGTGCAGGAGAACCTGTCAGGCGTCCGGGTGCTTCGCGCCTACGCCCAGGAGGAGTTCGAACAGGCGGAGTTCGAGAAACTGAACCGCCGTTACATCCGGCAGAATCTGCGCCTCGGGATTCTGTCCGGGCTCTTCCATCCGGTGCTCGAAATGCTCATCGGGATTTCGTTTCTCATCGTGCTGTGGATCGGCGGCCGCAGGTTGCTCGACGGCGAGATCACCGTGGGCACGTTCATGATGTTCAATTTCTACCTCGGGCTGCTGGCCTGGCCTATGATCGCTCTCGGCTGGGTGGTGAACCTGATGCAGCGAGGTTCGGCGTCTCTCGGCCGGCTCCGCGCCCTGCTCGACGAGGCGCCGTCCATCGCCCCGCCCGCTTCGCCGCGCCCTCTCACGGACCTCCGTGGAGAAATCGAATTCCGCAACGTCACAGTCGACTTCGGCGCCATCCGCGCGGTTCACGGTTTTTCGCTCCGCATCCCGGCAGGAGCCACCTACGCGATCGTTGGACAGACCGGAAGCGGCAAGTCCACGCTGGCCCAGTTGATTCCCCGCCTGCTCGATCCCGCCGCCGGCGAGGTGGTCATCGATGGTGTGGACGTACGCGAGTTCGATCCGGCGGACCTCCGCCGACGGGTCGGGTTCGTCCCCCAGGAGACCTTCCTGTTCAGCGCGACCATCGCCGAGAACATCGCCCTCGGCGTCCCGGGCGCATCCCGCGAAGCCATTCTCCGGGCCGCGCGCGACGCCGGGCTCGGCCCTGACCTGGATTCGTTTCCCAAGGGCCTCGACACCGAGGTCGGCGAACGTGGATTGACCCTCTCCGGCGGACAGAAGCAGCGCACCGCGATCGCGCGCGCCATCCTGCGGGACCCCGCGATACTGATCCTCGACGACGCGCTCTCGAGCGTCGACACCGTCACCGAGGAGCGGATTCTGGCGAACCTCCGTGAGATCATGCGGGACCGGACCACCCTGCTGATCTCGCATCGGGTCTCGACGCTCCGCTGTGCCGACCGGATCATCGTGCTCGCCGGCGGCAGGCTCGTCGAGCAGGGCACCCACGACGAACTGCTGTCACGTGGCGGCTATTACGCCGGCCTCCATCAAAAACAGCTCCTCGAAGAAGAACTCGAAGCGACTTAGTCCGCCTCGCTCACGCCGGGGCGGCCGGTTGGATTCGGTGACGGCGGCCGGCCCTACCTCAGTTCCGGCAGCCGGCCGGGAGTATACGGCACGCCCGCCGCCTCCAGGTCCTGGTTGAGCTTCCGCATGTCCGCTTCGATGAGAGATCGCAGTTCCTTGAGCCGCGCGCCGAACTCCTCACGGATGATCGTGGCGTTGGTTCTGTGCGTCGCGGTCGGCTCGCCGGTGGTTCGTCCCAGTTCGTAGCGGATCTGGCCCAGGCGGTCCTCGATAGAAGGTGGCTGGTTCTCCTGTCTGCGCGCGAGTTCGGGATCGCCGGACAACGCCTTCAGGAAGGCCGAAACGCGCCTCTCGAGCTGGCTGGCGCGCTCGCGCAGACTCAGCGGCGCGTTCGATGCGTCCACCGCGCGCCTGATCTCGCGGAGCGTGGCGCGGGCCTCGGCCGCCACGCGCGAAGCCCCTTCCACCGCCCGCGTCAGCTCGGTGATCCCGCGGAGGAACTCGATCGACTTCGGCAGCGCCGGATTCTCCGCCTTGACCTCGAACGTCACCGCGCCGCCCATCGGCGTGGTGACGCCGTTCACCTGCCGCGCCAGCGCCGCCGTGTACATCCCCGGCATCACGAACGGGCCCGCCGGCGGGTCGCGGAATTCGCCGCCGCCATCACCCGGCGGCGTCCCCGCGGGTCCGCGAAGATCCCAACTCACCCGGTGTATCCCTTTCGACACCGGACCCGTCAGTCGGCGGATGGTCCTGCCCGCCGCGTCCGATATCGTGACGACAATCGCCGGCGCTTCCTCCTCCGCTTCCCGGATCAGATCCTCGCGCGACGGCAGCGCAGGCGGCTCGCCCTTCTTCACGGCCTCCTTTTCGGCTTTCTGCCGCTTCGCCTTCGCGGTTTCGATCGATTCCTTCAGATAATACGTGAGGACCGCTCCGAACGGAGGGTTCTCGGCGGCATAGAAGGACTCGCCGAGGAAACCCTTCCCGCGCAGGCCAAGGCGCCGCGTCTCGATGTATTCCGTGGCGGCCTTCGCCGGGAACAACACGGCGTCCCGCGAGAGCAGTTCTTCTGAAGCCATCCTCAGCGGCGTGTAGTCGTCGAGAATGTAGATGCCGCGCCCGAACGTCGCCACAATCAGGTCGTTTTCACGCTTCTGGATCGCCAGGTCGCGGACCGCGATCGTCGGCAGGCCGCCCTTGAGCCGGATCCAGTTCCTGCCGCCGTTCACGGTGAAGTAGAGTCCGAACTCGGCGCCCGCAAACAGCAGGTCCGCCTTCACGTGATCCTCAGCCAGGGCCAGGATGGATCCGCGGGCCGGCAGATCGCCCGCGATCGATTCCCAACTGGCGCCCCTGTCCCGGCTGCGCAGCAGGTACGGACGGAAATCGCCGTTTTTGTGATTGTCGAACGCCGCGTAAACGGTGTTGCCGTCGTGCTGCGAAGCCACGATCCGCGCCACGTAGGTGTGGGCCGGGACGCCGGGAAACGACTCGACCTTGCGCCAGTTCGCTCCCCCGTCTTCGGAAACCTGGATCAACCCGTCATCCGAGCCGGTGTAGAGCAGCCCTTCCCGCACCGGCGACTCGGCGAGCGCGGTCAGGTTCGAGTAGAACGACGTCGAGTGGTGGCGCGCCACGGCGTCCGGCCCCCAGATCCTGCCCATCACCGGCAGCCGGTCGCGGTCGAGCGCGCGCGTGAGATCGCCGCCGAGCGCCCGCCACGAGTCGCCGCGGTCGTCGGACCGGAACAGCTTATTGGCTCCGAAGTAGAGCCGCCGGGAGTTGTGCGGGCTGATCAGGAGCGGTGAGTCCCAGTTCCACCGGAGCGGCGGCTCGCCCTTGCCCTCCATGGGATGGATGCCGATGCGCTCGCCCGTCCGACGGTCGTAGCGGACGAGCCCGCCGTACTGCGACTCTGAATAGATTGTGTTCGGATCGTCCGGGTCGATGCGCGACTGGAACCCGTCGCCGAACACGGTGACGAACCAGTCCGCGTTGACGATGCCCCAGTGGTTCCGCGTGCGCGACGGTCCGCACAGCGTCGCATTGTCCTGCGTGCCCCCACAGACCGTGTAGAACGGCGAGGAATTGTCCACCGTCACGTCGTAGAACTGTGTCACCGGAAGGTTCGATTTGAACTCCCAGATCTGCCCCGCGTCCCAGGATTCGTACACGCCGCCGTCGCAGCCGACCAGCAGGTGATCGGTGCTCCGCGGATCGATCCAGACCGTATGCGTGTCGATATGACGGTTCCGGTCGCCGAGAATGCGCAGCGTCTTGCCCCCATCGTCGGAAGCCCGGGCCAGGGTGGCCATCACGTAGATCCGGTCCGGATTGCGCGGATCGGCGATGATCTGGCCGTAGTAGAGTCCGAGTTCGTCGAACGGGTTCCGCTTCTCCCACGACTCGCCCGCGTCCAGGGACCGGAAAATGCCGCCGGCCTGGTTGGCCGCCTCGATCCTGGCGTAGACCAGGCCGGCCTTGGCCTCCGAGAACGCCAGCCCGATCCGGCCCATCTCTTCGGTGGGGAGTCCGGAGCTGATCTTCCTCCAGGACTTGCCCGCGTCAGTCGACTTGTAGATCGCCGTCTCGGGCCCCCCGTTGACAAGTGTCCAGACATGCCTCCGCCTCTGCCAGCTCGCCGCGATCAGCACGTCCGGGTTCCGCGGATCCATCACAACGTCGCTGACACCCGTGTTCTCGCTGATCTCAAGGACCCGGACCCACGTCGCTCCGCCGTCGGTTGTCTTGTAAAGCCCGCGTTCTCCCCCCGCGCTCCACAGCGGCCCCTGCGCGGCCACATAGACGACGTTCGAGTCGCGCGGGTCGATCACGATCCGCCCGATGTGCTCGGAGGTCTTCAAGCCCATGTTGCGCCATTTCCGCCCGCCATCATCGGAACGGTAGACGCCGTCTCCGTATCCCACGCTCCGCTGGCTGTTGTTCTCTCCCGTGCCCACCCACACCACGTTCGGATTGCGCGGATCGAGCGTCACCGTCCCGATCGAGTAGGAACCCTCCGAGTCGAACACCGGCGTCCACGTGGTCCCGTTGTTGGTTGTCTTCCAGACGCCGCCCGAGGCGACCCCGACGAAGTAGTGCTCCGGATGGGACGGGTGAACCGCGATGGACGTCACCCGCCCCGAAGCCACGGCGGGTCCGATGGAGCGCAGCCGGAGCCCTTCGAAAGTGGTCTCGGAAAGGACCGGTTTGTCCTGCGCGAAGGCGTGGAAAAGTACCACTAGGAACAGAAGAATCAGTTTCATGACGGTCGCCTGAAAAGCAGAGGGGGCGCTCCAGTGGAGGCCCCCTCGCCGTGTCGATCGGTTACTATCCTGGAATTGTGACTTTGTGGTCCCCTTCTCGACGGGGTAGTCCTATTCTAGCACCTGGAACTTCGCCGTTGACAAATTTGCCCCAAACGACGATGGAGCCGGTAGAATAGGAGAAAAATGCCCGGTCTCACACCCCCCGTCCTGCTGGCGCTCCTGCTGGCGGGCCAACAGATGTCCTGTTCGCGCTCCTCGGAGGCCGCGGCGGCGAAGCCGGACACTTCGGCCAAACGTCCCGATCAGAGCATCCCCCATTCTCCCGCCGCCAACGACGTGGGACGATTCCTGGCAGGGCTGCCCGGCGGCCCGGCCAGCGCTTTTAAGGATCTCGAGGCGACCAAAGCCTGGCAGGACCACGTCGCCGCATCCAACGCCCTCTGGAGCCACGTTCACCGCCGCCTGCCGCACATGCAGGCCTTCCAGCAGAGGGAACTCGCCTCCGGACCAACCGCCGGAGACACGGTTTTTTATCCCTTTGGGGGACCGGACGCGCTCAATGTCACGACGCTGTTTCCACGAGGCCGGTCCTACGTCCTCATCGGACTGGAACCGCCCGGCACCCTGCCCGACCGCCTGCACCTGGAACGCCGGGACCTCCGCTGGCTGCTGCCCCAGATGAGGGGAGCGCTCGACTCGATTCTTCGGATCAGCTTCTTCGTGACCAGGGAAATGGACCGCCAGCTGCGCGGCCAGATTACCGACGGACTGCTGCCTGTGATCCTCGTCCAACTCACCCGGACCGGCCATACGATTCTCGGCTTCCGCCCGGTCACCCTCGACAACGAGGGGCGGATCATCGCCCGGGATCCCGCCGACAAGTCGCTCCTCAATCCCGGTGTCGAGATCGAGTTCCTCGCCGAAGGCGACAAGACGGCCAGACGGCTCTGCTATTTCTCCTCCAATCTGGCCACCGACAAGTTGGCCCAGAACCCGCGCCTGCTGGCGTTTCTCGCCAATCTCAATCCGGATGTCACTTTCTTCAAAGCGACCTCATACATGCCGCACTACGAGATGTTCTCGCTGTTTCGCGAACGGGTTCTCACCACAACTTCAGCCGTCGTCCAGGATGACAGCGGAATCCCGTTCCGCTACTTCGCGGCGCCGGACTGGCAGGTGCAGCTCTACGGGCATTATGTAAAGCCGATCCGCCTGTTTCACTGGCTCCGGCAGCCTGACCTCACCGCGGCGTTCCAGCAACCGGGTGTCCGGACGATCGAATTCCAGATCGGCTACGGTTTCGGCCGCGCGCCAACCAACCTGCTGGTGGCCCGGCGCGTGACTTCGCCCACGACCATCGCCGGAACCGTTGAACTGGACCGCCCGTCGGCGAGGTAAGCCCCGCCGCAGGAACGGCGTCCTACCACTGCAAGCGCCCGGCGATCTGCATGATCCGGGGATCGGCCGCACCGGTCACCCGGCCGAAGGTGGCCGTGTTCTGCGTCGCGATCGGGTTGGTGAACTGCGTGTGGTTGAAGAAGTTGAACCACTCGAAGCGCAACTGGAGCTTGCCCGATTCGCCGAGGAACGCCAGCGGGAAGTTCTTGGACAGCGACACGTCCCACTGGTTGACGCCGAATCCGGGCTGCGTGTTGCGGGCGAGGTTGCCGAAGGTCCCGACGGCCGGCGTCGAATACGCGCTCGTGTCGAGTCCGATCAGTCCGTTGGTGCGCGGATCGAGCTTGCGCGCCTTCACCCCCGTCGCGTTCGGGCGCTGGGTGCCGCTTCCCACCCGCGCCACGTCGCCGGTGGTGAGCACCGAGAACGGCGCGCCCGAACGGAAGTTCACGATCGAGTTCAGCTGCCACCCTCCCAGAACGAAGTTCGCCGCCGGATTCGAGATGTCAAGGGACCGCCCGCGGCCGGCCGGAATGTCGGTGACCAGCCCGGCGATGAAGTTGTGCCGGATGTCGTTGTCGGCCAGTCCGCGCTCCGGCCGGCGGTCGTACATGTTCTGTCCGGCGCCGCCGCTGTCGATCACCTTGCCGAAGGTATACGCGCTGATCAGAGACAGGCCGTGCCATACCCGTTGTTCCACGCGGAGGAACGTCGCGTTGTAGTTCGACCACTGGTAGTTCGCCGTCTGGCTGAACGACGGCAGCGCCCGCGGAAAGGGAGACCGCACCGAGAACGGCTCCGGATTCGTCGGATTCGAAGGGAGTCGCGGCTGATTCACAAGAATCGAGCCCACCTGCTTGTGGCCCGTGTTTCCCATGTAGCCGGCCTCCACCAGAGTGCCCGGCCGAAGCTGGTGCTGGATATTGAAGTTGTAGGAGTACATGTAGCCGTCGCGGCGGCGCAGGTCGTTGTTGCTGCCGACGCTGCCCGCCAGCTCGGCGGCGGTCGGAAACAGGTCCGTGAGCAGGCGCGGAGCCGCATTCGGCAGGTTCACGATCGTCCCCTGAACGAAGAACGGCACCGTGCTCGTCATTGAGACCAGGGTCGCGCCACCGGTATTGAGCAGGCTGAAGACTCCCGCGCCGGCCCGCACCACTGTCTTCTGCGAGACGCGATAGGCGAACCCGATCCGCGGCATGAAGTTGTTCTTGTCGGTGTTGATCGGCCGCTTCGGCAGCAGGACGGTATTCGTGTTCACCAGTCCCACGCCCGGCTCATAGTAGCGCGTCTGGCCCGCCAGCAGCTGGCGGTTGGTGCCGAGGTCGAAGTTCGCCAGCCGTCCGCGCCAGTTCTGGAAGACTTCGTAGCGGATCCCAAGATTGAGCGTCAGCTTGTCGGTGACCTTCCAGTCATCCTGGAAGAATCCCTGGAATCGCGTGCCGATCGAGTACTTCGCCACCCCGCCGAACTCCACCGATGTGCTGCCGAGTCCGCCCGTGGCCGAGGACGGCATTCCCAGCAGGTAGTCAGCGAAGCCCTCTCCGGTGTAGAAGTTGTTCTGGAAGTTGAAAATGCCGTTCTGGTTCGAGCCCTGGTCGTAGCCGACCATCAGGCGGTTGATGTCGCCTCCGAACTTCATCGAATGGCGGCCCCGGATGTAGGTCAGCGTTTCGGCCAGCCGGTAGTAGATGTTGTTCTGGACGATGCGGAGACCGTAGCCGGCGAAACCGGAGGAGGCGCGCCCCGCGCCGGGGTTCCAGTCCGGAAAGTTGACGCTCGGCTCCGTGTAATCGCCGGGAATGGCCGCCAGGTTCTTCAATCCCAGCTCGGCGGCGTAATTCCTGCTGAAGCGGTCTCCGTCGCTCACGCGCGCCAGGTAGGCCTTGGTGAAGCCCAGGCGGCTCTCGCTGATCAGATTGTTGGTGAGGGTGTGCGTGTAGCCGATCGAGCCGTTCTGCGAACGGTCCGGACGGATCACCCCCTTACCCACGCGGTAGCTGGCGTCGACCAGGGCGTTGTCGGCGAAGCTGTAGCGGCCGAACAGGTGGCCGCGGTCGGAAACGCGGTGGTCGACACGGCCCGTGAACTGATCCCGCCTCTCACGGTCCGGAGGAGTGGTGATGTAGTTGAGAGCGCCGCTCAGAGGCACGTTCGGATCGGGGAAGAACTGCAACAGTTCATTCGAGATCCGGTTGAACCGGGTCCGCGGAATGATGTTTCCGGCAAACGGCGCGCCGTTGGCGTTCGGGTCCCGGATGACGATATTCGGCTTGTTCGGCACCGCCGTGAAATCCCCCGCCTTCATGGCCGGCGTCGGCACCAGTCCGAGCAGGATGTTGCCGGTGCGGCGGCGGCGTCCTTCGTAGTTGCCGAAGTAGAAGGTCCTGTTCTTGACGATCGCGCCGCCGCCGCTCGCGCCAAACTGGTTGTAGGAGAACCGGGGCGCGCCGCGCGGCGGCCGGAAGAACTGCCCCGCCTGGAACGCGCGGTTCCTCACATAGTCGTACACCACTCCGTGGAAGGCGTTCGAACCCCGCTTGGTGACCATTTCGATAGCAGCCGCGCCGTAGCCGTACGAGGCGTCCATGAAGTTGGTCTGCACCTTGAATTCGTCCAGGGCGTCGAGCGACAGTGCGATGGCCGGGTTGTTGATGTTGGCGACGGAGAAGTCCACCCCGTCCAGCGTGGCGTTGGTCGACGTGTTCCGCACCCCTCCGATCTCGGTCGAGCGTTCGTCCATCACGCTCGACGCGCCGCGGACCTTCACCGCGCCCGGCGTCAGCGCGACCAGATCGTAGAAGTTGCGCGCGTTGAGCGGCAACTCGATCATGGTCCGGTTATCGATCACGGATCCCATCGCCGCGGTGTTGGTCTGCAACTGCGGAGTGGACGCCTGGACCGACACCGTCTCGGAAACGACGCCGAGCTGCATCACGATGTCGACGCGGGCCTGCGTGTTGACCCGAAGCTCCACGTCCGGAACGGTCGCCGTCTTGAACTGGCCGCCCGAGGCGCTGATCTCGTAGCGGCCGCTGAACAGCGTAGTGAACTGGAAATTCCCAGCGTCATCGGTCACGAATTCACGCGTCTCGTTGGTGGCCTTATTCTTCGCCGTGACCTTGATTCCCGGAACCACCGCGCCGGTGGAGTCCGTGACGGTGCCAAGAATAGTGCCGCGGCCATATTGCGCGTACAGGGCTGCCAGCGTGCCTGCCAGGCACAAAATAAGTTTCCTCATGAAGCGACTCCCAGCTTGCGATGTGGTGTCTACAAACCGGCGAGGACCTCCTGGTCCACGTTTCCACCAGAGACTATCACACCCACCCGGCGAATTCCAGAGGGAAGCAGGCGGAAAAGCAGCGCCGCTGCCGCCACAGCCCCGCTCGGTTCGACCACGATTTTCATCCGGTGCAGGAAGAATTTCATCATGGCGCGAATCTGATCGTCATCGACCAGCGCGATCGATTCGACCAGGGCCCGGACCACCGGAAACGTGACGCGTCCGGGGGTCGGCGTGCGCAGCCCGTCGGCGATGGTCCGTGGAGGCGGCACCTCCACATAGCGGCCTTCTCGGAGCGACAGGTACGTGTCGTTGCCGTCCGCCGGCTCGACCCCGAAAACGCGGATCGACGGATTCAGCCCCTTGGCCGCTGTGGCGCAGCCCGAGATCAGCCCGCCGCCGCCAATACAGACCACCAACGCGTCCAACTCCGGGATCTCCTCCATCAGTTCCAGCGCCGCGGTGCCCTGGCCCGCCATCACGTCCGGGTGATCGAACGGAGGAATGACCGTGGCGCCGCGCTCGGCCGCGATCCGGCGGCCGATGGCGATGCGGTCCTCTTTCATGCGGTCGAACAGCACGATTTCGGCGCCGTAGCCCCGCGTGGCCGCCAGCTTCGTCTTCGGGGCGTCGTCCGGCATCACGATGGTCGCCTTCGTTCCCACATGCGCGGCCGCGATCGCCGTCGCCTGGGCGTGGTTGCCCGAGGAAAACGTCACAACGCCGCGCGCGAGCTGGTCGCGCGTGAGCGACAGCAGCGCGTTGGCGGCGCCGCGCAGTTTGAAAGCGCCTCCGCGCTGGAAGTTCTCGCACTTGAAAAACGCTTCGACGCCCGCCTCCCGGTTGAAGGTGCGCGACGTCAGGACGGGCGTGGGACCGATGACGCCGCGGATGCGCTCCGCGGCGGCGCGGATATCGGACAGAGAAATGGACATCGGGATTATCTGATCTTATCGAAGACCAGCACCGTGTCCACGGGATCGCGCTTGGGAAGATGGAGCAGGAGGCTGTTTCCGGCGCGCGACGTCTTCACCGGAGCGCCGGTGGC
>Ga0073934_10004377_pt1 | contig 23635 bp, 21 predicted proteins | sample LarsenN4metaG_FD_76834 | JGI IMG/M metagenome (GOLD analysis project Ga0073934, IMG submission 76834) | Hot spring sediment bacterial and archeal communities from British Columbia, Canada, to study Microbial Dark Matter (Phase II) - Larsen... ... | reverse complement strand
TCTACGGCCGCATCGCCGAAACGTTCAACGACATCGCTGCCGCCAATGCGGAGATGGCAAGCCAGTTGGAGAGCGTCGGCCAAACGGTCGGTCGCGAAGGCCAGATCCGCAAGCGCGTGCGGCTGCCGCTGTCGAGCGGCGCGTGGCACGGCATGGAGACCAGCGTCAACACGCTGATCGACGACCTTCTCTGGCCGACGACGCAGATGACGCGCGCAATCACCGCCGTGGCGCAAGGCAACCTCCTGCAGACGGTGCCGCTCGACGTCGACGGCCGGCCGCTGCGCGGCGAATTCCTGCGCTCGGCCAACATCGTGAACACGATGATCAAGCAGCTCAACGTGTTCACCTCCGAAGTGACGCGCGTCGCACGCGAAGTCGGCACCGAAGGTAAGCTCGGTGGTCAGGCCCAGGTGAGCGAGGTGAGCGGCGTCTGGAAAGACCTCACAGAGAGCGTCAACCAGATGGCGAGCAACCTGACCGCTCAGGTGCGCAACATCGCCGAGGTGACGATCGCGGTCGCAGACGGCGATCTCTCGAAGAAGATCACCGTCGACGTTCGCGGCGAAATTCTTCAGCTCAAGGAAGCCATCAACACGATGGTCGATCAGCTGCGCTCGTTCGCGGCCGAGGTCACCCGTGTGGCCCGAGAAGTGGGCACGGAAGGCCGGCTCGGCGGACAGGCCGTCGTACCGGGTGTCGCGGGAACGTGGAAGGACTTGACGGACAACGTCAACCTGCTCGCAGCGAACCTTACCACACAGGTCCGCAACATCGCCGAGGTGACGACAGCCGTGGCGCGCGGTGACCTTTCGCGCAAGATCACCGTCGACGTGAAGGGCGAAATCCTCGAGCTCAAGAACACCATCAACACAATGGTCGATCAGCTCAACGCCTTCGCCTCGGAGGTGACGCGTGTGGCGCGCGAGGTCGGCACGGAAGGCAAGCTCGGCGGACAGGCGCAGGTGCCGGGCGTGGCTGGCACGTGGAAGGACCTGACCGACAACGTGAACTTCATGGCGAGCAACCTGACCGGTCAGGTTCGCAACATCGCCGAGGTCGCAACCGCGATCGCCAACGGCGACCTGTCACGCAAGATCACGGTGAACGTGTCCGGTGAGATCCTTCAGCTCAAAGAGACCATCAACACGATGGTCGATCGGCTGAACGCTTTCGCATCGGAAGTGACGCGCGTTGCCCGCGAAGTCGGCACCGAAGGCAAGCTGGGTGGGCAGGCGCAGGTTTCCGGCGTGGCTGGCACCTGGAAGGACCTCACCGACAGCGTCAACTCGATGGCCGGCAACTTGACGGCGCAGGTGCGCAATATCGCCGAGGTGACGACCGCCGTGGCGCGCGGCGACCTCTCGCGCAAGATCACCGTCGACGTGAAGGGTGAAATCCTTGAGCTGAAGAACACGATCAACACGATGGTGGATCAGCTCAACGCCTTCGCCTCCGAAGTGACGCGTGTGGCGCGCGAAGTCGGCAACGAGGGCAAGCTCGGCGGACAGGCGCAGGTACCGGGCGTGGCCGGCACCTGGAAGGATCTGACCGACAACGTCAACTCGATGGCGAGCAACCTGACCGGTCAGGTCCGCAACATCGCCGAAGTCGCGACCGCGATCGCCAACGGCGACCTGTCGAAGAAGATCACGGTCGACGTGCGCGGCGAAATCCTGCTGCTCAAGGAGACCATCAACACGATGGTCGAGCAGCTGCGCTCGTTCGCAGCTGAGGTGACCCGCGTCGCGCGCGAGGTCGGAACCGATGGCCGTCTCGGCGGTCAGGCGGTCGTCCCCGGCGTGGCGGGCACGTGGAAGGATCTCACCGACAACGTCAATCAGCTGGCGGCCAATCTCACGACGCAGGTGCGCAACATCGCCGAGGTGACGACCGCCGTGGCGCGCGGCGACCTTTCCCGCAAGATTACCGTCGACGTGAAGGGCGAAATCCTGGAACTCAAGAACACCATCAACACGATGGTCGATCAGCTCAACGCCTTCGCCTCCGAAGTGACCCGCGTCGCGCGTGAAGTCGGTACCGAGGGCAAGCTCGGCGGACAGGCCCAGGTCTCCGGCGTCGCCGGTACCTGGAAGGACCTGACCGACACCGTCAACGTGATGGCGGCGAACCTGACCGAGCAGGTGCGCGGCATCGTGAAGGTGGTGACTGCGGTCGCCAATGGAGACCTTGGGCAGAAGCTGACGGTGAAATCGAAAGGCGAAGTCGCCGCACTCGCCGAAACCATCAACAACATGACGGCCACGCTCGCCATTTTCGCCGATCAGGTGACGACCGTTGCACGCGAGGTCGGCGTCGAAGGGCGCCTCGGTGGGCAGGCCAACGTGCCCGGCGCCTCCGGCACGTGGAAGGATCTGACCGGCAACGTCAACCTGCTCGCCGCAAATCTCACGACGCAGGTGCGCGCGATCGCCGAGGTGGCGACAGCCGTCACCAAGGGCGACTTGACGCGCTCCATTCAGGTCGATGCGCGCGGCGAGGTCGCCGAGCTCAAAGACAACATCAATACGATGATTGGCAACCTGCGCCTCACGACCGATCGGAATACGGAGCAGGACTGGCTGAAAACCAACCTCGCGAAGTTCACGAACATGCTGCAGGGGCAGCGTGATCTTGCGACCGTCGGGAAGCTGCTGCTCTCGGAACTAGTGCCGCTCGTCAAGGCACAGCAGGGCGTCATCTATCAGATGACGACGGACGAGCTGCCTCGCCTCTCGCTTCTCGCGAGCTATGCCAACACCGCACGAGAGGGCTATCCGGAGACGCACCTGCCCGGCGAAGGCTTCATCGGTCAGGCGGCCGTCGATCGGCGCAATATCATCGTAACCGACATTCCGCCGCGCACCGTCACCATCGAGGCGGTCGGCTTCGAAGCGGTGCCGAACAGCATCGCCGTCTATCCCGTCACTTTCGAAGGACAGACGAAGGCGGTACTCGGCTTGGCGACGCTGCACGAGTTCGCTCCCACCCATCTCGGCTTCCTGGAACAGCTGACGGCGAGCATCGGCATCCTCTTCAACAGCATCGAAGCGACGATGCAGACGGAGGCGCTGCTCAAGCAATCACAGCAGCTCGCCGCCGAGCTGCAGGCGCAGCAGCGGGAACTTCAGCAGACGAACGAACAGCTCGAACAGAAGGCGCAGCAGCTCGCAGAGCGCAATGTGGAGGTGGAGCGCAAGAACCAGGAAATCGAGCAGGCACGCCGCGAACTCGAGGAAAAGGCGACAGAGCTGGCGTTGACCTCGAAGTACAAGTCCGAGTTTCTGGCCAACATGTCCCACGAGCTGCGGACGCCGCTCAACAGTATCCTCATTCTCGGCCAGCAGCTGAGCGACAACCCGGAAGGCAACCTCACCGAAAAGCAGGTCGAGTTCTCACGCACCATCCACGCCGCCGGCACCGACCTTCTGAACCTCATCAGCGACATCCTCGATCTCTCGAAGATCGAATCCGGTACTGTCAGCGTCGACATCGAGGACATTCCCCTCGCCGCGCTGCTCGAAACGATCGCGCGCCCGTTCCGTCACGAGGCGGAGAGCCGTCAGCTATCGTTCGACATTCGCGTCGATCCCCACCTCGGGCGGACCATCACGACAGACTCGAAGCGCCTGCAGCAGGTGCTGAAGAACCTGCTCTCGAACGCGTTCAAGTTCACGGAGCATGGCGGCGTGCAGCTTTCCGTCTCGGCCGTCGCACCGGGCTTTACCGGTACGCATCCGATGCTGAAGCAGGCGGCGCAGGTGATCGCTTTCGAGGTGACGGATACCGGTATCGGCATTCCCGTCGAGAAGCAGAAGATCATCTTCGAAGCCTTCCAGCAGGCCGACGCGAGCACGAGCCGCAAGTACGGCGGCACCGGTCTCGGTCTCGCGATCAGCCGCGAACTCGCCAATCTGCTCGGCGGGGAAATTCACCTCAGGAGCGCGCCGGGCGCCGGCAGCACGTTCACGCTCTACCTTCCGGTCAAGTACATCGGGGCCACGGCCAGTACGAAGCTCTTGGAACGCGAGGAGCGCATGGCTCGCGCCAACTGGGCTTCGCTGCAGAGCACCACACCGGTCGACCCCGTTCGCGATGATCGCGAGAACATCGAACCCGGCGACCGGACGCTTTTGATCGTGGAGGACGATCCCCATTATGCCCGCATAATGGTGGATCTCGCGCGGTCGAACGGGTTCAAGACGCTCGTCGCGATGCGTGGGGCAGAGGCGCTGGAACTGACCGCGCAGTACAAGCCGACGGCGATCTCGCTCGACGTCTTCCTCCCCGACATGCTCGGCTGGACTGTTCTCAGCAAGCTGAAGAAAGATGCTGCGACACGGCACATCCCCGTGCAGATGGTGACGCTCGACGAGGATCGCCAGCACGGTCTGTCGCGCGGCGCTTTTGCCTTCCTCTCCAAACCGACGGACGGTAACGACCTGAGCCATGCGCTCGAACGGCTCCGCCGGTATGCCGAACCACGCCGGCGGCGCCTGCTGGTTGTCGAGGACAATCCGGCGGAGCAAATGAGCATCGCCGAACTGCTCGGCGCGACGGATGTGGAACTCGACCTCGCGAGCACCGGCGAGGAGGCGCTCGCGATGCTGCGGGAGAACGTGCCGGACTGCGTGGTCCTCGATCTCAAACTTCCGGATATGTCGGGTTTCGACGTCCTCGATGCCATGCGGACCGACCCGTCCCTCGCAGACACGCCCGTCGTTGTCTTCACCGGCCGCGAGCTTTCCGCCGAGGAAGATGCGCGATTGCAGACGATGGCGCGCCGGATCGTCGTGAAGGGCGTCGAATCCCCCGAGCGCCTGCTCGACGAGACGGCTCTCTTCCTGCACCGGGTGATCAGCGAACTGCCGCCGTCCAAGCAGGAGATGCTCGACCGGCTGCATGGCTCGGACGAGGACCTGATCGGGCGCACCGTGCTTGTCGTCGACGACGATGCCCGCAACATTTTTGCCCTCAGCAGCGTGCTGGAGCGCCGCGGCATGACCGTCCTGACGGCAACGACAGGTCGTGAAGCGGTCGACATCGTCGAGCGGACATCAGATCTCGCGATCGTGCTGATGGACATCATGATGCCGGAGATGGATGGCTACCAGACGATCGCGACGATCCGGACCAATCCGCAATTCCGCCGTTTGCCGATCATCGCGCTGACCGCCAAAGCAATGAAGGGCGATCGCGAGAAATGCCTTGAGGCCGGTGCCTCGGACTACCTGGCGAAACCAGTCAACACGGAGCAGCTGCTGTCGACGTTGCGGCTGTGGCTCCACCGTTAGGTGTCCTATGGCTCAGCGTGACCCCGTCACTATTCTGCTGGTGGACGACCAGCCCGCCAAGCTCATGAGCTATGAGACCATCCTCGACGGCTTGGGGGAGCATCTGATCGCCGCGCAATCCGGCCGTCAGGCGCTGGAGGCCCTGTTGTCGAACGAAGTCGCCGTCATTCTCGTCGACGTCTGCATGCCGGATCTCGACGGCTTCGAGCTTGCCGAGATGATCCGTGATCATCCTCGATTCCGCGATACCGCGATCATTTTCGTCTCGGCCGTGCAGTTGAGCGACATCGATCGCATTCGCGGCTACCGGCTCGGTGCTGTCGATTACGTGTCGGTTCCCGTGATCCCCGAGGTCCTGCAGGCGAAGGTCCGGGTATTTGCCGAACTCTATCGGAAGACCCGGCAGTTCGCTGAACTCAACCGCGAGTTGGAGAAGCGGGTGGTCGAGCGTACGTCGGAGCTGTCCGCCGTCGCCGCGCGTCTGAACCTGGCGATGGACGTGGCGCGGCTGGGGACCTGGGATTGGAACTTGAACAGCGGGGAAATCGTCTGGTCGGAAGGTCATTACGCGCTGCACGGCTATCGCGTCGGCGAGGTCGAACCGTCTTATGAGGCGTGGCGACAGCGTGTGCATCCGGATGATCGACCGGCGGTCGAACGAGCCGTCCAGGATGCGCTCGCGACGGGGACGCCTTACCACCAGATCTATCGGGCCGTGACACCCGACGGCGGCGTCATATGGTGCGACGCCCGTGCGACGTTCGAACGGGACAGGACCGGTCGGCCGCAACGGATGATCGGCGTCGTGATGGACGTCAGCGAGCACAAGGCGGCCGAGGAGCGCCAGAAGCTCATGCTGACCGAACTTCATCATCGGGTGAAGAATTCGCTCGCGACCGTGCAGGCGGTGGCCGGGCTTTCGGCCCGACAAGCGAGCAGCATGGAAGCCTTCTGCAGCTCCTTCACGCGGCGCCTCGTCGCTATGAGCCGGACCCACACCCTGCTCGTCTCTTCGAACTGGCAGCGGATCGGTCTGCGGCAACTTCTCGCCAACGAAGTCGTGAGCTTCGACGGACGGCAAAGCCGTGTCTCGTTGTCCGGTCCCCCCATCACGTTGCCGTCCGAGATCGCGCTCACGCTCGGCCTTGCCATCCACGAATTGACGACCAACGCCGCGAAGTATGGTGCGCTCAGCGTGCCCGACGGACGGCTCGAGGTTTCGTGGGCGATGCAGTCGTCTGGCGAAGGCGGCGAACTTCGCATCGTCTGGCGGGAGCGTGACGGCCCGAAAGTCGCTCCGCCGACACGCCAGGGGTTCGGCACCGTTCTGCTCCAGCGTGTGTTCGCCGCGATTCCCGGCGGAGCCGTCGACGTCCGCTACGCCTACGACGGCATCGAAGTCGATCTCGTCATTCCGCAGGCGGACCACATAATCCGCGACACCGGGCCAGCTCGGTCCGCATCGGCAGCCGCCGAGGCTGCCTTGGCCTGATGTCACAGGACTTCATCTCTCCGGACCTCAGAGCGTTCCTGCTGCGGCATCTCGACAGCATCGGGCAGCTCGAAGCCTTGCTGCTGTTGCACCGTGAGCGCCACCGTGCCTGGGACGCAGGGGAAGTCGCGCGTCGGCTGTACACGAGCGAGACCGATGCCGCCGGGATCCTCGCCCATCTCGCTGCGGAAGGTTTGATCGTCGCGGGCGAGGACGGTTTCCGCTACTGCCCGATGACGCACGATCAGGCCGATATGGTCGAGAAACTCGCCGTCGCCTACGCACGCCATCTGATCCCAGTGACGAACATCATCCACGCCAAGCCACGCCGCGTCCGCGAATTCGCGAACGCCTTCAAGCTCAAGAAGGACTAGTTGATGTCAGGCCTCATTTACGGATTGTGCATGGCCACCGCCGCGCTGTGTGCGGTTCTTCTCTTGAAGTCCTACGTGCGCACGCATTACCGGCTGCTGTTGTGGAGTGGCATTTGCTTCGCGCTTCTGAGCGTCAGCAATCTTTTGCTGGTCGTGGACAAGGTGATGATGCCGGGCGTCGATCTTTCCCTCGTCAGATCAGGCACGGCGCTGATCGCCATGACGACGCTTCTCTATGGCCTCGTTTTCAACGCGGAGTGAGCGCGCATGAGCCAGCTGAACGCCCTCATCCTTGGCGCCGTCGGGATGGCCTCGTTCACGGCCGGGATGTTCTTCATCCGGTTCTGGGTTCAGACGCGGGATCGCCTGTTCCTCGCTTTCGCCGCCGCCTTCGGCATCGACGCCGGCACGCGCGTGGCGCTCGCGACGGCGGCGATCGCGGGCGAAGAGAACGAACCCTTGATCTACATCGGCCGCCTGATCAGCTTCCTCATCATCCTCGTCGGCATCGTCGACAAGAACTGGCAGCGGGCTCCTGAGACGTGAGTGCCTTCTGTTGAACCGCACTGAGTTAGCTGGCTAACGTTGTTTGGCCACCTCATTGCCGGAGCCACGCCTCACGCCTTCACGTATCTCAGCTTCTTTGCCGCCCATATGGGCCCCGCATAGTCGATCCCTACGCGCGGCGTCCGAACAACGCGCAGACGCTTTGGCCGCTGAGCTTCCGCGAACCACAGAGCAGAGGCGGGCACGGCTTGCCGGCCGCCGAATGATGCGTCGATCTCGAGCATGGCCGCCACCCGGCCCGGACCACTGACGCCCTCCACGCCGCGAATGAGCACGGCGGCGGCCTCGTCAATGCCGCCGGTCACGACGTTCAGCATCCAATGCAGTCCTTAGATCCGGTAGATGTAGAAGCGACCAGCGGGTCCGAACATCACCTCTGTTCTAGCCGTCCTCCCTCGCGCCGAGTGACAGGCAAGGTCGTGCTCTCCTTCGTAGGCTTCTGTCTCGGTGATCATGAAGGACCGCGTCGTCGACGCGAAGGATCGAAGGATCGTCTTGCCGACGAGATCACGCGCGACCTTGGCCGCAGGCCGCTCGAAAAACGCGAGTGGAAGGATTGGCAATTCCAACGTCTCGCGCACGTCCGCCTCGACCAATGACCGATCCAGACCCGTTGACCCCGTTGGCTTCCCCAGCCAGCCCACGAGCGAGAACGAGCGTTTATCAACGTTGTTCCGAGTGCCGGCCGTGCTCCGACTTCGACACCGGAAAACAGCCCCGCCCTCACGATGCGACGGAGCCGCCGTCAAGCCCTTGAGGCGGACGCTTGGCCCCCAGACGAAATTCCCGGGGCGATACGCCGACTGTCCGTCGGAACACCTTCGAGAAGCCGAAAGCATCCTGGTAGCCGACTTCGGCCGCTACTTGCTCGAGCGTCCGGTCTGTTTCGCTGAGAAGCCGCATGGCCATCTGCATGCGGAGTGTTCTGAGGTACGCCAGCGGCGGATGCCCCATCGTGATCCTGAACCTCTCGGCGAAGGCCGTGCGCGACATCCCGGAGCGGTTTGCCAGTTCCTCGACGGACCAGTCGAAAGCCGGCTCTTGGTGCATCAGCGCGACGGCGACGCGAATGCGGGGATCATGGACGGCCGTGAACCAGCCCGGTTGATCGCTGAAGTTCTGTGCGACCACCCCGCGCAGCGCGTAAGTGACAATCACATCGAACAGACCGTCGACGATGGTCTCGCGCCCAGGCGATCGCGCCCGAGTTCGTCTTCCAGAAGCGAGATCGTCAGCGCCAGCGGTCCGAGCTTCGAAAAGGTGCCTTGGCGCAGCACGAACCACGCCGGGAACTGACGGAAGAACGGATGGATCGGTGTGTTCCAGAATTCATACGCGCCGCTGATCACGGCAATATCGCGGGCGGGGTCGTCATCTGCGCCACCGGGCTCCGGACCGGCATCCGGGCTCACGAGTTCGTTCTTGGCGTCCAGAACGGGATCGGGACCGACGACATGGCGGCAGCCTCGCGCCATGACGGCTATGTCGCCCGCCGCCAGATGCAGAGGGGCCGGCAATTGTGGGGCGTGCAGGTAGACCGAGCCGCGTACCACGACGTGAATTCCGACGCTGCGATCGCACGGGAACCTCACAGCCCGCCGCCCGATGTGGCGCATATCCAGGAGCCGGCGCCGCAGGCCAGCCTGCCGCAGGAGATCGGTCAGCAGATCCATCGTTCGCAACGCCGGACGATCAGACATGTTTTTTGGACAGTAAGCGATTATGCATACGGAAACAATGTGGTGTCCTGTGCGCATCAACTTTGCGGAGGACACATGTCGACGACACTCATCATCGGTGCCAGTGGCACCGTCGGCACGGAACTCGGCCGGCTGCTCCGGCTTCGTGGCGATGCCGTACGTCTGGCGACGAGCCGCCCGCCCGTGACGCCGGCGCACGTTCGGATCGACCTCGGGACCGGTGCGGGGCTGGAGCAGGCCTTCGAAGGCGTCGGCAAGGCGTTCTTCCTATCGCCGCCCGGCTACACGAACCAGGATGTCATCCTCGGCCGTCTGATCGATAGGGCCGCGCGCAACCGGCTCGAGCGCGTGGTCCTCATGACGGCGATGGGGGCGGATGCATCGGACGAGATTCCCTTACGGAAGGCCGAACTGCAGCTGCTGCGATCCTCCGTTCCGGCGACGATCATTCGACCCAATTGGTTCATGCAGAACTTCGATAGCTATTGGAGCCGTGGCATTCGCGAGGATGGCAAGATCCTCCTGCCAGTGGGCCGGGCGCGAGGGAGTTTCATCGACGCACGAGATATCGCCGCCGTCGCCGCCACGTTGCTGGCCAATGCCGATCTCTCAGGCATGGCCTTCGATTTGACCGGGCCCGAGGCGCTCGATCACGCAGATGTCGCGGCGATCCTCTCGGAGGTGACCGGCCGACAGATCATCTTCGAGGACATCACGCCAGACGCCATGTTGGGGCGTCTCCTGGCGACCGGACTGCCCAGAGACTACGCTGAATTCCTGATCGTGATCCTCGGGTACTTCAAGGCCGGCGCCGCGGCCAAGATTACCGATAGCGTGGAACGCATCACCGGGCGTCTACCTCGGTCGTTTGCAACGTATGCGGCAGACTACTGGTCGAAGGCGATCTGAGCGGAACTCTGCCAAAGCAAGCCGTGCTGGCGGACCGGCGACGATCCAATTCGTCTCCGGCCGTCGCTCAGCGCCCGAATACGACGGCGCCCAACGCCATCGCGACTGCCGCCTGGGTTGGATCGATGACGGGGACGCCGAGCGCCTGTTCCAGCGGCGTTCGATGGCGAGCCATGCCGGCGCAGCCCATGACCACGACCTCGGCACCGTCGAGGTCACGCAGCGCACGCCCGGCCTCGATCATCTTCTCCAGGGTCCGCTCACCGGAAGCCGTCTCGGCAACGCTCATATCGAGCGACCGCTCGCCTACCAGCCGGTCGAGCAGCCCCATCTGGCGCAGATAGCGGATGTGCCGGCGGATCGAGCGCTGCTTGATCGCGATGACGCCGATCCGCTCGCCCCGCGCGAGCGCCGTGAGCACGCCCGACTCGTTGATCCCGAACACCGGCTTCGCCGTCGCCTCACGGCAGACGTGCAGCCCGGGGTCGGAATAGCACGCGATCACATAGGCCGCCGCTTCGGCCGACATGACGAGGTCGCGGAGCGGCAGCGTGACGCTCTCGATGTCGAACTGCGTCTCGATGCCGATCGGCCCTCGCTCGAGAGTGCGGCACACGATGTCCGGGCCATCGGCGAAGCGCACGGCGTCGAGCGCATCGGACAAACCGCGCGTCACCACCTCGTTCGAATTCGGATTGATGACGAGGATCCGGGGGCGGGACGTATCGGCCATGTGTCGAACCCCGGGCTTCTCGCGGGCGGAACATGCCCCTACCATCCACGCTCGGACCAGCGCTGACAAGAAGGTGCGAAATGAGCGGAGCGGACTATGACGTCGTCGTTCGCGGCGGACGCGTCATCACGGCGACCGACGACGTCGTGGCAGACGTCGCCATCCGGAACGGGACGATCGAGGCCGTCGGCCGCAATCTCGGTCCGGGCCGCCGCGAAATCGATGCGACGGGACGCCTGGTGATGCCGGGCGGCGTCGACAGCCACTGCCACATCGAACAACTTTCCGCCGCCGGGATCATGAATGCCGACACATTCGAGAGCGCGACGGTCTCAGCCGCGTTCGGCGGCACGACGACGGTCATTTCTTTCGCGGCTCAACACGTCGGGATGTCGCTGCGCAAGGTCGTCACCGATTACGCGGCCCTCGCCGCCCGGGGCGCCGTCGTCGACTACACGTTCCACATGATCGTCGCCGACCCGACACCGGCGACGCTCGCCGAGGATATCCCCGCACTCGTCGGGGAAGGCCACGGCTCGATCAAGCTGTTCATGACTTACGACCGGCTCAAGGTCGACGACGAGATGCTGCTGGATGTCCTGCTGGCGGCGCGCAAGGCCGGCGCCCTCGTCTGCGTGCATGCCGAGAACCACGGCATGATCGCCTGGATGAGCCGTCGCCTGCTGGAAGCGGGACACGCGGCCCCCAAGTTCCACGCGCTGAGCCACCCGCGCGGCTCGGAGGTCGAGGCGATCAACCGGCTCGTCGTCTGCGCCGAACTCCTCGACCAGCCGGTCATGGTCTTCCACGTTTCGACCGCCGAGGGCGCGGCCGCCATCCGGGCCGCCCGCGCTCGTGGTGTGAAGGTCTATGCGGAGACGTGTCCGCAGTATCTCTTCCTCACCGCCGACGACCTCGATCGCCCCGGCGTCGAAGGCGCCAAGTGGATGTGCTCGCCACCGCCCCGCACATCCGCCGACCAGGATGCGCTCTGGCAGGCACTCGCCCTCGGCGACCTGCAGACGGTGTCGTCCGATCATGCCCCGTATGCGTTCGATGAGACGGGTAAGCTGCGCGCCGGCCCGAACCCCAGCTTCAAGCAGATCGCGAACGGGTTACCGGGCCTCGAAGCCCGCCTGCCGCTGCTGTTCGATGCAATGGTGTCGAAAGGCCGGCTCGGCGCGAACAAGTTCGTCGAGCTGACGGCCACCGCGCCGGCGAAAATCTACAACATCCACCCGCGCAAGGGCTCGATCGCCGTCGGCTGCGATGCCGACCTCGCGATCTGGAACCCCGACGTCGAGGTCACGCTCTCGGACGCGCTGATGCGCGATCGCACGGGCTACACGCCCTACGCAGGACGTCGGGTGCGCGGCTGGCCCACGACCGTGCTGCGCCGAGGCGACGTCATCGTCGACGGCGGGCGCCTGCATGCGGCTCCGGGATCCGGACAATTTCTGCCCCGCGGCGGGGGAGCAGCCTCCGCGCCGAGCGGACGGACGACCGCGGACGACTTATTCGCGAGCAAGCTCGGGGTGCGGATCGTTTAGGCGAAGGCCGCAGCGCGCACCGGGTCCCGCCTGGCGAGCCGCCGCAGCAGGAAATCGACTTCCGACCGCGCCGTCGCCGACAGGCGGCTGGCCGGTGCGCGCTGTGCATCGGAGCGGATCGCGCCACGCCGCATGAGGACGGATTTGCGAACGGCGAGGCCGAGACCGGGCTGCTGCTCGTAACGGAGCAACGGCAGGTGGGCATCGAAGAGGTCGTGTGCGGCGTCCCGCTCGCCATGCTTCTGCAGGCGGATCACCTCGGCCAGCATGTCCGGAAACGCGTAACCGGTCATCGCGCCGTCGGCACCGCGTTCGACTTCGAAGTCGAGGAACAGGCCGCCGTTGCCGGTGAGGATCGAGATGTGGCGCATCGAACCATCGCGCTCGAAGGTCCGAAGGGTGCTGATCTTTTCGAGCCCCGGCCAGTCCTCGTGTTTCAGCATCACGCAGGAGGGATGCGCCTGGACGATCCTGCGGATGACGCCGGGGGCCATCACCACGCCGCTCGCCAACGGATAGTCCTGGATGACGAACGGCACGTCCGCCCCAATCGCTGTGACGCATTGGTCGTAGTAGCCGGCGACATGATCGTCGGTCCGCACGGTCCCGGGCGGCGCGATCATCACGCCGGCCGCTCCGGCGTCCATCGCTGCAACCGTCAGCTGCCGCATGGCGGCGAAGCCGGGTGCCGACACGCCGACGACGACCGGGAGCTCCTGGGCCGCGCGGACGACGCGTTGCGTGAAGGCGATGGCTTCGCTCGTGTCGAGCTTGGGCGCCTCGCCCATCATGCCGAGGATCGTGAGGCCGGCCACACCGCATCCGCGATAGAATTCGACCATCCGGTCGGCGGACTCCATGTCGATTCGCCCATTATCGTCGAAAGGCGTGACCGCGATGACGTAGACGCCGGCAGCGCTTTCATTCAACTTCACGATCCACCTCGCGGGCTCTTGCGTGCTGCCTCTGTTATCGGACCCGCCCCTTCCGGTCCATCGACGCGGCAGGGCCCGCGTACGGCGTGCCACCGGATGAAGTGGACAGCCAGAAGCACCCAGTTACGAGGCGCCACAGCCATGACGAGACCTTTGCCCATCGTGGACACGCACGTCCATCTCTTCGATCCGGCACGATTTCCGTACGGGCAGAACGTCGCCTATACGCCGCAGCCGCACGAAACGGCGACGGCCGAGCAACTCGTCGATCTGATGGACTGTTCCGGAGTCGCACACGCGGTGATCGTCACGCCGATGGCGGGCTATCAGTCGGACAACAGCGCCATGCTCGATGCCCTCGCACGCTACCCCGGAAGATTTCGCGGCATCGCCGTCGTCGAGGCCGACATCGCGGATGCGGACCTGATCGCAATCAAGGAGCGAGGAGTCGTCGGCGCCCGCGTCGACCTCATCGGCCGAGGGACGGAGTATCTGCGCGGCGATGGGCGGTACCTCCCGGGCCGGCTCAAGGACCTCGGCCTCATCCTGCAGATCCAGTGCGAAAACGATCAGTTGGTGACCGTGCAGGATGTCCTGCGGCGCGAAGCAGGACGCGTGGTCATCGACCACATGGGTCGACCGGACGCGCGGCGCCACACCGATCAGGCTGGCTTTCAAGCGCTGCTGCGTCTCGCCGACAGGCCCGACGTTTACATCAAGCTTTCGGGGCCGTTCCGCTTCTCACAGACGGGCTGGCCGCATGCCGACGTCGATCCGTTCGCAGCCGCGCTGGTTCGCGCCTTCGGACCGGATCGCTGCATCTGGGGATCGGACTGGCCGTTCATCCGTATGGATCGTCGCATGGACTATGCGCCAACGCTCCGCAACCTCGATCGTTGGTTGCCTGTGCCCGAGGATCGCGCCGGCGTTCTCGCTCGAACGCCGGCTCGGCTTTTCGGATTTGTCTGACGTCGAACACAAGAGGACGCTTGTCGCCAGTCCAGGACCGCAACAGTTCCCCACCTCTCAATCAAGCGCGACGAGATTGCCCGCGTTCGGTTTGCCGGCAGCGAAGCTCGTGGCATTGTCGAGCGTCGTCTGGGCGATGTCGTTCAATGCTTCGCGTGTCAGCCAGGCCGTGTGCGGTGTGACCAGACAGTTCTTGTATGTCGTCAGCAGCTGCAGCGTGTCGTCGCCGACGATCTCCGCCGACAGGTTCTCGAAAAAGAGACCAGCCTCGTCTTCGTAGACGTCCATCCCGACGTAATGGACCGTCTCGAGGTTCTTCAGCGCGGCGAGCACGGCCTTGGCGTCAACGAGGGCGCCACGTCCCGTGTTGACGAGGACCGAGCCCTTTTTGAAGAGCTTGAGGCTCTCGCCATTGATCATGTGACGCGTGTCGGGCGTCAGCGGCGCCGTCAGAATGACGACGTCCGACTGGCGAAAGAGATCGGCGCGATCGACGTAGGACATGCCGAGCGCGACGCACTCTTTATTCGGATAGGGATCCGCCCCGAGAAGCCGGCAACCGAAGCCTTTGAGAATTCGCGCCGTTGCGAGGCCGATATTCCCCGTGCCAACGATCCCGGCCGTCTTCCCGTTGAGCGTAAAGCCGACGAGGCTGTCCATGCTGAAGTTGCCGTGTAAGCAAGCGAGACCGCGAAGATCGCGACGATGTAGAAGGGGAAAGCTACCCAAAAGAACGGCAGCGCCTGTGGTCCGAGCAGAATGTCCCGTAGCGTCCCGCCACCCAGCGCGGTGGCGACGGCGCAGATGAAAATGCCGAGCGTCGACAGCTTCTTGTTCGACGCGACAATGACGGCGTTGATGGCGAAGGAAAGAAGTCCCAGCGTTTCAAAAAGAATGAACCATTCGGGACCTTGCCGCATCTCTCCCCTCCCCTCTGGTCGTCTGTCACGCTAAACAGAACGTTGTTCGAATGGCGCCTCGTCGTGGGTCTGCGCTATCCATCGACGAGAGACCGTAACGCATGGGTGCCGACATGAACGGGATCGACGAAGCCTACGTCCGAGAGAACTTCGGACAAATCTGGCCGCGCCACGTCGGCACACTCACTTGGTTGCTGATAGAATGTCGTCGCCACTTCGATGGCGACCTCGATCAGTTTTTGATCCTCGCCGTCATCGGCGACCGGACATTCGCCGCCAACAACGCCCCGAAAGATTTAACCTACGAGAAGTTTGCAAAGGAGGGAGTGGGCGCCATAGAAGTCGAAAAAATCAATCAACAATCGATCGCTGATTTCTCTGGCATCCCGCGCGAAACCGTTCGGCGCAAAATCGCGCAGCTCATCGACAAGGGCTGGGTCGAGCGCCGACCGAGCGGGTCTTATGCCGCAACCGTCAAGGCGCGCACCGACCTCGCCCCTCTCACCGAGAAAAGCATGCGGTATCTCGTCTCCATGGCCAAAGCGCTGAGCGATCCCCTCTGACGCCCGTCCACTGCTCATCGCGTCCACCGTTCGGCTAGCGCCGCATGCAGCGCCGAAATGCCTCGTCGTAGAGAAACGAGTAGCTGTGAACGCGATGCGCGCCACCGGCGATCACCCCGACCGTTCCGCCGACCCGGGCGCCCCGGCGGGCGCCGCGTCGGCCGTCGGCGATGCCACCGATGATGGCGCCGCCGACGGCACCGCGAACCCCGCCACCGACCACGGCACCCCGCGAGTTCCGTCGCGCGTAGTCGTGGGCGTAGCTTTCGCAGTATTCGTAGCGCGCTTCTGCCGGCGCCCACGTCGCGTCCAAGAAGACAACAGAGCCCGCAACGATGACCCCGAGCCCGGCCATCCGCGCCAGAATGCAACCCATGCCACGCCGCATCACTTCTTCACCGCGGCCATGGCATCGAGTGCTTTCTCGGCCGGATTATCGAGACAGCGTTCCACGAAGGCATCCGTTTGCTTCGACATCGCTTCGACGTCGATGGCGGTCCCGCCCGACTTCGCGAGCAGGAAACCGTGGAGGAAGGCGATCGTGGCATCACGATCCCCGTCGCCCGACCGCATCACGTCCTTGCAGCTGAAGGTATCGACGCCTTTCTTCTGCGCCGAAACCGAACCTGTGACTGCAAGCGAAAAGCCGAGCACAACTAATAATAGCAGAAGAATTGTCCGTTTCATTTTGCCCTCCCCACCATCGAATTCCATAGTCGAGCGCGCGCCTGCCTAGAACAATCAAACTGCCCAAAATGGGCAGCTAGGTTCTCGCAGTTGCAGATCCAGTCGCTATTGTCAGCGTACCGGGGATGAGGCGCAGCGATGGCGATCGAAAACGCTTTCAGACTTGATGGCAGCGTGGCCATCGTGACGGGCGCAGCAGCAGGAATCGGCAGGGCAATCGCGGAGACGTTCGCCGACGCCGGGGCGGCCGTCGTCGTGACGGATTTAAAGCTCGAGGGCGCCGCTGCGGTTGCCAAAGCAATCACCGACAACGGCGGACGCGCCATCGGCCTCGAGTGCAACGTCACGAAGGAGGACCACCTCGCGAGCGTGGTCGACAAGACCATCGCGACCTACGGGAAAATCACGACGCTCGTGAACAACGCGGGCGGCGGTGGGCCGAAGCCCTTCGACATGCCCATGAGCGATTTCCACTGGGCCTACGACCTCAACGTCTTCTCCCTATTCCGTCTGACCCAGCTCGCGGCCCCACACATGGAGAAGGCCGGTGGGGGCACGGTCCTCAACATCTCGTCGATGGCAGGCGAGAACAAGAACGTCCGCATGGCGTCCTATGGGTCCTCGAAGGCAGCGGTGAACCATCTCACGCGCAACATCGCCTTCGACCTCGGGCCGAAGGGCATCCGCGTCAACGCGATCGCCCCCGGCGCCATCAAGACAGATGCCCTCGCGACCGTCCTGACCCCGGCGGTCGAAACTCAGATGCTGAAGCACACGCCGCTCGGCAGACTGGGACAGCCGTCGGACATTGCGCTGGCGGCCCTTTTCCTGTGCTCGCCGGCCGCCTCCTGGGTGAGCGGCCAGGTGCTGACGATATCGGGCGGCGGCGTGCAGGAACTCGACTGAAACACAAGAGGCCTGCTGCCTCGACCTCGGAAAGCCGCACCATGGTCTTCGATCCCTTCGCCGAGTTTCGCTTGGACGATCACGTAGTGATCATCACCGGTGGCGCTCAGAACATCGGTGCCGCGGTCGCGCGTACACTGGCCGCTGCCGGAGCGAGCGTCATGATTGCCGACCTCAATGGCGACAAAGCCAAGGAGACCGCGGCCGCGATCGCCGGTGAAACCGGTCGTCCGGTCCTCGGCATCAAGTGCGATGTGACGTCTGAGGCCGACATCAAGGCATGCGTCGACACGACCGCAAAAGCCTTCGGCGGCGTCTCGACGCTGATCAACAATGTCGGCTGGGGCGCCGTCAATCCGGACCCCTTTGCGGTCACCGAAGAGCAGATGATCGCCGCTTACAAGCTGAACACCATCAGCGCCTATCGCATGAGCGCCGCGTGCCTGCCTTGGCTGCTGAAGGCGAAAAACGCCACCATCACGAATTCGGGGTCCTTCTCGTCGGCGGTACCCGCTTACGACATCCTCGCCTACGGCACGGCGAAGGCCGCCCTCAACCAGTTGATGGTGAGCCTCGCACACGCGCTGGCGAAAAAGGTCCGTGTCAATTCGATTCTCATCGGTACGGTCATCACGGAAGGCTACGCGTCGGCGGGAATCGATGCAAAGACGCAGGAAAAGATGATGAACCCTGATACGCTCACCGGGCGTCCAGGCCGTCCACAGGACTGCGCCAATGCGATGCTGTGGCTGTGTTCGCCGGCAGCGAGCTGGGTCAGTGGCCAGACCATCAACGTGCATGGCGGTGGCGGAGTCGTGCGGCTGTTCGGCCATTAGCCGAGACTGGGGGGAGAGGCGGCATGACGTTACGGGCGTCGACACCTTGGCGTGCGCGGCATGTCAATCTGTCATCGGGCGTCGCGTTGGTCCTGCTCTGCCTGATCGCCAGTGCGCCAGCGAGCGCCCAGATCGGCGTCGGCGGAGGCATCGGCGCCTCGGGAGCCGAGGACTCACCGTCGGCGGCGAGCAACCTTCAGCTGACCGATGTGACCGTTGAAGTGCGCGGAAGCGCAGCAGGGGAGACGTCGACCGTACTGCGCACCCGGGCACTAACGGCGTTCGGCTTTTCGCCCGGCGACCAGTTCAACGATCTGATCGCGCAGCAGGGTCTGGCCCGCGTGCGTAGTCTCGACGGCATCGCCGACGCGTCCTACCGGATCGTCCGGACGACCAACCCTTCCGGGCGAACACTCGTCCTCACCGTGACGACACGTGCGCCGGCAGCCCCCACGAGCCAGACGGCGGACGCCCAAAAGCCCGCCGGCTTTCCGGTCCTCTACCAAGACAACAGCAGCCTCTTCCGCATCCTGCTCAACGGCGGCGTCGGGGCGTTCTCCGACCACAATCCCTGGCTCGGCAATCCGCTGACCTACACGCGTTTCAATCCGCTCGTGCAGAATCCGCCCGCCGGCGCACAGACGGGTCGAACGGCGAACTGGGTAGAGAACTACATCGAGTACGGCCTCGGAGGAGTGACGCAACTCGGCACGAGCCCGTTCTACGTCTACGGCGCCGGCACGTTCGTTACGGCGATGTCGGCGGGCCAAGACATCTTCCGCGACGACGCCCGCGCGACCACGAACGTCGAAAAGCTGTATGGCGGAATCCTCTATGCGACCAAGGACGGAGGCCCTCGCGTCAATCTCTCGGCAGGCCGGCAGAACTTCACACTGAACGACGGCTTCCTGGTCTCGCAGTACGGATCACAGTGGAATGCCGGCCCGCGCCCCGGCGTCTACCTCGCGCCCCGCACCACGCATGACTTCGCCGGCGTCGCCACGGTGAAGTGGGATCAGTGGACATGGACGAGCTTTTATCTGAACCCGAACGAATACGAACCCATCGAATCCAACACGCACCTGTTCGGCACCAACGTTCGCTACAACGTCACCAAGAGCATCTACGGCGACATCTCCTACCTTTACATCCCGCGGTCGGACACCCTCTACACCGCTCCGGATGGCACCCGGTTGCCGAGGGAAGGCGTGCGGACGTATGCGGGTCATTTCCGATGGGCCGATCCCAAGGTCATCGACGGTCTCTGGCTTGAAACCGAGGCAGCGCGCCAGACCCACGATGACTTCAACATGGATGCGCGGGCCGCCTACGGCACCATCGGGTTCCTGGCGCGCGCGCTGCCGTGGACGCCGAGCCTCTCGTATCGGTACGCCTACTTCAGCGGCGACAACCCGAACACGACGACGTACGAGCGCTTCGACTCGCTCTATTCGGGTGGCCTCAACGAGTGGCTGCAGGGCATCACGATCGCCAAAGCGTTTGCCCAGCCAAACAGGGTCACACATCGCGTTCGCTTCAACGTCACCCCTGACAAGCGGCTCAATTTGACGCTCGACTACTATCGGCATGAAGCAGACGAGTTGAACAATCGCGGAGGCAACCCAGCGCTCAGCACGCTGCTGAGCAAGGATCTCGGAGACGAGGTCCAGTTCGTAACGCGGTGGGCGATGTCCAACAACCTGTACTTCCTCGGCGTGCTCTCGCACGCGGTGCCCGGAGACGCCCTAAAGCTCGCGACCCCCGACCCCGACAGGTCGTGGAGCACGATTCAGGCGCAGCTTTTCTGGAACTTCTGACGCGCAACCGTTCTGCTTTCGCCACGCCTAACGTGTCTTGGTCGTCATCCGCCCGGACTTGTTCGAGAGCGCATCGATCAATGCTCGCGCGGCAGCCGGATTGCGAACCTTCGCGCTGGATATGAAGTAGGCGAAGACATCGCCGTGCCGGGCCCAGGTGCGGAGCCGGCGCGCGTGGCTCGAGATCTCGCCCGGTGCGAGGCCGTGTTCGACGTCCTCGCGGGTCGTCTTGAAGCGCGCGTAGGTGAAGTCGGCGGTCGGCTCCTTGAGCCCCTGATGATCGTCCGGCGTCGTGTGGACAATCGCGACCCGGTGCCGCCGCGCGAGTTCGTAGAAGGCTTGGCTCGTAAACGACGGATGGCTGACTTCGACGGCATGGCGGAGGTCTAAGTCGCCGACCCTCCGCGGCAGGAGGGCGAGGAAGGCCCCGAAATCCTCGGCATCAAACCTCTTCGACGGCATGAACTGCCAATTGATCGGCCCGAGCTTCTTTCCGAGCTCAACGAGTCCCTGGCCGAGAAAGTGGGCGATCCCCGGTCCGGCATCCCCGAGAACCTTTCGGTTCGTGCAGTAGCGCGAGGCCTTGACGGCGAAGACGAAGTCATCGGGCGTCTCGTCGTGCCACTTCCGCCAGGAGGCAGGCTTGAACGTCGAGTAGTATGTGCCGTTGATCTCGATCGACGTGAGCGCCCGTGATGCGAACGAGAGCTCCGACTTTTGCGGCAGATCGGGTGGGTAGAAGACGCCACGCCACCGCTCGAACGTCCACCCGCCGACGCCGATCCGGACACTCGGGTGCATCGCCGCTCAGCCCCCTTATGCTCTCCGCGGGGAGCAGGCCGACCGAACCTCCAGCCGCCTACTTCTTCGCCTCAGGCAATTCCGAAGCCCCTGAGTGCGATGAACTCCCGACGCCCGGTCCCGTGACCGCACCGGAGGCGGCACCGGCGGTCGGTGCCGAACCACCTAGCTGGGCTTGGCAGAACGTATCAAACTGGGCGCGGCTCACGCCATAGCTGGGCGCGTATCCCGCCGAGCACTGCGCGACGGTAAGCCCTTCGCCCGACTGACCGGGGCTCGTAGTTCCTGCCTGGCTTTGACTGCCGGTCTGCCCTCCCGGCGTCGGGCTCCCCTGTCCGTATGCCGCCGAAGCGAGCCCAAGGACGCCGGCGGCAAACCCGACAGCGACGACGATCTTTGCGTTCGACATGACGGCCTCGCGTAACCTCGCATCCTCACGCGCCAACGACGCACCCGACGGCCGGGTTCCGCCGACCGCACAGCGGAAACTGGACAGTCGGCCCGGTTCAGCCCGATATCTGCAGCAAGCGGGAAAGCTCGGAGGCCCTGTCATGACCGCTCGCGATGAACCTACGATGCCGGTCGGCCGCCCCGCACCCGACGGCATGAGCGAACCGGCGCTCGCGCTCGATCCCCTCACGCTCAGCCCGCGCAAGCGTCTCGTCTGGAGTTTCTACAAGGAGATGTGGGATCACGCCGACACCCGGCTGGTTCCAAGCATTTTTCATCCGAACTTCACGTTTCGCGGCTCGCTCGGACCGGTGCTCGTCGGCTACCAGGAATTCTCCGCCTACGTCGCCTGGGTCACGTCGTGCCTCGACCGCTATACGAGTGATATCCTCGCGATCGCCGAGGACGGCGACACCGTCGCGGCCAAGCTCAGGTTTCACGGGTTTCACCACCGAGAGATGTTTGGCGTCGCGCCGACGGGGCGGCACGTCTGGTGGCACGGCGCACCGATCTTTACCTTCGAGGGCGATAAAGTCCGCGACCTGTGGGTCCTCGGCGACATCCACGGGCTGCAGTCGCGCCTGCGCGCCGTTTAACCGAGCGAACCGAAATCGCGAGCCATTCGCGGCCGGCTGTGGTTCAACGACGGCGCCGGTACTCTCCCCGACGATCGGCACGAACGGCCCGCCGCGCGCCCGACCCCCGCGGCGGGCGCGTTCCGCCCCTGTGCCGCCGGGCACAGCCACGATCCTTATTCGACCGTACGCTCCCGCCGCCTCTTGCCTCGCATGGCCCCGCTGACGTGGGGCGCGGCGACGGGTAAGCTCGCGCGGATAGACTTGGGATCGATCGATGTATCGCCTGATCGCAGCGACCGGATTGGCCGTGCAGGTCCTCGTCGGGCCGGCACTCGCCTTCGATATCCAGGCCGAGAAGGTCGCGATCTCGGCACTCACGCGCGACGCGCGCTATGGCGAAGCTCTGGACCGCGCACGTGCCCTCGGCGACCGCGTCAAGGCCGAACGTGGTGCAAACGATCCCGAATACGCGCGCGCGCTCGGCTGGCAGGCCTACCTGTATCAGGTGCAAGGCCGCTTCGCGGAAGCAGACCCACTGTTCCACCAGAGCCTCGCACTGCTCGAGCGTGCTCTGCCAGCGGATCATCCCGACATCGCGACGAGCATCAACAATCTCGGCTTCCAGTATCAGGTCACGGACCGGCTCGACGAGGCCGAAGCGCTCTACAAGCGCTCCCTCGCCATGCGTGAGAAAGCCCTGCCCGGATCAAGTCTCCTCGTCGCGGACAGCTTGAACAACCTCGCCCAGGTCTACAAGGCGCAAGGGCGCCTCCGCGATGCAGAACCGCTGCTTCGGCGCGCCCTCGATCTGCGAACCAAGCAGCTGCCACAGAACCATCCTCTGATCGCACAGTCGCTCGCCAACCTCGCAGGCACCATCGAGCGCCAGGGCCGCCCGGCCGCCGCCGAGCCGCTGCTCCGCCGTGCGCTCGCCATCCGCACGGCCGCCCAGACGACGGATCATCCGGAGATCGCCGGCATCACCAGCAAGCTCGCGCAGAACCTGTCCATGCAGCGCCGCCTCGTGGAAGCGCAGGCGATGTTCGACTCCGCCCTCGCCATTCGCAGCCGGTCGCAGCCGCCCGAACACGTCGACATCGCGAGCAGCCTGCACGATAGCGCGCTCAACCTGATCGCCCTCGATCGGGTCGGCGAGGCGGAAACGGCTCTGGAACGCGCGCTCGTCATCCGTCGCGCAGCCTTGCCCGGCAGCCATCCCGACATCGCCCGCACCTATGGTGACCTCGCCCGCATCGCCATGGCCGCCGGTGATCGCGAACGCGCCCTCGAACGCCTCCGCGCGGCAATCGAAGTCTTGCTGACGCGCGATCGACTCGATGACATCGGCCGCCGACAAATGACCGATTTCATCGAAATGGCCTGGGAGCTGTTTGGTGCCGACAAACCGGCAGACACCATTCCCATCAAGATTGTCGACGAGACCCTGCAGGTCGGACAGCGCGCCGTGTCGACCCCGACGGCAGCCGCCGTATCACGCATGGCCGCCCGCTTCGCGACGACCGATGCCGGCCTCCAGGCCCTCATCCGCGATCG
>Ga0073934_10004373_pt1 | contig 23660 bp, 21 predicted proteins | sample LarsenN4metaG_FD_76834 | JGI IMG/M metagenome (GOLD analysis project Ga0073934, IMG submission 76834) | Hot spring sediment bacterial and archeal communities from British Columbia, Canada, to study Microbial Dark Matter (Phase II) - Larsen... ... | reverse complement strand
TCGCGCGCCTGCGCCACGCCGACCAGCACGGTGTTCGTGGGATACCAGGTGGATTCCGGCGCGCGCCCGCCTTCGGTCCCGGTGATGTAGAACTGCTGCCCGTGCAGGCGAATCGGGTGATGGTCCATGCCCAGGTTCACAATGCGGATTCTCACGCGGCTGCCCAGACGCACGACCATCGGCGTGGTCGCCGGGCTCGAGACACCGTTGAACGTCAGCCAGTTGAACTCCATGCCGGCCGTGTTTGGGACCGTGTTGTTCGGCAGGATGGCCCAGCCCTGAAGGATGATCCCAAAATCGTGGTTCACCTTCGGCGCGTAAGGCTTCCTAGGGTGGATGATGAACATCCCGATCAACCCCATCATCTCCTGCATGGCGCCATGCGAATGGTAAAAGTAGGTTCCTTCCTGGTTCAGTGTGAACTCGTAGATGAACCGGCCGCCCGGCGGCACAGGCTTCTGGCTGATGTACGGAACCCCGTCCATCTCGATGGGGACTTCCAGGCCGTGCCAGTGGATCGTCGTTGATTCGGGCAGATGGTTGTCGAAAACGATGCGGACACGGTCACCCTGGTTCACCTGGATGGCTGGGCCGGGGCAACTCCCGTTGTACCCCCAAACGTCCATCATCTTGAACGGCACGATCTGGCGCTTCACCGGTTCGGCGACCAAGTTGAAGACCTTGACGCCATTTTCGACCTTGTACGGAAGCCCGGGCAGGTCCGGTGTCGCCACCGGCGGCGCGATATCCCGCGGCTGCGCAACGGGCTGCACAGGAGCTGGCGGCGCGGGCCGTTGTGGCTGCGGCTTAGGCGGCTGGTGCTGCTCGTGTTGGGCGCCGGCGCCGCGTGCTATTCCGAGGGCTGCGCCAAACAGCGCTGCGCCTCGAAGGAATTCTCGTCGAGAACGTGTCATAACCCCCTCCTGAGTTACTGCGTTCCAAAAACCCCTATTGGGCTGTCGTTGTAATGACGCCGGGAAACAGAATGAAAGCCGTGGCTTCAGCGCACTACGGCCTAGAGGCAAACGAGCAGTCGGGTGGGTAGACTAAATTCGAAGGCAGGCAATCTTCTGGAGAAGGGCCGCGTCAGTGGGAGGGCTCCCGGGAGGTGCGTGGTCCCGCCGCATCCTGAGGGAAATCACAAACGATGTGCCGGCCGAGGAAAGCGTACCTCCCTCGAAGGCCAACCCACGCACAAGCGCAAACTCCACCTGCTGCGGTCCGGTGGCCTTGATGAAGCTGTCGGGATGGCCGTGTGGATCACAACCTGGTTCATCGGAAGAGTGATGCGAGGATTGGTTCGAGTCTTGCGTCCCTTCGTGGTGGTGTGCACCCTTGGAAGGGGTGACCGGAACCTGACCTTCGGGGAAAAGGCACGCGGCGGAACAGGCAGACGCGTACATCGTAGCGGCCACGAACACCGCGACGAGTAACACTGTTTGCCTCCTACCACAGTTCCTGAGCATGTTCCCTATGGAGAGATACACTAAGGGACGATTGTATTTCTGTCAAATTCTCACGATTTGCGCCGGGGGGGTGAGCCCGCTGCTCATGGATTTGTGCTTAGACGGATCCGAAAGCCCCTGGTCTGCCGGGAAGCTGCAGTCCAAGATTTTCGGTTACTTCAGAGCAAACTCGTTCGGGCGCAGCGCGCTTGCTCCAAGACAATGTTCGCCGCGCTCAAGGGCAGGAAGCCACCAGCAACTGTCATGAACGGGAACGGCGTAATACAAACTGGACCGCGACCCCAGCAGAAGCGGAATCAGCCGATATCCGGAGCCATCCGGCAGGGTTGTTTCACTCAGCACGAGGTCATAAGTATTCGCAGTCAATAGCAGGCGTGCATCTTGGCACGACGTGGTGACGCAACACTCGCAGCCCAGCCTCTGCAGATATTCGACAAGACGAACCATGGCGGCCGCACTCTTCGCCACCAGAAGTACCTTCGGATTTGCAGCGCCGGTCATAATGCGACTCCCCTCCCAGATATATGTGCGGGCCCGGGCCCGGAGTGGGTTCAGTGCCACGTTCAGTGCTGATGCTTTGTGTTCTTGGTGCTGGCCAGAGATGTCCCCTCGCTATCCCTCCCAAGGAACATTTCTGGCCTCCATTCGTCTCTTTCAGCGCGTGCTCGCAGTTCGTCGAGCAGGCGCTGGTATTGAACCGGAGAGAACTTTCTAATTGCGACCGGAGCCGGAACACCGCGATTAGCGCGACTCCTTTGAGGATCCACCGGAGCTCGCGACGGGTCCGGTAGCTTGAGGGATGCTGCAAGCTTCATGTGCTGCTCATGCGTGAGAACATTGACGCCTCGGAGGAGGTATTTAAGGCGGAGTACAACCATTTCGCCGCGCAAGCTTCCCACCCAGCGGGCCTGAAATTCGATGTCTCGCACCTGAACCTGATCCGCACCCAATTTGTCATAAAGCTCAAGCTCGGCCTCTTGGATGCGTCGGTCCAGCTCCCCAGCCGCGGCAAGGAACTCCAGTCCAAGGAAAAATAGCCTTTCTTCTTGAGCTGAGGTCAGTTCGATCTGTTGCGCCTTCATAAGGAAGAAATCATCCCAGCCGAGCGCAACAAGGCTGGGCACAACGGAACGCATCTTGTCCATCGTGACTTCGTGTTGAGCCTTCGATGTGTTCTGCGTATTCTCTTTCTCTTCCAGCTGCCCAGCAGCGAATTGGGGCAGGCTCATCGCGAGAAGGAAAGCGGGAATAACGATCCGGTATCGCACGATGCACCTCCTTGCGGCCTAGCGGTGCGCTGCGTTGGGGAGGGTTCCTGCAACCGTGGGGACAGGCATCGAGTTCGTGCGCTCCTCCTGGTTGCGCTTTTCATGTCGAGGTTCTTGCGTCCTATCTGTCATCTGTTGCGGGACAACCCTCACCCAACGGTCTGCCTTGCGCCTCCGCTCAAACCCGAGCACGAACAAGACGATGATGACACCCAGGACATACAGAATCGCAGCGGTCATAGAGCCTCCCTGACCTGCGGTTGCAGGGAAATGCTGTTGGCAGGCTCCTCGACCTCTACCATCTGGGAAAAAATGCGGTTGACCTTGCGGTTCAGGTCGCGCGCCAAGACCTGCACTCCAATCGTTCCGGCGAGACGGCCAAACAGCAGATGATTCGTCGCCACGATCAAAGTTGAGGAGGTTTGTTGAGCGACGACGATGTTGAACGGCATGAAAATTCCGGCGTCCCGGTCACTCAGCAAACCCTGGTAGGCAAGAAATGGGTTCCAGACCACGAGCACCGTGTAGTTCGTCCACTGCAATCCAACGTGCCGCTCGAACTCGCGGTGAAAGGGGACCTCTGCGATGACGCGGAAACCTTCGTGGTGCAGCAGATCCTGAAGCAAAGCCAGGGTATCCTCGAAGGATAGGGTCGTAATCGCCGAGTGTGAGAAATCACGCGTCATACGCATCATGTGCCGCTCCTTGCATCACTGTCGAAAACTCCGGAATAGATTAAGGACACGTGGTATGCCAGAGTCAGAGGGGCAGGACATTCCCCTCAACTCACTCCGTTCAAAGAAGTTGTGGTTTCCGCCTTGCACCGTGGACGTTTGAGAGACACCGAAAGATGCCGGTTTTGAGGCACCGCTGTCCGATTTGGGCCTTTATTTGCTACAAGAACCTCAGGGAATCCAGATGAACAGAGCGAAGTTCCTTCAGTTGACGGTCATTGGGGCAACGATTGCCGGGGTTTCACTGCTTCACTACCAGACCTCTACAAGCCACATCATGCTGCACGTGCTTTTTCAACGGGGCTACTACGTGCCGGTGTTGCTGGCGGCACTGTGGTTTGGCTGGCGAGGGGGCTTGCTGGCCGCCGGGATTGCAGGACTTCTCTACGCCCCCCACATCATCTTTGCTTGGGCCTCCTACTCTGCCTTCAGCGCCGCCCAATTCGTCGAAATTGCGATGTTTTTTGTGCTTGGGGCGCTGACGGGTCTGCTTTCGGATCACGAAAGGGAACAACGTGCCAAGGTAGAGCAGACTGCTCAGAAGCTGAGCGAGGTTTATGCGCAGCTGCAGTCTTCCTTTGAGCAACTGCGGCGTGCTGATCGCCTATCTGCGCTTGGCGAGCTTTCTGCGGGACTCGCACATGAGCTCCGTAATCCGCTTGGCTCTATCGAGGGGGCCGTGCAGATTCTGCGTCGCCCTGAATTGCCGAATTCCACGCGCCACGAGTTCGGCGAACTGGCCCAAAAAGAAGTAAACCGCCTGAAGGGTTTGGTCTCCCACTTCCTCGACTTTGCGCGTCCGCAGACCCCACGTCGAAAGCCTACGAATGTTTCCGAACTCCTGGCGTCAGTCAAACTCCTCGCCGTCGAAACGGCCAATATGTCCCACGTGCAAGTCTGCGTGGATTCCTCGACGAAACCGCCGGCCGTCGCCATCGATCCCGAGCAAATGAAGCAGGTCCTGCTGAATTTGGTACTCAACGCAATCCAAGCGACTCCGTCGGGAGGTAGAGTCCTGCTCGGGGCCAATCAAAGGGGTGAATTCTTGGACATCTTCGTGCGCGATGAAGGCATCGGGATTGAGCCAGAAAACTTGGAGAGAATCTTCGACCCCTTCTTCACAACGCGTGCAGACGGAACTGGTCTGGGTCTTTCCATCGCCTACCAGATCGTAAGCGCGCACGGAGGCCACATCGCTGCCACACGAAACGCGGAGCGAGGGATGACCTTCGCCGTGTCACTTCCCCTTGCGGGGACAGATACTACTCTCGATCTACCATCAAAGCAGGGAACGTGAACCATGGAGCAAAAGCCTATCCTGATCGTAGATGACGATGACAGCCAGAGACGGCTGCTGGAATTCTGGCTGCAGGAAGAAGGGTACGCCACACTCACGGCCGCCGACGGGAAGGCTGGCCTGGCGCTCTTTGAGGAGCAGTCTCCAAGACTGGTCATCGCCGACATCCGCATGCCTGGGCTGGACGGGATTGAGTTGCTGGGTCGAATCAAGGCCACGAATCAGGATGTCCCCGTCGTCCTTGTAACCGCCTTCGGCACGGTCAGCAACGCAGTGGAAGCAATGAAGCTGGGAGCCGCCGACTACCTCCTGAAGCCCTTGAATGCGGATGAGCTCAAGATTGTCGTACGGCGCGTACTCGAACATCAGCAATTGCTGGATGAAAACCAATACTTGCGGAGCTTCGCCGATAGCAGCTTCCGCTTCGAAAACCTTATCGGACGCTCTCGCAAGATGCGCGAGCTATTCGACCTCGCCCTGCAGGTCGCAACTCGCGATTCGACGGTGCTCTTGACCGGAGAATCCGGCACCGGCAAGGAACTTCTCGCCAAGGCCATTCACCAGAATAGCCTTCGCAGCGGCAAGCCGTTTGTCACCATCAATTGCGGCGCCATCACAGAAACCCTGATCGAGTCAGAGCTCTTCGGCCACCGCAAGGGGTCTTTCACGGGAGCAGTGGCTGACCGCGTCGGCAAGTTCGAAGCGGCGAATGAGGGGACCGTGTTCCTGGATGAGATCAGCGAGCTGAAGTCGAATCTGCAAGTGAAGTTGCTGCGCGTCCTCCAGGAACGCGAGATCGACAAGATCGGCCATCCGCATCCCATTAAGGTCAACGTGCGCATTCTGGCAGCGACGAATCGCAATCTGCGGAATCTCGTGGAAGACGGCCAGTTCCGGGACGATCTGTTTTACAGGCTGAGTGTGGTCACGCTGAACGTGCCGCCGCTATGCGAGCGAAGAGAAGATATTCCACTACTCGTCGAACACTTTTTGGCAAAATACTGCAGGCGCTACAATCTGCCGGCAGTCACGATGAGTGATGAGGCTCTTACAATCCTCCTTCGCCACAACTGGCCGGGGAACGTCCGCGAGCTGGAGAACGTGATTGAGCATGTGGTCGTCGTGGGCAAGGGTAACATCATCAAGCCAGAGCATCTGCCGCTGGAACTCCATCAAGCTAGGTCTGTGGTCGGCAATGTGAGAGTGGATTTGCCGGCCGGAGGAATCAGCCTAGAAGACGTAGAGAAGGACATTTTGACGAAGGCCCTGGAAAAACACGACTGGAACCAGACGCATGCTGCCAAATACCTGAACATCACGCGCAAGACTCTGATCTATCGAATGGAGAAATACGGAATCCTGGCGTCGGCTCATCTCCGCGAGCGGGCACCGCAAGTTGAAGAAGAGCCGGAATCGTAGCACGCGGTTTAGCGCCCCGCATTGCTGTATTTCCTACCAAGGAGACGGAAGCACATCGACATCCAAAGGTCGAATCGTTCGGATTCCATGGCGGCAACTCGTGAAGGGACGGATCTGACCACCCTTGGCGCAGCCCCGCAGCCCAGAAGGGCAGTTGCGTACCGCTTGCGTGCATGACCCTCGGCCAATTAGACTCGCGTCGCTGAGGAGGGTGTATGGGCGGCATCCGAATGCTGATTACGCGATGGCGTGACGACCCAGGCGGCACCTACCAAAGCTGGTTCTTGTGGAATGAGCGCCTCAAGAATTTCCGGTCAATTCGCCGAGGTCTCGCCGAAGTGATCAGGGAAATCGAGGCAGACACCTTCGGGAACGTTTACAAAGGTTCTTCGCTTGAAACCGTCGTCGGGTCAATCGCTGAGCAGCGACAGATTTTCCGGGGCGCCGACCACGCGTTTCTGTGGAAACCGAAACTGCGCATTCCGGATATTTACGAAAATCGTGCGAATCAGGTGTCCTTTGGCGAATTCCTGTCGCACTGCTGCTCATGTGCTGGCGAGGACGGCGTGCTCGACGCCATTAAGCGCCTCGCTGCTCGGCAAATCAAGGGACTCGGCCCTGCTGCCGCCAACCTACTCTATTTTATCCACCCGACAATCGTACCTCCGTTCAACACGGCGATCGTCAAGGGCTACAACTCGCTTGCTGGCGCGCGCGTGCGCCTTGGCCGCTGGGACGACTACCTCGCCATGCGCGAAGGCATCCTTCGGCTAAACGCCGAGTACCGCGATCTCCTGTCCAACGACCTCGGCGCCATCGGCGGACTCTTATTCGACGTGGGGAACGGCCGATACCTCGCGCCGCCTACTGGCGATGACGAGCAGGCTCGCAAGCGGTGGGAGGCTGACGTCGCCGCAGTGAAGATCGAGCGGGCCGTCACATCGGGGCGCGAAAAAGATCGCGAGGCGGATCGCACACACACAGAAATCCAGGGGTGGCTCCGCGATCTCGGTGCCGCCCTCGGCTTCGCCGTATATGTCGCCGCTAACGACCGTAGCCGCGAGTATGACCAAGGACTCCTGGGAGACAGGTGTTTGAATCGCTTACCGGACAAGCTGGAAGCCTCTCAAGGAGCTGATGCAATCCGACTCATCGATGTTCTTTGGTTCGACGAGGGTGGTAACGTGATCGCGGCGTTCGAGGTGGAACACACCACGTCAATCTATTCGGGCATCGTCCGCCTGCTGGACCTCGCAATGACGACTGATCAAGCTGTCCGGGGGCTTTTCCTCGTGGCACCGGATGCTCGTGAGTCCGACATCCGGGCGCAGCTCTCCCGACCAGCCTTTCGCGCTATCTCGGCCCTTCAGGTCCGCTTCCTTCCCTACAGTGAACTGGAGCGCCATCGTGAATCGATGGCTCGATTCGGCGAAGGACTCAAGGCTGTGGAAGCCGCCGCTCGCACGCTGGTATGACCTCTGTAACATGTGCCACGAGTGTGGGCGGGATACGGTAGGCGGTGCGGTCCACCAGCTTCAGTAGCGGCGTTCGCTCACCTTTGCTTGGTACGGGAAAGTGCAGAATTCTCCCGCCTTCTCATCTCCGCGAACGCGCACAGTAAGTTGAAGAGGAGCCGGAATCGTAGCCCCGCATCTGGCATTCCAGTTGCTGCTTCCCCCAGCAAGGACACGGGGAGCACATGCCCCACCACACACACCCCAAAGGAAAGCAACCCATTTTATGTGCTCCCCCTCACCGACGCTGCTCGTTCTGAGGCACCCGCTGAACGTTTTGGGACACGAATGCTGTCTCTCTTGATGTGACTCCCCCGCGAGATCTTTGCGCTTCGACTCTGCAAGTTCTTGATGTGAACAAGGATTAGCACGATGCGTCCTTCCATTGGCTCAGGCTGTGCCCCTGTGGCTGGGAAGTTGCTGCTTCCAATCTGCCGCGCCCGCCAGTTTGGGACGAGCACATGAGTCCCAGACACTCTCGCGGACGTGTGATGATCACTCATTTGATGATCGCCATGGCAGTCGCGGGAGCAGCAATTTAGATTCGGACAAAAGGAGAAACAGAAATGAAGAAACACGGGCTATGGCTGCTGTTGTTTGCGATGACCATTGCGCTTTTGATGTTCCCGGCGGCCGCTACTGTCCTCGCTCAGCATCACGGTGGCGCTTCGCATCACGGAAGTTCTGCCCAACACCACCCCGGCGACACCCAGCATCATGCTGGGGCCGCTCAAACACCACAAATACAAGCCTTGAAGGTCGGTAAGAAAGGCGAAATGACGTTCAGTGCGGAGACCCAGGTTGGGGACATGACGCTCCGGCCGGGCCGCTACACTTTCCAGCACCGCGTCGACGGCTCAGAGCACTTCGTCCATTTCACTCAAGTGGGCAAAGTACGAGGTGGACGAGAGATTCCCGCTACAGCACATCCGGGTGAAATCAAGTGCAGGTTGGAGCCACTCGCTTCGAAGGCGGACAGCACGGAAGTTTACACAGTCAAAGAGGAGGGTGCTGCGCGCATCACGAAAATCATCGTGCGCGGCGAAAACGTCGCCCACGTGTTCTGAACCTCAATGCACACATCCAATTCCCTGCTGGCGCGGGAGCACCGATCACGCGCCGGCAGGGGCTTTCTTTCGGACTAAACATCCTTCAAGATTGCCAAACCTGCACGCCGGCACACGGTCCATCCAGTTATTGCCGAAATACAAGGAACCCTCCTTTGGAACTGGCTGATTTAAGCCAGCGGTGTGCGATATGGCGCAGAATGCGCGCCCCGAAGGAGTCTGTTGGAACTGACGAGGCAACGCCTCGGAGTTTGACGATCTGTCTTAGGTACTTGATTTGACGAGAGATGTGAGCCGAAGGACGGTCGGAAGGCCAGTGTAGTGAGGCTTGGCACCAAGCGTGCAACTCCGCCCGCGAGGGTGGCGTTGCAGACAGGTTAAGTTTGACGTGAAACCCAGAACTCAATTCGTTCTTTTCGCACTGGCAGCGATTCTGTTGGCCCAGCCGACCGCGGCCCTGACAGAATGTCGGCCGCAACAACCGGCCCAGAAGAATTGCCCGTCAGACTGCCCCATGGGTGAATCGTCGGGCTGCCCGGAGCCGGACGGCAAAGGCAGCGATGACGCGTCCTGCTGCAAAGTCTCACCTGGGGAGCCCGTGGCGCCACCGACGCCCTCACAAACATCTTTGAGCAATTCGATTGAGTCGTTGACGCCGCCGGTGCCTTCTGCAGTGCTGGCACCACCCGAAAACTTCTTGCGGAGTCCCGAGCTTCGGACTGCTGGCCGACCTACAAACTCCTTCCAAGCCTTGTACTGCTCCTTCCTGATCTAGCTCCTCTCTCCTCTTGAACCACGCCCAGCGCGATCTGCTGACTAAGGAATTCCGAAGTTTTTCACGAAGAGGAGGGAGTTTCATGAAGGGATTGATTCTAGTGACTGGCCTATCGCTGGCTCTCCTGCCCGCAAGCGTGGCAGCGCAGCAGCCTGGTTCGCCGGCTGACCACCAGCAGGCTATTTCCACGGCGCCCCAGTCGCAGCAAGCCGCGCCACGCGTCTCGCTGCAGGATCTCATTCAGGAAGGTTTACAGCGGAATCCGAGCATCCAAAGCACTGCCCGGCGCGTGAATGCTCTGCGTGCGCGTGTGCCGCAAGTTAAGACGCTGCCCGACCCGACCCTGTCCGTGGGCTGGATGGGAGATATCACGCCGTTCCTCGTCCAGAAGGGTGACCCCTCCAGCTTCCGCAGCATTTCCGCCATGCAAGGGATCCCCTACCCCGGGAAGCTGAAACTGCGGGGCCAGATTGCTGACCGCGAAGCCGAAGCTGCATGGTGGGAGTACGAAGCGGCACGCCGGCGCGTGGTCGCCGAGATCAAGAGCGCCTACTACGAGTACTTCTATTTTTCCAAAGCGATTGAGATCACGCTGAAGAACAAAGATCTCCTGGAGAAGCTCATCAAGATTGCAGAGGCGAGATACCAGGTTGGCCAGGGCATCCAGCAGGATGTGCTGAAGTCACAGATTGAGTTGTCGCGCTTACTCCAGCGGCTCACTGTACTTGAACAGCAAGAGAAAACCGCGCAGGTTCGATTGAACACGCTTCTCTTTCGTGGCCCCGAGGAGCCGCTGGGAGATCCTGAGCCATTTTCAAAAGCTGAATTTGCGTACACGCTGGATGAACTCTACCAGACAGCCATTGCGAAGGACCCCTCACTGCAACGCGAGGAGCGCCTGATCGAGCAGAACCAGTACGCAATTAACCTGGCGCGCAAGGAATACTACCCGGACTTCAGCGTGGGCTACTCGTACCTGAATCGGCCGCAGATGCCAGAGATGCACGGGTTCACCTTCACCTTGAACATTCCTGTTTTCTACAAGACCAAGCAACGAGAGGGCGTGCGCGAGGCTACAGAGGGGCTAGCCGGTGCTCAGTACAGCCGCGACGACCGCAAAACGACGCTCTTCTTTGAAGTGAAGCAGCTCTATCTAGCAGCCAGGGCCGCTGACAATTTGTCAACGCTCTATGCGAAGGCCATCGTGCCGCAATCAACACTCGCACTGGAATCGTCGCTCGCTGCCTACCAGGTGGGGACGCTCGATTTCCTGAGCATGATCACCAACTTCATCACCGTCCTCGACTACGAGATCAGCTACTACGAGGAACTGGCGAACTACCAGAGATCTCTGGCCCGGTTGGAGGAGTTCACCGGACTGGAATTGACGAAGTGAGGGAATGATGAAACGCAAGATCCCGATTGCTTTATTCGTGCTGCTGATCGTTGGAATCTCCGGGAGCGGCTACTACTTCCGTGACCCCGTTGTCCGCTGGGTCCGGGCCAAAGTCTCAAGCGCGACCGCAGCTTCTGCCGACCAGCATGCTGGCCACGGCACGGCTCAAGCACCTGGTGAGCGCAAGGTTCTCTATTGGGTTGACCCGATGCACCCAGCCTATAAGTCAGACAAGCCAGGCACCGCCCCCGACTGCGGCATGGACCTCGTGCCTGTGTACGCGGACGAGGGCGGGCCGGACAGCGAGGCAAGCCTGCCGGCCGGCGCGGTGAAGATCACCACTCAGAAACTTCAACTGATCGGCGTGACGTACGGAGTAGTTGCAAACCAACCGTTGTCCAAGACAGTCCGAGCGGTGGGCCGAGTGACCTACGATGAAACCAAGATTGCGCGCATCCACACCAAGATCGAGGGCTGGGTTGAGCAGGTCTTTGTGGATTTCGTTGGCAAGCTGGTGGAGAACAACCAGCCGCTCATCAGCATCTACAGCCCGGAGCTGGTCTCCACTCAGCAGGAATTCCTGATCGCCAAAAAGGCCAAGGATTATCTGGGAAGCAATCCCGTCCCGGAGATCTCCTCCGGCTCGCTCTCGCTCTATGAAAGTGCGCGAGACCGGCTGCGCCTGTGGGACATCTCCGACGAGCAGATCAGGGAATTGGAAGAGCGCGGGAAGCCCACCAAGACGCTAACGCTATATTCCCCCATCTCCGGTTTCGTATTGACCCGCAATGCCTTTCCAAAGCAGCGGGTGACGCCGGAAACGGAACTGTACGCGATTGCTGACCTTTCCACCGTGTGGGTGCTCGCTGACATTTATGAGTACGAGCTGCCCATGATCCAACTCGGCCAGACGGCCACGATGACGCTCTCCTACTCTCCCGGCAAGACGTTCACCGGCAAGGTCACCTACATCTACCCCCAACTGGACAACATGACGCGCACCCTGAAGGTGCGCCTTGAGTTTCCCAACCCGACATTCGAGCTGAAGCCGGACATGTTTGCCAACGTCGAGTTGAGGATCGACTACGGCCGGGAGGTTTCGGTGCCCGAGGAGGCCGTTTTGGATTCTGGGCAGGAACAGATTGTCTTTGTAGCTCACGAGGGCGGCTACTTCGAACCGCGCAAGGTGCAACTCGGCGGCAAGGTGGATGGCCGCCAAATCATCCTGAGTGGCCTGAAGCCCGGCGAGAAGATTGTCACTTCGGGGAATTTTCTCATCGATTCGGAAAGCCGTCTGAAATCAGGGATGGGGGCCATGGGCCACGGCGCAGAGCACGGTGGTGGAGCCCCGGCAGGTGGCGAGCGGAAGGCTGCGAGCGCGCCGCCACCGGCACCGCCGACAAAAACTCCCCAGCTGGAGCACAAGCACTGAAAAGAAGGAAACGCTGATGGCGAAAGAAAAAGTAATCGGACTTCTGATAGTGACCGCGGTCGCAGCAGCCCTCATCGGGGGGTCCTTATGGGTTCTCGAGCGCCAGGAACGTGACATCTGCGGTGTCTGCCGCCGCGACATCCACGCACAGGCCCGAGCGGTCATTGAGGTGGACGGTAAGCGGGAGCCAGTATGCTGCGCCCGCTGTGCGTTAACGCTGAAGCGCCAGCTTGGAAAACCCGTCCGGCTGGTGGAAGTGACCGACTACGCGTCGAGCCGCCCGATGCGGCCTGATGACGCCTACTACGTGGAGGGTAGCCGGATCATCCTGTGCGAAAAGCATGAGCCCATGCTAGACGCAACGAAGCACCCTTACGACCGCGCCTTTGACCGCTGCGACCCCAGCCTATACGCGTTTGCGCGCCGCGCGGATGCGGAACAGTTTGCGCAGGAATACGGAGGCGTAGTGCGCAGCTTGTCCCATCTCTTGCAGGAGGTCGAATCCCGGCCATGATCAACAAGATTATTGAGTTTTGCGCTTACAACAAATTCATCGTCTTCCTGCTCATCGGCATGGCCGTGTTCGCCGGCGTCTATGCGATGCAGAACATCACGCTCGACGCCATTCCCGATCTTTCCGACACGCAGGTGATCATCTACTCGCGCTGGGACCGCAGCCCAGACATCATGGAGGATCAGGTCACCTATCCGATCATCTCCGCGCTCCTTGGCGTACCGCGCGTGAAGGACATCCGGGGGTTCTCGGACTTCGGGTATTCCTACGTGTATGTCATTTTCGAAGACGGAACAGACCTTTACTGGGCGCGTTCGCGCACGCTGGAGTACCTCAGCAACATCACCCCGAGGCTTCCTCAGGGCGTGATGGTGCAACTCGCACGGGATGAGACCGCTGTGGGCTGGGTGTATGAGTACGCGCTAGTGGACACCACCGGAAAGCACAACCTGGCGGAACTGCGCTCTTACCAGGATTGGTTTTTGAGGTATGAACTGCAAGCGATCCCAGGCGTTGCCGAAGTTGCCCCCGTTGGTGGGTTTGTCCGCCAATACCAGGTAAATCTCGATCCGAACACGCTTCTCGCTTACAAGATTCCGCTCGACAAGGTCGTTGAGTCCATCCGTGAAGGAAACAACGACGTCGGCGGTCGCTTGGTCGAGTTTACCGGCCGTGAGTACATGGTGCGGGGCCGGGGCTACATCAAGTCCGTGGCCGACGTGGAAAACATCGTCGTTGGCACCAACATGGAGAGCGGCACGCCGATTCTGGTGAAACACCTGGGCACTGTTGTTCTGGGACCGGACATTCGACGGGGCATCGCGGAACTCGATGGTGAAGGCGAAACGGTCGGGGCAATCGTCATCATGCGCTTCGGCGAAAACGCCTTGAAGGTGATCGAGCGGGTGCGCGCGAAGCTCAAGGAGATCGAGCCCAACCTGCCGCCGGGGGTGAAGATCGTCACGACGTATGACCGTGCGGACCTGATCGAGCGCTCCATTGAGAACTTGAAGGGCACTCTGATCGAAGAACTGGTCATCGTCAGCCTCGTGATTCTGATCTTCCTCTGGCATATCCCCAGCGCTGTCATTCCGATCATCACGATCCCCATCGCCATCATCATCTCCTTCATCCCGATGTATGGGATGAACCTCACCGCGAACATCATGTCGCTTGGCGGGATTGCCATCGCCATTGGCGCGATGGTGGACGCGGCCATCGTCGTCGTCGAGCAGACACACAAGAAGCTCGAACACTGGGACGCGGAGGGCCGCCCCGGGAATTTCCAGGACGTGGTCATCAGCGCAGTGAAGGAAGTCGGTGGGCCGAGCTTCTTCGCCCTGCTGGTGATTGCCGTGTCCTTCTTGCCGGTCTTCACCTTGGAGGCGATGGAAGGACGGCTCTTCAAACCCCTCGCCTTCACCAAGAACTTCGCCATGATCGTCGCCGCGCTTCTGGCCATCACGCTGGACCCGGCGGTGCGGCTGCTCTTCACGCACATGAAGGAGTACAGCTTCCGGCCGCGCTGGCTCGCGCGAATCACGAACGCCATTCTCGTGGGCAAGATCCACAGCGAGGAAAACCACCCTATCAGCCGTCCGATGATGAAGGTCTACCACCCCGTTGTTTCCTTTGTGCTGCGCCACCAGTGGGCCACCATCATTTCCGCCGTGCTCGTTGTCGCGCTGACCGTGCCGATCTATTTCCGCTTGGGCTCCGAGTTCATGCCGCCCCTGGATGAAGGGGTGCTGCTTTACATGCCCACGACGCTGCCGGGCATTTCCGTGACCGAAGCGCAGAAGCTACTTCAAGTACAGGACCAAGTACTGAAATCTTTCCCCGAAGTTGACCGCGTATTCGGCAAGGCGGGCCGCGCCGAAACGGCCACCGATCCCGCGCCCTTTTCGATGATGGAAACGGTGGTCGTGCTCAAGCCGCACGAACAGTGGCCCAAGAAACCGCGTTGGTATTCGAGATGGGCCCCGGAGTGGCTGCAAAACATCCTGCGGCGCGCCTGGCCGGACCACAAGAACACGCAGGACCTGATCTATGGCCCCGGTGGACTAAACGAGGCCATGCAATTTCCGGGTGTGGTCAACGCCTGGACCATGCCCATCAAGGCGCGGGTGGACATGCTCACCACCGGTGTGCGTACCCCGGTCGGCATCAAGATCCTCGGTCCTGACCTGAACAAGATTCAGGAAATCGGCACGCACATGGAAATGGTGCTCAAGGACGTGCGCGGCACCACAAGCGTCTTTGCTGAACGCACCGCCGGCGGCTACTTCCTGGACTTCAATCTCAAGCGTGAAGAGCTCGCCCGTTACGGCCTCACGATTGGCCAGGCGGAGATGGTCATCATGTCCGCCGTCGGCGGCGAGAACATCACGACAACCGTCGAGGGGCGCGAGCGCTACCCCGTCAACGTGCGCTACCTCCGCGACTACCGCAGTTCCATCGACCGACTTAGTCGCACGCTGGTGCCCACCATGAATGGCGCACAGATTCCGATGGCCCAGATTGCGGATGTCCAGCTGCTCTCCGGCCCCGGCATGATCCGAGACGAAAACGGGCGCCTGAGCGGCTATGTCTACGTGGACGTTTCCGGACGCGATGTGGGCGGCTATGTGGCCGATGCAAAGAAAGCGGTCCTTGAGAAGGTACAGTTGCCGCCGGGCTACACGATGGTCTGGAGCGGACAGTACGAATACATGCAGCGGGTCGCCCAGCGCCTGCTGATCGTCGTGCCCATCACGTTGTTCATCGTCTTTCTTCTGCTCTACTTCAACACCCGGTCCATCGCAAAGACACTCATTATCTTGGTTGCGGTGCCGTTTTCTGCCGTCGGGGCCATCTGGTTCCTCTATCTGCTGGACTACAACATGAGTATCGCCGTGTGGGTCGGGCTGATTGCCCTCGTCGGCGTGGACGCGGAAACGGCCGTCTTCATGCTGCTGTACCTCGACCTCGCTTACTACGAACGGAAGGCCCAGGGCCACATGAAAACTAAGCAGGACTTGCGCGAGGCAATCGAGTACGGAGCGGTCAAGCGGTTGCGTCCCAAGTTCATGACGGTGGCCGTGATGTTCATGGGCCTGGTGCCGATCATGTGGTCCACCGGAGCGGGTGGCGATGTGATGAAGCGCATCGCGGCGCCAATGATCGGCGGCATCTTCACATCTTTCATCATGGAACTGGTGGTCTATCCGGCGATCTACGAGATCTGGCGCTGGTATTTCCACCTGCGAAAGGAAGCAGCCTTAGGCGGAACGTCAGGCGCGGTTGGCCTTGCGACCTGAAAGAGGGCCGAATGACGTTGCTGACCCTAGTTCAAACGGCGATGGCAATGCTGGCAGCGTCGGGGCTGGTTGTGCCCTTGCCCCTCGCCTGCCAGCGAGAGCTTGCCCCCCAGCAAGAGCCCTCCACCATCAAAGTGAGCACTGATCTGGTTCTCCTCAACGTGATGGTGACGGATCAAAAGGGCCGAATCATGACCGGGCTCAACAAGCAACATTTCAAGGTCTTGGAGGATGGGGCCGAACAGTCGATCAGTTTTTTCAACCTGGAAAAGGTCCCGGTCAGCTGGGGCCTGGTGCTCGACCGCAGCGGCAGCATGTCAGAGATGATCAGCAACGTCTACCGCGCCGCGGTGCATGTTGTGGACGAAGGGACGGAGGAGGATGAGGCGTTTATCGTCACGTTCAGTGAGAGGAGTGAACTCATTTCAGACTTCGTTTCGGACAGGCAGAAGCTGCGTGACTCAGTCTATGGTCTGCGCGCCGGTGGAAGGACGGCACTCTGGGATGCCGTCGCGTTTGCGCTCGATCATCTCAAGCATGCCGAGCATCGGAAAAAAGTTATGGTCGTCATCACAGACGGCGAGGACAACCACAGCCGGCTCAACTTCCGTGATTTAGTCCGGCGGGTCGAGGAAGAGGACGTGCTCATTTACACAGTGGGCATGTTCGAGTCAGGCGGTCTCCGTTCCGCGCGCGAGCAACTGGCCCGACTTGCAGAGGCCACCGGCGCCCAAGCCCATTTCCCGACCAACATTGAGCAGTGCCGGGAAGCTATGGATGAGATTGCGCGGGATGTAAGCCAACAGTACCAGGTGGGCTACTACCCGACGAACAGGAAGAGGGACGGCACGTGGCGAAAGATCAAAGTCATCGTCATTCGCCCTGAGGCGTCCGAAGTGAAATATGTCGCTCGGGCTCGAACCGGCTATTACGCACCCAAGGGCTGAGCCGACGGGATGAGGGGAGGTCCGCATGTCTGTAGATGCTAGCAGAACGACGAGCTCGGGCGAACAATTCGAACGCGCACCACTCGTGCTGAAGGAGCTCGTGAGGCAATTCCGCGTCTGCTGGGAAGTGTGGCCGGAGCACATCGCCGTCGCCGGGCAGAGGCGGCAGGTCGGCTTCGCGCTGGAACTTTCCGGTACGCATGAGCCGGCTGTCGACCACCCAACTCCGGGATGTCTGCATTGCCGAAAAGTTTTCGCCGCGTTGCAGGTGATTGCCGTTTACATCCTGCCCCGCGATGAAAGACAGTCGATGTAGGACATCGAGCCTTTTGACTCAGCGATCCACTATTCCCCGAGGCGCAGCAACCGTCTGGACGTTTTTCTGACGATTCGGATCATTCATCGTGAACACTTCGACCGGCCCGTGGACGCATGCGAAATCCGCTGCTTAGAGGAAATGAAGCAGCGATTGCAGGAACTTGGGGCTGGCCAAGGAAAAGCCACCAATCAGGAGGATCATCGTGAGTCATTCGCACAGTAATCATCGAGCACAGAAAAAGGCCAAATTTGCTGAGCCCGCACGCCGCCAGAGCAAGGTCCCCGCGCTCGTAGCGGCCCTTGCCGTTGTCGCGGTCTTTTTCGCATACATCTTCTTACGCGGGCAGAACACCGGTGCGACGTATGCGGGCGGCGATGCCCAGGTCATAGCCGCGGGAAGCGAGATTCGCATTCCTCTTGCCGACGTGAGCAGCGGCGAGGCCAAGTTCTTTGAGTATTCCGCCGCCAATGGGCAGCGCGCCCGCTTCTTTGTGATGAAGAGTTCCGATGGCGTGTACCGAGCGGCCCTTGACGCTTGCGACGTGTGTTACCGGGGCAAGAAGGGCTACTTCCAGGACGGCGACGACATGGTTTGCAAGAAGTGTGGCCAGCGGTTCCCGTCGGCGCTCATCAACGTGGTTCGGGGCGGCTGCAATCCGGTCCCGATTGAGCGCTCGGTGGCAGGCGACACGCTGGTCATTCACGCAAGGGACCTGGAAAGCGGCACGGCGTATTTCTGAGTTAAGAGCCCAGCGGGAGGAGAAATGCGAGTCAGCACAATCGCCCTTGCCAATCTGAGACGCAGAAAGGGCAAGGCCTTGTTCGTCAGCCTCGGCATCGCCGTCGGTATCGGCACGGTGGTGGCGCTGCTGACGCTCAACCAGTCCATCCAGGAGGAGATCGGGACGCAACTGGACCGCTATGGGGCCAACATCCTGGTCCTGCCGCAGTCGAACAGCTTGGCCTTGGATTACGGTGGTATCTCGGTGTCCGGTGTCTCGTTCGATGTGCACGAACTGACGAATGAAGATGCGCTGCGCATCCGGGAGATTCCGTATCGCCAACGGCTCAGCGTGATTGCCCCCAAGCTGCTGAGCGCAGTGGATATCGAGGGACAGCAGGCGCTGCTCGCCGGTGTGGACTTCGACAGCGAGCTGAGGCTCAAGCGTTGGTGGCAGCTCATTGGGCAAAGGCCGACAACTGAGGATCAAGTCCTCCTCGGCTACGAAGTGGCGCGGGCGCTCGGCATCGTCGCGTCGGACAATGCACCACCGGTCCAGCCTGCGGATTCGCCGCACGGACCCGAGGCGCCGACTGGGTTCAAAGTCGTGCGCAGTCAGGTGCGTATCGCGGGCCGTGAACACCAGGTGGCAGCAGTCCTCGCCCAGACGGGTGGGCCGGAAGACCGCATGGTCTTCGCCACCCTAACGCGCGTGCAGGAACTCGTTAACAAGCCAGATCAACTCAGCCTGATCGAGGTCAGCGCTCTCTGCAAGGACTGCCCGGTAGGCGACATCGTTGCACAAATACAAGGGAAGCTCCCGCACGCAAAGGTCTCCGCGATCCAGCAGGCAGTACGAGCTCGAACGGAAACCGTCGAACGCCTGACGCGATTCTCCGCCGCAGTTTCCATTGTCGTGCTCGCCATTGGGGCCCTCATGATTTTCACCACGATGATGAGTTCGGTGGTCGAGCGCACCCGGGAAATCGGGGTGCTCCGCGCCATCGGCTTCCGGCGCATGCACATCATCAAGGGGCTGATCATCGAGATCGCGCTGATCAGCGCCGGGGGAGGCATTCTGGGCTACCTGGCAGGGATCGCTGCAAGCTGGGCAGCTTTGCCTTTCTTCACCGAGACAGGGGTTGGGCTACAAACCGGCACCGAGATCCTTTTGTTCTCGGTTGCTGCGGCGCTTGTCATTGGAGTTGTCAGCAGCATGTATCCCGCAATCCGGGCGTCGCGGCTCGACCCATCGGAAGCGGTGCGGCAACTTTAGGAGCAAAGCAAGATGGCCTTCATCCAGATCAACGATGTGAGCAAGCAGTACCAGAACGGCGACCCTGCTTCAGCCGTGCACGTTCTTATGGGCGTGCACACTGCCATCCGCGAGGCGGAATTCGTTGCGTTGATGGGCCCGTCCGGCTCGGGGAAGAGCACGCTTTTGACCATCGTCGGCGCTATGAACCGGCCCACCAGCGGCGCGGTGCTCGTAGACGATATTGATCTGTACGCGCTCTCCGATGAGCGCCGCGCGGACTTCCGCCGCGAGTACCTCGGCTTCGTTTTCCAGCAGCACCATCTGATGCCGTACCTGAACGCAGTCGAAAACGCGATGCTGCCGCTTGCAACGTGCAAGATGAGCTCCCGAGAGAAGTGCGCACGAGCCATGGTTGCGCTGGACAAAGTCGGGCTCAGCGACAAGGCGTCGCGACTGCCGAATCAGCTTTCCGGCGGAGAGCAGGGCCGTGTGGCTATCGCCCGGGCCATCGTAAACGAGCCCCCGGTGCTCCTTGCGGATGAGCCCACCGGCACACTCGACACAAAGACCGGTGCCGAGATCATGGAAGTTTTTCTAGCGCTGAACCGGCAGGGTCAGACCATCTTTATGGTTACCCACAACCCCGAGAACGCGGCTTTGGCACACAGGACCATCCACATTCGGGATGGCCGCTTGGTGACCCAGGAGCACCTGCTGGCCGAGTACGGACTGCCAGTAAACACGCCAGACCCAGGCCCCATCGAGGTAAGGGCGAGAGGAGGGGTAAGAACATGAAGCGCCGACTATGGCTGCCCGTCATTGGAGTCATCGTTCTGTTTCCGCTTTTCGGCCTTAGCCAAAGCACGCAGCTGACGGCCGATGAGAACAACACGGTCGAGGTGTTTCAACGAGCCAGTCCGGCAGTCGTCCACATCAATGCGCGCCAGAAGCTTGTTCTGAAGTTCGAGGACATAACGCCGAAGAGCGGGGTCGGCACAGGATTCTTTTTTGATCGCGAAGGTCACATCCTGACGAACTTCCACGTGGTCGAGGAAAGCAACCAGATCGAAATAGTCCTTGGTGACGGTCGTCGCCTGAACGCCCGGTTGGTCGGAACTGCGCCGGGGCTGGACCTGGCGGTGCTCAAGGTGGAATTGCCGACCCCAGAAATCACGCCTCTGTCCTTCGGAGATTCCGACACGTTGGTTATCGGGCAAAAAGCCCTAGCTGTGGGGCATCCACTTGCGCTGCACAATACGCTCACGGTTGGGGTCATCAGCTCCACGCGCCGCACTCTCGAATTCCTTTCACCCGAGTTGGAAGAATCCGTCATTCAGACGGACGCGGCAATTAATCCTGGAAACAGCGGGGGACCTTTGTTGAATTCGAGAGGAGAGGTGATCGGGATCGTCTCCGCCACTCTCGTAGACGGACAGAACCTCGGATTTGCAATTCCTTCGAAATTTGCCCGACAGGTAATTCCGGATCTTCTGAGAATGGGGCATCCGTATCGGCCTGCTCTTGGCTTTGCCGGTCAACCCCTGAATCGCTACCTGGCCGACATGTTTGGAATTCCTTTGCGGGAGGGTTTCCTGGTGGAGGAAGTCGCTATTGGAAGTCCGGCGGATGCCGCCGGGCTCCAAGCTGGAGAGCGGGCAGTCACCGTGGGCGAGCGAACCATTGTGCTCGGAGGGGACATCATCACGTCTGTGAATGAAAAGAAAGTGAAAACCCTCGGTGAGATCGCTCGCGGCTTGCTTTCCGCCCGACCCGGCCAGCGAGTGACATTCACCGTCTACCGGAATGGCCAATTGCTTCCAGTCGAATTCCTTCTGAGACCGATGCATTGAGGGGAAGCTCGTGCGTTCGTTCTTCACAACTCGCAGAACAGGCAACCTCCGGGGAACGCTATCGCTGGCCCTTGTAGCACTCCTTTCTGTGCCTGCCCGCATTGGCGCGCAGCAAGGTTCTGCGGCAAATGATCCTGACCGGTCGATCAAGGTGAACGTAGACCTCGTCGTGCTCCATGTGACCGTGACGGACCCGAAGGGGAAGCCATTTCTTGGGCTGAAGGCCGAGAATTTTCGGCTCCTCGACAACGACACGGAACAATCCCTGCAACACTTCAGCACCCAAGACCTGCCTTTCTCGATGGGGCTGCTGCTCGACCGCAGCGGCAGCATGTCCATGATGATAGAGGAGGTCTATCAGGCCGCGTTCCACACCATTCGCGCCAGCAAACCAGCAGACGAATTCTTCATCGCGACGTTCAGCGAGGCCTTCCAAGTGAGGCAGGACTTCTCCCACGACCGCGATCTGCTTCAGAAGCGCTTGAAGGACATCACCGCGGATGGAGCAACGGCGCTGTATGACTCCATCTTAACCGCGGTCAAGCTTGTCGAGAGTGGCAAGCACGACAAGAAAGCGCTGCTCGTTGTAACGGACGGAGCGGACAACCGCAGCAAAGTCCCTTTCCGCGAACTGCTCGAACTCGTGCAACGTGAAAACGTCTCCATTTATGCCGTGGGCCTGTTCGGCAACGGTTTGCTTTACCTAGAAGACCGAAGAACCATCGCTGAACTGACTCAACTGGCAGAAGTGACGGGCGGGAAGGCGTATTTCCCGCGCACGATGAAGGAGTGTGACGAGGCCTGCATCGCCATTGCTAAGGAACTGCGTCAGCAATACAGCCTCGGCTACTACCCCACACCCCGCATGCGTGACGGTGCCTGGCACTCGGTACGGCTGGAATTGCAGCCGCCACCGGAATTTTCGGGCAAGGGCATAACCGCGCGCACTCGTGCCGGGTATTTCGCCCCGCGCAATTGATTGAGTCAAGACAATCCGGAGGAGGCCAACAAATGAAAAGAGCGATCTTGGTTCTAACCACGGCGGCAGTAGCCCTTTTGGTCGGTTGGGACGTTACACCTGTGGCCGCGCAACACGCGGGACATGGGGGCCCTCCTGCCCCTACCGGGCGGGCGTCAACAGCCCGGACGGGAAAGGACAAGGGCAAGGTAGTGGAGCTCGACCGCAGTTCCATCACCGTAGAGATCCAGCGAAAACGCTCGACCGAGAGGGTGACCTACCTTCTGGGCGACCGTGCTGAGATCAAAGGGGACCTGCAGCCGGGCACCGACGTTGTGGTCCATTACCGCGAAGAGTTCGGCAGCAAGACCGCGACGCGTATCGAGGTCAAGAAATCCAAGCAAAAGGAAGCGCGAGAAAAGACCTAATGAAAACAAGTTGGCATTACCGTGTGGGGGATCTTCTGGCAGGGGCCGCTATCGGCGTCATTGTCGCGCTCGCTCATCATTTTCTGGTTCCCGAAAACCTGGGGATGTTGGGCGCTGCTGTTCTTGGGATGTTCGTCGGGATGGCCGCTCAGATGCTGGCCTCGGTACTGTTAGGCACTTTGCTGGGCCAGATGGAGATGATGGTGCCAGGAATGTTCGTCGGAATGCTCGGGATGGTAATGCCGATGTTTCGCTCAATAGAACTCCAATCGGAATTGGTGACCGGTAGCGTCATCGGCCTGCTTGTCTTTGCCGCATTCACAGTCTGGGATTTGCGCAGACAGGGGAAGTCCCTGCGGCTATCTGGGTCGGGCGACACCAAGACTGTGAATTCGCCTGCCGCGGGCGGGTTTGAGGGGCCGCCGGGGCTTTACGACGCATTGGAACTATCCGGAACTCGGCGGCACGCGCCGTTCCAGAAGGGGTTGTTCGCGAAGATGAAGGCTCGAGTCTTGTTCGTTGCCGCAGGCTCTGGCCTCAATTTTCGCCATTTCCCTACGCACAGGGAGATCGTGGCTATCGACCTGAGCCCACGCATGCTGGTGGCGGCGCACGCCCGGGCAAACCGCTACGAAGGCACGCTCCTGCTCCAACAAGCGGATGTACAGCAGCTTCCGTTTCCTGACGAGACGTTCGATACAGCCGCTACGGCTTCCACCTTCTGTAGCGTCCCAGACCCGATTGCCGGACTCAAGGAAATCCGCCGTGTCCTGAAGCCGGGCGGAGAGCTACTCATGTTCGAGCACGTCAGGAGTCGCAATCCCCTCGTGGGGATGGTGTTGGACCTGCTCACTGTTGGTACGCGGCGCGTCGGGCCTGCAATGAACCGCGATACCGTGGCCAACGTTCAGAGGGCGGGGTTCGTCGTGGATCGTGTGGTTTGCGTCTATCTGGACATTTTCCTGGCTATTGAAGCGCACAAGTCTGTGCACGCTGCAT